>Ga0115554_1002569_pt1 | contig 12454 bp, 10 predicted proteins | sample COGITO_mtgs_1104_3_FD_87283 | JGI IMG/M metagenome (GOLD analysis project Ga0115554, IMG submission 87283) | Pelagic marine microbial communities from North Sea - COGITO_mtgs_110404 | ecosystem: Environmental > Aquatic > Marine > Epipelagic | place: Germany:Helgoland, sampling site Kabeltonne... | reverse complement strand
TGGTGATGGCAAGGAAGAACCCAAACTTGCTGAAGAAGAGAAAATCAGTGAGGAGGAGGAACGTGGCTGCCCCTGTGGTGGTGATGGAGCCGCTGATGATGGAGGTTCCCATCTCGGAGATGGCGTCGCGGGCCTTGCATTCCGACGTCTTGGCCTTCGAGTGCTGGTACGAGTGCGAAATGTGTACAACAAAATCTACAGAAAGACCAATGGAGACAATCAGGCAAATAGAGGTCAGGTAATCAATGGTCCAATCCATCATGCAGACGACGGCGGCTATGACCACCATGATTGAGATGATCGTAAGGATGGCGAGGTTGGCGACTACGAAGCTGCCGTTTCCTATGATTAACACCATGTAGACGCAGATTAAAGTGGCGACGATGCCCTGGAGAGTTGTGGCGACCACTTCCTCGCCCCCAATAAGGAAATACCAGTAGTTGCAGTTCTGGAGGGCGTTGGCATTTGGATTGTACGAGTTGTGGTTGTCGATGTGTCGCTGCCACTTGTCAAAGATTACTCTGCTCTCGCCAAGTGACAGGTCGGATTGTGTCAGTGGCATTGTCGTGTTGAAGGTGATGAACGCGAACCTTTGGATCGATTCCATGGTCGTTGCCTCCAAAATCGAGATGTCGCCCCTCGATACTGTTCCGTCAAATTCGCTGGTTAAACTCCAATCTGAGACGCCGGTGAATGGCTGGCTAACGGCAAATCTCTCGGTGAGCCTCTTCTTTTGAAAGAGTTGGAACTCGTCACTATCGTGGTAGAGGTCAAAATTGGCCTCGTTGAATGCGAGCGAGTGCGTGGTGTTTAGGAAGTCAACAAAATCCTCGGCGAAGCAGTAAACTTCACCGTCAGCGACAAGATCGGAATCTTTCGACACCGTGCGGCAAAAGTTCAGGATGCTGGAGAAGGCATGGAAGTCGTTGATGTCAAAGTTGGCGTCGAAGTTGGCAGTGCCATCGTAGGAGGACTGCGGGTCTACGTCGAGGCGCGTGACTGGATTGTTCTTGTTCACCCCGAAGAAGACGTTCAGCTGAATCTTTGGGACAGCCGACCCAGCCGCAAAGTTTGGGCTAGTCGCTGCGCTCCGGAAGACGTTGTAGGGGTGATTGTCATCGAAGTAGACCGGCAGGTTACCCGTGATGCGGAGGCTGGAGGCGATTGAAACGGACAGAGCGAGTATAACGATGGTGAACAATATAATCATGCGTCGGAAAATTCTGTGGGCAATGATGCCCGCGAACTTGGTTCGGAAGAACTCGTCAAGATTAAAACCCTCGTTGCGGTAGGGGTAGTCGTCACCCTCGTTCTCGTTCTTTTCCACTATGCCACCTTCTTCAGATTTGACATCTTCGCCGAGGTCCATGACATCGATTGTACATTCACCCATCTGGTCGAGTACGTGGTTGATGTGGCGGTCAAAGTTCGTGGGAGAAACCGTCACGCCCTTTTCGGTAGGTTTGGCGTCGGTGTGGAGACTCGATGAGCACAAAGCAGCGCCTGAGAAGCAACATGCCCCATTGCAATCGAGATGCCTGTAGAAGTAGACGACACAGGCTGGGAAGAAGGTGACTGCAAGCAGGAAATTGATCATGACCATAAACCCCATTGTGATCCCAAACGCGGCAATGGCTGGGATCGGCGAGATGGCCGTCGCGAAGAAGGCAATTCCTGTCGTGAGAGAGGTTGTGAGCATCGCCCCCGCAGCACGCTTATACGCGTAGGAAAATCTGCTCAAGTCGTCGGCGAAGGTCATTCTCTGGGACTGACGGTAGGCGTCCATGAAGACGAAAATATCGTCCGCCCCGATGCCCAAGATAATAAACAAGCCCATAAATTGCAGGAAAGAGACGTGCGTAAAGCCCATCATCATAAAACAAGCAAAACTGAGCGGAACTGAGATGACGATCTGAAAGAAACCCCCCGCGGCGAGAAATAGCGACTCTAGGTTGAAGAGAAGGTACGCAAATACGATGACCATCGCGCCGACAGCGAACATCATGTCCTCGACAATGTAGCTCAGGACAACCCCGTAATTCGAGACGCCGAGCCACGAGAGGCCACCGAATGTGAGGCGCAGGGAGTTCTCAGCGACAATTTTTGTCAGATGCTTTACGTGCGGAGCAAGATCTGGGAGCACGAAATTGTTCCCGCCGAGCCTTGTCTGCATCAGAGGATCATCGCTGATGGTGGCGTACTGCGGACCAATTTCAGGGTGATTCTTGTAGAGGGGACCGCCAAGTAATAGCTCGCTTTTCAGTTTCGTAATGGTGAGCTGTCGGAGACCTCTTGGAGTCATGCAGTCAAAGTCGTCGTTGGCGTGTTTTAGGGCGATGGCTTTTCGAGAGCCGTTTTCGCACCAATGTTGGTCAATGACTCGTTCGCGCTCATCATAGTCAAGGAGAAGACCCTCGGCAGAGAAAAAACTCCCAGGAAGACCTGGGGACAGAACAGATACTATGGGCATGCACTCATTCGTTTTCGTCGTCGTTAAGGTGCTGTTTGCCAGAAGGCACCAGTTCTTGTATTCTGGAAGTGAAAAGATGGACTCTTCAGCGCTATGTTGTATGCGTGGTTTGGTTTGGTTTGGTTTGGTTTGGTTTGGATTGGATTGGATTGCGGCGAATGTTGTCATTTTTGGATGGTTAGTAAATAGTTTATTGGAGAAGAGAAATGAGCGCGATTTTGTCAATACTGATTGAGGGCTGATGATGTTGAATAATATTGCGTGTCGTTGACATTGACGATGACATGACATTGACATTGACATTGACATTGACATTGACATTGACGTTGACGTTGACGTTGACATCGTCATCATTATCATTATCATTATCATTATCATCATCGTCATTGTCATCGTCATCGTCATCGTCATCGTCATCGTCATCGTCATCCTCGGCGCGAATCTCACCTTGCCATCATGTGGAGGGTCAGTTCGCTTGAAATGTCACCAGCGTAGTCTTCACTCTCCCAAACTAAAGTGAATGTGTCTAACTCAGTGCTCCTTACAGCAACTTGCTTGGAGCCGCTCGAGAGAAAGTCAGCACTAAACTTGCCAAAAAGATCCTTGAAAGCGAACTGGCGTCTAGTATCTATATTTCTCTTGCTGTAAAAACAAGAAGGGGACATTGTTACCACAATAGGCCCCAAAACTGGGATCGAAAGCAGCATAATTCCCACAAGTAGGATGGAGAGAAGAATGGTGATCATCGGTCGGCGGTGAATACATCGACTGGCTGAAGTAGTTTTTACTTCAAATTCCGGCGGATGCCGTGGAGTAATACTCTTAGGAGAGCTTTGAGGGGGATTTTCGCAAGTCATCTTTTGTTTTTGGCTTTTTTCAGGTGATGATGCTTCGTGTGCGAATGTGCTCAAAAAAAAAGACTCGAAAAGAAAATGACAGTTTGAGTTTTTTTTGGGGGGCTTTGACGAACGCAAAAAAATCCAGAGCTTCTCCGTCCATTTCGAGTATAAAATTGAACTTGTGTCCCACCATTTTTGAGCGAAGAAAAAATTAAAACCTTTTCAAAATATGTTTTATCAACAGGCTCCGCCGACGGTTGCAGAGGGACATGGTGGAGGCGATAGGAGGGGCACCACTCAGCAGAGTGTGAGTGGGATGTACGAGGAGATGTTGAAAAGATACGGGCACGACCGTGCTGAACAAGAAGCAAAGTTTACCGCTAGCTTGATGGTGCCAGCTGGACAGGAAAGCAGCAAGGTGACGATCAATGGTGAATTTGACAACATGTCAGCTTATGAGAATCCCAATTATGCAAACAAATCTCGCAAAACAAACTATCACAACGTTTCTCACAACAACGCGGCAGCTTCTCTTACCGAGAATATGGGGGGTGGAGACCGCGAGTTTGAAATCAACAAGCGAAAAATGGAACAATCAAGGGAGGAAGCATCTCTGTATGCAGCAGTCCAACCAGGCAACAGACTGAACTCGCGTGTCACAGGAAATGCATATGCGCAGCAAATGATGCGCGATCTCAATGAAAAGAGGGAGAGGGAAAGGGCAGACAAACAAAGGAGAATCGCTGCCGAAAGAGCAGACGAGGAACGTGTACGAAACGAGCAAAATGAGCTCCGCCTTCAGGTTGAAAAAGAAATTGAGAAGCAAAAACATCGCCATCGCCTAGTTGAGGAGCGAGATAACAAAAGCAAGATGGCTTACGACGAAAGACTACGCAACGGGCGCGAAACACGCCAACAGCAGACATTAGCTCTGCAACGTCGGATGGAAAACGGATTCGGGAATTCTACGACAGATTATTTTGAGAGTCGACGAAGTGTTGAGACGAACCCACACAAAGCCAAAATTCAAGAAATGAGAGAGCTTAGGTGGGCGCGCGAAGCATCTGGCGTCGCAAATGAGAAAGAAAACAACTCCACTGACAAGCAATACAATTTCAACGCTCATCGAAGCCATGGAGGCGGTAGATCTTCAATAGATCTTAGTTGGGGCTAGAAGAAGATTAAAGAAAAATGTCGTTCGAATTTGAATAAATAGGCCATTACAACCTTTCAGTCCAAGATCTCTTGTGATTGTTTCCGACCCTTTGCCGGGATTTCTGAAGCAGTCGGTTCCATTGATGTTGCTACTGCTGCGCTTACTGCTGGAGGCGATGGGATGAGGTCGTAAAGAGGCCGTGGAGAGGTGTGAAATTGAGAGGAAGGAACAATGATCGCGAAGAGAAAGAGGAGGTGATGTAAGTAAGTTGTTTTTTGGAGTTTTGAGTTTTGCATTTTGCATAAATAAATCATCCAAAAATCATGTATATACAACTTTAAGTACAAGTTTTGTTTTCAGAGCGCATGATCTCCGTCATTCTTGCGCCCAACCTGCTGGGCATTGGCCGTGGGGGTGACGGATTGCAATTCGATTCCGTCCAGATTATTATTTTCTTTTCCTTTTCCTGCGAGACGAGCTCCTATATTGTGAACAAATCCGCTCGCGAGGAGATCAATTACCGCCAAGGCCCCGCCAAGGACCGCCCAGAGAGCGAGAGGCTCAAGAGGATTCTCGACGGTAATGAGGTTATATGTGGGGAAGGGGCGGATCTTCAATTGGTTAAGGGATTCTCCTCCTGCCCCCCCGCCGCCACCTGGCGGTGGGTCCCCTCCATCACCTCCATCACCTGGCGGTGGGTCCCCTCCATCACCTCCATCACCTGGCGGTGGGTCCCCTCCATCACCTCCATCACCTGGCGGTGGATCCCCTCCACCACCTGGCGATGGATCCGGCTGAGCAGCGCATACCTTTGGGTTTCCCCCCATATCGCAGAAATTGCTCTGGCACTCTGTCCCATCAGAACACACCTCGCCATCAGCCTTCTCCCCAAGTCTCCTTTGGTGCTCACCCAGACTCCTCCTCCTCCTGCCACTCCACCCCTCGCTACACGCGTTTCTCGTCTTGAGGAGATACTGTGCATCACTGAGAGTCTCACCTGTCTTCGGGTTTATAACAGTGTCAGCTCCACAGCACAAATTTTGTTCTTCGTCGGCTGTCCCGTCTTCGCTCGTGACAGTATTAGTCCAACTGTTGACCACATCATCATCACCGCCGAGACCCTGCGTCTTCACCAAATTGAACAGACTTGCACCCTTGTAGATCATGAACCGCCTCTCCCCCTCACTTGTCGATGCTTCATCCATCGATTTGAATGGCTTCATTGATTCATACGTCAGCGTCGTCCCGACAGCAGTGACAGTGTCAACTTGATAGCTAAAGCCAAAGTTCTGCGTTTCCCACAATGCAGAAAAGCTGTCAACGGGATCGCTGTCATGTATGATTGCTCGATGCTCTTCGGGAACACTTTCACCTTCCCTTAAATAATAACAATGTCTCACCACGGTATCCCCTCCGGTGCCCTCTGTCTGCCGCCTACCCTGTGATGATGGACCAACGTTATAAGGTAGATACCAGCACCCACTATTAGCAATGCAACTCATTTCAGGTAAATACTCTGGTTCATCATTTCGCTGAGGGAAGGTGCGAATTGATACAGAAGTTGGGAAATCGCGACTATTTGTTTGATTAATGTAATAACCGAGGTAGGCAAGGAGGAGGACGTATGTTGATATACTTGTGATGCCACCAAAGACACTGCTCGTCCCATGATCATTTAGGGGCCTCGCAAATTTATCAGCAGATTTCAGCCAACGCGTTAGTGCTGTCATATTTTAGTTCGTTTTTCTGGAAACCTGTGCAAATTAAATAATTGAACAGAAGAGACGGCCTCTGTTCTTCGAACTCTGTTCTCTGCCCTGTAGAAGATGATTTTGGCTGGAGCTAGATAACTCAAGTATCTTTTAAGATATTACATTTGATTTAGCCCTCTCTCCACGTTTTCGAGGCTTCGACTTGTTCAAGAAGCCCTGATCCCAACTCCAATAATAATATGGTCTCAAATTTGAGCGAAACATGGTTCTCTACTCATTCGATAGCCGTTTCAGTCGTAACAGGAGCTGTTTTTATGGTCGTATCGTACATTTGGCATCAAATTGCCATCAAAAAATTGAAGAACCGGATGGCAAAGGAATTATTGGAAAGCCATCAAAGTAAAGCAAATTTGGGTAAATCCGATCGGAATCGAAAGGGATCGGTTGTGAATGGCAATAAGCGGGAAGGAGGAGCTGAAGTGAAGGTTTTTAGTTCAAACGAGAATGGTGATGGTAGGTGCAACGACGACAACTACGAAGCCAAGATCGAACGGATGATCTCGCGATGGGAAGGAAAGAAGAGCAAAAGCCCACAGACGCATGTTACCAAGGAAGAGCTCGACAGGAAGCGGCACGTATCATTGCCGGCATGTTCCACTTCTCATCAGAAGAAGAATTCTGATGCTGGCGATTTTGTCAGTGAAGATCTTCGAACCAAGGTGGTGGACGAGGCCGACATAGTGATTGTGGGAGGTGGTCCAGCGGGTATATCTGCAGCTTTAGCTGCGGCGAGGGTTGAGTCTGCTGGTAAAAAGCTAGATGTTTTAATTGTTGAACGCTTCGGCTGCTTTGGAGGAGTCATAACAACAGTGGGGATGGAGACTCTGGGGTGGTATCGTTATGAGGGCTGTACAACTGACTGTAAAGGAATCGGAGCGGAGCTAGAGCGCGTCAGTAAACGACTTGGCGCGAGCAGCAAGTGGGCCTACAATGATTCAGAGTGCCTGGATACCGAGAAGTTCAAGTCCATTGCAGACGACCTTCTCACATCAGCCGGTGTTCGGACGCTGCTGCACACTCTCGTTGTCGATGTTGTGTTGGATGGCGAAGGCGCTATCAGCGGCATAATCGTTGAAAATAAGGGTGGAAGGGGGTGTATCAAAGCCAAGCGAACCATAGACTGTAGCGGCGATGCCGATGTTTCGGCCCGTGCAGGATCTCGGTTTACCTATCTGGAACGAAATGATTCAATGGGAGTAACGAGTGTCTTTAACATGGTCAACGTTGATAAAAACGAATTCTTACGCCACACAGAAAAAAATCCCGCGACATACCTCGATTGGTCAAAGACATGGCAGCAAGACACGACAGGGAAGGAAAACCACTTAAAGTCGCCTTATATGCAGGGTGAATTCGAGGAGGAAAATGAGGCCAAGCGGGCCGGTGATACTGTGTCTCTGGGAGGAAGCTGGAGTGCCCTTTCGGAAGAGGGTGAAGCAACTAACCTCAACCTGGTTCACATGAAGGGAATCGACCCTCTGGACGCATATGATCTCACCAAGGCGGAGATAGACGGAAGGAAGGGTATTCGTGAAGCAATCAATGTAAGTGAGAAAATATTGCGAGGGTGTATCGTATCGTATGAGAGTTCAGCGAGCGGGTACTACTAGCATCTAACTTCTATATACGCTTGTCGCAATTCGCGTGACCGTTTGATTTCAGGCGCTGAAGAAGAAGGTGCCAGGATTTCAAAATGCAAAGTTGCGCAACACAGCTATGACATTAGGAGTCCGGGACAGCAGGAAGATTGTGGGCAAGTATCACCTGACTGGAAAAGACTGCATAACCCAGGCGAAGTTCAAAGACAGCATCGGCATTTTTCCCGAGTTCATTGATGGGTACAATATACTTGTTTTTAAGTTGGTCTGTGGAAGGAGAGAGGAGAGAAACGGTGTCAGAGAAGAATTGTGTAAAAAAAGTCACAAGAAGGTACTTCTGCTAACTTTCGACTGTTCCGCAGACGTATCATGGAATATATGGTACGTGCAAAAGACAACTACGATTGAAATGACGCGCTTTACAAGTCCACTCACCATCAACAGAATCAACACCTGACTGTGTCAGCGGATTGACTGGAAGGGTTCCTGCGACGATTCTATATCCTTCGCTTCTCGGGGGCTTCAGAAGTAAAAGTGTTGCGAAGAAGGGCAGCAGCAATGAGTAGGAGGAGGAAATTGTCATGACTACTGCTGATGCGGCAGACAAATGAAGTGGGAAGAACTAAAGTTGACGATGAGTTCTAAATGTACTTTGAGGAAACGCTAGAATATTTTGCTAGTGTTTTCGTTGCCTATGATGCGTATTTAAGCTGTTAGCGATCTATATGTGATAAAGCTCGTAAAATGCTGAATATAATGGATTGGAGAGTGGCGCCAAGTCACCCGAAGTGAAAGGTTTTGGAAAAGATCAAAAACGCAGTAAAAATTTTGGAGAGGCCTGTTCCGACCACCTTTATCTTTGTAGACACCAGTCGTCAACTAAATTTGTCGAATTCTGTACCAGAATACCGGAACTTGGCCGGGTCTGTCAGCCGTTGTCGGACTTGTTTGTTTCCTGCTGAAATAGGTGGAGGACGCTCGCAACCGTAAAAGCGCGCGGTTATGCAGCTATCATTGGTGTATCTCCTCTTGACCTTGTCGGCCAATGTCTCGTCTTTCATGTACTTTGCAACAAGTAGGAGACACTCTTCTCGTCATCATCATCGTGCTCCCTCTCATAACCATCAACGGCTCTTGGCTACTACTCCTGGCTCCGGCTCCCTCTCGCCTAATTTTGAGTCGCTCCCCCCTCCCCCAACTGACGATGAGCTTTCCTCACTACTCCGCTCCATTCACCTGTACAACAGCCTCCGCCAAACTGAAGTGAAACTTAAGACCTGGAGAGGGCATGGGGAAACTGTCGGGAAGTTGGCAGTTGCGAAGGAGATGGGACTTGAAGGTGGGCTTGGAGAACTAGAAGAAATAAGGTGAGATTTTCTAATGTATGTTCGCCCGTTGCCGTGTTTTGCTTTTGTTCTATGACTAACCACCACTATCAAATCTAATCTAATCTAATAATGGCAGACGCGTGGGACTGAAGGCTCGGTCCACTTTGTGTACGTCCTCCCTTCGTCTAGTCTCGTTCCATGTATCTAAGATTCTTTCCCCTCTCCCTCCGCTCCAATCGTTGACACGCTCTGATTTGGTCTCCTCGGGCACTATTGGCCTCCTGCGAGCCATAGACAAGTACGACGCTGACATAGCCGAGGCCACTGGTGCGAGCTTTGCCACACATGCGGGTTGGTGGATTAAGGCAAGCGTGAAGAGGGCAATTATGGATGGGGACGATTTGGTTAGAGTACCGGTATATGTTCAAGAAGTTGTGGGGAAGCTGGGGAAGCTAGGGGGTTGGGATGATGTCAACGGGTTGGCCAAGAGGAGTGGGCTGTCCATCACCCATGTGACCCACGCACTAGAATTTGCCCGTCGGCGAACCCCTGGAGGCGCACCTCTTTCCCTGGACGACGCTGTGAATCCGCTCCGCATGGGAGAAGCGGTTGTCGCAGAAGAGGGGGGGGAAGGGTCGCAGACGACTGCGTACGACGCCAGGATGAAGAACGAGGAAACCCAAAAATTTCTTTCGCGTTTTCTGAGTCGCCAGGAGAGTGCTGCAATCTCTCTCCGATATGGACTGGAGGTGAAACCGACGCGGCGGAAAAAGTGGAGAGACTACGAGGGTGAGGTTGAAGAAGCACTTTTTGGGACCGCCTCGAGCGCAGTAGAGGGTGTTGCGAGCCCGAGCATAGTCAGCAGTAGTAGGAGGAACCTCAGTACAGCAACAAATAAAGCACTGACTTTCAGAGAGGTGGGAAAGTCTTTGGGTGTTTCGGCCGAATATGGACGTAGGCTGTGCAACAATGCAATCGAGAAATTAAAGCTTGCAGTGAAAAGGGGAGAGATTTCTAGGGGAGAAGTTTCCTTTCTCGTGGCTGCATGATAATGTTGTTGACAGGGTAGGTGGTGTTTGAAGAGAAGAAAGATACTTGAGTAATGATGAAAAGACAGAAGACTTGGGTTTGCGTTTATCGCGTGTTTGGCGAGAATATTCTCGCCGACGAATCTTTGAATACTACAATATGCCTTCTCTTACAAAAACAGGGCAAAAAAATATCTTTATTTACAATCAAAATCCTCAGAATCTTCCTCTCGCAACATCTCCACAACCTCTCCAAAGTCGTAGACGAACCAATCCGCCTTTTCCCTTACAGCGTCCCTGTCAGCGATCCCTCCAAATCCAAGGAACGCGTCCGCCGCGCCCTCCCTCTTCGCCTGGGCATCTGTCGCCCCGTCGCCCACCATCACGACCGTCTCATACCCATGCTTTTCCTTCAACATCTGGACTGCCTTGGGCTTCCCCTGATCGGCACTGGTCGGCTCGTCCTTGCAAAATCCCGTGTAGCTGCCCTCTTCGTCAAAGAAAATTGTATTCGCCACAATGTTGGACACCGGCACTCCGAGCGACTCCGCCAGAGGCTCGATCATTATCCGGAATCCTCCTGAAACAAAGTACACATCGGTACCGCGAGCTTTCAGGGTGTCAATCAGCTCGGGTATTTTCGGACTAGTCTTCAGCGGATGCTTCTCCAAACAGTCCAAAATCTGTCCTCTGCTAGGTTCGATGATTGCCAACCCTGCAAACAAGGAAGAATTGGTGCAAAAAAATGATAATTTGTTAGTTACAAAGATAAAGTGCAAATGCAAATGCAAATGAAATGCAAATGACAAGGTACATACAGCCACTTGCGCTCATGTGGTGCTACTTACTAGCCGCCAAAGCGTCCTCAAATTTGACACCTCCTCCCATAGCTTTTGCGGTCCAATCGGATACGGCCGGTCCCTTCCCAAGGTACTCCGCCAGGACGTCAATACCCTCCTCATCAATCACGGTGCTGTCCACATCAAAGCAGACGGCGTTTGCCCCCTTGAGACATTTCTTGCAGAGATCGATGTCAAGACCGAGCGAAGGTTTCGTGGACATGGCACGGATTGATGGCGTTGCGATGATTGGTCGAAGCGATTTCGATGCAAGCAACAGAGTGTGAATGAACATTCGACAAAGAAGGCTGTAGCGGGTCTAATTGGGAGCGAAAAATTAATTATTGGCAAAAGGCAAAGTACGATTACTTCAGAGAATCGTTGAGCGGATTTTTAGCGGCTGACCGTCAGATTTTAAGTTCCTTTTTTTCTTCATGGGTGTCGATTTCGGGGGGCCAAGAAGTTCTGAAAAAAATGTATAACTTACTTTCCGCGAGCCCTTTTTGCCAATGACAACCACACAATCAACACTTCTTGTGGGTGCTGTGGTAGGAACTGTAGGCTTACTCACAACCTATATCATGGGGGGTTTTGGCATGTCTGTATCCTCACGAAGAATATCAAAAGCAAACTACGTTGCACGTGTGTTATCAGCTGGTAGTGGCAGTCCTGTCAATCACGACAATGGTACTCTTGCGATGGGGGTAGGACGTGTCTCGTCGGTCGAATCGACGGTCGATGCCATTCTGAAAAACACTTCCAAGACGGAATTTGTCGCCGTCCACAGGGACAAAGACACCCTCTCCCACCTCCTGACATTATCTATAAATTCGGATCTTTACACAGTGCATCTCCTGCCGTTTTGCCGTCTTTTTCATGAGACGTACTCCTCCCGCGTCATCAGGACGACAACTTTCCTTTTCATAATTGATTTGACAGGGAAGTCCACGAGTTCCCTCTTGGATAGTCTCCTCCCAACAGTATTCGGGATCCCAATAATCTCTACCGTAAATTGGAGCGCTTACATATCCTGTCTGGTAAATGAGATCACCGTCTCCCCCTCAGACGCGACGACTCTAGTAAAATCCCTCTTCTTACTCTCCTCCCTCCCCATCCCAACCTCCAACACCAACACCAACAAGACCATCGCCTTCGCCTCCCCTAACATCAACGATATATCCTCATTACTGCCACACATACACTCAGCATTCTCTCACGATCGCATCGTCTTCGCCTACGACTCGTGTTCGGACGTCGCCTCTCTTATGACGACCACGACGGGCGTCGGCGTCGGCGCGGTGGTGCCTCCGCCGCCCTCGACGTCCTGCCACTTGCCCCCGGGCATCTTGGCGGGCCTCGCGGACCTCGGCGACGCCCCCTTGTCGAACGCCGTCGAGAGCTGGATCCTCGCCGTCGACGGGTTC
>Ga0115554_1002565_pt1 | contig 12472 bp, 3 predicted proteins | sample COGITO_mtgs_1104_3_FD_87283 | JGI IMG/M metagenome (GOLD analysis project Ga0115554, IMG submission 87283) | Pelagic marine microbial communities from North Sea - COGITO_mtgs_110404 | ecosystem: Environmental > Aquatic > Marine > Epipelagic | place: Germany:Helgoland, sampling site Kabeltonne... | reverse complement strand
TCCGAGCAAACAATAACTGTAGCTGGTCTGCCTCTTCGCGTTCGTCAATTTTGCTTCCATACGCACAATGCGAATCGTGTCTGGCCGGGAACGTTCAATCTGGCAGAATACTACATCAATGAAGGCGAAAGCGGCGATCTGGACAGTCTAAAGGACAAAAGAATGTTAGAGCTTGGTAGCGCTACTGGTCTTCTATCTATCAGATTTGTTATCGCCGGAATTACAAACATTGTGACTAGTGATGTGGATGATCGAGGCGCTGCTACTGATGACAACAACGATGACGACAACGACGGCAAAAGCAAAGAAACCGAGGATGATACTGTAGAAACGAACATCAAGCATAATTTTTACCTGAACAATGTAGCACCAGTGAAACACATTCGACATACTTGGGGGACGGGGTGGAACGAAAGCGAAGTTTTCGATATAATTATCGCCAGTGACATTCTCCTCTATGTTGCCGCTTACCCAGCCCTAGTCAAAACTCTCGAGGAGCTGATAGGCAGAGGTCTGGGGCGAAAATTTATTATGAGCTGGAATCGAAGGATGGACGAGTCAAAGCAGTTTTTCGAGATGATGCATGAAAAGGGTTTTGAGTGTTTGAGGGAGCCAAAGTGCGTCTTCATATTTACACGTTGACCAGATGATACACATGCGCAGATTACAATAGACAATAAAATTACCGTTGGAAAGAAGATGACGAGCTATTTTGCAAAAAGGCTGTCCACAAACCCGTTAACGCCTCCCTTGTGAAAAAATCGGTGGTCAAGGCTTTTTGGGAATTCCAGCCCTTCTTCTTGGTTGCTACCCTCTATTTCTTCCCATGCATTTGAAAAGGAGGGAAGTTCCTCGTACTCTTTATCGATACCAGTGTCGGAGAATGCCTCTACTTTCGCTGACTCTCCATAAATATATTTTGTCCAGGTGTGATTCTTGTCTCCATCATTTGGAACAGCGCTGCATGGGCCAGGCTGCGTGCGGACGATGTTTTTCTCCTCATCCCCTTCCAGCTGGAATGATTTTCGCTCCACCACATCGTCATCGTCATCGTCATCGTCATCGTCATCGTCATCGTCATCGTCATCGTCATCGTCATCGTCATCAACCTCTTCACCTTCTTCATGAGTAATTTTTCGTTTTTTCTTCAATCTCTTTCTCCTTTCTGCGCGATCCTCCACTTCAGCAGGTATATCGCGATCCCAGAAACCCACCATGAAGGTTAAGCGGTTCTTGGAAGATTTCTTAGCCTGCGGTCGCGGGCAGGGAAAGACGCCGTGAAGTAAGCCTGAGTAGAGAGTGAACGGAGTAGGTGAGAAAAATGGCAGTGGACTGAAGTACCAAATAGCACAGACCAAGCTGCTTCTTTCTTGACTCCCTGCATATTTTAGACTTACCACCATCAAAAATCATAAATCCACCGTCGCGAGGGCGTGATACCCAACATACATTAGCCATCTTCTCGCTATCAACATTTTGGTCAAAAACCACGGTGGCACCCCCCCTAATGTCCTCGTCATCGTCGACGTCCAGGTATAAGACGCTGCTAACAACAGGAGAGTGCACACCCCCAAATTCGCTCACCGTACCATCCTCCGCGTCCTTGGGAGCTACACCCTTCCTCTCACAGTCACTTATGAACTCGTCCAGGCTGCCCTCATCAGTATCGAAATGAAGACGGTGGCCCAAATTAGAAAGGGGGGGGGCGTCAATCTTGCGAGTATGAGCCCACCACTCAGCACCCACGATCTTGCGCTGATCTGCATAACGATCCAGGTGTCGTTGAACCGCTGGGAGTAGATACTTCTCAATTATACGCGAGATCAGATTGTCTTTCCCCCCCTTGCTGTTGTTCAATGGGCACCAGAAAGAAAAAAAGCCAGAACCACCATCCCTTGAATATCCAGTTTCTTTCCAGAAATCGGAATCCTTGTCAAATAATCCAGTGCTCAGTTTCTTTAGCTCCTCACCCGGTACCAATCCTTCGTAGATTACTGGTGGAAAACAGTCTGTTTGCCTCAAATCATCGCACTTTTCTTTGGTGGAAGGGGAAGGGCAACGATTCATTCCATAATCCCAAACATTTTTGCCAATCATCCACCCCTTTTGTCCCTTGCCGAGGAATTCATTGAAGAGGGAGATTGAATTAAGGCAACCCTTTTCTTTTATGCAGCTGGAATAAAGAGACATGAACTTAGCAGTCGCCTCCACATTAATATTCGTTTCGTCAATCTCGTTATCACTCTCTTCACTCAACGAGAAATCAAAGCCCAAAGTGCCAACGAAAACAACGTTCATCCACTCCTTCCATTCCCCCGCTTCTTCATCACGATCATCATTATCACCATCGTTACCATCATCATTACCATCATCCTCACCCCCTCTGCACCCGATCCGTTTCAATATTCCTCGTCGCAGGAAGCCGGCATCCCTACCGGCAACTTCGTAGCTGCTTAGGTAATCCCCCCCCACCTCGCGAAGCTCGTTCGCAACTAGCAACCTGCTCGGCGCGAACAACGGCGAGAGGGAAAGAGAGGTTGATAGGTGAGAGTCCGTGGACTCAGAGGATAAACAATGCAGGTGGTAGTGGCAGAAAGAGAGAAGGATGGACGGGGGAAGGGGCGGCGGCGGCGGCGGGGAAGATCCATCCTCCTCCTCCTCCTCCCCCTCCTCCCCCTCTTCATCACTACTACAACCAGGAGGACAATTACAATGGATTCGCACAGTCAAGAGATTCCAGTTCGGAGGTGGTGGCAATCTGTGCATGTAGTGAAAGCAGTTTGTACAAATACCCACAATCTGCTCGTCACACAGTCGGCAGTTGGAAGGAAGAGGGTTGATAGATTGCTCATGCGAAAGTGCAGGAGTAAGGACATCAATTGCATCTGAGAAAGGACTTGTTTTGAGCTGATCTAGACTTTCCATTATGTGATAAAACCCAGCATAGCACCTCTCATTATACTCCCGCTTTTTCATAACCTTCTGTGTTTCTGATATTTTTTCCTGCGAATACCAGGGTAAACAGTGCATCTTCAAAAGCCCAAATCCAATTTTTAACAATTACACCTCCAGGCAAAACAACATCTTTTAGTTCTTTTTTTACTGTGCTCAAATAGAGCCCTAATCTATACGCCAGCTACGGTTCATATTGTAGGCATCATGCGTTTAAGCTCCATCTATTTTCTCTATTTGCTCAATTCTTTCGAATATTTTTCACTTGTTCTTCTACATGCCCTTGGATGGCATTAAACTACCGTCTACAAGGGTCGTCATTCGTCTGCTCTTCATTTTGGCCTTCTTTTCGATGTTCAACCTCTTGCCCTCGTTAATATCCAATACTCTCCCCTCCCTATCCTTTTTCAGTTTTGCTTTTGCTGCATGTTTCTTCTTTAATATTAACCGCGGGTCCTCCCCTCCCTTCCTCTCATTTGGATCGACCTCAATTGTTTTCCCAAATCTCCCAGGGATAGCCTTAATGTTCCTGATTCTGCCCCTTTCATAGGCTGTCACTTGACTGCCGTTTTTCTTGTACCGAATCAGAGGCGGAATGTTGAACTGCTGGTTATCCTTGTTGAAAACACTTTGTGTCTTTCCCCGAATAGCCCTGACCTCCGGATGAACTAGCCCGCACTCCTCCATGTGCTGCCTGAAGTCATGCTCGATGTACAATCTTGGAGGTAGCATTCCTCCCTTTTTCCAAGCCGCCTCCTCGACTTGGTGCTCTCCACTGGAAACCGCATGACTCAAAGGTAACCTGAGTTGTCCTTCGTTCCCAAGACTCTCCTCGATCAGCGTGCTCTTTCCTTTCCTTCCCAATTTGGCCCTCTCCAAGACGACTTCGACGCTCTCACAATCATCGCCATTTTCGTTATCTCCAGTCGTTTCGCTCCTCGCCCCCGCTATTCCGACCTTATATCCATGAAGAAATTTCTGTCCATCAGCTCTAATTTCCTTTTCAACTCTTTCTTTCCCGGTCCCCACAGCATCTACGTAGCCACCCTTTGCCGTCCTCATAGGCCTGTCATCGTCGCTCCAACCTCCCGGAGGGTTGACATAAACGATAGTCGTTGCCCCAATATGCGCCCCCCCGCTGACCTCCTGGTTCGCAAGAGTCGATTTGAACGTATGTTCGTTTTTCCCACTCTCCGCATCCATTCCATTGTTGCCCATCCTAAACTCGACAAAGTCCCTTCTCTTTGCATCTTTCAGCCTGTCTTCAATGGCGTTGACACTCCATCCTCCAACTCTCACCCCTCCTGCCCCAAGCACCCCCACACTCTTTGTGCATTCCTCCCCTCGTGCCCCAAATCCACTCTGGAACCTCGGGCTTCTAACCAATTTATCGCTGTAGAAATGTGGGTGCTTATACTCCTTGAATTTGCTCAGTTTCCCTCCATCACGAAGCTGAACAAGGTGCTCCCAAAGTTCTTGGCTTTTTCCAAATTCCCTTCTCAACCCGTATAGCTGCGCAAGCTTTTTATACTTCCCCGAGTCACCCAAGTACTCTTTTCCGTCAACTCCGAATAGTAACTCGTCCAAAACCTCTATATGCAGGTCCCTCAGACTCCCTAAAGACTTGTCAAGATGCACGTTAGCATAGCTAAAATTTTCATCCTTCCACTCGCCGATTCCAAGATCCTCCAAATAATGGTACCCGCTTAATTTCTCATCAAGAACCAAAAGGCTCTCCAGTCTTTCCTCCTTAGACCTTGTCATGCTCAGCCAGGCTTTCATGTGTTCCGTCGCTTGCTCTGGATTCTTGATGTGGAGGTGCGCGCAGAAGATTTCGTAGTGACTGCTCATGACCCTCACCCTCTGCTTCTCTTTGTGTTCCTCCTTCAAAGCCATCAGTTCGTCCTCTTTTTCCTGAAGATACCTCTCTTTCTGCACAGACGCCATCCTCTCAAGCTTTCTCTTTTCGATCTCCTCATCCTGAGGGTGCACAGTCGGAGGTTTGAAGGGCACCATCTTCACTGCCATTTGAAAGAAAGGGATGGACAGTTTCTGTAAATTTATGGTGACGTACAGTCGAGCTATCTCAAGGGCGACCTGAAGCTTGTCGTCAGCCTTTCGCATCGACTTCTTCAAGTCCTGGATCTTGGTGAAGACAGCGTTGCTGGAGTCTGATGAGACGTAAGAGTTGCTGGCAATGGAGTTGTTGTCCGTTGTAACACGTGACTTATTGGGGGTGCTGTTGTGTCCTTGCGCCTTCTTCCTTTCACCACCCCTTTCAACACTGATATCAGCGACATTTATCGATACTAGCTCCTCCGTGTCTAGTCGTGCCATCTCAAGAATTGAGCGAGCAAAAAGGTGCTGATCCTCCTCCTTCTGCTGCTCGTTCTTGGCCCTTTCCTCATACTCGGAAGTGTTTGTTCGCAATTGAGCAACTATCTCTTCTCTAGAGGGTCTACCCATGATTTTATCCCCGTTTCCACGAGATTTTTTTTTTTTAACTTGCCGTTAGCAGCTCTTCTGTGAGAGGAAGAATAACTAAAGTTAATGCCAAAATGACACCCCCGCCTTAATAAATACTGCCTAACTCACGATGAGCGACCATCAAACCCCAGACGCCGGGTTAAGTGGCGGGCTGATGGACATCTATATGAACAGCCGTATTCATGTCGAGGTGCCCGAAGCTGCCCAACAACACCATCAGATGTTGACAGATGCTGCAGTCATCAGCTCGCCTCGGCAAGCGCAACACAACATACCATACGATGCGTCTGAATATACGAATCCAATCCAGCGCCCACGTAACAATGACAATGCCAACAACAGCAACCAAGATGACAACAACAAATCAATTGCCTGGGCAGATGCCAATATTGACATCCGCACGCCGCTGAAAAAACAGCAAAACTATGCTTACAACAGTAATAGCCACAGCAAGCCCCACAAGTCAATATTCAGTAAGAGAGATAAGTCGGGCCTGACAGTCAGCTTGGAGGTGGACTTGGCTCTGAAAAAGGACGCACTTGAGAATATTACTGAGCGGGAGAGTGTAATTCAGCGATTAATTCAGTTGAAATACCACGACCCGATGATAACAAAATCTCACGTCAAGCGCCTAGCTCAAGAGCTGCGGAATATTACTTTGTTTTGCGTTGAGTCAATTATTGCATGGAGGAAATCTATGGAATCGAGCTACACCAGCGATGCGGCCCCCTTTCTTTCTCCTAACAAACCGAATCTCCCCCCTCTCAACGACGAAAACGATGATCGGCCGACAGAAAAAAAGCACCACTTGGTATTCCGCTGGAGGGACGAAAACTATTTGCTGAAAATGATAGATGATCTGGTGTTTCTGAAGGAAGTCCCACAGGTCCTTGAGACTCTCCCAAACAATGTTCGCTTGGCTCGGAATCCTTTCCTACTTCCTCATACACTTGATGAACTCAATCTCATGAGTAGTAGCATAAAAGCCATGGACAGTGTGGAGCTAAGCAGGTGCAAGACTGCTGCCAGAGCAATTTTGAGTGAAGAGAAGCATCACCTGATGGAGGTTCAGACTATGGCTGCGGCGACCTCAGCGACAGGGGACAACAACAACAACAGCAACAGCAGCAGCAGCAACAACAACAACAACAACAACAACAACAATACCAGCGACTACAATACTGGCATCAATGAAATCCAATTTGTGAGCAGGGCTGACTCTAGCCTTTACAACATCGACACATCTCTACCTCCGCCACCCCACCTGAATACCCGTGAACTTAAGGTTTTCAGCAAACTCGCAAACCCGCCTATGGTGATAGCGATGATCTTCGCATGCGTAAAAATATTAATCCGCAGCGATGAGAACGACGACGACGACGAAATACCTACGCTAAATCGTCGGATGCTTCGCAATATGTTGCGAAAACCGATGGTCGTCGTCAGAAAATTAGAAAACTTCAATCCCAACGCGCCGATCAGCGGAAAAGTATTGGAAGCTCTTTACCCAATCGTCACAAACCCAAAGTTTTCGCCGGAGAATATCAGGAAGATCAGCGAAAGCATGGGGAATCTAGCTGCTTGGGTAAAGGAGGTTGTGGTGGAAAAAACGATTCAGCTCGGGTGGGTTGACGGAAAGCCAGTAAATAGCGTTCCAGTAACCCCCTTTACTTCTGTCAAAGAACAGCACCACACTTTGCACCACAAACCACGCCAGCACAACAACACTTCTCTAGAGGAGAGTGGGACTTTTGTGAACGTTGGAGACAACTCTGACTCTGACTCGAGCAAAGAGTCTCACCCTTCCCTCTCCCTCTCCCTCGACAAAGAATCACAATACATCGAGATGCTGAAAAAATTGCAGCACGAGATCTTCAGCCTCAAACAAGACCTCAATAGCCAAGGCCTTATACAAGACACCTCACTTAATGACAACGACGCCTCAAACAACGACTTGAGTATTTCCTCTCCTTACCGACAACCCCCCCGCATGTCCACCAGTATAATACATCTCTCTCAAGAAAAGATTAACCTGGATGACAAAGAATTGTTGGTAAAAGTTGCCTACCAGAATAACGGGTTAGAACTCCTCTTCACCGCTTGGGATATGGTAACTAATGAGAATTTGAAGCCCACGACGACCCCTGCACTTTTTTGCGATCAGATTACCGACCACTCTCCCGTCGAGTTAGAGGCTATGCCTGAGTCTTTTCGCCGCGACAAGCTACGCAAGATCGTTGACATGCTTCGAATCGAGTCTTCGGACAAACTTGTTTTGAGTATCGATAGGCAGGTCTGTCAAGGTAACAGAAAGATAGACGGAGTCGACTATGACTACAAAATTGTCAGAACAGTCGATAATGATGGTCTGGTTGTCACACTGCACAGTTTTGACGACGGCAACGATCTCGAGTCTAGCCTAGACATTGACCCGGATAAAACACTAGTGCTGCAGATTTCCGACGCCGAATTAGAGCTGCTCCTGGCTCATCAGCCTGGGCTCTTTTTGCGTTCTCTAAGAAAATGGAGTAGCCAACGGGCAATCTGTGATTGGCTTGTCACTCGTTTAAGCATCGAGGTCGAAGTTGTGGAAGGGAATGACAAAATAATTCGTCACTTGTCTGTTGATAGGACCGTACCCGTCCCGCGAAATGTCGAGAAGGGGGAGGTCAAGGTTGGAGGCAAGACTATCGCGCATCCTGGCTACGAGTTGAGGGCGCGTCAGCTTGATAATAATATCATTTTGGAGGCAATTCCGAACTCGGATGATGTTGTCGATGACGCAAATTCAAGTGAGAGCACTATACCCCAAACCACCGAGAACAGCGCCAACGCCACCGCGGCAGGAACGAGACCAATGAGCAGAGTAAAAATTGGATTGGCAGAATTTCAATCCCTTGGTGCTCCTGAAAACGCCCCCGAGCAGGAGCAGTTTCCTTTGATGCCGCCGTGGACTGGCGGCGGTCGTAACACCCCTGGTTTATCGCTCGACAGCGAGGGAATTGATCTCGGAAGACCCGCTCGTACTCCCCTGGACAGTTTGTTGAGCCGTTTAAGCTGGAGCGTGAAGAATGGACAGCCCGTGTTGGGATTAAACCGAGTAGTCTACGAGGAGACCAAATCGGTCAAGGGGACTCCGATGCTACTCCGGGCCAGCGTGATGGAAAAAGATATTATTTTCCAGGCCACCCGTCTGAAGCTCAAACAGAACAATGTCAAAAGAATCACGGAGGGTGACGAGAATGATGACGACGACATCTACGAGAAAGTGGGCGACGAGCTTGTCCGATTGATCACCGAATCAGAGGCAACTTCCCTTCTCTCGGTGAATTTACATGACACGCCCCAGATTCCTGAAAATCAAATTCTTTATCTGATGCAGCTACCCAATCGGCGCGAGCTCTGCAAAATGTTGTCTGACCGACTGAAATTGATTAAGGTCGGAGGCGCTTGGCGGCTTGAAACTCTTTCTCACAGGGAGAAGAGTCTTCTCACAATCGCAGTCGATAGCAACCATCGTGACAGCGTTATTGGAGCGGTGGATATTGACGACCAGATGAATTTGAGCGAAGTCCGGAAACTGATAAGCCGAGAGATGGACGAGGATGACCTTCCAGACAGCTGGCGGTTTTTGTTCCGGAATGCGCCTTGCAGCAAATCCCAAGAAAAAGAGCGTATGGCTACAGATTTACTTCCTGTTTGCGTCCTCTTGACTAAAAAGTCTCGAAAAACGCGGCCTAGCTCGGCCCCAAGCAACAGAGACAACAGCACTGTTGTCTCAGACGAAGACAGCGAGTTTGGTAAGCCAGAATCTTTGTTCAGCTGGGATAGCGACGACAGCAGCAAGACAGGAGGTGGGAGCGTGAACAGTAAGGGCTCCAAAAAAAAGAGGTGGAAAAAGACAGGGCGTCGCCGTAAAGTTAGAAAGGGTAAGAAAGGGATGGCTTCCAAGGGATATGACAGCCACGATGAGCTCATTGGAATGGGCGTTGTTGGAGAAGACATCGAGCTGAGTGGAGCGGAAAGTGACTTTGACTTTGATATGAGTTGGAACGATGATAGTAACAGCTTTAGTCATAGTACCAACAGCAACTTGAGCGTTAGTGGGGGGAGCAAGAAGCACCGCAATAAGAAGGCCAAAAACAAAAAGCGCGCAAAGTCATTGCTTGCTAAGGCCAAGGCAAAGAAAGAAGGTATCGCAACAAACGATACCGAGGATGAAGAGGAGAAGGTGAACGATCCACTTAAGAGCGATAATAAAACTACGAGCGCCCCCGACCCTCCTAAACCACCCAAGATCAAAGAGGTGAAGTACGTTCCGTTGCCCGTCATGAGTTTGATCACCTGCACCCAAGGAAGCAGCGTGATAAAAACCCAAGTCGACTGCACGACCTTTTTGCAGAGAGGCGACACCATAAGGATTCACAGACCGTACGGTCTGATCGATTGGACGATAAGTAGCGACCCCAAAAAACGATTCGATGCCACCGCAATCACTCTTGCGGACAAATATGTGCACAATAAGATGCCAGAAAAGTCCCCAGAAGAGATTAAGCGAGAAGAAGCAGAAAAGGCGAAGAGAGAAGCTAGGGCTGCTCAAATGGCGAAGGTTATGGAACAGACGAACGCCACAATTGGTGGCGATAACAACAACAAAAGCCCTCGTCCGGTGCCAGGCAGGCGGCGTCCCGGACCAGCATTCCAAGGGGGTAATAGCAGTCTGCCCGCCGGGCTAGACTTGCCCATGAACCTTCCTGTGGGGGCAACAGCCATGCACCAAATAGATGACGACGAGGAGGAGGAAAAGAAAGTGATAGAAGACGGTACGGTCCTAGAAGATTTGAGAATGTGGAAAGTTATCAGAGAGAAGGAAGACCGTCGACCAGGTTGGAGGAAACAGTATGATGACGGTATGGTTCCTTGGCACAACGACTTTACGGAAAGCGAGCAGGCAGAAGAGCACTTTCGCGTGCGGATACCGTGGGGAGAGCTTGAGCAAATGGTGCGCGACGTGCACGGCGATCAGAGCGATCGATTTGTTCTGCACCAGCAGCGTGTGAACCACTTCGGAGCGGTTACACCCATGAAAATCATGCATGAGGCGTATGGAGTTCTTTGCCGATGGCACCCAATGAGCAGCGCGGTTGACAATGTGAAGTGGGCAAAGTTTGCCAGAGACATGAAGCTCTTTCCGGCCAAACAGTCTTCTCAGATCGATCTGAGCTTTGCCAAGAGACAAAAAGAGAGAAAGATCGATTTGAAGGGGTTTGTGGCTTGCTGCACCGACATCGCTTTGATCAGGAGCCCTCATCTAATAGAATCTCCAAATGAGGCGCTCATGAAGTTGCTGCTAGAGAACGTGGTTATGCTACCGGCGGTCAACAGACTGGCTTGGAAAGAGGCAAAACGGATGGCAATAGTAGCCGAGGCGAGGCGAATCTGCGCACAGATTAGGCTTGTGAGTAATAGGAGGGGAAAAGTGAATCGGATAGAATTTTTGAACATTCGGAACTGCCAGATCTTGGTAGCGAAGCAGATGAGGCGAGTCATCAGCACACGGAACTTCAACAAGTATGTGGGTTTAAATGAAGATAACAGGTTATTTCGACGGCGTCACATCAGCGCGGTTATATGCCAGAAGACCTGGCGTATGTTCTACATGTGGAGGAAGCACGAGGAGCACAAAGCCAAAGTGAAGAGAGAGGAGGCGGAGGAAGTAAGGAAGTACAGGAAGAAATTGAGGGACAACAGGAATAGACGCGAGGCTGCGGTAGTATTTAAGTGTGTTAGGGTTGTGCAGGGAATCACAAGCATGATAATGTTCAGCAGGAAAGACAACAGACGACAGAGCAGTGACTACGGAATCATTGCCAAAGTTTATTTGCCTTCGACCCAAGAGACGTTCAAGTTTGTGGTCGAGGAAGACACTCTTCGAGAATTCATCGAACAGGCTCTAGACATGGATGGTTTGAGCGCCAACGAGATGCTCAATGCAAAGAGTTTGAGGTGTCTCACGGACAGATTTATGGTCAGAGAAACTGGAAGTAGGCCAATTATCCTTTTCAGCCGAAGAAATACCACAGAAAGAGGGATTTTATGCGGCAAGTGTAGCAAGAAAATCAGTGGGGAACTTTTCGTAGTATTTTCATACAGGAGCAGCGATGATTTGGTATTTAGAGCCTACGATCCTAGAACCTGCGCACAGCTGAGGTGCTGCATTGAAATAAAAGTCCTGAGAGACTGGCTAGTGGAAGAGGAATACAGGCAAAAGAGGCGCGAGGAGAATGAATACAAATGCTTGTTGGACAATGCAAGGAGGGTCAAGCAGATGTATAGCTGGGGAGAGTATGTGGACGAGGTCGAGCTAGCCGATGCGATAGAATTCCTCAAGCTGCATGCATTGAAAGAAGCGGGGGTAGAAATCAAGGAAGAGGTTGAGGAGGAGAAGTTCGAGCGGGTCGAGGGGGAGGAAGGGCAGGACGACGATGACGAGGACGACGGGGAGGATGGGGAGGAAGAGAAGAAGGGGGATGAGGAGGGTGCAATAGTTCCAATGGACGGTGAAGGAAATTTGGAAGAGAGCCTGACGGAAAAACAACAGCTGGCACTGATTGAGAGTAGCGAGCCATACCTGATGAAGAAGGACAATGAGGACGAATTGCTTGAATGGCTCTTGGATAGACTAAAAATTAGCAGGAACAGGAGGACGAAACGGACAAAGCTCATACTGCAGTACGAGGAAGATGGAGTACAGAAGGAAGCAGCCGCCACGAAGTTGCAAGGCATCTGGAGGCAAAAGAAGGCAAGGCAGAAGATGAGGCTTAGAGCAAGAAAGCAGTGGGAGAAAATGTGGGATAACGAGAATGGCTGTTATTACTACATCAACGTGAGGACAGGAGCTATCCAGTGGACGAAGCTGTCTATTTTAGGGTCAGAGGATCTGAAAGACCCGGTAGATGAGTGGCGAAAGATTACAGGGGAAGATGGCAATGTTTTTTATCAGAATCCTTGCACGGGGCAAACGAGCTGGCTG
>Ga0115554_1002557_pt1 | contig 12500 bp, 15 predicted proteins | sample COGITO_mtgs_1104_3_FD_87283 | JGI IMG/M metagenome (GOLD analysis project Ga0115554, IMG submission 87283) | Pelagic marine microbial communities from North Sea - COGITO_mtgs_110404 | ecosystem: Environmental > Aquatic > Marine > Epipelagic | place: Germany:Helgoland, sampling site Kabeltonne... | reverse complement strand
CGTCGTCGTTTCGTCCGTCGTGCTGCTTGCTTGTGGCTCCATCTCGTCTTAGTCTTTGTCTTTGTCTTTGTCTTTGTCTTTCTCTTTTGTTCTTTGTTATCTTCCCGTCCCTTGACACCCTCCTCCTGATCTCGTCGACCTCCTCCCGGCTGAGGAATCCCTCCCTCTTCTTCTCCCTCCACTCGAGGGAGCCCACGCCGATGGACGCTATCATTACTGACACAGCGAGGGAGTCGTTGTGCACGTCCGAGAGACCATTTAGGTAACGTAGGTTGCCGTCGGGTGGGGGTGAAGGTGAAGGTGGTAGGGAGGAGACACCGTTATAGTTATTGTTGTCGTCGTTGTTGTTGTTGCGACAACCGCGGGAACGTCGGACGGCATTATTATTATTATTTTTATTATTACGAGTGACACTGAAAGGCGAGTTGCGACTGAAAGCGTCCGTACCCTTCTCCACACCCATCCACGACGGTTGCTGGGGACGTACCTCCACTCTCCCCGAGCCTCTGCCGACGCTCCCGAACGAGAACGACGACGTCGAGTCCCCTTCCCCCTCCCCCGAATAACCCTCGTTACTGTTGTCATTGTTGTTTTTGTCGGCGTCGAAGGATGACGTGTGGGAGGAGGACCACACGGATGCCGTGGAGTTGTTGTCTGCCAAATATTGGGATGAGTTGTGAATGTTGGCGTTGTGGACGCTGGTGTTGTGGGTATTGGTGTCATGCCCATTGGTGTATTGTCCATTGTTGTTATTGCCCCATACCCTCCTCCCCCACCCCCTCTGACTCAAGCTCCCCCTAAACGGCTTATACAACGTTACCGGGGTCCTAACAGTACAATCCTCCGAAAACACTTTCCCCCAATCCTCCCTCCGCACCCCCTCACCCCCCCACATCTCCAAAATTCTCATCATAACATCGTTCCTGACCCTCCTCCCCTCCTCCTCCCTCTCCTCCCTAACCCTAATCTCCCTTCTCGCCTCCTCGTACCTCGCCGTCTTCCCCCCGAGCTCGGAGGACAGGTACTCCATGTAGGCCTTCTTCCGGCGGCGGGTGTGGGAGGCGTGGACGGCGTTGCGAGCACGGAGTAAGGCGGATTTTGTCGAGGAGGAGGACGACGCCACAGGGTCTAACGGGACCGATGAGGACGCAGATTCTTCCAACTGTGGTGTGTATGTGTGTGTGTGCGTGTGTTCGGGAGTGTGTGCGTGTGTTCGGGAGTGTGATTGAGCGACAGTACGTGGAGCCGATTATATCAAGGGGGACGGGGTTGGTATCGTTGGTTAGTAATAAGTTACAATTCGTTCTGGCGCTCTCCTAGCACTCTTTTGGCGCTTCATAATTGCGCTCCTCCGCTCTCCTCTCCTCTCCTCTCCTCTCCTCTTACCTCTCTCTCCTTCATAATCTTAATCTTCGCCGCCTCCCTAAGCCTCTTCTCGACCTGTTTCTTCCCCTCGAACTCCGGTGGCAATTCCATTGGGGTGATGTGCGAGGGGTCCGCCGGGGGTATGCCGTGGAAGATTAGGCCGTGAGATGGACGCTGGATTATGTCCGGGACGGACGGGATCGGGTAGGAGTTGTAGGGTGGAGAATTGTATCGTGAGCTTTCGAGCTGTGATGGAGAAGACTGTTGGACGACTTGTTGCTTGAGACCGCCCTGCTGCTGCTGCTGCTGCTGCTGCTGCTGCTGCTGTTGTTGTTGTAGCTGATGCTGCTGATGTTGTAGCTGATGCTGCTGATGTTGTAGCTGTCGTCCGGTGTTTGCAGCGCTGTTCTTGTGCTTTCTCCTACCGCCCGAACTCGAGTTTGAGTGGTTGGAATTCGAGTTTGAGTTGGAATTTGAGTTTGAATTCGACAGGGAGTTGGATAATTCATTTGTGGTGTAGTCGCCGCTCCCAGTCCCAGTCCCAGTCCCAGTCCCAGTCCCACTACCACTACCACTCACAGCCCCACCATCGTTCTTCGTTGTGTCATTGCCTTTCACACCAGTCTTATCAGCCTGCCGCAAAATACTCGAAACAGAAGCAGGAGGCGCAGACTCATTGCGAAAAAGTCTCGGCGGTGGTAAACAAGGGTACCCTGGAAGCGGGGATGTCTTGTTTCCCTTGTTCGGCACCAACCCTTCGTTGGCCTGTTTCTGTTTTCCGTACGCCTTGGCAGCCCCCCAAGGACCCGCCTGCGACTGCGATTTCGACCGGTCCACGTCGGACTCGGCCATCGTCGAGCTACTGACATCGTTCGTCGTCGCGCCAGCCGAAATGCTGGACGCCGCCGTGTTTTTTGAAACTGCCAGGGAGGGGGCGACTGAGGATCCCTTGGTGTCACCTTCGCCGCCGCCTGTCCGGGAATACGAACCCGAGCCGGACGAGGCGGAGATCGAAGACAACAGCCGCGAATCGCCGTCGGACTTTGCTTTAGGTCGATGGGGCGGGACGCCTTTACCCTTGGAACGAGGATTCAGTTTGGGCTTGGACTGAGGTGTGGCAGCTTGCGACTTCACCTGTGACTTAGCCTGTGACCGGGCCTGCGGCTTTGCCTTCGCATTAGCCGGAGGCTTCGCTTTCGATGCAGCCAGAGATTTTGCTTTCAATGTAGACTGAGATTTCACCTTCTTCTTCGGGGGAGGAGAACAAGAAGGGGAACTAGAACCTGAATTCTCCCGAGCCTCCCGAGCTCGTGATCGGGTCATTCGAACCATTCGCAGCCGAATAACTACGCAATCACCAGATAAAATATTTTTGGAGCGTCGCTACGTAATTCAATATCACAGAGCTAGTGAAAAAGGGGAGATAATAATTGCCTTTCGCTTCCCTCGGCGGTCTCGAACAAAGACCAGGGTGGATTTTCGGACAAATTAAGGACGCCGTAGCTCCATTCTAGGCATGTATAATCTCAAAGAAGTAGGAAAAACTCGATAAGAAAGGAGAGAGATAAGGAATAACCCACAGAAATTTGCAATTGGTGACGGCAAAAAATCTGCCAAAAATTGCCCAAGCCTTCGTTTTGTGGTCTCACTTTTCTCCGATTTTGGGAGCAAAACTCAGCCCACCGACCATATTAACTTCCAAGAATACCGTGGTACCGCAATTTGGACGATAAGAGGTTTCTTACTGTCCAAAAGACCTGGACCTCCAAAACCGCGACCCACTGACGATTCACCTCCAGTAAGCGCTAACTCTTGGTTTCTGTTAACATCGGGACCATCCACCACAACTTACAGCTTTGTTACATCGAGGAGAAAACAATCGCTCGCCGAACGGCTTGAGATACACCAATTTAGTCACCAAGATGAAAGACCTCTCCATTGATTTTGGCTCGATTGACCAGAACAACATCGAACAACTCCGCAAGTTGAACGATACAATATTCCCCATATCTTACGGCCCTAAGTTCTACACATCTGTACTGTCGCACCCCCCTTCCTTGACCAAATATGCGTACTACAACGGATTTGTGATTGGGGCTATCTGCACCAGGCTGGAGGAACATCCTGAACTTGTGGGGAAGAAGCGTGCGTACATAATGACGCTTGGGGTGCTGAGCAGCTATCGTGGTAGGGGAGTAGGAAAGAAGCTCGTTGCCAGCGTATTGGAGGAGCTCCAAGGATGTGGCAGCAGCAGTGGGGAAGAAGTGGGGGTGAAGAGGAAGAGGGAGGATGGGGCTGATGAGGAGGAGGGAGAGAAGAAGGCTGACGAGGCGTCGGAGAAGGAGAAGGCAAAGGAGGCAGAGAAGACGAAGGAATCAGAGAAATACCTCGACGTGGTCGATGTCTACGTCCACACGCAGACCAACAACAATGATGCCATCAATTTCTACAGCAAGTTTGAATTTGTTAAGGGGGGAGTTATCAAGGACTATTACAAGCGGATCGACCCCCCAGACGCCGTAATTTTAAGGAAGGAGCTTAGGAGCAGCGAGTAAAAATTATATACAGCTTAACGGAGAGAAATAAAACGAGAGTTCTTTCTCGGAAAAATGGGCGCAAACAAAAAAATTGTCTTTACTTTTTGTTTCCTGGGTCAGCAATTTATTGTTCACGCGTAAACCCAGCAACACCAGTGCTATCAAACCTCTTCCTTCTTCACCGATGATGTAATTGTCGATTTCGATTTCCCCAACCCCACTACATAGTCGTTAACACAAAACAAAAGTCACAATGCCACTAAAAGAAATCATCGCATGAATGTGGTCTTTGTGGGAGTACTCTGAAGTCGGTGGCGCAGGGAGTCGTCATTGCATAGGAAAGAAAGCGTTAGAATTGAGCTGAGTCGGAACGGCGAATGAAGAGAGAGAAGAGAGAAATCTAGCTTACCTGCTGAATCTGGGCGATTCCGGCCGCAAGCGCGTTCGTAGCGCGGATGCAGTCATCGAATCGATTGGCATTGGCCTTGATCCTAAATTGCTCAAGAACATCGTGGGACACGTGGCCGCCGTTTGCGCGAATTTGGGCAAAGTAGCAACTGCCAGGGAGGAGGGGGTAGTCGTTGTTTAGCTGCATAACTGCGGTGATGTTGTCGTTTAAGGTGATTACCAGCTCGTCCAAGTTCTTGTTCATTTTGACCGAGTAAGAGGATGCCAAGTTGGCAACATCCTTGGCACGACGGATGGCCGCTTTGACGCGCGAGGAAGCCTCGCGAACAACGAAACGCACGTCAGCGGGAGGGGAGAGCCCCTTGCTAGCCGTGATAACGTCGCCCAGGAGCGGCATCTCGCAGGTGACGTCTCCCATGCCGGCAGTTATCTTCTCCCCGTCCACCACAGCAGAATTCACTCGCATCTGGTCAGACTCTCCCGTTAGTGACATTTTCAACGTCAAAAAGTGAGTCTTGTACAGCGCCAGCTTAACAACGATCCCCTCGTCCATTAGCGAAGTAGAGGTCGAAGCGGGGACGACAGAGAGGACTTTGATACCAGCGAGTTCCTCCATAGCACTTCGCACGGCATTGTACCACTCAGTCATGCCAGTAAGTTCCTCAACCTTCTTGTTCGTGTTTTGCGCAGCATCTAGGATGCTCTTACTCTCCGGAGCGGAGATGTCCAGCAAGGACGGGTCGCCGCCTAGTTTTTTCAGCTCCTCCTTCGATTGCTCAATTGTCGCCTCAGCCACCGTAGTCTCATCCATAATGCCCTTGAGTTTTTGCTGGAGGGCGGCCTTCTTCTGGCGCAGCTGGTGAAGCAGCTCCTCTTGTTCGGCCATTTCTTCCTCCGTCACATCTTCCCCTTCCCCGAGATCACTGTCGTCAATCTCACCCATTTGGTTGACAATGCTCTCAAGTTCAGCGCGCTTGTGAGTGAAAGCCTCATTTCGAGTCATCAGCTGTTGCAGACCGGCGCTACGGGGGTGGTAAAATCAACCACAAGCAAGCGAGAAATTAGAAATTAAAAACTGTTCTCAACATGTGATGTGACGTGCGTCTCGGTCTGGCTTTGTGGTTTTAACCTTTGGCTTTGGATCTGCTCGGCGGAACCTGACCAATCACTACTGGGGGGCGGTTCAACCTTCTCAACCACGCCTCAACTTCCGCCAACGGACAGCATGACTGCACTCGAACAGCATGACCGCTTTTGGTCGGCTGTTTGTGCGCCCACTCACCTGATTTCTTTTGCTTTGTCTTTGACTCCCACAATGAGCTCATTTTCAAATCCGTCGGGAGCGTCACATGTCGGCATATCGAAAGTCTTGCCGTCGAACGTTGCTACCTGCTGCATCATTAGCTCTTCGACACGCTGGTGCAAATATTTTGAGCGGGCCGCCTTGTAGCGGCTGGCCGCTTCCTTATCTACCGATACAGTTTCCTCCAAATACTTATTCGGAAGCGAGTGCTCTTTGAGCGGCTGCAGCGCACTTTGCAGGTGATCTGCCATGGTGCAAAAAAATAGAATTCGTCCGTAAAGGGGGGCTTTTGGTGGGGTTGTTCATTTCGAAAATGAAAACGAAATTTTTTCGAGATCTTACTACCCTGCTTCTAAAGAACGATTTTCAATTAAATCATACACCCATCCTTCACCACGACTATCATAAGGCTGTTACAACTTTAACAATAAACGTTGCTACAAGGTCTGTTGTTTTGGAGCTAATCGAGCCAAAAGTAGTCCTCCTTTCCCCCACCCCAATACCGAAAGAATCTACGGTTTTGACGGTCATATCGAAGTTCCCACCTTGATTCGATAGCTATGAAGGAGGTTGATGCAAAAAAGGTGCAGGGGATCTGCTCACCCTGAGAAGTTGTGGCCGTCCTTCAATTGTGTTGGGGGGGCTGATAGAACTATAAACATGATCACGTTATAAATATCCTGCATTCTACTACTTAAAGATAACAATGTGTTATAGACATCCTAATATGACTGCTAACTTAAGTATCTCCCTAATAACGTCGTCCGGCAACCTAGCTAGCATGCAACTATCAGGATCACCCTTCCTAGCCCCGCACAACATCAGGTTGGCGACTTTCCTCCCTTTCCCCGCGCTCAGGAGGACAGAGGCCGCAGCGTGCCGGATGTCGCGGGGCTGTACCCTATCCACCGCCAGCTTCTGTAGGTTCCGGAGCGCTTCCTTACTGGCTTCCTTACTGGCTGTACCTGCGACCTCCAGTATCGATCGAATCGTCGACGAGGTTGACACGAGAAATGACACCCTCCTGTTAGCGCTCCTGTTCTCGTAGGTGGTCTCAGGGAGAAGCGGGCGAGTGTCTCCATACCCCGTGGTCGTCAGGGACCTGACGGGGACCGAGAGCTTAGTCGTAAGATGCGTTTTCACTGCGTCCGCCCGCTCTTGGGACAGCTGGAGGTTGGTGCCGAAAGGATTGGGTCTGGAGTCTGTGTGGCCTTCCACCGTTATGAAGTGGTGGGGGAGGGTTCGGAGGAGGCAGGAGACGGAGCGTAGGGCCGAGGAGGTTGGAGCATCATCCAGGTCTAAGTCTGAGGAACACGGCCGGAATTGGATTGTGGAAGAGGAGCGAATTTCTTGCACAAGCTCCATGGTGACGCCACGTGTGGGAGGCTTGTTGGGTGAAGCGTTGGGTGAAGGGTTGGTGGCGATGGTGGCGTTGGTGGCGTGACGGATCCGGCCAAAGGATATTCCTCGGTTGAGGAGGGCGTCGTCGATCTGAGATGAGTGGGACTCTCTCTCACTCTCGGGACCAGCGTGGGTGACGACAAGAATCCCGTCTGGAGAACCGTCCATCCGGAACGCTGCCTCCTCGGTCGCGAGGTCGATAGCCGCTGAGATCGCGACGGGGGACATGGAGGGCTTAAAAATTATACGGGAGAAGACCGTGCAGCCGTGGGGTGGAGTGAGCGCGACCTGGGTTATGGGGGAAGCAGGGCGTGTTAGAACTTGTTCAGGTTCTGGAACAGGCCCAGGTTCTGGAACAGGCCCAGGTTCTGGAACAGGCTGTGCCACAGGCTCAGGCTCAGGCTCAGGCTCAGGCTCAGGCTCAGGCTCCACCCCTAGCGTTCCCCAAACCACCCTTCCAACCACATACCCCAACGCGGCCTCAGCAACCTCCCCCGCGTACCTCGCCCTTGGAAAGGTGAGCCTCTCGTCCGCTGTAGCTGTAGCTGTACTCCGTCTCCGGTCCGATATAGCGATGCCGTCTTGTGTCGTGGTCCAACCCTGCGTCAACGACGGCAGACGCTCCGCCCGTTCTCTCTCGCACCTCGGGGCAAGCAGCTGCGCCTGCAGATCACTCATGGCCCCGGCCCCGCCCACCTGCTCCACTAACATCTCAAGCGCCTGCTGAGGGACGGGTTGACCGGGTTGCAGGTCCTGGCTATGATCTTGGACTTGACCAAGTACCCGTGAGAGTTGCAACGGTGTTGAGGAGGGGGGGGGAGGGGACGAGTAGATCAGGGTGTGGAGGAGGGTCAGGGATTGGAGGAGGGTCGGGGAGGGGTGCCGGAGGGAGAGGGAGCGGGATGCTGTCGTTAAAATTGTGGAAGAGGTGAAGAGGGACGCCCTGACCTCAGAGTGGGTAGGGGGGGAGGAGTGATCCATTGGGTGGTAGTTGTCTGGGGGTGAGAGGAAGGGAGAATTTGGTGAGCGAGAGGAGGGTAGATCTCAGCTTTTCGAATTCGATGAGAGTCAATGAGCGTAGTGAAAGTTCTCGTAAGCTTTTGAACGAACTGGGTCGTCGATTTTTTATTATAATCTAACCAGAAGCGAAGGTATAGCCACTCGAAATAATGTGGAATTCTTTTTAAGCTTTTTAAGGCAGAGGAGATATCCCAGAAGATTTTTTACAGAAAACCCGGATTCTGCCGCTCTACCGCCCCTCAGCATAGCCTGGCAACACGATATTGCTTCCACTCTCGTCCTGTCTGCTGTTTCTCAGACCTCGTGAGATACGAGATTGAAACGTGAACAATTCAATGCCGAGCAATTACACTCATCTCCTGAAACTGCTGCTGATCGGGCCTCCGGCTACTGGAAAATCTTCCCTTCTATTGCGGTTTGTTGACGGCACTTTCAATGATGACATACAGCCCACAATTGGCGTTGATTTTAAAGTCAAGGTGATGGATATTGCAGGGAATAGAATAAAGATAAGGTGAGGGAACGATAAGAGGCGATTGCAGTGTTTGAATGACCTTAAAACTCACAGTTTCTCTGGCGCAGTGTCTGGGACACTGCCGGTCAGGAGCGGTTTCGAACGCTCACTTCTGCATACTACCGTGGGAGCCAGGGGGTGATATTAGTTTACGATGTGAGCAGCATGCAGTCGTTTGAGGAAATTTCCCATTGGAATGATGAAGTCAACCTTCTCTGTAGAAAAGACGTTGTAAAGGTATTGGTGGGGAACAAGGTCGACTTGTGCGAAGGTGGCGGAAGGAGAGAGGTGCACCTTGATGTCGGGAGCGATTACGCTCAGAACCAGGGCATGTATTTTTTGGAGGCAAGTGCGAAGGACGGCAGAAATGTCACGGAAGCATTTGAGGAGGTTATTTCTCAGATTGTGGCTAATAAGGAACTAATGAAGGGAACGGAAACAAAGCGTGCAGGAGGGGGCGTAACTGTGAGTCCCATCGGCGACGAGCAGAACAACATCGGTGGTGGTTGTTGTTGAGGATGAAGGGTTGGAACCAAAGAGGTTGGAAACGAATGGACGAATGAAGGGCAAAGAAATATACGTTGTAGATATGAAAAAAAGCGAAAAGCTGGGAGCGGCCGGCAAAAGAAGCTGCGTTTGCACCGACCACATCTTCTCAATCCCCACTTCCTCCCCCATCATCATCGTCATTGTCGTCGTCGTCGTCGTCGTCGCTAAAGTCTAAATCGTCGTCGTCATCGAAAAGAGTTTCGTCAATCTCGATTCCCTCACCTCGCTCCAGCTCCTCTCCTCTCTCTGCATTGAAAGCGTCGGATGTCTTTTCAATGTCATCCATGGAAACGCCAGCCTTGCTCGAGAAAATCTGAAATCCCGTGAGCCTCTCTTTCTGTCCCGCGGCACCGCTACCCAAATTCACTTTCGGGCCTCCTTTCTTAGCTCCAGCAGCTTCTTGTGCCAAGCGCTTCTCCTCCTGCTCCGCATCCCACTTGACCTTCCAAACCTGAAATGTCTCCTTCGTGCACTGCGTCCCCTCCTTTCGCCGTCGCAGCACTTCAGCCTCCTCTTTCTCTGCTGCGCTTATATCATCTTTCTTTTTCTGCGCTTCGTACTCCATTTCATTCTTCACCTTCTCCTTGGCGGCATCCTGGGCGCGCCTCATCATCGATCCATACGCAGAGTCATCCGCCTCATCAGGTGTGTTCCGGTCAAGAAGCCATTCCTTCACAGCCTCACAAATTGTGAACATCATCGGCATACCTTCGTTCTCCTAAAATTACGGGGCACAACGCGTGAGTGAGTTATTGTCAGTTATTGTCCGGTTTGTGCGCAACAAACCAAAAAAAAGAAAAGGACAGATCAACAAATTCCAAGGAGAACCAGTCGCAACGTCTCAATAGCAAACAAGACTCCATCGCGCAAACCTTCAATTCAAATCATCAAGCAGAAAAGGACGGTCCAGAATTATACTAAACACATTACCTAGAGCGTTAGCAAAGACTCACCTCCACAGTCTCATCAACAACCTTCGCGATTTCCCCCTCTGAGCTGCTCCTCAGCCCAGTTAGTAATTCAATCTTGACGTCGGGTTTCACTTCCGGATATTCCTCAGGAATATTAGAAACCAACTTGACGCCAACGTAGTTCTTTTCCTCTTGGTCCTCACCATCAATTCTTGGATGGGGGAAGAGAGTAATCGCCCAAGTGAAGGGCGAAGTCGATAGGCATTCATAATCATCCCCATAGATGGAAGAGAGCGCTTCATGCTCCATTTCCTGCTCTTCTGCATGTTCAGACATTACACTTGTAAGTTAAGCCAAGTGGCAAAGTAGATGTAGATGGAGAGGTAATGAATCGATTGAGCCAAAATTGTTCACGAATATTCGTGTAGCGGAGCAGCGTTTGAAAGCAGAGGAAAACGAAACACTCAAGGTTCTTGTGGAGTCCTCTCAGCTGATACGAGTGGATAGATAAAGACTTGAGATTTCGTTCTAGGGGACAATTTTGAGACGTGGAAAGGTTTGATACCGGGGGGTGGGCGTGTGATAATATGTAAACCTCAATGTTAAGCAGCACAAAGTGAACCAGCGAGTGCAAATCTCGATAGCACAGCAAAGCCAACAGCACGCTCTTCCACCCACATGGTTTACCCCCAAAAAAGAAAAAAATGTCCTTCCTTTATGCCCTCGCCCTCTCCCGCCGTTCAGGAGGTTCGATATCCTGTTATCTGTGGGGAGCTGAGCCCTTCTCCCTCTCCCGCCCCTCGGGAGGTTCGATATCCTGTTATCTGTGGGGAGCTGGTAACAAGAGATCACCCTCTGTACAGCCCATCACGTAGCGGTGTGCGCGGAGTATTCTCGACCAGCACGCAAATTCTTGGTACCCAATGGGCAAGCAAAATCATCATGGCTTGCGAGAACCCTCGGTGGAAAGAGGCTTGTGAGGGAAATGGGAACTCAGCGTCAATGAATACATCCGTCTATCCGCATAGTCAACGAAATATTCACTTGGGAACATACTTTAACATCGAAAATGCCTCAAAAGTGTACGAAATTATGTTGGCCAAGCGGAACACACCTGGTTACGTTTTTGATGAGGCAGAAGAAGAAAAATTCTTGAAATGGAAAGCGAAGGCCGAGGAAGTTGAGAGAGCGAAGATGGTGCGGTACAAAACTGGGGAACGAGGGACCGACTTCGCATGCGAGTACCTGACTCTTTCTGAGTGGCAATCACGCAAAGGAATTGTCGAGTCTAATGAACTTGCAAGACTGAAAGAAACATCCGGCAACAAAGAAAATAATGACGAGAAGGTCAATCATCAAGAAGAAAGTTACCACGACGACAACGACGATGGCGATGACGAGAATGACAAAGATGGAGTCAATGGTAAAGGAACCGGCGGCACCCATGGCAACAAAGGTAATGATGACGAGAATAATGATGACAAAAGCCTCGTCCAACGGAAAATTCAGAGGCTCGGGCAGGCAAAGGCAAAGGCGCCGTATAATCTCGAACGTAGTCTCCGGAAAATTAAATATTCAGCAAACAACGCCCACGAAACACTGAAGAAAACACTCAAACGAGGTTTTCACAAAACTGTTGATGATGATCAAGAAATGTTCATGAGAAAATGTAGCGAATTAGAGGAGAGGATTGGCCTCTTGAGAAACGCTTTGCGTGGCGATGGGAATTCCTTTAGCGAATTCACTCCAGGAACAGAACCCATATTTTAATGCGCAAGTAGACGTTTAAAAGTAGATTTTTTTCGTTAGGCATTTCTCAGGAAAGTACCGGTCACAGTTCATCTATTATGTTCCCCTCCGGATCAATTCGAATTCCTAGCACTGCGAGATCATCAACGTCTGCATCTCGTATCAACCTCTCAATCGATTCAGTGAAGATGCTCTGCCGCATGTCAAGCTCATTTTCGTCAAATTCAACACCCACACGGTCATAAGCCCCTCGTGCAAATGCATAGCTGATAAAATCACACTCCCCACCTTCACTATTTTCTTCACAATACTGAACAAATTCATTAATTTTCTCAGAGTCATTGAATTCTTCTAGTTTTGCTATCGCTTCATCCACTGATAGAGTACCATCCCCATTCTTATCAGCCAACTCAAACTCTGAGCGAAGGTTAGCCCAGTCATCTTCATCGTAGAGGAAGTTGAGTCTGTCAAGAGAATTTTGTGACCAAGAAGAAATCGCATAGTAAGCAGTAGCATCTTCAGGTGTAATCGAGGACGGCAAGACCAGCTGAAGCATGGCAAGGAGGAGGAGGACCACACGTAAAATCATTTTCTTTCAAGGTGGGAAATGGTGGTGATTTTTTTTTCTCTTTTTTTCGGAATTCGGCCCGGGCGCCCGGGCCCAAGGCACAACTGCTCCTCCTTCGCTCCACACATCCACACGTACATTTAATAAATGGACACTGACACAGAAGACAGTGGCT
>Ga0115554_1002551_pt1 | contig 12513 bp, 5 predicted proteins | sample COGITO_mtgs_1104_3_FD_87283 | JGI IMG/M metagenome (GOLD analysis project Ga0115554, IMG submission 87283) | Pelagic marine microbial communities from North Sea - COGITO_mtgs_110404 | ecosystem: Environmental > Aquatic > Marine > Epipelagic | place: Germany:Helgoland, sampling site Kabeltonne... | reverse complement strand
ATCATCGCGAGAGGTGACGATCTGCGAAGCAGAAGCCCGTCGGTGAGTCCTCGAGAGGACGAGGATGATGCGACGGAGAAGAGCATGTTTACGTGTTGTACGTGCGTCTTGGAATGAAGAGAAAAGACTGACGTTTTAGGGGAAATGTGCTTGACAAATTTGACTCGCATCATCTCTCATACTATCATGTGGCGGGCGTAAAAAAGCGCGGTTTTGCGAGAGCAGATAAACGATACGCGCGTATATATTGTGTGTGCGTGTGTGTGCGCGTGTGCGTGTGTGCGCGTATTCGTATACTATGGATGCATTCTTTTCGTCTGTCTTGGGGATGATGTCAAAGACGTTTGGACGTTTCGATGATATTGATGATGATGGGACGATGAAGATGACAGACGATCCCGCAACTGCGATGGCGCAACGACCGGATGAACTCTTCGAGAGAATGAAACCCCCATCATCGAGGAGGGGTGTTTCTGGTGACGATGATGATGATGATGATGATGATGATGAAAGTTGCATCGTGCACAAAAACGGACCAAAATCCTCTTCTTCTCCTTCTTGGACAACAACTTCGAGAACAAAAATGTGGCTGGAAAACGCTCGAACGCGAACGGAAATCGACCGGAAAACGTGCCACGAAAACAAAGTCTGGCACAGAAGCGCGCACGTGTGGGTGTTTGATAAGGAGAGGAACCGGGTGTTGTGTCAGAAACGGAGCGAGAAGAAAGATACGTTTCCGGGGATGTGGGATATTTCCGCGGCTGGGCACATCGAGTTTGATCCAGAGACGCAAGGGAGGAGGAAGAGGAAAAAGAAGACGAAGGAGGGAGAAGTCTCGAGAGGAGTCGAAGGTGAAGGAGAAGAAAAAAGTGACGAGGACGAGTACGAGGAAGAAATAAGCGAGGAGGAACGAATGATGGAAGAGAGAAAGAAGAAGAACGCGAAAACATCCGACGGAGACGAAGACGACGAAGATTTCATCCACGAGGCGGACAAACACTCCACGCACCCGAACTCGTCTAGAAATACCGCCGCGAGAGAAATAGCCGAGGAATTAGGAATCAATGTCGATCCGAAGCAGCTCACTTACGCGTTCACTTGCGCGGCAAAACAGGCGGACATGGGCGGATGTAACGCCTACGAAGACGTTTACTTCATGCACGGGGATTCGAGCAAAGACGTCGCGGAAACCTTCCCGTTGCTCGGAAAAGCCGAGGTAGATCAAGTCGCGTGGTTCAGCTGGGAGGCGCTCGTCGCCACGTGGAATAAAGAATATTTCGCCAAAAACAAAACCCAGCAGGCGCGGCCTCGGGAGAGGTTTTTACCGAACGAAAATTCCGTCTCCCCGAAATCCAAATCGCTCCTTTACGAGCACGACAAGCGAGAACTCACGAGCGCAAAACTCGTCCCAAGAAACGAACAGTACGTCCGCACGCTAGACGAAATGTTCAAATCCGTCGAAATTCTCAGCTCTGGGAAAGTGTCAAACTTGAAATCGAAGTTTGAAAACGCGCGAGACGGGCGTCTCGTTTCGCCGCTGAAAAAGCCGCCGCCGCCCAAGAAGAAGACGAAGAAATAAAAAGCCCCGCGACGAGAGAAAGAGAGAGAGAACGAGGTTTTGAGAGAGATCACGGAGCGTCCACGGTTGGACGCACAATGCGACATTAGAATGAATACTATCATCGTCGTTTTAAAATGTCCCTCTCTCACTTGCTCTTTTCCTCCACAAAATGTCGTCCATATTACTCCCACTTATTACTCCTCCTATTACTACTCCTATTCAGTACAAAACCACCATCGGACCGAGAAAAAGCGTCAGCATCGCGAGAGGAATGAAAACAACGTCATCAACGAACGCTTCTTCTTCTTCTTCTTCATCATCATCGGCGGTGGCGGACGACGAGAAAGAATCCAAATTGGAAACGAAAACCGACGGCGACGAGTACGGCGACGCAAATCGACGGACCATTACGCCACCAAAACGCCTCAAAGAAGACGCGAGATGGAGAAAATGGATCGGCATGCCGTCTAGAAATTGTTTGGAGTCCATGCCGATCATTTGCGCGCACTGTAACCAAAAACTCACCGCGAGAGATGTCCCCTATGGGGTGGATGTCTCTAGGTATTCATCGAGAAGAAGAAGCACTAATGTTGAAGATGAGAACGACCAAGAAGAAGAAGAATCAGAGTGGGAATCTATGTTGCGAAGAAAATTTGTCCAACTTTCGAGAGACGCAGAAACGGACGCGTTTCTTTTGCGATCTTCGCGGCGACCGCGACTCGTCAACGCGCGATTGGCGCAGGCGTGTACTCGCTTGCGCGAGAAAGAAGGCAAGTCACTGACCGAGGCGAACGCGATCCTTGGGAGAGGAAAGATGTTCGTTTTGAGTCGCGAGCAGGCGCGTGTTTTAGTGGGGAGGAGTTTAATGCATCGTCATCGAGGCGGCGATGAAGGTGGTGAGGGTGATGATGATGACGATAACGCCGTCCTCGACGCGGGCGCGTATCTGGATATTGGTTCCGGCGAAGGCGAAGTGGCGAGTAAATTGGGCGAATATTTTGGCACAGTCGTGGCAACCGAGACGAGTCCGGCGATGGTAAAGCGGTGCGCGGAATCGCATAAAGATTGGACGGTGTTGGAAACGGGAACAATCGAGGACGTCTGGGAAAAATTTAAGATGCAAAATGCAAGGGAAGAAGAGGAAGGGACGAGCACGAAGAGCGAGGCGGCGAAGAAAAAGGTGCGCGAACTTTTAGACGAAGAAGAAGGAACAGAGACGACAGAACGCCAACATCAAGGACGCGGCGGCGGCGGCGGCGGCAAATTCGATTGCATCGGGATGTTCAACGTCCTCGACCGATGCGACCGTCCCTTCACCATGCTCTCGCACGTCCGAAATCTTCTCAAACCGAAAACGGGACTCTTCGTCCTCGCCGTCGTCCTCCCGTTCCGCCCGTTCGTAGAGCTCGACGACGGCACGCGCCGCCCACCCTCAGAAAAACTCGACGTCGCCACCCCAACCGCCGCTTGGGAGTACGGTTGCAGAGACTTGTACGAAAACGTCCTCAAACCGAGCGGCTTTGAGATTGAAAAAATCTCGCGAGCGCCGTACGTCAGCGAAGGCGACCATCTCGCCGGAGCGTACGTTTTAGACGACGTCGTCTTTGTTTTGCGAAGAAGTGCCGATGTGTAGAAAGTGTTCGTTTGTGGCCCGGAAAGGCCTTTTAGATTCAGAATCATAACGAGACTTAAATTCTTTGAGAATACTACTCGTCGTCTACCACAGTTGTCACTCGTTTCCATCCAAAGGCACCACAAATCTTCATTCTCTCGTCTCTCCTCTTCTCGCGACGACTCTATCTATATGAACGACTTCTCCTCTTCTCCTCTCAAAATGACCAAAACCACCACCCTCACGCTCTCCCAAAAGATCTCCCAGTCCATCACCCCGGTTTCGGTCTGTCAAAACTTACCGTTCGACCGGTACGAACGCACGTGCGTGCATTTGCAACGACAACTCGCGGTGTACCGGCTCGAAACGAACATCGTGCAAATCTATCGACTCGGTCTCGGGTTCGTCTCTTTAGTCGAAGAGACGATGAAGAAACACCGCGCGTGGCGAGAAAACGAGATGCGGTTTCAACGGTGGCAACGCGAGGCCGAGGACGTGTGCGGGGAGCTGGAGACGTTGAAAGGGGAGATTAATGCACTGGTTGGGGTGGAAAAGTATTCGCACGCGACATCGACGTTTAAGACGATGAAGCGACCACCACCGGTAGCGAGAGAAGAAGAGACGAGCAAGGACGCTAGGGTGGTGGCGGTGGGGTCGTCGGTGTCGTCAAAGTCGTCCTCAGCGGCGGCGGCGACGATGAGAGCAGTAGGCGCGGGAACGGCGGCGTCGACATCGTCGTCGGCGGCGTCGCGACGAACAGAAGGCGCGGCGGCGAAGAGCGGGAAACACTCCTTATTGAGCGGAGAGGTGATTACGGAGAAGGTGAAAGGGCTGGATATAGGGGTGTCTTCGAATAGTACTAATAACAACAACAGAAACAACAGCACTACGGGCGCGAGCGACGCCTCCTTAGGCGATTATCGGTCGCTGGCGAGGTCTCTCATGGACGACGAAATTGGTTACGGCGGTTACGGTGACGGCGCGTTGAAACCGTCGACTCCTCCTCCACCTCCTCCTCTTCCGGTTCCGCCGCCGTCATCGTACGATTCGTACGATTACGTTCCTTCCGCGGGATCGATCGAGTTCCGACCATCCGTCGTCCTCCAACACGCGCAGAAACCACCTTCCTCTTCAGCCGCCTCCTTGGACCACCTCAAGTTGGACAAACGCCTCGAGCTTTACGGTTTGAAAGAGTTCATCGTGAACGGGGACGGCAACTGTCAGTTTCGAGCGATTAGCGACCAATTATACGGCGACCAATCGCACCACGCTTCCGTGCGAGCGGTAGTTATCGGGCAAATGCGCGCCAGACCGGATCGATACGCCGCCTTCGTAGAATCGCCAAGCGACGAGAACCAAAACGATACCACCACCGAGCTCGCAAACTACCACGCGTACCTCCGCAACATGTCCAAACCCGGATCCTGGGGCGACCACGTCACCCTCCAAGCCGCCTCCGACGCGTTCGGCCTCCCATTTTGCGTCATCACTTCCTACCGCGATAACTTCGTTCTCGAAATTCAGCCGGAAAAACGCAAACATCATCAACGAGTGAATAATAATAATAATAACGAGGAGGAGGAGAAAGTGCTCTGGATTTCCTTTTGGTCCGAGGTCCACTACAATAGCTTATACCCGATAGATTCCAGTAAGTTTAGTACATAGAATTTGCGTAAGAGCGAAGTTTCAGCGTTGGTTGAGTTAACAGGTATTTTTTAATCAAAACTACGAGGTAACGTATATCAATATTCAGCGTTTCAAGCAACGCGATCAATACAAAGCAAATCATCTCTCAAACTTAATATCAGTAGAACGCGTACATGCCTCTTTCCCACACACTTCTTCTTACGGAGAGGACGACGAGGATGCTCTTACCAGCGGCGTCTTTTCATCCACCTCATTATCTCTCCTTCCACTCGCGCTGCTACCGTTGCTATTATTACTATTATTCTCTGTACTACTACTACTACTACTACTACTACTACTACTATTACCACCATTTTCACTTCCGATATTACTCTTAGGATCCTCCGCGGTGGAGAATATGGCAATCCCTACGGCTTGAACTGCAAAGGTCCCCATGAAAATAAGCGCTTGCTCGGTGGTAGAAAACCCACCGTCAAAACCAAATAAACGCACCAGGCCGCATAACAACGCTTGTTGCAACAAAATAACGTTGAACGATCCAGCGTCGATGTATTTCAAAGATCTGTACGCCGAAGTGAACGAACAAAATATGACAAACGCGAAAACTATATAAATCATCACGTCGGATTCACCCACCGACTTCAAGAAATTGCCCAACTTCTCCAAGTCCCAATCGTGTTCCCATAACAACGCAACCAACGCCAACAAAGCGCCATAAAAACCAAACGCGGTCAAAATCTCGTTCATATACACTCCATTTTCTATCGCATGTTCTTGCAAAACGTTCGTGAGTGAATTGCAAACCGCCGCCGCAAACGCCAAACTATCCCCCAACGCCGGATTTTTCTGCTCTTCCCCGGGGATGTCGTCGTGTAACTGTTTCTCTTCCTCCACTCCGTCTGATACGACCAATAAAACGAGACCTGCGCACGCAATGATCGCACCAACAACGTGCCTTCTCGTGTACCGTCTATTCATGAAGAAATACCCCACACCGCACGATATTGGAACCGTCGCGCTGAGAAAAATCGTCGCGCTCGTCACCGTCGTGTACTTATACGCCAAGATCGCGGTATAATTCCCACCGAAATCAAACACCGACATCGCAATCAGACTCAGCGCTTTCAGCGTCACACCGAAGCAAAAGTCGTCCTTGTACCCGTACTCCGTTAAACTCTTCTTCTTTTTCTTCTTTTCATCCTCTTCTTCGTCCTTTTTGTTCTTCTTACCCGCTAAGAAAGAGGGCAAAAACTGATACGAGTCGTACTTCTTGTGCAGCGTCAACTTTTTCCCAACCCCGGAGTCCTTCGAGACCATATCTATCCTCTGCTGTTTCTCCACGTCGTCGTTGAAACCGCCCTCCTCCTCGGCTTTCAAAATCATCGGATCGTCCTCGACGACCGCGCAACAACAACAACACCACGCCAAATTGATGCCAAAAATCACGTACAAAATCACGTAGTCGATCAGTAACGCGACGTATATCGATTTGTTTCTTGCGTTCAGAACTTTGGACAAAATCGCTTCCGCGGCGTATAACACGGCCGTGATGAACGCGTACGTCGCGCCTCGACCGTAATTGTTATTATTCGCGGAACCATTATTCGATGATGACATTTTGTGTCGTTGAGGGGGGTGTTGTGAAGTGCTTCAGAGAGATCGCGCAGAGATCGTGTCCCCGCGAGGGTGTTACGCCTTTTTTATGGACTCTCGTACGAGACCGTCGAATTAAATAAAGTAAAACCAAAAAAAAGGAAAAAAAAAAGGAAAAAAGAGTGCACGATGAAAGTTCTTTTCAGCAGCGCGATGGCTTTGTGTTTCGCGCGTCTCTCTCTTACTCTCTCTTTCGTCGTCGCACGCAAGGGCAAAGGCGCGGCTTTATTTAGGACGACGCGTGTCATTATTCTGAGTCTGAGTCTGATTCTGATTGAAGACACCATCTGACGATGTTCTCTTTCAAGTGGTCGAGAGTCGTGCACATCTCACATGCGAGGAAACGACGGTCGAAGAAGAAAATTTCGCGAATCGCGTTTTCCTCAAAAAACAACAAAGACTTTGACAGATTTGGTCTCCTTCTCGGACGACGATGGATCCTCCTCGTCCTCCTTCTTCTCTCCGAGCCGCTGCGAATACCAAGAGCAGCAGTAGCAGTAGTAACACCAACATCGCGTGCAAATTCTTCCTCGCCGGCGCGTGCGCGAAACCCGAGTGCAAGTTCTCGCACGATGCGAACGACGACCAACGGTTAACGACCTCGAGGTGTCCGTTTTATAAGAAAGGGAAGCAGAACAGTTGCACGTACGGGGATAAGTGTCGGTACGATCACTGCAACGACGATAACAACAACGCGTTGGGGACGATTCAGACGACGACGGCGACGGCGCGACGGGAAAATAGCGGTGGTGGTGGTGGTGGTAATCTCGCGACGACGACGACGAGGATGAACACGAAAGCGCCGAGTTTTGTACCAACCTTTGGGACCGGAGGAGCGGCGTATTTGAGCCAGCAGATGCAAAGGACGAATCTCTCGGGGGGGTCGCAATCAACGTCGTCCTTTGCGGCGGCGTCTTCTTCAGTCGTCGCGGGCGGTGGTGGTGGAGCGAGCGGCGCGTGGCAAAACAGTTCGGTGGAGCACTTGCGCCGGAGCGGAACGACGGAGGAAGCCGCGGAAGAGTTCGGGGGAGACGGCGGGGACGATTGGGGGTACGAGGACGAGTATGGGAACTGGGTGAGCTTTAATACCGGGGAAGGAGAGGACATGGCGGATTTTGTAGCGGCGCAGTTACCGGACGATGACGATTTGTTCTTGGGGATGACGGCGAGTAGCGGCGATTTGCAGGAGTATCAACAACAACAACAACAACCACCACAACAACGACAACAACGCGTTGCCGGTGGCGATGGATACGGGTACTACGATCAACAAGGCCAATGGGTCAACATCGAAGATCCGCAAAGTCAGGCGTTTTTAGAGCAGCAGTATCAGTTACAACAACAGCAGCAGCAGCAGCAGCAATATCATCACTTTCAACAACAACAACAACAACAACAACAACAACAACAAAGACAAGTTCCCAGGGACGTAAATGCCATGTTCCGCCCCCTAGAAGTAGGAAACGCGTCGGACCAATCGTACGATCAGCAAAGATCTTTTGATGCGCAAATTGAATGCTCTATATGCTTGGAAAGAGTCGCGGATGAATCTCGCCCGTTTTCGGCGAGACGGTTTGGTTTGTTGGATAAATGCGACCACAGTTTTTGCTTATCGTGTATTCGCGGATGGCGAGATGGTGGCGTACAAGGTAAAGAAGCTGGTGCGATCGCGACCGAACAGGCGAGAATGTGTCCGATTTGTCGCGTCAACTCTTTCTTTATCACGCCGAGCGCTCACTTTCCGCGCACGCCGGAGGAGAAAGAAGAGATTTTGAAAAACTATTTGAGCAAAATGAAACAAATTCCGTGCAAGCATTACAACAACGGTCGCTGTCCGTTTGGGACGAGCTGCTTTTATTCTCACGGATCAGGAGAGGTCGATACTGGGGTGAGGAAAACGACGACGGCGGGGGAAGAGCTACACATTTTGACAACGCCGACTTTGGCAGATTACCTCGACGTTTCGAAAAAGGTAGGAGGAGGAGGAAGTCGATGAAGATCGATATGGCTCCTTCGAACACGAGGGAGATACTTGTATTCTAAAAACAAAAACAGTTGTACTACCACATTACATCAAAATACACGAAGACAAAGAACAGTTGTATTCATATCAAGTTTTTTCTTCTTTTGTAGCGTGATGTTTTTATGTATATTTGATTAAATAATGTGATTAAGTTAAGTTGTTTAAGTTGTTCGGTGACATCTCTCTAATATATTATTCCACGTGGTACGCCAAGTTTTGCCCCAACCACTTCTCAACGGTAGCCACGTCCATTCCTTTTCTCGAGGCGTATTCTTCCACTTGGTCCTTCTCAATCTTACCAACGTTGAAGTATTCTGCAGATTTACCGCCAAAGTATAAGCCAGACACAGAGGCCGCCGGCAGCATAGCGAAGGACTCCGTCAACTCGACGCCAATCTCTTCCTTACATTTCATCAAATCCCACATCGTGGCCTTCTCGGTGTGATCAGGTTGCGACGGATACCCCGGCGCTGGGCGAATGCCTTGGTACTTTACCTTCAACAAGTCATCAGCGTTGAGAGATTCATCCGGTGCGTATCCCCAGTGATCTTTACGAACTTGAGCGTGGAGTAATTCCGCGAATGCTTCGGCTAAACGATCAGCTAAAGCCTCCGCCATAATGTACGAGTAGTCGTCGTTGTTCTTTTTGAAAGACTGTGTCAACTTGTCCAAACCCAGACCAGCCGTGCAGACAAACATGCCGAGATAATCGGTAACGTTAGAATCTTTCGGTGCAATAAAGTCAGACAAAGCCATGTACGGTTCTTCAGTATCTTTTTCAGCTTGCTGACGAATCGTGTGGAACGAGCAGCGCTTGCCGGAAGCGGCGTCCTCGCCGTTGTAAACTTCGATGTCGTCACCGACGGCGTTGCACGCGTAGAAAGCGAGCAAACCGTTCAATGTCAACTGTTTCTGGTTTTTCATTTGATCTAACATCGCATTTGCCTCATCGAATAGCTTTTTCGCCTCCTTCCCGACGTTTTCGTCGTTGAAAATTTTCGGGTAGCCTCTGTTCGGGTATCGGCCTCTAAGTTGCCAGACTTGAAAGAATGGGTTCCAATCAATGTACGGGATCACGTCAGCAATCGGGACGTCCTTCAATGCCTTCGTACCTAAAAACTTCGGCTTTACTGGTTTGTGCTCCGCGGAGGAGAAATCTGGCAACGTGACCGACTCTCGCGCTTTCGCGAGGGATAAGTACTTTCGATCTTCGAGACCGGCGAAGAATTCCTCGCGCATCTCCTCGTACGTTTCTTTGATATCATCCAAAAACTCCGGACGTTTTGTCATATCCATGAGAGTTTGAGCAACTGGGACGGCTCTAGACGCATCGAGAACGTGAACGACACCGCCAGAGTACACTGGTGCCATTTTGACCGCCGTGTGCATCTTGGATGTCGTCGCACCACCGATGAGTAACGGAATCTTCAACCCAGCTTTTTCCATCTCTTTCCCAACTGTCACCATCTCGTCCAAAGATGGAGTGATGAGACCGGATAATCCGAGAATATCGGCGTTGTTTTCTTTCACGGCATCAAGGATAGTTTGGCATGGACACATCACGCCAATATCTATGACTTTGAAGTTGTTGCACCCCAAGACAACGGCGACGATGTTCTTCCCGATATCGTGCACGTCACCCTTCACAGTTGCAATCAAGAACGTCCCGGCACTAGAGCTCGAAGTATCGCCGGCGGCATCTTTTGCCGCCTGCATAAACGGAAGCAAGTGTCCGACAGATTTCTTCATTACTCGTGCTGATTTGATTACTTGCGGCAAAAACATTTTCCCGGCACCAAACAAATCCCCGACTACGTTCATGCCATCCATGAGCGGTCCTTCAATGATCTCAAGGCAGGATGCAAACGAACCAGACGTTCGGCACTCTTCGGTATCGGCGATGCAGAACTCATCGATACCATGCACGAGAGCATACTCGAGACGTTTACCGACTTTTTCGTTTCTCCAAGCCTTTCCGTTATCTTTCTTTTTCGCGGCACCGCCGGCAGCTTGGCCTTTGCGGCGGAGGTTGCACGGTCCAGATTTCGGGTCTAAAGTCGCCGCGAATTGAAGCATTCTCTCCGTCGCGTTCGAACATCGGTTCAACAAAACGTCCTCGATGTACTCCAAAAGCTCCTTGTCGATATTCTCGTAAACATCTTCTTCAACCTGAGCGGCGTTGACGATACCCATATCCATGCCGGCTTTGCACGCGTGGTACAAAAACGCCGAGTGGAATCCTCTTCGAACAGGCTCGTTCCCTCGAAACGAAAACGCCAAGTTCGAAACGCCACCAGAAATCTTACATCCAGGGCACAAACGCTTAATCTCACGCGTCGCGTTGATAAAGTCAACCGCGTAGTTGTTGTGCTCTTCCATGCCGGTACCGATGGTAAGAATATTCGGGTCAAAGATGATATCTTGCGGGTTGAAGCCAACCTCTTCGACGAGTAACTTGAACGCTCGGCAACAGATGCGAACCTTCTCCGCTTCAGTAGCCGCTTGACCCTCCTCGTCGAATGCCATGACAACCACCGCGGCGCCGTGCGCCTTGACGAGAGCCGCATCCTTCAAGAATTGATCTTGACCAGCCTTCAAAGAAATAGAGTTCATGATGCATTTACCTTGCGAACACTTCAAACCAGCTTCGACGACATCAAATTTACTCGAGTCGATCATAAACGGCACTTTAGAAGCATCCGGCTCAGAAACTAACAAATTCACAAACTTAGTCATCGCGGATTTACCGTCGATTAAACCGTCGTCCATGTTGATGTCAATTACGTGCGCACCATTTTCAACTTGCTTCAACGCAATCGCCAAAGCTTTCTCGAAGTTACCATCAACGATAGCCTTCTTGAAGATACTCGAACCGGCAACGTTGCACCTTTCGCCCAAGTTGATGAACGATTTGCGCATGTCCTTCTCGTTTGGCTCGTAGTTAAACGGCAACAAACCGGATAAACGCATTTGCTCCGGAACGTCGTGGCGTTGTCTTGGTTTGTACTTCGCCCCGAGTTCGGCCAAACTCGCAATGTGCTCAGCCGTAGTCCCACAGCATCCACCGATGGCGTTCAATAAGTTTTTCTCAAAGAACGTCTCGCAATCCTTGGCCATTTCTGGACCTTTTTGATCGTAGCCGCCCATGGCGTTTGGCAAACCGGCGTTCGGGTAAGCAAAGACCCAGCAATCCGCGCATTTCGACAAGTTGTCAATGTACGGAACCATATCTTGAGCACCCAAGGCGCAATTCAAACCAATCGCGATCGGTTTCGCGTGCGAAACGGAGTTCCAAAACGCCTCGTTCGTTTGACCGGACAAAGTACGGCCAGAGTTATCGACGATGGTACCGGAAACGAAAACCGGGATTTTCTTTCCCCAGTTTGCGAAGTACTTGTTCACCGCAAACAAAGCCGCTTTGGCGTTCAGCGTATCAAAGATAGTTTCCACCAAAAGAACATCCACGCCACCTTCAATCAACGCCTCCGTTTGCTCGTAATACGCTTCGACAATCTCATCAAAAGTACACGCGCGAAACGCCGGGTTCTCCACAGACGGACTCACCGACAACGTACGATTCGTCGGGCCAATAGCACCAGCCGCAAACCTCGGCTTAGACGGATCCTTCTTAGTGAACTCAACGCAGCATTCTTTGGCCAACTTCGCCGCCGCGACGTTGATGTCCCAAACGTCTTGTTTCCTATCCAAAGCGTAATCCGCCTGAGAAATCATAGTCGCGTTGAAAGTGTTCGTCTCGATAATATCAGCACCAGCCGCCAAGTACGCAGAGTGAATCTCCTTGATAACATCCGGTCGAGTCAAAACCAAAATATCGTTGTTGCCTTTCAAATCGTTCTCGTGGTCTTTGTACCTCTCCGCACGGAAATCCTCCTCCTTCAACTTGTACGCTTGAACGGACGTTCCCATCGCGCCGTCGATGATCATGACCCGCTCAGACATGATTTTATCGATAACCGCAAACGCGTCGGACTTGGGAAGTGGATCCACCCACTTCTT
>Ga0115554_1002543_pt1 | contig 12520 bp, 10 predicted proteins | sample COGITO_mtgs_1104_3_FD_87283 | JGI IMG/M metagenome (GOLD analysis project Ga0115554, IMG submission 87283) | Pelagic marine microbial communities from North Sea - COGITO_mtgs_110404 | ecosystem: Environmental > Aquatic > Marine > Epipelagic | place: Germany:Helgoland, sampling site Kabeltonne... | reverse complement strand
TTCATTTCATTTCATTTCATTGCATTGGGAAAATGGATTGTGAGAATGGACTGTGAGTGAGAAAAAAAATCCGCTCAACGCGTAGTCGCATCAAGTGATGATGATTGATCAATAAGTTACCTACCGTCAAAGTTCCGTTCACGGTGTATATTTCGTAGTCTTTTCCCCAATTCTCCTCTTCACTAGCACCATTGTCAGGAAAAAGCAAAGGTGACCAGCTTCTGGCAATCGATCTATTGTACCCATCAAAGATTGAGCTGACAGCAATAGCATGGTATGTCATCAAAATCGTCAGCAGGATATGGATGGAGAGCTTAAAGGGAAACTTCCCGAACAGCCTATACTTCGCCCAAGGTGAGAGGTCAAGTTTCTCCTCAGGAGTCATTACAGGAGTTTGAGAATTGGTATTGGAGGCAGACTTCTTGCTGTTGGGATCAGCAGGCTTTGTCAAGAGAGAGCTTAGCGGAGGGATGCCGTTCTCGTTCATGTTTTTCGCCATAGTTGGCGGTGTGCTGCTGCCTGTTCAGAGGTGCGTGGTAGGTGAAGAGGGAATGGGTTGGTGGGGTGTTGGGTCCTACTTGGACTTCCTGGTTTATCGTGCGGATTCCCTAAGCCCTAACACCCTCCTTTCCTGCACTTGAAGGGTTTTTAAAAGTGAATTTCCTTCTTCTCTGGCAGTATAAAGCTGAAGGAAGTTCTTTTTCAGGGAAAACTAAGTTGCCAAAAAACATAGCACTGTATTGTGGTCAATTAAGTATCAAAAGCACAAACGCTTCCAAAAGTCACCTGATGATATACTAAACCATCCTTTCACGAACATACATCACACATCATCATTTCATTCTCCCCGTCATCAGAATGGGGGAGCGAGGAGAGCAAAAGAGAGCAAAAGAAAACAAGAACAGACCCACGCACATGTCTCTTGATTTGAAGAAATTCGCGAAACCAATTGCGATTACATTGAGCCTATCATATTTATTCCCTGGCAATCCAGCTGCCCCTTGCTTGCCAATTTTCTTTGTGGGAAGGCGTATGTTACATGATGACCCCGGAAATGCCCGAGAAAATCGATTGGGCTGGAAATTAACGAAACTCGCGGTATTTTCCGTTCTTTGGTGCGCTGTGTGTGTCGCCTTTGGTTGCTTGGCGACACTTCCAGGGTTATTGCTTTTGAAGTTCCCAATCATATCGAGTTTTCATTCACTTTTCATCTACACGCCCTTTGTAATTATGTCGAGTCGAGCCGACCGCAACACTCACTACGTGGGACTGCAGAGAATCGCCTTCCACGTTACTTTTGACATTCCCTTGACGATGTCTGCATATTTCCTGAGGGAAGTTTTTGGGTTGAGATTGTTCACCCCTTTTGCTACAATTTTGGACGAAGAAATCATTCAGGGCAGTATGCCTTTCCCCTCTGATGTAAAGACGCTAAAAGAAGCGCCGTATAATGTCTGTGCAGTGGTAAACATGACCTACGAGTACCACGGCCCTAAGCGTGCGTATAAAAAACACGGGGTAAAGCTCCTGAATTTGAACGAAATTGATACGTGTGCGCCTTCTCTCTCAAATCTCAGGATTGGAGCTGCATTCATAAAAAAGGAACTGGAGATGAATCCAGGTAAGCGAGTGTTTATTCACTGCAAGGGCGGGATCGGCCGGGCCACCACAATGTCTCTGGCGCACTATTACTTGAATCAAGGTAAGCAGCCGGCGAAACAGGTCGAAGTGATCCAAAAGGCAAGAAGCATCGTTATGAAAAGTGCCTGCGAATATAACAGCATCACCGAGATGGTATCGCAGGGGTCGAATTAGATGAATTTGTCCTTTCAATGCAACGAAGAAGTGAATAATTAGTGTTTGGAAACCAATTTTTGTGCCTGCCTGCCTACTTAAAAAATTCTTGCTGCTTTCTGTCATTCGCTTTGTCATTCATTCGTCATTGTCCAAGCATGCGTAGGCTGCCCCAAGTGAGTGACCCCCATGCTATTCCATAACGTGCTTGATTCAAGCAAGAAAACGGACCACGCAAACCTCCTCCTCAAAACTACAGCCCCGGCCCTCGACCAGCAATTGGCCACACATCGACAACTACTGGTTCATCTCCCTCATTCTCGACGTCAAGTACCATGAGCCACTCGTGCATATTTACGGTAGGGTCTATATGACCAGGAATCATACGGACAGTGTCACCGACCTTTAACTTTAGTCTTTCTACACCCTCGCCAGTGACAATATTGTGCTCGTCGCCACCGGTGGTAACAACGCAATCAGGGCAAAGAGCTGAGCCATCGAGGCCGAAGTGTACCTCTCGATCTGTCAAGACAGGTGGTCCACAATCGAAGCTACTAGCTTTTAGGCCCGCGTCAAGAACTGCACGCGACTTGGACACCGCAGTGCTGCAAACTGTTGTATGGATAAAGAGCGAGTTTTCAAACTCTCTCGCGCCCTCCTCGTTCTTGGCGTAGTCGGCATCCATGAATATGTAGCTCCCTGGCTGAAGCTCATTATGAACCCCCCCAGCTATTTCGCTCCGAAAGCTTCCAGTGCCCGCGCCCGTCACAACGCCGCATTGAACACCGATGGATTTCAAAGTGTCGACGGCCGATCTCGCTTCGTCAACAACCTCTTTCTTAATCAGTTTGTCTCGTTCGCTCGTTTCTCTGACATGTTGAAGCCAGCCGCCATAGCAATGAATTCCTTCGAATGTCAGCCTGTCATTGCTGCTGTCGCTCGCAAATGCCCCTATACTCTTAATAGGCTCTACATCGCTTGAATTGAGCCCTCCACGATTCTGCCCTCCATTGATCTCAATATAAATCCCCAGTGTAATGTCAACAGGAGATTCATTCAGAATCGTGTTGATCATCTTTAAGTTTGTAAAATTATCGACCAGAACGGCAAATTTGAAGTCGGGATTGCATCTCATAATGCCGCAGAGACGCTCGATTTTGCGACGACCGACAATCTCATTCGTAATTAGGATATCATTTATCCCGAGGCTTCTGTCAGCCACCATGGCCTGCACTTCGTCAAGTTTTTGGCAGCAAATACCGCGGACAGAGTTGTCCTTCATGAGAAGATGAGCAATCTGTGGGCACTTGTGTGTCTTTGCATGTGGTCGTAGCCAGATTGAACGCTCCGTATCCAGAGATTTGACAAGACAACTCATTTTGTCGACGTTGCGTGAAAAAGCCTGCCTGTTCACGACAAGGCAGGGGGTATCTAGAGAAGATAGTGTGTCGCCAACCTTGCCTATCGGACAAGTATCGACCTTGAATGAATGGGCATTTGTCGTCATGACCCGGCGAAGAAAAGGTTGGATGGAAAGAGGTTTTGTAACAGAAAGTTTTCCGGAAGCTACCGACAAGTGAGTATTTATTATGCCGGCGACAATAAATCTCATTTAAATTGCGGAGTTGAGGCTGGACAAACAGATCAGATTAGGGGGGGGGGTCGAGGGGGGGAAGAATTAAAGAAGAAGGAAGAAGAAGAACCAAATCTGAAACATCGATTGCAAACAAACAAGCACAACAACTATGAAGTTTTGCTTGTTTCTAACCTTCTTACAGGCGGCTTGGTCCGCCTCTATAAGCGGAAAGGTGAAAGTGTCTCCCTACGACTTGAGTAAATACTCTATCAAGGTTGGTCTGGTGCCGCACTACATGCACGGCGGTAAGCTTGTGGCCATGAGCAAGGATGTCATTCAGGGTCGGGACTGCGACGGTGGATTCGGAGGGGTCACGCCCGCCGATATCATCACCGACGCCGACGGCAAAAACGACAACTACTATGAATTCGGGGGAGTTGAAGCTGGGAACTACACTGTGATGTCCTGGCTGCATGAGCGGGGGAGCACAAACGAGTGGGTCGACTTCACGCTGCCCCAGGTCGGGTACCACCAAGACGACGGCTGCCTTATGAGCTCCTCCTCGTCGACTATATGCTCCACGGTGGTCTCGGTTACGGAGGGAGTGAAGGGGGAGGGGGAGAGTTTTGAGAACGTCGACGTGGCGATCCGAAAGCTGTCGCCTCTGCCGCCTCTCGGTGTGTTCGTTCCCCCCGTGGACCCGGAGACGGGGGAGGAGGGGGTCGCGGTTTACTCCGAGGTTCGGGAGGGGCTCAGGGCGCTCCACAACAAGGGGACAAGCTGGCAGAGAGGGTTTTCCCACGGGAGGATCCTGGGGGGGCAGATTCTGGACCTATTCGAGTTCTTCTTGCTGGACGATAGGGTCAGGGGATCCTTGGAAGAACAGAAGTACAAATATGACGGACCGGGTGGTTTCAAGGAGGGGATATTGAAGCACATGAAAGTCAGCGAGGAGTTCAGAGTCAGGGCGGAGGGCATGCTGGAGGGGATGAGGGCGCGGGCCAAAGAGGAGGAGGACTTTTCGATGGAAGTCGGGGTCTTGGGTAGGGAATTCGAATTCGCTGATATCATGGCGATCAACACGTACAATAGCTATGGGAAGATCAGCGAGCTGATGAACCAGGAGCCGAGTGGCAATAGTAGTCACGTCAACGACGTCGACGACGTCAACGACAGCTCAAACTCCTGCACACAGTTCATCTTCTTCGGTCCCTCGACGACGGGCGACCTGGGCACGATATGCGCCCGCAACATGGACGGCGAGAACGACCTCCGCAAGCTGACGGTCCGCAGCCTCACGATATTCGCCGAGGAGCCCTCCCTCAGCGAGAGGGAGTCCCAGCTCCGAGTCGCACACGTCATGTGGCCCGGGTTCGTTGGCGCGTCCAGCGGGTTTAACGAGAGGGGAACGTACCTCATGGAAAACAGCGGGTGCAACCCCCCTTTGAACGGCACGGTTGGCAGGGTCCCCGCCGACGAGCCAATTCTTAGGGACGTAATTTACCAGGTCTTGTCGAACGCGGAACTGGGGAGGAAGCCGACCGTCGAGGAGGCGGAGGGGGCCATTTTGAAGTTCAAGTCCGGGACGCACGGTGGGGCGTGCTTGGACGGTTGCATCCTAGTCTTTGGTATGCCGAGTTTGGGGGACGGTGACGGTGACGGTGACGTTGACGTTGGCGTTGACGTTGAAGGCGGACCCGAGGGTTTCCTCTACGAGGGGGACACTTGGGGCGGGACGATGCGGGTCCCGAAAACCCCTCACGTTCGCCCATTCGACTCGTCGATGATAATGGCATCGAACCACTACTGGTCTCGAGGCGTGGACCCGTTGGATGTGGCGGGGAATGGGGCGGCAATGTGCAACGGTAAGGCCGCGACGTTTTCGAGTATATGGAGGTACGAGGCGGGGCAGGATAGGGTGGAGGCGATGCTTCGTGGGAAGAGGAGGAACGTTCGAGAGGGGGGTGGAACGGGTGGAGCGCGATATGTCACCGTGGACGACGCGAAGCAGCTGCTCAGGACCGTGACACACGGCACCAGCGAGCACAGCATTATATTCCTACCGGACATGATGGAGTTTCTCATAGCGAGGAGCGCACTCGACGCCGCCATGAACGATTCGCCAGATGGAGAGTGGGAGAGGATCGGGTTCGAGGAACTATTTCAGCTGTAAGTGAAACGCAAGGGGGGGAAAGATGGAGGGGTTGGAGGGGTTGTGATAGAGATAAAAGTTGACAAAGTAAACAAAAAGAATGATTTTTGGAACATGAACAGTAGTAGTGGTAGCAGTAGTTTAAAGCTGGCAATTAGTTATTTCTACTTTCATCTCCAGTCCCCAGTCTATCCTTCCTATCTAATCTCTCTAATTTTCTCCTTCTTCTTTTTCTTCTCCTTCTTCTCCTTTTTAGTTTCGCCTTCCCCCTTATCTCTCCCACCGTCCTTCTTCTCCCTTTTAGTTTCGTCTTCCCCCTTATCTCTCCCACCGTCCTTCTTCTCCCTCTTCCTCTTCTTTATTGTCTCCCCAACCTTATCAATAACACGTGCCTCCCCCACCCCTTCCCATTCAATTTTTTCTCTTGCGATTCTCTCCTCTTCCATGATACGTTCCCCCTCCGCACGGCTCCACTTTCCCTCCGCCCTCGCACCTTGCCGCATCCCAAACCTCGCTCCACCCGTGGCATTAAACAAAACCTCGTCGTCCACGAGGCCAGCCGGGCGAAACTTCTTCATGATGGCCTCATCGCTAATGCCGACTTCCACTTCTGAGTTGTCGTCGCCGCCTCCCTCCGCCTCAGATACGTCTTCACCACTCGAACCCTTCTTCTTCTTCTTCTTCTTCTTCTTATCTTTCTTCTCCTTCTTCCGCGCCTTCCTTGCCTCCTTTTCTAGTCTCTTCTTCTCCCTAACCTTGAACAAAGTCCCCTCAAGCCCATCAGCCCACCAGGTATTCTGTCCCTCCGCAATTCTGACCTTTTCCTGTCCAATCCCCTGCTCCTCCTCCCGCTTCTTCACGCGTATATGCGTCTTCATCCCCTCCCGATTCTTCCCCAAACCATCACCCTCAGACCAACCCATCTTAGACATCTGACGCATGGCGAATGACTGCTTGTCTTTCGTCATCGGAACGGCAGCTGACTCGTTCAGTTGGGCGCCGAGCTTCGCTTTTAGCTTTGAGCCGGATAGCTCTGTATACGCCATCGTGGAATTAGGAATTAGCCAGAAACTTGTGGGCTTCTATGTTGGAAGTAAGTCTGGTGATAGACCGACAAGGGGGAGAATTCAAAGGCGGCTTTATGCGGCGTACTGCTCTGATTGCTTTTGACAACAATTTATCGTTAAATCGGTGATCACCCTAGCATTGCAATTTTTCTTTGGTTTCGGAAGAATGTGAGCAAAATCATCTTGTATTAAGTCGTATTTCGTGCTGAAAAACTGCCAAGACAACAAGCACAACATCGTTCGATGAGCGCGTTTTCATTTGACTTTTTCCCCGAAGCTCTTGAAGCTTCTTCTGATGCCGATCCAGCACCAGCGCTAGTTGTTCCGGAACAGGCTATTCCACCACCTGAGGCCGAGGCCGAGGAAGTGGCACCTCCAGCACCTGCTCCTATTCCAATCCCGCCACCTCCTCTTCCACTTCCCACCGGACTTCCTTACAGGGTCGTCGGCGAATCCACCTTCCCTAGCCTCAAGGTTGTAATCCCGAGGGGTTGGAAGGTGAGCCGTGAGGAGATGAGGAGGAGGGCTGGAGGCGAGGATGACGACTCCGACTCTTCGTCGAGCAGTTCGGATGACGAGGACGACGAAGACGAAGAGAGGTACAATACGGATTTAATCGACGGCATTTATGAGGGGGGACTGAAAACTTGGGAGGGTTCGCTGGATTTGGTGGGATTCATTGACAAGTGTTTGGATGGAAGTGGGGACATTGAAAAAAACGGCAAAAACGGCGACGGCGACAACGGCAATAAAAACTGCGAGGAAAAAGCAATGGAGAAGGTACGACAGTTGATCGCATCTCCTCCAAAATCCATCCTTGAGCTTGGGTGCGGCTCTGCCCTCCCCACCATATACCTCCTTCGCAGGTTCTTGAAGAACAAGAACAAGAACAAGAATAAGAAGGAGAACGAAGGTGATGAAAAGATGCCTAAATTCACTGCCATAGATTACAACGACACCGTACTGTCCAACTCAACCTGGCCAAACATTTTCTTGAATTGCTTTGTCGATTATGAGAAGAATGGAGGGGACGCAGAAACTATTAAATCCCTTGTAACTTGTCTGGCGGGTGATTGGAATGGGTTGAACGTCGGTGTCGGTAGCTGCGGTGGCGATGACGTTGTAAATACCAGCATCAGAACCGATAGCCGCGTTGGTGCCAATTGTTTCGACATTGTCATGGCTAGCGAGACTTGCTACACTCCAAAGGCGACATGGGATACCGTGAGGATATCCGCGAGTGCCATTGAAGCGAGAGGAGGAATCGCAATCATTCTCACCAAAAGGTTCTATTTCGGCGTTTCGGGAAATGCCTCGGGGCCAGGAAAAAAAGTCACCGGCGGAGGAAGTGCTGGTATCGAGCAGGCAGTGGGAGTTATAGAGGGGGTAGAGATTTTAGGGAGGGAAATAGTTGGGGGAGAGGAGGGGGGAGGAGGGAATTTGAGGGAGGTCTTTGTGATTGGCTCGAGATCAAAATAGTAGGAAGTAGTAGTAGTAGTAGTAGTTGGATGAGTAGGTTGTTTGCAAGAATTTAAATTGAAAAAACAAAGGGCCAGAGTGCTTCAAAACTTTTTCAATTATTTATTTCCGACGATTTTTTGTTGTCATTAGCTCACTCCTCTCGGCAGGTCACACATTTGAGGATTCCCGCGTCATTACAGCTAAGCCTTAACGCTCAAAACACCTTCGACACTAAACAACATTATTATCCTTCTTGGGTAACGTACACGCCCCTGACGAGCAGGTGGCGATGGCACCAGTTGTGGCGGTGGCGGTGGAGGTGGCGGCGGCGGTGGCGGTGGCGGCGGCGCTATTCTTTTTCTTTTGGGGCGGAAAAGCACATGCACCTGACGAGCAAGAGGCAGCCGCTGCTGTCTTCTCCAACCCGTCATCTGCTGTCTTCTCCAACCCGTCATCCCCCATCTTTCTCTTTTCGAGGTACTCATTCAGTGAGTTGATATAGTCAAACAAACTGTCATCAGTATTCTCAATCGATTCTGTAGGAACACCAGCGGCCATCAAAACTGCTTTGAGGTCGGCAAAATCTGCAGGATGCTGTTCTCGATGGGAAAATATTACCTTAAATCTTTCTTCGTCAGGCCGGTCGATTACAAATACTCCACCCTGCTGCCAGGATGAGCCGGCTAGGCTGAAGTTTTTGTATCCCAGCACTGCGCCTTCAATCGCACCCCTGATTTTCCCGAAAGCAAGAAGACGAAGCATGTTAGTAATCAAATGATGCGTTTTCTAGGTTTCTAACCACCACTCACTAGAGGAAAAACTATTATTACTCTCACCTTAAGCCGTACTTTGGCACCCCTAAAAGTATGGGCGGAATCAAACTGCGATAAACACCATAAAAGAGGCCAAAGTGTCGATGAGTAGTTTTCGACGGATCCAGAAAAAGATGTCCGGGGAAAGGCTCCACAGACTCGTATCGCTTGAGATACTCGACAGCTTGGTCATGATTAGCTGTGTTCATCAGAACTAAATTTATCCCCCCCTCTTCTAGAATGCCAGAGAGGCGCTTGTAGGCAGCTGCCTGGACCTCTCCTGCCACTCATGCAAAATTTCTTGTGAACACCAAAATTGTCTTCTTTTGCACCGGAAAAATTGAAGGAAAAAGCATCGTTGAAGATGATTGCGAGGACCGTGCGTCAATGACATTGTGAGAGGAGAGGGATTTCATAACGTCGGCAGAGGGAGGAGGAAGGGAAGGACAGCAACAGGTAAGAAAAACCATGACACGACAGAAGTAGTAGGTGAGTTGATTGGAAGATGAAACAATTGGGAACTACAGACTGTATTGTCCGAGAGTTGGTCAAAGTTGGTCGTCCACCTTCCTTTATGTATTGGGGGAAGGTGGAAGCAACGCGAGTTTTTCGACCTTATTGTGGTCGGTCGGTCGTGTCGTATGTGAATAAAATGGTTACCGGCCAGATGATGAAGCTTTGTTAAATGTCAAGGGTAAAAAATGATTTATTTCAAGATTTCCGAGATTTAGCAGTGGAGGTTATAGAGGTGGTACGACAACAAAACTCAGACAGAACAGCAGTAAACTTCATTTCACTCACTCACCTAGTAGCAAATTGTGCACCGAGATTGTGATTTTTTAAAACAAGCTTGCGTGTTTGGTTGACAACTGCTCATTTGATCGCAGCTGTTTCAAGCAAAGATGGTTCGAGTTGGCTACCAAGGGGAGCTATCAAGGGTAAGCTCGGGCCCCGGAGTAAGGGAAGGAAAGGGAAGCTATCGATATTGCCCACTCGCCGATGGCAAACCCAACACTTTCTACAGTTACGAGGGGGAGTGGAAGGGAGGAGTTAAGGACGGAAGTGGAAAATTTGAGCTCCGTGACCTGTCCATTTACGAAGGCGAGTTTATGAACGGCGAAATGACAGGCAAGGGCGTGCGGACATATCGCGACGGGAGCGTCTATACTGGCAACTGGGAGAACGGGGAGAGGAGAGGGTATGGTGTCGAAACAAAGGTGGTGAAAGACGAGGAGTTCAATGTTCTTGGGCGAGAGGAATACGAAGGGTACTGGGAAGGAAACAAGCGCGAGGGGAAGGGAAAATTGGTTTTAATGAACGGCGATCTCCAGGAGGGCGTATTCGTGAGGCATAGGCTCCATGGGCCTAACGGGCAGCTGGTAGTGCAGGAGAGGGACGGCATCCCAGGGAGTATCTACAATGGCGATTTTAACCGGGGAAAGAGAGAAGGTCGCGGTCAGATACACGTAAACGATAACCGCGGTACCTATGACGGAATGATGGCTAACGACATGAAAAATGGTATCGGGCGCTATGAATGCACCATGAGCGGTATTAGCTACGATGGTGACTGGGTCGATGACAGCGTCAAATCTCAGCCGGAATACCTTGATGCAACATTTGAAGTAGCAGCACAGGAGGCAGAGAAGGGGAAGAAGGGTGCTGGGGGCGGAGGTAGCGGAGAAGGGAACACGACCATTAACAAACCCGTCAGCGTACTGAGCGCGTCTGCAGGCGGGGACTTACCCACTGTCAATGTGCTCTTGGCGGTGGGGGTGGAAGAACGGGCAGTTGTGGATTGTGAGAGCGGCCGTACGGTCGAGCTCTCGCTCAGGAATGTTGACGCTGAGCTTAGAGATGCTCATATTGCTAGGATGGAGCGGGGCGATGAGGGTGATGAGGGTGATGGGGCGGAAGGGAAGGAGGAAAAGGAGGAAAAGGAGGAGGGGCAGAGCGAAGCCTTCCCAGAATGGATTGGCACTGAACGTATTCCTTTCTTTCGACGGCTACCTACATCCAGCGCGGTTTCTCAAGTTCTCAACAAGCACGACGCTCGCTTTCCCGTCGATTCCAACTCCAACCTTGTGGCCTTCTTCGAAACAAACTTGGATTCAGTCAGTGGCGAGGCCATGACTTTAGTTGCGACTGAGGTAGCCGAGCTCATGGGAAATCCTTGTCTGAACATTATTGGCGAGGGGGGAGCGCTTGCGACATCAACACATTTAGGGGAGAACTTTGGAAAAGGGAGTTTCACAGTAGCCCTGGATTTTAATCTGCAGAGAGAAGAGTGTGGAGCGGCGTTGGGAGGAGAGTCACGAGGTGACGCTGAGGACGACAACGAGGAAAAGGCAGTTGAAGAAGAAAAGAGCGCGGTTGATTGGAACCAGAAGATCATCGAAAGCGAATTTCTCAACGTTTCCATCGTGAATAAGAACTCATTTAAGGTATCCTTTGCGGAGAGGGAGTGGGTCTTGCCCCCATGCGAAGAACTCAACGAGGGAGGAAGTGAATGGCACAGCCTCATCGTGAGCAAAGTCGGACCGGACGGCGGGATTCCGACTGTAATCATCGACGGAAATATCGTCAGCGGTAAGGCCAACATTGGGGATGCCGAAGATGACGCCGGGATTGCCAACTCTACGGTGGGAGAGGTTGCTGTAGAAGTTGGGTCAGCCGAAGAGGAAAAAAAAAGCGGCTTGGATGAAGAAGAAGCAGCAGCAATTGGAATAGGAGGAGAGGGCGTTACTCTCAACGTTCGCAATTGCTTCGCCAAGAACCTAGGGATCTGGAATGGCACTTGCGGTGGGGTCAATAGGGTCTTGGGAGGAACAAAGGTTTACAAAGAGCTGAGGGCAGCGACAGCGTCCACAACAGCAGGAAACCAAAAGCTCGCTACTCTCAACGAGGAACGTGCTAGCATTAACGAGGGAAAAGAGGAAGCAGATTTCGTCGAAGTTGAGGAACCAACGGAAATCAGAGATGGGTGCGACCCGGTGGATGCAATCAGCTTGAAGTCCTTACGAGGCCGAGTTAATTTCTCTGGAATCGTCCTCAGCGAGAAAATTGCCGCCGCCGGTGCCGAGTATGCTCTCGTCGTTGAAGAAACAAGCTTTGGGAGGGACGGCACTACTACCTTTGCTGGTTGCCCTTTCAAAAAGGTCAAACCAAGCTTCTTAGTCTTCAATTTATAAAGGTTTTTTTTTTAAAGTGGGTGGAGGGTGGGTGGGTGGTGAAGCGGCAAAAGGATGGAATGGACTGTAAAATGTTAAATGTTAAAAATGATGTGGGCTATTTCACAGCAGGGAGCAGGGTGACTTCTGACTTATGGATTTTCGTAGTGACTATAACCGTTGCTGTTGCTAATGCTGCGCTCACCACAGGGCGAGGTCTTAAAGAGGTAAAGGGAGGAATCAGAAGGAACGATGAGTGGAATAGTGAGTGGTGTTTAAATCCATCCAAAGCAATTCATCAATGAAGATTAACCTAGATGTCTTGCTTGCAGACTAAAAGGACATTGCAGACGATAACGAGAGCTCTATTGTTGTTGTTATGAAGCACATTTGGCTATTTGAGATGTTTAGAGACTTTCGGAACTACTTCGAGACTGATTCTAGGAGAGTAAAGTAAGTTAGCTACCAATCGTTCCCAAAAAAAAATT
>Ga0115554_1002538_pt1 | contig 12530 bp, 9 predicted proteins | sample COGITO_mtgs_1104_3_FD_87283 | JGI IMG/M metagenome (GOLD analysis project Ga0115554, IMG submission 87283) | Pelagic marine microbial communities from North Sea - COGITO_mtgs_110404 | ecosystem: Environmental > Aquatic > Marine > Epipelagic | place: Germany:Helgoland, sampling site Kabeltonne... | reverse complement strand
TTTTGGAAAGAGGTAGAAGCACGATTAAGGAAGAAAATCTAGAGATTTAGATTTATCACTTGGTCTGTTGCTGGGTGAGGAGTTTTACTAAATAATTGAGACTAATTCGAGGGTATTTAAGTTGACTTTCAACCACGTTGATTATTTTGTTCTCACGCCAAAAATTAAAACCCCACATAAAGCATTAACCGGGAAGCATGATGAACGTTATTTTCCCTCTGCCTCTGCTAATATTAGCGCTCCTCCTTATCCTTTTACCATCTCCCACTTGCTCCTCCCTTCCCCCCCTCTACCCCGATCCTCATCCCTCCCGTGAAGTAAAAATCTGCGCCCTCTACATGGTCCGGGACGAGTCCCTGAACATCCGCACGAACCTCCCCCTGTGGGGCTCCCTGTTCTCCGGGTACGTCTTCGCCGTGGACAGCCGCACCGTCGACGACACGATCCTGGCCATCGCGGAGAGCGTCCCCCCGGGCTCCCCCCGGCACGTCTTCGGCTACAGGTTCGACGGCTTCGGGAATTCGAGGACGGAGGTCTTCGGGGAGGCGTATAGGACTATGCCCTGGTGCAGCCACGTCATGGTGATCGACCCTGACTGGCAGCCTCTTCAGTCTGAGTTTGACACGGAGCCGTTGAGGGACGGGAGCAAGAGTGGGTACCAGTTTAAGATCTGGGACCGTAGTGGTATTACGACGAGGAACTGCAATTGGTTGATGCGTCACGTGGAGGGTCTTTATTTTGACTATTATGTGCACGAGTTTCTGCGCTTCCCGGACGGGGGTCCTTATCATGAGGACTTGGTGCTCTTGGACTGGGAGGTCGCGGAGGTGGAAAGCACGCAGAGCTGGCACCAAACAGTGGGGCACAATGAGAACAAGGCTGTCACCAAGTCGGCCAGCCGGTCGTATAAGAGGTTCCTTTTTGATATATCACTTCTGGAGAGAGAGCAGAAGGACGAGAGGTACAGGAATAGCCAGCACACGCTTTATTACCTTGGTGTGGCGCACTGCGCACTGGTAGAGGCTTCGCCTGACTACTACTCCCCGGCCGTCAACCCTGGTATCAAGATGTCTGGTGAGAATCGTAAACTGGCCGAGACCTGCGTTAAGCACCTAGAAAAGATGGTGGCCCTTTACCCGGTCACCAACTCGACGGTTTTGGGGGAGTTGACTTGGAGCGGTCTGAGGTGGCTGGGGTACAACTATCAATTTTTGCTGGACGACTTTGCGCAATCTGAGCGTTTCTACAAGGCTTGTATTGAGTTTGACGTTCACCGAGTGGACTGTAAGATCGAGCTGTCGAAACTCTACACCAACCACCACCACCCGGAGCTTGCCTACGCGTATGCCCTGGAGAGCCTGAAGACGACGTGGAGCGACCGCGCCTTCAGCAGCAACTTCTACATCTTCGACTGCGTCGTGCCCGTGCAGGTCCAGCGGGCCGTCTACAACGTTCTGAGGGACAGGGCCGGCGCCGTATTCGACGGGCACGACGAGGTCACCTTCGCCATGGGCTCCTTCATGGGCGAGAAGGCCAGGAACAACTGCGTCAACGGCCTGATTTTGGAGAACCCTGACATATTGAGGATTATGGACGAGCACTACGGGGAGCTTTACTCGTCGAGCCACGGGGGGAGGGCTTTCAAATGCGCGCGGAAGGATGATACGAAATTGGAGAGCCAGCTTCTTGAGAAATCTGAGGGGTGGCATTATTTCTGCGGCGATGACCAGCCCGCGTCCGCGTCGGATGGTTCGTTATCGCTCGTCATCGAAAGCGATGTATATGAATTCGTCAAGCCTGAAAAGTCGTACGATGATCTTTATAGCTTCTTCGGCGAACGAAGCAGGGTCAGACCACGAAGAATCACGGAAAATACCAAGATTGTCGTGGCGAAGAACGACGCCCGTCGCTCCCTCCTCAACATAGAAAAGCTCATTTACGCCAAGAAGGAGGAAGATCGACGAGAGCAGGTCGAAGTCGGCGCATACGACGGAGATTTGAAGGTTGATTCAATCGGTATGAAGGGTAAACGGGGTGGATTTGTGATATTTGACGAGGTGCTTGGCGTGCACCTGCCGGTGGGGATAATGGACGACATAATAATCACCGAGCTGCTTCACGGAAGGAACGGCGGCGAAGACGTCGTGGTAAAAGACCTGTGGAAAATCGCGAGCAATAAACTCAACAGGCTGGCGGGATACCTAGCAGGGGAGGAGGGGGCTCTGACATTTGAGAAATTTGTCGGAGTCACAAACGATTTTCTGCAAGTTTATGGGGAAGATGGAGGAGTAGGTTTTGTAGAGCTAAAGCAGGAGGTAGTTTAGGTGCTGTTCGTTCGATGTTGTTTTTTGCCCCTTAATATCGTTCAAAATCGCAATAAAGGGGGGCTACAGACACCTCTCAATTGTATAATCCTGCTTTCTCAATCTTTTTAAATAATTTAACTCATCATCATGCAGACAAAATGTCTTTCACTTGGCAAATCTCGACCCTTGGACAATATAAGGCCTCAGAGCCTCTAATTCCAAATCATGGACTTCCCCGCCACATACCACGAAGCAGTGAAGTGGCTCTCCGAAATCACAATTAGCCAACTCATTCATACTGCCCGCCTTGATGCACTGCAAATCTCCGCACCCCAAGCGTGCCATACCAACACAAAGTGTCTCATCACCGTCGTAGCATCCCTCTTTCTTATTCTCCTCGGCCTCAAGCAGTTGAGATATGCACGTGTTGCACGTCATAAAACGCGGAGGCAGGAACGAAGTTTTTCCCCTCTTCATGTCCTCGAAATTGGGCTCTTTCGTCTTGATGTCAAGTAAGCACAGGGTGTGCATTCCTCCCTTTCGATTGTACATGATTTTCTCATAAAAACTGTATGGCCGCCAGTTCTCCTCGAAAAACGGTATACTGACGGTCTGGCCGTAATTGTATAGTTGCAGGCCGCAGCTTCCCACGGCTCCCATCACGCTCGCGTTGTGCACCACGACTACCTCGATTCCCTGCTCACGAGCCCGGATCATTATGTCTGTGTGGGTCGTGGCGCAAACAGGATCACCAACAATCAACAAACCGACGTTGTCGCCTTTTAAGCAGGGGCTGGTTATCTGATCCGCTTCGCTCTCTACCAAATTCCGATCCGCAACCTTGATTTCTCCATTGTACCCCTGTGTGCTGTAGAACTCCTTGAGTTGGGGGGCACTGATGGAATTGGAGAGAATCGATGTATATGCTTCAAGGAATAACACGCCGCAGGTTTTGATGTAGTTAAGACCTCGGAGCGTAATGTCTTGAGTATCGCACAGGCCAAGGCCGATGATGTAGAGCTTGCCGGACATTGTTTCAGGTTTGACTTTGGAAAAGGTTTTGTGGTGTGAGTGTGATCCGTGAGGGTCCTTTGGAGGTTGAAATGGAAGTAATTTAGTGTTTTGTTGCGGCTAAGGGTTCGAAATTTATCGAAGAAAGGGCTGGTTGAGAAGTATTTAACGCGAAAAATTCGGTTCTTGCATGCAGAGCTAATACCCTCGAATTTGGTGGAATGATTGGAGTTCTCTCCTAGAAATACAAAGAAGACAAAATGGGAAAATCTAATAAGGGGAGGGGAGGAAGAGGACGAGGTGGGGGCACCCACTTCGCGGCAACGTCCGCAGAAGAGATTGCCTTGAGAAACGCCCGACTGGAGGAGTTTGACAAGGAACGATTGGCCAAGCGTAAGGCCAAGATTGAGGAGGCTCAAGGGGTATCTGGCGAGGGCGGCGGTAACGATGACGGTAGTGATAGCGATGGCTTTGCTTTTGAGGGAGAAGCCGGCGAAGTGACTTCGGAGGAATTGGGAGACCGACTTGGTTCCATGGGAGTCACAGAGGAGAAGGTATACAAGCCAAAGGGGACGCAGGGAATTATTGAGACGGCCAATCCAAATGATGTTAAGGTCGTACATGGCATAAAGCTGAAAAACCTCAAGGATGCCGAGGCTGCGCCCATGACCCGGAAAGAACGAGAGGCGGCTGAGAAGGAGGCAAAGGCAGCTGCCTACAGGAAGAAACACGAGCTCGGGTTGACAGAGGAGTACAAGGCCGACATGAAAAAACTCGAAGAAGTCAAAGCGAGAAGAGACGCGCAGAAAAAGCAGAGGGATGAGAAAGAGGCGCTTGAGGCTGCAAAAGTGGAAGAAGCAAGGAAGGCTGCCAAGAAACAGGCAAAGGAGGCGGCAAAGGGCAAAGATGAAGGAGACGATGATGGCATCCCAAAACTGACCAAGATTGAAATCAAGAAAATGAAACCTGCGGTGCTTAAGGAGCACCTGAAGGAGAGGAAGTTGGATATCCAGGGGAATGCAAAGGCCCTCATGGAGCGGTTGCTGGCCTACGAAGCTGGACGGTGAAAAAATTGAGATTTAAATTTGGTTTTTGTTTTTAAGTACCGTTTTTTATGTTGTTTGCTGTCTTGCAATCTGCGATCGGATTGACTCAACTCATTAAACTCTCCCAAAACAACTCAGGTTGTTTTTTCTTCAACTTTTCTTTTTGATCCTCGGGGCCGTCGGGCCGTCCCTGGGAAGCTCGAAAAAAAAAGAACAAAAAAAATTGTTTTTGCAAAAAAACGAGGTTTTGCACGTACAAAAAATTATTTGAGACATGAGTGGCTTTACTGAAATGAAAGAGATAGCTCGTGGCGCTTTTGGAACGATAAAGCTTGGGTATTCCTCCTCCAATTACCTTGTCGCCCTAAAGTGTATCTCCCCATCTCGCTGCTCATCTTATGACACTCGCTCGGTCTCCGACACAACAACTGAGGTGATTCCGATAGAAATATTCAGGGAAATTCAGTCCCTGCGTCTACTGAATGATATTGAGGGAGAAGGAAGAGAAAACATAGTCAAGTTGCTTGATGTGCATGCATCTCTTAACGGAGAGGTTGTCCTTGTTTTCCCTTACTCTCCGATTGATTTGCAGAAACTGATTAGTACTGCTGCAGATGGCGTCAGTGACAATGATAATGCGACGAGGATACGGCCTTTTCTTCCGCGCAAAATAATCCTCCACCTTTTTCACCAATCGCTCCTCTCTCTTCACCACCTTCATGCCTCCTCCGCCTCACTTCTCCATCGCGACATTAAACCGTCAAATTTTCTCCTCTCTCCCAGCACTGGCCTCCTCCAGCTCTGTGACTTTGGCCTCTGCACTCGCCGCCTAACTTCCGACGAAAGAGATGCGGGGAGGCGTCTTACTCACGCTGTGTGCACGCGTTGGTATCGTCCGCCAGAAATACTGTTCGGGGGTGTCGATTATGATGTCGGCATTGATCTCTGGGGCCTGGGCTGTGTGTTGGGGGAAATGCTGAACTCGTCTCCCTTGTTTCCTGGGGGCTCGGATATTGAGCAAATTTTTAGGGTACTGGTTTGGACTGGGGCGCCAAATTCAAAAGCAAATGGGATGAAGTGGAGAGATGCCGTCCAGTGCGGAGATTGGGGGAAGATCGTGGTTCCTGAAGATTGGGTAGGGAGAGGGGTGGAAGAGCTGGTTCCTAGGTGTTCGACAAAAGTGTGGGAAGGGGCGAGGAGGGCACTAAAAGGACTATTAGAACTCGATCCCAAAGAGAGGAGCACGACGAGGGAGCTGCTCGAGATGGGCGCCTGGGGAGGTTCGGGTAGAGAAGCTGTAAGGGAATTTTTAATAGGATTGTTGGGAGGAGTAGGTGGAGCTGGAGAAGCGGATAAAGGGAACAACGGTTCTGGCAGAAAAAAAACTACCGACATCGAGGAGATGGGACAAAAGGAGATCCAGAGGAGAAAGGCTGTCGATAACAACTACGCTTTTGGAGAGGCTAAAATAAATTGGAAGTAGTTTTGCGAATTATTGGCCGACCATTTGCACCTCACTACTTCTACTGCTCTCCGCTTTTAGCTTTTTATTTTAGGACAGCCTTTCTCCACCTGGACCTCCTTTTGTCCCATCTCTTCGAAAAAAAAATGTCGGTAGTTCCCACCACCGATAAAAACACTAGATACCGTCTTTGAATCGCTCAATGCCCTCCGGGGATATGCAACAAATGTGTTGAAGGTCTCGGAACGCATCATTGTAATCTAAGCAATATCCAACCACAAATTCATCAGGCACAGAAAAGCCAACAAAATCCGCGACGAATTTCACATCTTTGTCCTCCCTCCTCTTCTCCAATAAGCTAGCAACAGCGATAGATTTCGGGAGGCCCTCCTCTTTCAGAAGGGGCAGTAACAAGCTCATTGTAGTCCCTGTGTCAATGATATCCTCCACAAGAAGCACATCCCTACCCTTCAGCTTTGACAAATCACAGGCACTGATCTCCACTTTGCCAGTGCTCTCAGTGCCTGAGTATGACTTGGCACGGATAAAGTCAAAAGTAAATGGAACATGTGCGTCACCACTTGCGTTGTGAAGTGCTCGAAATGCGGATTGGAGATCATGGAAAAAGGCGCTACCACCTTTTAAGACACATATTAAGTGAACTGTGGTGTGGGCATAGGAGGAACGGATGTCTGCAGCAAGCTTCTCGACACGGTCCTGTATTTGGCCACGAGATATCAAAACCGATCTGACGTGACAAGCGTAGTGTTTAGGGATCACGAACGCGGATGTTGGCTGCTGCGAAGAAGACAATATATCCACTGGTTCGTGTTCCCTCTTTAGGCCCGATGACGAGGAGGTTTTTGAGTTCATTCCAAGAAAGGGGAAGGGTTTTCTATTTTTTTCATTTTTTTGCCAAAATTATTTCCGGTGTCAGCAGGTACCTCGTCTTGATCACCACTAATGTTAGCCGCTCGGGTGAGCCTTGGCACCCGCTGGTCGGCTGCACCGCGAATGTTCTCAACCAGGTCTCCTTTATTGCAGCCTCGGGGGAAATCAGTCCGCACCGCCATGAACAAAGACAACAAAGACAACAACAACGACGAAGACGACGACGTGAAGTCCATAGATTTTGCACGGTTGAAGCGTGTGTTTACCGACCTATCACTCCAAACAGGAGATCCCCCGAAATCATCTTCATCATTTTCAACCGTTCAGAACCTTCTCTCTCCTTCTGAAATAAAAATTATGCTCTCTTCAGTCGCCAGAATTCCTGATAAAATCAGGGGGGGTTGGAGTGATTATAGGAGAACATGGTCGGGTGGTATACGAGGAGACAATTGGGTGAGTGACGAGGAGTATTATAGAATGCTGGGGGAGCCAGCCCCACAAAAGTCATCCTCAGAGACTCTGCCAGAGAGAGGAGTATTCGGGCAGCTTAGTAAGAACATTGATTTTTTGAAAAAATCGATACGAGGAGATCCTTCTCTCGCGACTTCGACTTCTGAAGACGATTTTACTCTCGATAATGTGTCGAAAGTAGCCTCAGAAAAAGCAAAAGCACTTCACATTCCGACATTAAGATCACGCTTCCAGCAAGTGTCCGTGACGTACATGCAAATCGCTAAATCTGCTATTGTAGAATTCATTCGAGGATATAAGGAGGGGCGCGAAGAGGAGTACAAGCGTGGTGGGGAAATATATTTCCGTGGCTGGGAAGAGGAGCTGCCACCGACAGCAACTGACCAAGCTAATAACACAAATTTAGGCAAGAACATCGAAGTGATTAGGTCCAAAATTAAGGACGCCGTAGATGGCTTTGAGGGCGTAAACACGGGCGATCTATCGAAAATAAAAAGTGACGAAGAATTGAAAAGGAAGGAGTCGATGGAAAAAATCCTCGACGACGTCGACAGAAACATTGACAAGAACCTCGACTACCTTCGAGAAGAGGGGTCAAGAATCGTTGATATGGGAAGGGAAGAAGTTAAAGAGACCGTCAAGAAGGCGGTGGATGAGAATTACCTCGACAAGAATATCGAGTTCATTGTACAAAAGGGAGAGCAGATTGTTGACGACGGCAAGAAACGTTTTGATGAGTTGGAAAAAAGTATGAGCAAAAAGAAGTAGAGTTTGTAAAAAAATGTAGCAGCTACTTTTACTTCCACACACAACACAACCAGGAACATATAATGCTATTTTTTTTCTTTTCGGTCGGAAGTGGTAGCGACTGTGAATTTCGGAACCAACGGTTGGTCAAAGATGTTCTTGCAGGCCAATATCTCACGAATGGAAATACTGTTCGCTCCTCCACCACCGTCACCACTAGCCTGCCCCTGCATCGTCTTGGACCTTCTATCTTTCGCCTCAACGAGCTTGTCGATCTCCATGTCCATCGTCGTCGCTTGAAGCCAGTAGCTATGAACTTCTCTGGTCTGCCCGAGTCTCCTGACGCGATCCTCTGCCTGCGCAACGTCGCCTGGGGTCCAAGGACGGTCAACCAGGATTATCGATCGGGCACGAGTAAGTGTGATTCCGACTCCTCCGACGCCGTAGGTGCTAATTAACACATTCGTCTCGGCAGTATCCTGGAATCGCTTAACCATTTCATGCCGTTTCTCGGTTGTCTTGACCGTCTCAGCTGAGAGAAACTCAGCTGTGGAGCCTTGGTCGGATAATTTTATTTGAATCGCCTTGCCCGTTTCGACGTAGGTCACAAAGATTACTATGGCTTCGCCCCTTGCGAGTATCTCGTTAGCGAGGACTATAGTCGCGTCGACTTTCCCGAAGCTGAGCAAAACAAGTTTCGTAGAGTGAGCACGAGTCCTAGGCAACCGAGGCAAGCTTTCGTCGCGCTCCAACCCCCCGCTTATTTTCACTTCTCACTCCCTCCACGACCCCTTACCTACTAGTCATTCTGAGAGCAGTCAACTTTCCTAAAATTGCATGGTCGTCCTCTTTCCTTATTCCGGCCGCTTTTTTTTCTTGCTGGATGTGCTCGACCCTGGCGAGCTCCATAAGGTTCTGTCGATAGCGTGATTTGTGAATCGAGTTCATTTCGACCTGTCGCATAAGACGCTTTCGCTTTGGCAAAGAACTCAGCACCTCCTCTTTTGTCTTGGAAAACATGTAAGGGCCAATTTCTCGGTACAGCCCTTCCAAATCGCTGCTGCCATCAGCCCACCAAATATCCGATCCCCCGTTTCCGAATGGCTTCCAACCTCCATCGCAGTATTTTTTCTCGTAATCCCTCTGATTGTCTGCGATTTTGTGGCGAATACACCTCAGTAGCGGGAAGAGGTTTTTAGGTTTGCCATTTTTCGAAGGTGTCCCAGTTAAAAGTAGTACCCCGACGCAGCAGGGCAACTTCGCCAGAGCGAGAATCTTCTTCGTCTTCGCCGTCGTCGGGTTCTGGATGTTGTGGGACTCGTCACAAATGAGCAAAAACTTGTCGATGGGATTCATTACCGTAGCTTTTGTATTGGAATTAGTGGCCTCCCTCTTCTCGGTCCAATCTCTCAATGTTGCCTCTTTTTCCTGCAACTCTCGCTCCTTTCTTCGTCTCAATATCTCCTCCTGCCGAAGAATGACTGCCCACTCCTCTTCGTTATATTTACTCCGGTCCAATGTGTCGCTTACATTCACTTCGTCTGCCTTCTTCCGCTTGCGTTTGTTAGTTTCGGCCTTCTTTGCCGCCGCCTTAGTAGCCAAGGTCGTCATCTCATGGGGCTTATTGAAGGCGTCGATGACATCCATAGACGACGGAGTCTTGCTATCGTAAGTGGTAATTATTAGATCACGAAGCCAGTCACCCCCGACCTTATCTCGTGCGGTTTCCACCCATTCCTCTGTCAGAGATTTGGGGCAGATGCATAGAATTCCGCATCCTCCTCCGGAGATGTTGGGAGTCGGTGGTTCGGGTGCCGAGGGAGGTTGTACTTGTGAGGGGGACGATGGCGTCAGTGCTGATGGTGCATTTTTTATTGCGGTTGGGGGCGGCGGCGTAATTGCGGATGATGTCGACCTGTATGCGCCCCAGAATCCCTTGGCAACAACGCACCCGATTATTGTCTTTCCAGTCCCCATGTCATAAGCCAATATCATACGCCGAAGTTTAAATACCTCCAAAATCCCCTGCTTTTGGTGCGGCATCAGTGACCAGCCATTTTTCAGAGGAGATGATACCGAAGCGCTCCGTTGCAGGTATGGAAGGAGGCCATCTTTCACAGTTTTTGTCGTTTTTTTTGTTGCTGATGGTGACACATGTGGGGGTGACGATAATGATGATGATGATGATGATGATGATGATGATGATGATGATGATGACTGTGGGAGGGTTAATTTTTTTGTTCCTGCAGACTTTAATGCCGTTGAAGAGGTATTCTTCTGGTCCCAAATTGTTGATTTGGCAACTGGGGGTGGCTTGGCATTCATCAGCCCTTTCATCACAAAAGTGTCTGAGGGTTTGATGCTGCTGCTGTCGCTGCCGTTGCCATTACCATTACCATTGCCGTTGCCGTTGCCGTTGCCGTTGCCGTTGCCGTTGCCGTTGCCGTTGCTGTTACCACTATTCTTGTCACTGCTGGTGCTGCTTGTATTGTTCAAGTTGCTGCTTTTGCTGTTAAATTGAGGCTTGACCACCGGATTTGCATAAGGATTGGTCTTCTTCCTCGAGGGAGATGGTGGTGCATAAGGGTTGGTTTTCTTCTTTGTGGGAGATGATACATTGGCGTAAGGATTGGCCCTGCTTTCGTCAGTAGACTTGCTGCTACCGCTGTTAATTCTTGTCATTGTCGCAGGATTTGCATAAGAAGGATTGGTTTTCTTCCCAGTGGGAGAAGATACAATTGCGTTAGGGTTTGTTTGTTTGTTTTTTTCAGGTGGAGGTTTAGATAGTGCAGTTTTCGCAGCTCTCTCTCTTTCCTTTAGAGCTGCTTCCTCCAGTGCCGCGAAGTCGATTTCGTCCCCCCAGTCATCATCAAGCATGTTCTGAAAACCGGGGATTCTAGTTTTATAACCTGGTTTTTTCTACGGTTAAGATATTTGCGTAGTTTCTCCTCAGGTGTAGACGTGTGAGAAAATACAGAGTAAGAGATCCAGCTGTTTTGGAGAGACAGCAGAAATGAATTACGGCTGTCTACCAGGTAGGTGTGTTGGCGGCAATGCGAAGCGGAGAGCGACAAAATCCCTCCCAAGTATGCTCTAAAACCTAATTGACAGCGAAAAATAGTTGTCTGCAGGTATCTTTTATCTGCTGAGTATTTTTGCGTCCGTTTAGCGCCCAAAAAGAGTGGAACGACAGAGCAATGATGGATGCTTCTCTTTTCTTGAATTTGCTCTCGACGTTTCTGTATATGACAAACTACTATATTGTAGGGCCGTCTGGTCCCTCCTATGTAACGGCGCTAGGTGGGCATTCGTCTCTACACGGTTTGCTTGTAGGCGCTACACCTTTTGCTGCGATGTTCTCTGCGCTGATCTACAGCTTGTGGACAAACAAGAGCTTTCGGTATCCGTTGTTATTCAGCGGGTGCATGTTGCTATCGGGAAATTTGCTGTACGCAGTTGCGTTAGAATTTGACTGCATATATTTTTTATTCGCTGGTCGGTTCATGATAGGATTGGGTGGCACAAGAGGAATCTCACGTCGATATATAGCTGACACTGTGTTGGAAGAGGAACGGACACGAATTCTGAGCTACTTCGTAGCTTGTGGGGCTTTGGGGATGGCCGCGGGACCGGCAATAGCTGTTTTTTTGCATCACTATGCAAATGCGATAGTTGAAATTCCTTGGTTTATGGTTGACAGAAAAAATATCACGTTCATATTCAACAGTTTGACCGCACCAGGTTACGTGATGTTTGTGGCTTGGGTGTTCTACACGTGCGGGATTATGCTCTTTTTCAGGGAAAAGAGGCGAAATTTTCACAAAGTGCAGCTGAAGGACGCCGAAAGTGGCACAACTGAATATAGCGCCATCATCAGAAAGACAGAGATTGGAGGGGCTGAAAGATATGAATACAACACAATCAATGTACATGAAAGAAAGGAAGCGCCGCCCATTTCTCCCACCAAGCTACATCAGCTGAAAAATGAGATTACAAGCACGATTGTTTTGTACCTCGTTCTCCTGTGGATCAACAAATTTATTGTGGAGGAATTTATTTCGAGCGGCCCCATAATTACCCGTGATCGCTTTGGGTGGGGTGTTCACAAAATCGGTACTCTTGGAGCAATCATCGGTCTATTGGTTGTCCCGATTTCCATTGTAGTGGGTTGGCTTTCGAAAAAAGTAGATGATAGACGACTGATACTGGCCCTATTTTGCATCGCCGTATTCGGACTCGTAATTTTTACCTGTGATCCAGGAGAGTTTCGGTACGTTTTTGGTTACCTAGTCGTCTTCGCGAGTTTGCAGGCCAGCGAGAGCGTTATTACGAGCTCACTGAGTAAATGTGTAAGTGCGAAGCTGGCTGCAGGAACTTTTAATAGTGGACTGTTGTGTACTGAGTTCGGAACGGCAGGGCGAGTTACGGCAAACGGTTTTCTGACCATGGCTGGACTTTTGACAAAGACAACACCAAACCTTTTGATATACGTTGTCTTCACTCCTGCGTGTGTTCTGGCAGTAACGGGGGTTATGTTAATGAAATTTAATTGGCAAGAAATGGTACGTCGATAACAAGTAAACGAGGCCGTGTTTT
>Ga0115554_1002536_pt1 | contig 12534 bp, 15 predicted proteins | sample COGITO_mtgs_1104_3_FD_87283 | JGI IMG/M metagenome (GOLD analysis project Ga0115554, IMG submission 87283) | Pelagic marine microbial communities from North Sea - COGITO_mtgs_110404 | ecosystem: Environmental > Aquatic > Marine > Epipelagic | place: Germany:Helgoland, sampling site Kabeltonne... | reverse complement strand
TCAAGATGCACCTTAAATTTCACACAAACATTAGTTTTGGCGATGAACCAGTTGACTATGTGCAGGACAGGTGAGTGTAAAAGCAAAACAGCAAGAGCTGTCGAGGCTTTGTTTCCCTTCTACTTGTTGTGAGAATGAGAGTGAAAGTGAGAGTGAGAGTGATAGTGGGAGTGAGAGTGGGAGTGAGAGTGAGAGTGAATTATTTTTTGTTTTTTGTTGTTTGCTTTTTGTTTTGTAGAGGCTAAAGGACAGTGGCTATCTGACAGGTGCACCAGCCATGTCCATGTCGGCCCGCCAGCCGTCCATACTCTGACCGCCCCTTCTAACCCCCTACATCTTTTCTCTTGGCCAACAGTAAACTTGCCGATCCCACCGGCGAGCTCCACAAGTACACTGGCGTGCTGAACAAGGACGTGGAGCGCTTCATTAAGCAGAGTAACCTGTACTTCGGTAATGACAAGCCCATATACGAGAGTATTGCCCACAGTGGCACTAAGGGCATCCTCAAAGCTGAGCAGAGGGACATTGCCAAAGAGAGGAAGGAGATGCATGAAAAGAAGATGCACCTCAAGTTCCACACCAACATCGACTTCGGAGATGACGAGCACGACTGGAGCACAGATTATAGGAGGGGTTTCAAGAAGTACTCGCAGGAGGAGTGCGACAGCGTCCGGGGTAACCTCGCACAGGAGGTTAAGGCGGACCTCAGGAAGTGCCACTTTGAGTTTGGGCATGACAAGCCCGAGTGGGAGACTGATGTCATGCGGAGCCACTGGAAGATCGCTGACAAGATCATGAGCGAGAATGGGAGCAGGGATATTGCCAGGGAGAAGAAGGAGATGCACGACAAGAAGATGCACCTCAAGTTCCACACCAATATCGACTTCGGAAACGACCCCGATTACATGTAGCTGATGGATGAATGAGTGAGTGACGGGAAAGATGGGGATTTTTGGTGGATTTGTTTGTTTTTATTTGTAAGAATGAATGATGTGTTTTCTTTTGCCTGCAAAAAGAGAACAAGGAACTACAACAAATCTTATATATAAACCCCGTCCGTATGTTTATCGTTATCACCCCGTGCACAACTCAAATTTCCTCTCCATGATCCAACATCCCCACCTTCCACGGGAGGGGTTGGGATATGGGTAAGGGAAAGAACTGCCAAAAGGAAGGAAACATTAATTCCCTGGCTTTGGCGGTTCTTTATCGTGCGTTTTCTATGTTCTATTTCACACACCCTCGGACCTCCCCAAATCAAACAATTTATATAAAGTACAACGACCCGGCTGTTCACTCACTAACTGTGCAATCTAGTCCCACCATAAGCAGCATTCTGTACCATCCTGATTGAACAAACTACCAGCCGGACAGGTGCAGCGTAAAAATACAGATGGTCTTGCGCCAGTTGCGTAAGGGCTCCCTCTCTCTCTCTCTCTCTCTCTCTCTCTCTCTCTCTCTCCATCTCCCTCTCCCTCTCCCTCTTCCTCTCGCACACTCACTCACTCACTTCCCTTTTTTCTTCTTTTTCTGTTTCTTTTAGTCTTGCATCGCCCAACAATGTTGCAATTTCCTCTTACGTTAATCACATCAAAACTGTTGAAACGCATCCCATCTCTCCTCTCAAAAATCTCCCAACCAACAACCACGCACCCCCATCTCACTTCACTCAACTCTTACCACCTCCTCCTTCCTACAAAATTTCCTGTCTCTTTCCTCCTCCCCCATCCCGTCCCTCTCCCTCTTCTTCCCTTTCTCCTCCCTCCCATCATTTTTGTCATTGTCGTCTTCCCCCTCCCCTCCGCCATTGATAACACTCGTAGGACTGGGATTAAACTCGTCGCGAGAACCTTCGGAGGAAGCGTCGTTCTTCCCCTTTCCTTCGGGTCCAGACGACATGTTGAACTGCATGCAAGTTTGCACGCGTAGGTCCGCCCCTTTCCGTTCCTGGTGGTGGTGTTGAGCCTGCCGTTGTCCTCGATCGTCTTTTCCTTTCCCATCACCGTTCGTAATGATCCCGATACCCGGAGACTTGGACCGTAGACAATGTTGAAGATATTGACGATGTTCACCAGTTCCATTCTTCCCACTCGCATCCATATCATCTCCCCTTTCCGAGGTAGAATAAGAGCTGACCTCCCTATCCGCCATATCGTCTAGACACGTAAGCGAGTGTCTCTGCTGGTCCCCGTCGTGCGATGACGTCGTAGAACGGTAGGGATCGCTGTAGGTCGGGTCCGATTGACGTGGACGTTGCCCTTCTGGCGTCCGTTGGTTGTCCGTAGAAGAGGCGTTCTGGACCGGAGTCGAACAGCGGGCAGCGTTGGCACTGCTAGCACTGCTGGAAGGGGGAGGATCTGAGAGGGCGTTGTACCCTTGGGAGGAGAGATACATTTTCATCAACCCTTCTCTGCAGGTAGTGATGGTGTCATTGAGTTGCCTAATGGCATCATCCTGGCCGGTGGCATCGCCCTCGCCCTCTGCTCCGTTCACGGGCGATCCAGGACTAGGCGGAACGGGACGGAATGAGAATTTGGGAGAGGACATTTCCTTTTCCTGGGAGGAAACATCCTCCCAGCGATATCCCAAAATCTCCCAAACCTTCCTGATCCAAATCTCCCTGACCCTCTTTGTATACGCTCCCCTCGGGGACAATCCCTCATTCACCTCTTTCGACTCCCTGCCATTATCGACCGTGTTATTATCGTCCATGGCGTTCAGGACAGAAGCGATGGCGATGACATGTTTGGGAAATTGGTTGAAATACCCCTCACACACGGAGAGCTCCGTGTGGAACTCCGCGGTCTCGAGGAGGGTGCGGAGGGGGAGCAGGACGATCCTCTCGACGTCGGGGGAAGAGGTGGGGAGGGGGGAGGTGGGACGAGAGGTAGGACGTTGTTGGAGCTGCTTTCGGGACTGCTTTTGGGGCAGCTTTTGGGAGAAAATATGCTCGCGGTGACTCTCCTCGAGAATCCTGACAAACGGTCTCACATAGTTCATCGGTTGTGGGGGGTAGAGCTCCCATCCGATCCTTCTGAGCAACAACTTCTCCATGCGGACAATGTCGGACCTCGTGAACGAGTCGCGCGAGAGGGAGAGTAGTAGCGGGATCGATAGAGGTGGAGACATCGGTGATGCGGAATGGAGTTTTGTGGTGACATATAGGGATGTTAAGGAGGCGAGTTGGAAGAGTTTCTTTTGTGTAAGGGGGTGTTGGGGTGGTGAAGTTGGTGTTCCGTTTCCTCCAGAAGAGGTGGGGGACGCTATCGGGGGGGTTAATGGGGAGAGGGAGAGGAAGCGGTCGAGAAATGACATCGATATCGACACGGTCTCGCGGTGTAGGTGATATGCGTCAGCGACTTGGAAGAACCACTCGACGATCTTTTTCCTCCAGCCTTCGCGTACTGCTCCAACCCCTCCCTGGTGTCCTCCGTCCCCTCCTCCCCCAGTACCTTGGTGATGATGCTGCCTCCTCAGCGGAGAACTGCACCATCCCGGCGGTATCGGCTTACAACTGGTCTTCTCCTTATTCAAAAGAGTATCAAATCGCTCGCGCAATATCGAGTGCGACTCGCACTCTACCACGTATTTATACGAGGTTAGAATGTCGCCCGTGAGGTATTCGTCCGGACCCGTGGGAGCGTATGTTCCACAGTCATCTACACCGTTGACAGTACCATCAGGGGAAGATACCACCGAGGGTGAAGATGCTGCAGTTTCGCTCCCGGTATCACTGAAGCTTTCGCTATTACTACCAGTGGTAGCTGTAGCTGAGGCGGCAGAGTTCGGTGAGGGGGATCTTGATAATGTTGTCGACAGCGACAGCACTCCTCTTCCTGGTGGTTGGCTAACATTATCGTTATCATCAACGGTGAGAGACGATGAGGGGAGGAGTAAAGGTGGTGACGAGGGCGCACCACCGCTATTACCCGTGCTGACGACGGAGGTGTCGTCGAAGGGGATCGTCTCAGAGCATCGTAGGGATGACATTTTTTCTCAAAGGTCTTTTATTTTTGAGTTTTCAAGTGCTCAAAAGGTAACCTTTCTTTGGAGTTTTCAAGTGCTCGAAAGGTGTGATATTAGTCCGTTTCTTTTGTCTTCTTCCGGCTATATTAAAGGTTGTGTAGTAGCTAGCAAGCTGAGCAAAGGATTTTGCGTGTTAGAAGAGTTTGTGTTCTGGTTCCGTGTTCTCTGTGTTCATGGACTGGAACGTTAATGTGCCTTGAGGGGCTGGAGTTGTGTTACATTGCAAAGATTGTTTACGTATTCAGAGGTGTTAGTTGACGATAAGCATGACGCGCAAAGTATATACCGCCGCGAGTATTACAACGAACAAAGACAGAAAAACACAAAAACGACAACAAGCAACACAACACACACCCATAACGCCAAGTCAGAAGGACAAGCTGTGCCCTGTTGTTGGAAATTTAATCCGATACAAGAATTCATTCAATGGACTTATCCTTGCCATCAAAAGTAGCAGGAGGCGTTTAAATTGCATTTCAGGCCGAGGGGGACAAGGAATCATCCCTGGAAGGAACTCAAGTGGAGAATAAATCTTGTCTTTTGGCGTGGATTTAAGTGTTCCACGTCGTTAATCACGATAATTAACGTTATACATGGGCGGAAGACACTTGATCCCGGGTACCAGTTGTACTTTTGATTCATTTCGACGCGGATGGAGCCGAGGATTGAGGATTGAATGCATAGGATCCTGTCCCCGAAGTCCAGACAAATGGAAAGCCTGTAAATGATTGCAGCGAGGGCATTGGGTAAAGCATCTCATCGAACGGCTGCAAGATGGGAAAAGGGGCAGCCGCGGGGAAGTTTTACTTACCGAAATGTTCTGAAAGGTGCCCCCAGGTGATTGGGATAAAGACCTGTCTGTCTTCGGAAGGAAGAGGAAGTAAAGGAAGACCCAGATTTCGAGATTTGGGGTTTGGGGTCTTGAAAGAAAGGACCACATGGCCGACTGAAATAAGAAACTTTAAGAAAAAGAATTTTGAAATGATTTTTTCGTCGATAACCATCGCCTGTCTCTTTTTGGCGACGACAGTAGCGTTCAATCTCTCTCCATTTTCCCGGGAGCCGGCGTATCGCGCGTCCTTCTTGGTGACCCCTCGTCGGGTCCCGTTGTCTCCCTCCCCCCTCTGCTCAACGGCTACTCAGGAGGAGACTTTCTCGTTCACTTCTGACGTTCGTCGGACCATGGAGATAATAATTAATAGCCTGTACTCCGACAGAGCGGTTTTCCTTCGGGAGCTGGTGTCGAACGCGGCCGATGCGTGCGACAAGAGGCGGTTCCTTTCAATCTCGAAGGAGAGCTCGGGTGGGGAGGACGGCGATGACGATATGGGCATAAGGATCCGCGTTGACAAAGACTCTCGCACCATAACGATCGAGGACAATGGGGTCGGTATGACCAAGGATGAGCTTGTCAACAATCTGGGTCAGATTGCCATGTCTGGTACCAAGGCGTTCTCGGAAGCGATGAAAACGTCTGAGGGGGACGCCTCTACGGACAATCTCATCGGGCAGTTTGGGGTCGGGTTTTACTCTGCGTTTTTGGTCGCTGATAGGGTGGCTGTTGAGACCAAGGGGATGGAGTCGAGTGAGTGGTTGAAATGGGAGAGGTGAGTGAGAAATTGAGTGAGGAATTGAGTGAGAAATTGAGTGAGAAATTGAGTGAGAAATTGAGTGAGAAATTGAGTGAGAAATTGAGTGAGAAATCGCGACTTCCGGGTTGGTGCTGATGTCCATTGAGTGCTAACTCTCGAATTTTTTGTGGAACTCTCTACGAATTCTCCTTTCGACTTCTCTTCTCTCTCTCTTTCTTCGACTTCTCTCTCCCACTCCCACTCCCAATAACAGCAACGCCTACGACGGCTACACCATTACAAAATTGGAGTCTGCCCCAACTGATTTCTCCGGCTCCAGCGGCTCCCGCCTGACCCTTTTCTTGAAGGAAGACGCAACAGAGTTCGCCGACCCTGACAGGCTCACCTCCCTGGCCAGCAAATACAGCGAGTTCGTACAGTTCCCCATCAGCATATACAACAAGAAGACAACCTACGAACGGGTGGTCGACGAGGATAAGACAAAAGAGAAGGTGGAGAAGCTGATGGAGGAGAAGGCGCTGAGCCAGGAGGAGGCTGAGAAGGAGCTTGGCGAGGAGGGGAAGGTCATGAAGACGGAGCCCAACACCACTGAGGGATTCATGCCCATAGGGAACAAGAAACCCGTTTGGCTCCGGCCTCCCAAGGAGGTGTCCGACGAGGAGTACAGTGAGTTCTACAAAACTGCCTTCAAGGCCTACGACGAGCCTATGAAGAAGGTCCACTTTGTTCTGGAGGGGCAGGTGGAGTGTAAGAGTATCCTCTATGTCCCCAGCATGCTCCCCTACGAGCTCAGCAAGAACATGTTCGACGAGGAGAGCTCCAGCCTCCGCCTCTACGTCAAGCGCGTCTTCATCAACGACAACTTCGACGGGCTCATCCCCCGGTACCTCAAGTTCATCAGGGGGGTGGTCGACAGCGACGACCTGCCCCTCAATGTCGGGAGGGAAATACTGCAGAAGAGCAAGATGCTCACGGTCATCAACAAGAGCCTGGTCAAGAAGAGCCTGGCTATGGTGAGGGAGATCAGCGAGGACGAGGGCCAGTACAAGAAGTTCTGGACCAATTTTGGGAAGTACATCAAGGTGGGGGTGATTGAGGACGAGGCCAATAAGGACGAGCTGGCTGAGCTCACCCGCTGGTTCTCGACGAAGGACGACGTCTCTGCCTCCCGCAGTCTCGCCGACTACGTCTCGGACATCCCCGAGAACGACAAGCCCAAGGACGGACAGGAGGGAAAGATCTACTACGTAACTGGCGACGGCGTTAAGGCGGCCAAGATGTCCCCCGCCCTCGAGAAGCTCAGGAAGAACAATGTTGAGGTCCTTTACATGACAGAGCCGCTCGACGAGATCTGCATACAGTCAGTTAAGAAGTATAAGGCCAAAGATGGGAAGGAGTACGAGCTCGTAGACGCCACGAGGGACGACATCGAGCTCGGGGGTGAGGACGCCGAGGCCCTCAAGGAGAAGAGGGAGAAAGACGAGGAGAAGCTCAAGTCCCTGACGGAGTTCCTGGAGGAGGAGTTCAAGGGGAGGGTGGAGAAGGTGGAGATCAGCTCCAGGCTGGAGGATTCCCCGGCAGCGCTCAAGCAGGGGGCGTACGGGATGAGCCCCAGCATGCAGAAGTACATGCAGGCGCAGGCTGTTGCCATGGGAGAGGAGGAGAGGTGAGTTGTAATGAAAAGGTTTTTTTCGAGTTTTTTTTAGGGTTGGGTTAGGGGTAGGGTAGGGTTAGGGTTACGTCTGTTTTTCGCTTGCCCCCGACCCTCGCTTGCCCCCGACCCTCCTTTTGCGACCGAGCGCTGCGCATGAATTGCATCCAACCAAATATATATATGAGCCGAGAGGCCAGCGAACCTTACTGAAAAGCATCGTTCGCTGGACCCTTTCCCACCCTCTCGACTCAATTCTGTTTTTGGATGCCAAATCGAATTCGAATGGCTTCACAGCGCTTCCAACGATTTTTAGTTGTTGGCCGCGTCCTAAGCATCACGCGACATTCTTTTAACACAATACGATAAACACCCTCGCTTCCTTTTTTCTTTGCGCAAACGCACGTACAGCCTGGGAGGCATTATGGGCAATATGAACCAGGTTATCATGGAGATCAACCCGGACCACAATATCATCAAGACCCTTGACGGGCTTGATAACGAGGAGGAGAAGAAAGAGTTCGCCAACCTGGTCTTTGACGTCGCGAGCATGAGCAGCGGCTACGACATTGAGGATCCGTCGAAGTTCACAAAGAGGGTCATGAATATGATGCTCGAGAAGAGCGGAGTCGAGAAGAGCGGAGGAAAAGTCGCTGATGCTGAGGTTGTGTAGTGTGGATTTTAATAATGCGAGTAAGTTGGGTCGAATGTCTAAGTTACCTTATTATCCTTCTTATTCTGAAAATTATCGTGCCTTTGGTATGAAGTATTAATATCGTTGAATACGCTAAATCGTCACGAATTTCCATGGTTTCAGCACCGATAAATGCTCTTAGAACAAAAATTGGAATATTAAAAATCTCAGATCCCCAGAAAACCAGAAGCGTGAAAGATCAGACTTCAGACTTCAAACAAAGAAGTAAGTTAGTCTTTCCTGCCCTGACGTTGGACATCAATCGTAACACGAATTCTTCTTCCCTTCCCTAACGTCGGTCTACTGGGCTCCTCGCCTCACCTATTCCTGGTTGTTGTTGGTTATTATTTATTTAAGGGTCATTAATAATGTACAAAATGACGCACCTCCGGCACTCCAGCTGCATGGTTCTTGCCTTGCTACTAACGGAGCCTGAGCCAACTGATGCAGCCGCCAAGGTTTTCGGCGCAGGGGAAACAATGTCCTTGTCTGCTGTGAGCTGGGCTCTGGTGGCAATTATAATATTCACCATCCTGTATGACTTTGCAACGGAGGCACTGGAACACAGACTGGAAGACACCCCATACATCAAGATTGTGAATCAGGTCTACAAAGAGCTGACTGTCATGGGAATAATATCTTTCTCTATCTTTATGATGCACCAGACTGGTGACATCTTGACAGGAAACCCTGTGGCTTTTCTTGCATTTGAGTATGCTCACATGCTAATATTTTTCATAGCCCTGATGATCATATTGACTGCAGTCTATCTCTGTATTCTCAACGTAATGGCGCGGGAACAGTATTTAAAGACTGACATGATGACTATTGAGGATCTGCTGGAAAGTCACGAGGAGATGGGTCCCTTTCAACGGTTCTGCTACAACACTTGGTGGATCCCTTCAACTATGAGGACGGACTTTGAGTTTAAGCTCATGCATTCCTTTTTCATCGATGCCTATATGGTTCCGCCCTCATTTGAGTTCGGTATGTATTTGTGTGAAAGTCTGGACATGCAAATTGTTGAGCTTGTGGAGGTTGACAAACAGAGTTGGTTCGTTATGATTTTGGGAATTTTGGCTAATCTATTGAGAGCAGAAGTTAGCCAGACTTTATTTCAAGGCGATGAAGAAGAAGAAGAAGATGGGAATGGGAATGAGAATGGGGGTGCTGAGTTGGTTGTAGATGAGGATGCGGAAGGAAATGGTAGGTTATTGTTCTCAAATTTTGTCCATAGACTTTTGGGTGGTAGCGGGGATTCGATGGGATGCGACGTAACGAGCACGAGCATAGGCACTGACTCGAGAAGAGGGCTGGCAGGTGTCGAAAATGGGTGCACCCCCAAAACAGATACTGTGTACACTTTCATTATTTTTGGATTCGCTCTTGCCATCTTCAGCTTTGTCATATTTTGGCAGGCGCGCAAATCTTTCATGAATCTTCTGAGCAAGACCGGCTGTCACTGTATCGAAGACTATCGAACAAGGCTAGACGTTCTGAACAGAACTTTTAACCCCAGGTTTATTCAAGCGAAAAAAGCGCTAATAAACCGGAAAAGCATGAAAAATGTATTCGTCAAAATGGGATCGAAGGAGAGCAGGAGGGGGAGGAATGATAACAAGGTTACAGATGAGAATGTAGAGGCGGCCAAAAGGGCTGAAGAGGTAAGATTATATTGAAGCGGAGGCGAAAGCGGAAGCGAAAGCGAAAGCGAAAGCGAAAGCGAAAGCGAAAGCGAAAGCGAAAGCGAAAGCGCGAGATAAAATCTTGCTTGGATTCTAATCTCTCAAAAAACAGGAGGGCGGAATTTTGTATCGTTCGCCCACGCCTCAAGGGGGGCGCATGGATTTCAACAATTTAAAGAGTATTGTCGAGCGAGAGCACGCAAAGGGACAACAATCTGGTAAACGGAAAACCTTATTGGAACACTCTCCGACTGCTGCGGACATAATGGGGCGAGCAATTAGGATTGTCAAACACAAGGTGTCGAATAGCGAAAGTTCCAGCACTGTCGTTTCACCAGTAGGTTCTCCGCCGGCGGGATCTCCCGTCAATAGAGAAAGCCGTATAATTAAAGAGAACTTGCCAGGAATAGGCGCTGGTAGTAGCTTAATGGGAGAAAATGGAAAGAGGAAGTTGCCGAAGTTGCCCCCCACAAAGTTGCCGACCATAATGCAGACCCCCACAAGCCATGATGTAAGTATGGAAACTTTCAAGCAAAAGGTGAATTTGTTAGGGGGGAAAGGGGACAAGTATAGTCCCGGCAGTGTAGGCAGCGACAGTCCTAGTCCGGGTGGTGCAGGGGGGGAGACAGAACTGTCGAATACAAAGCGGCGATTTATCAAACAGGGCAGTAGATCATCCGACGTAACCTCAGTAGGCGGCAGAGAATCAGTCCTGTCGATCGACCTGAATGACATCTACTGGTTTGGCCGTGCGGACATCTTCATAAAATCCGTCGACGTCCTGTTGCTCTTATTCAGCAGCTACTTCGCCCTTCTCGCAACCAACTTTGGATTCCTCGCCGCCTACATGGATTTCAGCGGGTTGATATGGCTCCTTATGCTGCTTCCCGCTGTTTTGGCCTTGATCCCGCTTCAGAGTAGTATTGCATACACCTGCATGTTGAAGAGTATCAGTGTTCTCGACATTGAGTGCGTCGCGAAAATTCTCGAGGAGCACGAGGAGGCTGAGAAGCTCCGGGAGGAGGTGGTCGAGAAGTTCGTAAGGCAGATGGCCGCCCAGGGGCTGCACGGGAGGGCCGGGCTGAAGGAGCTGTTCGACGAGGTTGACTGCGACAAGAGCGGGCAAATCGACCAGGATGAGTTCAAGGCTCTTTTGAACAGCCAGCAAATATTCTTTACTAAGAGGATGTTCGTTATGTTATTCCACGTATTTGACACCGATAATAGTCACTCGATTAGTTTAGAGGAGCTGGAGGCCGTGTGCTTCCCGAAAATGACCGAATTTGGCGCCGGCACTCAGAGGGCCAAAGAGAACGGGGAGAACGGGGAGGATAATGTTTAAATTGGCTAACCAGCTTTAACCCGTTTTTGAAACTGCCTATTTGCTACGTTTGTCGTTATCACTGTCGCTGTCACTGCCCTATACCCCACTACAACTCAAAAAACTGAACTAGCGCAGGCACAAAAAAAGACTTGACCAGCACCGCCTGTACCACAACAAAACAAAATATCCCAGCCCCTCTCCCAAACAACCTCCCCTCAACAGCCGCCCTCACAACCCTGTCATCGCTGACATTTCCATCGGAATCCCGGACGCCCGCTATAACTCGCTGTACCTTGTCGTATTCAGCCGTGTTCGAACCCCGGCTCCACATATCGAAGACTAAATTCGCCGCCCTCTCGCCGACCTTGGTCTTCTTGGAACGAACGAAATCCTCCCTTAAAACCCACTGCATGCTGCCCGGGACCGTGATATCCCTGCCACGCGCGAGCATCTCCGAGCGGTATTTGTCGAAGTCGCCGATGTCTGAGGGCACTTTTAAAGAGGATAGGAGGCTGAATACTTCGGTCTTTGATACTGGTCCACCCAATGGGTCATAAAGCCAAGACAATGGAAGCTCGTCCCCTGGATTGATTGAACTGGAGGAAGAGGCTGCTTGGTTTATCTCAGAGAACAGACGGCTGTTACTAGCTACGAGAGCGAACAACAGACCGCCGAAGAAGAATAGAAACGTCAGGAATGGAAGGGCGTTGCTCGCCAGTTTATTAGCGAAGTAAACGATGCCATGTGAGGCCGAAGAATCAATTGCTGCCACGGTAATGTGTGAATCAAGGAACAAATTGTGTGTGGTCCCCCTCTTTACGATGCCATGTGAGGCCGAAGAATCAATTGCTGCCACGGTAATATGTGAATCAAGGAACAAATTGTGTGTGGTCCCCCTCCCCCGGGATACGTAAGTGTGGTGCTGTCTATTGGAAGGATGATAAGAATACCCCCATCGGCGAGGAGACAGTGTGGAAGAAGGAAGCAGAAACGACAATGTAAAAGAAGCGGTTGTTGCGAGAAGTAATGATGTTAAATTTAGGCGCATTTCGTGAGATTGGATTTTTTATTAAACTACCAGGAGAGTAAATAGTCAACACACTTAAATTTCTCCGGATTTACTCCCCCCGCTGCTGTTTCATCCACATATCAATTCAACCCTTAAAGGTTTTCGGTTAATATTCTCTCATTTCGTTTTCAGTCCCTTCCCCGCCGCCTCGCTCCCTCAATATTATAGTATCCCCCTTTCCACCATGTTCGAAGCGCGTTGCGATTCTGCGAAGCCCCTGGTCCAATTCCTAACCTGCCTCCGTTTCTCCCCTTCGGCTTCGTCCCCCTCCTTTTCCGCCCCCCCCGACTCTTCCTCGAAAGCGAAGACGACCCTTACGACGATCTACGTCACGGAGGAGTCCGTGACGTTCAGGATACAGGGGAAGGTGTACGCCATGGCCAGCATCGTGCTGAGCAGGGACGCGTTCGATGAGTTGAGGGTGGAGGAGGGGGAGGGGGGGGGGGAGGGGGTGTGCGCTGATTTGAATGTTTTGTTGGATTGCCTACATGTG
>Ga0115554_1002530_pt1 | contig 12542 bp, 9 predicted proteins | sample COGITO_mtgs_1104_3_FD_87283 | JGI IMG/M metagenome (GOLD analysis project Ga0115554, IMG submission 87283) | Pelagic marine microbial communities from North Sea - COGITO_mtgs_110404 | ecosystem: Environmental > Aquatic > Marine > Epipelagic | place: Germany:Helgoland, sampling site Kabeltonne... | reverse complement strand
TTAGTTTCTTCAGAAGAAGGGCCCTTTCTCAGATCTCCCAGATCTACTATACCATGATGATTCAATCCAATAGTAAGTGGGTAAAGGGACTTTCTTATGCGATTAGGGACCTCCGAGAGATCCTTATCTACCAAATATCCTCTGCCCTCATTTAATCCTATTAGGGCCACGCGCATTCCCTTCAAGTTTATTTTTTTATCTGTATGGAGATACGCAATGTTTTGAAATACACTCGGACTGAGTGCTGAGTCTATGATCGACTCGTCTACAGGGTCAAAAAATAGTTTTAAATCCATAAAGAATATTTAAAACAAAAAAAGGGAAATTTTTTATTCCCCTTCTACAAATTATTCAAATTTTTTCAATGTTTAACCTCCAAAATCATCAAATCGGATATTCTCATCCGGTATACCAAAATCTTCACCCATTTTCTGAACAGCTACATTCATCAAGGGAGGGCCACAGAAATACAGTTCGATATCTTCAGGGGCTTCATGTTTGGACAAATATTGATCAATAACCGCTTTGTGTACAAATCCTAAAAATCCATCCCCCTTATCATCCTCAACATCTTTTTTAACTGTCCAATTATCTACCTCTTGTGGCTCTGATAAAACAATGAAAAATTTAAAGTTGTCAAACTGTTCTTCCAAACGATAAAAATGATCTAAATAGAACAATTCACGTTTTGACCTTCCTCCATACCAATACGTTACTTTTCTACCCGTCTTTAATGTTTTGAACAAGTGATAGAGATGGGATCTCATAGGCGCCATTCCGGCACCACCCCCAACATACAGCATTTCGGCTTCTGTTTCGTTAATGAAAAACTCTCCATAAGGTCCTGAAATAGTCACTTTATCACCCGCTTTTTTTGAGAATATATATGAGGAAGCAATGCCTGGATTAACGGACATCCATCCGTTTTTTGCTCGGTCGAATGGCGGCGTAGCAATACGTACATTGAGCATGACTTCTCGCCCTTCAGCAGGATAAGATGCCATTGAATAGGCCCTTGTAATCACCTCTTCGTTCTTCATTTTCAAATCCCATAATCCAAACTTTTCCCATTCTAACTGAAACTTATCAACCTGGTCGTGCTCTTCTGGATGTGCGTCAATATTGAGGTCTTTGAAATCTATTTCACACTCAGGAATTTCTATCTGAATGTATCCCCCGGGTCGATAATCCATATCTTCGGGTAATTGCACCACAAACTCTTTGATAAACGAGGCAACATTATGATTTCTAACCACGGTTGCCTCCCACTTCTTAATCCCAAATATCTCATCAGGGATTTTGATATTCATGTCTCCCTTCACTTTTACTTGACAGGCCAACCGCACATTTTCTTTTTGCTCAGTCCGCGATAAATGACCGACCTCTGTGGGTAAAATATCTCCCCCTCCGTCAAGAATTTGACATTTACACATCGCACAAGTACCCCCGCCACCACAGGCAGAAGGTAAAAATATTTTTTGAGAGCTCAATGAACTCAATAATGAGGTTCCAGCTGAGGTTACCACCGGATGCTCTGTATCTCCATTAATGATCAAGTTCACTGGACCTGATTGAACCAATTTAGATTGTGCAAAAAGTAACACAAAAACTAGCAGTAAGATCACTGCCGTGAAGGCGAAAATTGAAGTTAAGACTATAGATGTCATCGGAAAAACATGAATTTGCGTTTTGAAACACAAATATAAAAGATATCCGTAAACGATAAGCGCATTTAACCTTAAAACTTACACTCGCACATTTTTTTATGCTCCGTTAAAAATCAATGCTAAAAGCGTTGATATCTTGTTTTTGAGTTGTCGGCGATCCACAATAAAATCTAAAAATCCATGATCTAACACAAATTCTGAACGCTGAAATCCTTTTGGGAGGTCTTTGCCAATCGTTTCTCTAATAATTCTTGGCCCCGCAAATCCGATAAGTGCTCCGGGCTCAGCGATGTTAAAGTCACCTAACATGGCAAATGAAGCCGTCACACCACCTGTAGTTGGGTCTGTTAACAAAGAAATATAGGGTATTTTTTTCTCCTCGAGTAAAGTTAACTTACTCGAAATTTTCGCCAATTGCATCAAAGAAATTCCAGCCTCCATCATCCTTGCCCCACCGGATTTAGATATTATTAGGATTGGGATATTATTTGATAAGAATAATCTATCGCTCGAGAAATCTTCTCTCCTACTACCGCGCCCATCGAACCCCCTATGAAGCTAAAATCCATACAGGCAATAACAATCGGTTTCCCTTTGCTCATACCATGAGCCGTTCTAACAGCGTCTTTTAACCCTGTTTTCTTTTGGGTATCCACAATGCGATCTGAATATTTTTTTGTGTCTTTGAAATTCAAAGGATCAGCCGAAGACATCAGCGCGTCCATTTCTTCAAATTTATTGTTGTCAAATAAGATTTCAAAATATTCCTTTGACCCAATTTTTACATGATAATCATCTTCTGGACAGACATAGGAATTTTTTTTAAGTTCACGCATGTGAATGATGTGTCCATTGGGAGTCTTGTACCAAAGACCGTCAGGTGCGTCTTTTTTATCCTTTGTAGAGGTCTGTATACCCTTATCTTTTCTGTTAAACCAAGCCATAATAAATTGAAATGAATAACAAATTTATATTAAAATATATGTTGACATTTGAGCAGCTCTTTATTTATGTAAATTCTCTTACTTAACTTCTTCGTAATCAATGTAATCACCCCCCTTAAAACCCTCCGGTTTTTTTGGTATATGTTCGATATCAACATTGCTGTCTGGTGCAGAATACTTGCGCCCACCCCCCGTATTTGATGCTCTTTTAGACTGCGTAGCTCCAATAAATAATATTTTAAATAGAAAGCCACCTACCTTATAAATGAGATAGAAAATGAAACTTAATATGAGCAGGAACTTTATCATTTGATAATAATTATCTACTCAAGTAAAAATTACGCTCATTATAAATTTTCAGAAAATAATCATCCATCAAATCATCAATAAAATAGATCGACTCACCGGTTGATTTCATTTCAGGCCCAAGCTCTTTATTAACATTAGGAAATTTATGAAAGGAGAAAACCGGCTCCTTAATTGCATAGCCTACTTTTATCGGTTTAAAATCAAAATCTGTGACTTTTTTCTCCCCCAACATTACCTTGGTAGCAAAATTCACGTATGGTTCTTGATAGGCCTTACAGATAAAAGGCACCGTTCTGGAGGCTCTAGGATTCGCTTCGATGATATAAACCTTATCTTTTTTTATAGCAAATTGAATATTGATGAGACCAACCGTTTTTAAGGCCACAGCAATTTTAGCGGTATACTCTTCGATTTGTCGAATGATAAAATCTCCCAAATTATAAGGGGGCAAAACAGCATAAGAATCCCCAGAGTGGATCCCTGCCGGCTCAATATGCTGCATAATTCCAATGATATGAACATTTTCTCCATCGCAAATAGCATCTGCCTCCGCCTCTATAGCTCCTTCCAAAAAATGATCGAGCAGTATTTTTCCATCAAGCTTCTGACTCAGTAAGTTCACTACATGATGTTCTAATTCATCTTCATTGATGACTATTTTCATGCTTTGCCCTCCTAAAACATAAGAAGGTCTAACTAAGAGCGGAAAACCAATTTCCTTGGAAAGCTCAATCGCTGAAGCAGCATCCGTAATGGTCCCATACTCGGGATAAGGTATTTCTTGCGCTTTCAGAAGGTCCGAGAACCTCCCACGATCTTCTGCAAGATCCAACGCATCAAAACTTGTACCCAAAATTTTGATCCCATAGCGCTCCAACTTTTCCGCAAGTTTAAGTGCCGTTTGACCGCCGAGCTGTACGATAACACCCACCGGATTTTCCAATTTGATGATTTCATAAATATGCTCCCAAAAAACGGGTTCAAAATACAGCTTATCCGCTACATCAAAATCCGTAGATACCGTCTCAGGATTACAATTAATCATGATGGTCTCATAGCCACATTCTTTGGCTGCCAAAACACCATGAACACATGAATAATCAAATTCTATTCCCTGTCCGATGCGATTGGGTCCTGAACCCAAGACTACTACTTTTTTACGATCCGATGAGATGGACTCATTCTCCTGATCGAAAGTCGAATAATAATAGGGCGTTTTGGCTTCAAATTCTGCCGCACAAGTATCCACAATCTTGAAAATTCTTTTGATCCCTGCTGCTTCTCTTTTATCAAAAACTGCACTTTCTAGACAATGGAGGACATGGGCAATTTGTCGATCCGCATAACCTTTCTCTTTGGCCTTTCTGAGTAAAGCATCAGGCAAAGTCTCCAAAGAAAATGCTTCAATTTCATTTTCTAGTGAAATAAATTCTTCTATCTGACTTAAAAACCAAGGATCGATGCTCGTCAACTTATGAATCTTTTTAAAAGGAATCCCAAGTTTGAAGGCATCATAAATATGAAAAAGCCGATCCCAACTTGGGTTTTCTAAACTGTAAAGTATCTTGGATTGATCGGTAAGCTCTCTTCCATCTGCTCCCAACCCGTTTCTCTTGATCTCAAGAGATTGGCAAGCCTTTTGTAAGGCTTCTTGAAAATTACGACCAATACCCATGGCTTCTCCCACCGCTTTCATCTGAAGACCTAAACGACGATCGGACCCTTTAAACTTATCAAAGTTCCATCTTGGAATTTTCACAATCACATAATCAATGGCCGGCTCAAAAAAGGCAGAAGTTGTTTTAGTGATTTGATTCTGCAGTTCATCTAAGTTATAACCAATGGCCAATTTAGCCGCAATTTTAGCTATCGGGTAACCCGTTGCCTTCGAAGCCAGTGCTGAAGAGCGGGAGACCCGAGGATTGATTTCAATACCAATAATTTGATCGGTTTCAGGATGCACTGAAAATTGGACATTACAACCCCCAGCAAACTGGCCGATTCCGTTCATCATTTTAATGGCCAAATCGCGCATTCTCTGATATACCGTATCTGACAAGGTCATGGCTGGCGCCACCGTTACCGAATCCCCCGTATGAATACCCATCGGATCAAAATTCTCAATAGAACAAATGATGATCACATTGCCTATGTTATCTCTTAATAATTCCAACTCAAACTCTTTCCATCCCATGATACTTTGCTCTACCAGTACCTCATGAATAGGGGATGCCTGCAACCCTGCATTTAGCGCCTCATCAAAATCCTCTGGTTTGTTTACAAAGCCTCCACCAAACCCACCAAGAGTATAAGAAGGTCGGATCACCAACGGAAAACCAATCTCTTGTGCTATTTCTTTACCTTTCAAAAATGAAGTTGCGGTCTCCCCTCGACACACGTCAACCCCGAGTTCCAACATTCTAATCCTAAATTTTTCGCGATCTTCCGTGGTTTCAATCGCAAGGATATCCACACCGATCATTTTAGTATTGTATTTTTTCCAAATCCCCGCTTCTTCACATTCAATGGCCAAGTTTAAGGCCGTTTGTCCTCCCATCGTAGGTAGGACAGCATCTATTTGACGCTCTTCTAATATCTCGCGAATCGAATTCTTGGTCAAGGGCTTTAGATAAACATAATCAGCCATGACGGGATCTGTCATGATGGTGGCTGGATTGGAGTTGATAAGAGTTACCTCAATACCTTCTTCTTTCAGTGAACGAGCAGCCTGTGATCCCGCATAATCAAACTCGCAGGCTTGGCCAATCACAATGGGTCCACTGCCGATAATGAGCACTGATTTTATGTTAAGGTCTCTAGGCATTTTTAATTAGTGTTAAGGTGACAAACAAATTGACACAAAGTTAACTTTTGTTCCTTAAATTTTAATCTGAATTAAGACTTAAATTTCGGTCCTCTTAAAAATAAGCCGCAGATGGTCATCCGTAGATCTTATTTTGCTCGTACATCCAGTAAAAAAATGAAGTACCCCTCGTCAATTAATTTTTTGAACACCTAGCCCATTTTCACCGGTCAGGCTCATCATCCCATTTTTAATAAGAAAACCTCCAGTCACCACATCTTTAATCAAATCTAAACTGCCATCTAAATCTAAAAATTTGGTGCTTCGTGAAGACAATGCCAAATGCAAGGCAGCGGCAATACTCACTATACTCTCATCATTACAACCCCACATCAACTTAACTTTACTGCATTCAGCGATATAAGCGATTTGCTTAGCAACCAACAATCCACCTGTCTTCATCAACTTAATATTGAAAATATTACATCCTGAAGCTTCTTTGAGCAGTTTCAAGGCATCTTTTGGATTCTTTAGTGATTCATCGGCCACGACCAACTGCGCAATAGATGGATGTAATTCGTTTACACGTTTTATGAAATTCCCTATAGAAAAAGGTTGCTCAATAAGTTCCAGTTTGATCTTTGCCGTTCTTTTTACGAATTCGTTCAAATCTACGGTACTATAACCTTGATTGGCGTCTACACGAAGTACAACATCAGGCATGCACTCCGCGATTTTAATCACTCTTTCTGCATCTAATACTGGATTAAGACCTGTTTTTACTTTTAAAAACCTAAACCCCATGCCATAATATTCTTCCGCTTCTGAAAGTGTTTCCTCTATATTTTTGATTCCAATGGTGATTGAGGTGGGTAGCGTCTTTTGTTGCTGTCCAAAATAATCAACCAAAGGGATTTTGAGAAATTGAGTAAATGCATCATAGAGGGCAATATCAATGGCCGCATGGGTTCCCGGCAGGGTTGTAAACTTATCATGCGTCTGCCTGAGTAGACCTTCGGTTTGGGTAATCTTCTGACCGATCAAATAACTAAAATCTACATCCCTCAAATGATTGAGCGTTTCGTCAACAGACTCTCCTACGACCACCTTACTTGAGTTGGAAGCGCCTATGCCTATGATTCCATTTTCTAACTCAATTTCGACAAAGGCAATGATCACTTCTGAAACCGTTTTATAAGCGATGGTATAAGGACGACTCGTACCTAAATCGCGACCATACACTCTTACGTTTTTAATTTTCATAGCTTCTGAGTAAGTATATTTGATATGATTGGGTCCATAGACTCAATCATAGGAAAAACGATAGGAATACTTGTTTTTTGAGCCAGCGAATCACGATATCTTGACAGCTTTTCCGCGGCTGCGCCTTCGCCATTTAAAGTGATTCCCAACACCTGAGTTCCTAAATGTTCGATGAGAGCTATCTCGTTTAAGACATCGGGAATATGAGCATGATATTGATCAAAACCACTGAACTTTTTACGCATAGGCACATGTTGCAAGATCACTCCATCTAAATCACCTGATATAATGAATTCGGATCCACAAGGTCCGCTGGGATTACGAAGGCTGGATTGACCTTCAATAATCAGTATATCTACTCTTTTTTCTTCCCAACATGAATATAAAGCATGTTCCAATTCTCCCGGGATAAAGTCATTGGGCGTGGCATCAAAGAGCAAACCATAATCTGCGCCCTGCATCCAACCCGTTTGACCCGTATAGATCATTTCAGCAGGATGCCCTTGAACATTAAGTTGCTCCTCTAAAAATCTAGAGGTCGTTCTTTTTCCTGTGGCGCAATCCATTCCCAAAACCGCTATTTTTAATGCTGTAATTTGTGCTACTTTTCCTTGCCAAAAATGTAAATCTTTAAAAGCTTTCGGTTTTCTAATATCAAATATTTTGGCTCCCCCTACCAATAAGGGCTTGAGTTCATCTAAATCATTCAAAGGTTCATGTAGCCCATTGACCAAATGAATCCCTCTTTTCAATACATTTTGAACACTTGCATACAGTTCTTTTGGTAGTAATCCTCCTTTGGTGGCCATGCCAATAATGGCAAATTCGGGCTTCCCAAAGGCACTCATAAAATCGTCAATACTCTCCACTACAGGTATGCCCTCTTGAATACCCTCAACGAAATCGCTGGCATCCGAGCCTGCATGTCGTTCATCGATAATACCTAAAATTTTAAACCTTTTCCCTGCTCGGAGGAGTCCGTGGGCTGTTTTGGCATGACTGTCGTGTAAGAGCCCTCCCGTAATAATAACTGCCGTCCCTGAAATATGAGCTTGATCCATCTCTATCCTTAAAAAAGAATAACCAAATTAGTCGGTTCAACCGATCTCTCCAAGTATTGCATGCTCAAATTATCGGTCTAACGATAATATTAGTTGATTACATGTGTATGGGTCGGTTTTCTGTAGCAGATAAGCATGCTTCTTTGACCGCCTCCATATAGGTTGGATGTGCATGGGACATTCGAGCTACATCTTCTGCCGATGCCCTAAATTCCATAGCGGTCACCCCAGCTGCGATCATATCGGCCGCCCTAGCACCAATAATATGGATACCTAATATTTCATCTGTGCTCGCATCTGCAATGATTTTTACCAAACCTTCGGTGTCCATGGAGGCCCGGGCCCTACCCAGTGCTTTATAGGGGAACTTTCCAATTTTAATGGGTCGCTTTTCTTCGGTTAATTCAGCCTCTGTCGCCCCTACACTGGCTACTTCCGGCCAGGTATAAACGACACCAGGTATCAAATTATAATGAATGTGTGGCTGTTGGCCTACCATTTGTTCAGCGACAAAAACACCCTCTTCTTCTGCCTTATGAGCCAACATGGCACCTTTAACAACATCACCAATGGCCCAAATGTGATCAAGATTTGTTTTTAAATGTTGGTCTACGGCTACTCTACCTCTATCATCTAAAATCACTCCTATTTTATCTAATCCCAAGCCCTCTGTATAGGCTTTTCTACCAATAGAGACCAAACAATAGTCTCCTTTGAGACTGATGATTTCAGAGGACTTATTTTCCGCCGTAACCGTTACTTCTTTCCCTTTTACTGCGACTCCCGTAACCTTGTGACTAAGATAAAAATCAAATCCAATCCCCTTAAGACTTTTTTGAAGCTCTTTACTCATGGTTTTATCCATGTTGGGTATAATTCCATCTAGAAATTCAATTACCGATACTTTTGCCCCAAGTCTGGCATATACAGAGCCTAATTCCAAACCTATAACGCCCCCACCTACAATCACCAGATGTTTAGGGACCTCTTTCAATTCTAAGGCTTCCGTAGAGGTAATGACTCGTTTTTTGTCCACTTTGATGAAAGGAAGTGTGGCAGGTTTGGAGCCTGTCGCAATAATGATTTTTTCACCCGTAATACTTTGGGTCTCTTTTCCGACAATTTGAACTGTATGTGGATCCAAAAAAGAACCTAAACCATTGAAGACATCGATCTTATTCTTTTTCATCAAATATTGGATGCCATCGGTATTTTGGCTCACCACATCCGACTTGCGCGCGATCATTTGTTTGAAATTGACTTTAGGCACAGAGATATCAATGCCATGCGTTTTGAACGTATGGGTCGCATTATGAAAATGTTCTGAAGAATCCAGTAATGCTTTAGACGGAATGCATCCCACATTTAAACAGGTGCCTCCTAAAGAACTGTACTTTTCAATAATGGCTGTTTTAAATCCTAGCTGGGCACATCGTATAGCTGCCACATATCCGCCAGGTCCTGATCCGATAACAATTACTTGATAATCCATGATTCTGTGTTCATTGTGTTTAAATAGCAATAACCTTAATATTTTCTTAAACTCCCAAAAGCAATCGAGAAGGATCTTCTAAAAGTTCTTTTAATCTTACCAAAAAGCTTACCGACTCCCGGCCATCTATAATTCGATGGTCATAAGAAAGTGCGACATACATGATCGGTCGCACGACTATTTCTCCATCCTCCACTACAGGTCTCTGCACAATATTATGCATCCCTAAAATAGCTGATTGTGGGGCGTTGATGATGGGTGTCGATAGCATCGAGCCAAAAATTCCTCCATTGGTAATGGTAAAAGTACCTCCCGTCATTTCTGGAATACTTAATTTGTTTTCTCTGGCTTTAGTGGCTAATCGAACTACTTCCTTTTCAATTTGATCAAAGGACAGGGTTTCAGCATTCCTGATCACAGGAACTACAAGACCTTTGGGTGCTGAAACAGCGATAGAGACATCACAAAAGTTGCTATATATGATTTCATCTCCATCAATTTTCGCATTTACAGCTGGCCAATCCTGCAGCGCCACGCAACAAGCCTTAGTGAAAAAAGACATGAAACCAAGACCCACCTCATATTTTGCTTTAAATGATTCTTTGTATTTTTTTCTTAACTCCATGATCGGTTGCATATTGACCTCATTAAAAGTGGTCAACATGGCTGTTTCATTTTTCACGGAAACCAATCGTTTCGCTACGGTTTTTCTTAAAGGTGACATTTTTTGCCTACGCTCAGACCGACCGCCTTGATCTGCGTGTTGCATCGGATCATTTGTGACCGGTTTTTCTACTTTTTTTGAGGATGACTCCGCTTTTGGTGGTTGGGCATTCATGGCATCTTCTTTGGTAATTCTTCCGCCTACACCTGTTCCTTGGACCTTGGCTGCCAAAATTCCTTTTTCTGCCAAAATTTTTGCGGCGGCGGGAGGGGCATGACCCGTGGCATAGCCTTTGGATACAGCCGGTGTTGTGGCGTGATCTGATTCAGAGGGTATAACCGCTGCTGTATTGGGCTGCACCTCATCGGTAACGGCTATTTGACATATTAATCCTCCAATCTCGAGGGTCGTGCCATCAGCCGCAAAAATTTCTAGCTTCCCAGTAGCTTCTGCCGTTAATTCGAAAGTAGCCTTATCAGACTCAATTTCTGCAATGACCTCATCTAAAATAACTAAATCACCCGATGCCTTGGCCCAATTGGATATCGTTACCTCATTGATCGATTCACCTACAGTAGGCACATGCATTTGGATGGTTTTTACGGCTCCTCCGGTCAATTTTTCTGATTTTACTTCAGGTGGTACTGCTTCTTTTATTTCACTTGATGCCTCAATAACACACAACAAGCCTCCGATTTCAACGGTATCCCCCGCACCTACCTTGAGTTTCAAAACGCCGTCAATTTCAGCACTTACCTCAAAGGTGGCCTTATCCGATTCAAGCTCACAAATCACCTCATCCATTTCTACATGATCTCCGTCATTTTTCATCCACTGTGAAACAGTAACTTCTGATATTGATTCCCCAACGGATGGGACTTTCATTTCAAGACTCATATGCTTATAATTTAAATGCTTTGTTAACTAAATCTTCTTGTTCCAATTTATGGATTTTATTAAAACCTGTCGCAGGTGATGAAGCTGCTTTTCTTGCTACGAGTATAAATTCATAACCTCCTGCTATTCTGAGAATATAGGACCAAGGCCCCATATTTTCTGGTTCTTCTTGTGCCCATATTAATGTAGGGTTTTTGTACTTTTTTAAAATTGCATCCAATTGTTTTTTAGGAAAAGGGTGCAATTGCTCTATCCTTAGAATGGCTACCTCTTTGGCTTTTTGCTTTTGCTGTTCGTCTAAAAGGTCAAAATAAATTTTTCCAGAACACATAATTACCTTTTTCACCTTACTGGCGACCGCGTAATCATCTGCATAAACTTCACAAAATTTACCTTCAGTAAAATCTTTTATCGGCGCCGCCACTTTTGGACTTCTTAACAAAGATTTAGGGGAAAAAACGACACATGGTTTTCTGAATTCCCAAGCTACTTGTCGACGCATTAAATGAAAAAAGTTGGCCGAACTGGTGACGTTTGCAATAATCATATTATCCTGGGCACACATCTGGAGAAACCGCTCCATACGGGCACTGGAGTGTTCCGGACCTTGTCCTTCATAGCCATGGGGAAGTAACATCACCAAGCCGTTCATTCTTTGCCACTTGGTCTCTGCACTTGCAATAAATTGATCAATCATGACCTGAGCCCCGTTGGCAAAATCTCCAAATTGGGCTTCCCATACAACCAATGCATTGGGCGTTGACATGGCATAGCCATATTCAAACCCAAGCACACCAAATTCCGATAAAAGAGAATTGAAGATTTTAAAAGGTTGTTGCCCCTCCTGAATATGATTTAGATGGCAATAAGGTTCGTTGGTCACTGAATCAACCACAAAAGAATGCCGGTGGGAAAAAGTACCGCGCTTAACATCCTGACCCGACATACGCACGATTTTACCCTCAGCCAATAATGATCCGTAGGCAAGTAATTCACCTTCACCCCATCCTAATTCTTTTTTGTCAAAAAAGGCCGATTTTCGATCTTTCATGAGCTTTTCTATTTGTCTTAAGGGTTTAAACCCTGCGGGGAGGGTCGTCAGTGCATGCGCTATTTTTTGAACCAAAGCATCAGAAATTGAGGTATCGGGAGATGCATGAAAATCTTCAGGTTTAGACTTTCTTAAAAACTTCCATTCCTCATCAATTTTTTGTGGCTTATACGGCAACGGCTTTTGCTTCACGAGATTCAGCCTATCTTGGAGTAGTTTTTTAAATTCCTTATCTAATTTTTCGGCAGTTTCTCCAGCCTCATCACCTCTTTCTTTGAGTTTTTTTATATAAACCTCACGTGGATTGGGATGCTTAGAGATAATATTGTAAAGTTTAGGCTGCGTAAATTTGGGTTCGTCACTTTCATTGTGACCGTGTCTTCTATAGCAC
>Ga0115554_1002515_pt1 | contig 12584 bp, 7 predicted proteins | sample COGITO_mtgs_1104_3_FD_87283 | JGI IMG/M metagenome (GOLD analysis project Ga0115554, IMG submission 87283) | Pelagic marine microbial communities from North Sea - COGITO_mtgs_110404 | ecosystem: Environmental > Aquatic > Marine > Epipelagic | place: Germany:Helgoland, sampling site Kabeltonne... | reverse complement strand
TCGTGCAGAGATTATCCCCTCCCTGCTTTGTGCTCGGGGGTGGTGGTCGTCGACATGCTCTTCGCCGTCACCTCTCTCTCGCCAAACGCGCCTCCGTCTTCTTCCTCGTCTTCTTCTTCCTCGGACGACGACGATGAAAATGATGACGAAGAAAACAAAGGAAAAAAGAAAACAAAATTGACTTTCATCAAGAAAAAAAATCTATCCCGTCGTATCAGTCATATAAATCTGATGCGACGAGCGCAGTCTTTGGGAGATTTATTGTTGACTACGACGACGAATAATAACAAGAAGAATAAAAAGAAGAAGAAAAAGAACGAACAAATATCGTATCAAACCCTGGCAATTGTGATTCTTTCTTCTCTGCTCATCTTCTCTTTACTCGTCATCAAGCAGCAAAACAAAAACAGAAAGATTCGAGACATTGATAGAAAGTTGCACCACACGATATCCGCGCTCGCGACGAGAGCGCAATGGAGTTTAGAAGAGGTTAGTAATGGTGAGAAGACGAAGTGGTGGAAAAAATATAACCACCCTCAACAACACGACAGCAGTCAAAATCTTCCATTAGTTTTATTAGACGAGTACGGATTGCCGACGTTACAACAACAGTGCGAACGAAAGGTGGAGTGGCCAACCGTGGCGTTTATGACTTCGTCGTTTTTGTGCGAATCGTTTCTCGAAGTTCTCCCGAAAACGCTGAGAGTGCACACGTTTCCACTGAACACGAGAGCGCAGATGAAATACAACTCGCTCAGAAAGTTGCCGACGTTTAATCGAGGGTACGACGTGGAAGATTATCTCGTCAAATGGCTTTCTGATGGTCCGTTTTCAATCAATCGAAACAATCGCGTGAAAACGTTGACGGAGAAAACAGAAATCGCGTATTTGCTGCCTATCCAACCGTATTTAGATCGAGTTTCGTCGTTCCCGTTTACAGATGGACGCGAGAGTAGCGAATCGGGGTTAAAGTCTGCCGTTCAGTACGCGAAAAAAGTAAACCCGAGCTTATGGAAACAGTCGAAAGGAAGACGAGTCATCGTCTCCGTGCACGATTTTGGCACCGAGTTGGCGACGAAAATCTTTCCGGACGACGACGAAAACGACATCGATGATATTTATGATACATCTGCATCTTCGTCCGCGATGTTATCTCCTGTCTCCTTCTCCTCCTCCTCCTCTTCGACTTCTTCGTCGTTGATAAACACCACGCACTTTATCGTCTCAAACTCCGAGATCGGGGTGGAGAACGCGCCGTTTGACGCGCAGAAAGATGTCGCCGTGATACCTTCTTTGTCGTTTTACTTGCCGAGAGAAGCGGTATCGAGAGGGTTGGTTGATTTGTCGCACTTCCTGCGCAACGAGGAAGAATACGCGTCGGTTGGTTTAGAGTTACCAAAGCTCGAAGCCGAGCGAAACATTCGACTGATGTTCAGAGGAAACAATCGAGGTCCTTTGCGCGAAAAAGTCTTTCGATATCTCATCGAAAACGGGAGCCCGGAAGACTCCATCGAAACCACCGGGGTCGCTTCGCCGCAAGCTTACATGTCCTTAATGGAACACAGCAAATATTGCTTACACGTCCGAGGCACGAGAGTGATGTCTCCGCGGTTAATAGAGCTCATGCTTTTCGGATGCGTCCCAGTCATCGTCGCCGACGCGTACGAACTCCCCTTGGCGTGGTTTCTCGATTGGACAAAGTTTTCCATTCGCGTCCCGGAATCCGAGTACGAAAATATTCACGCCTACGTCGAAAAAGCAAACTGGCGAGAGTTGCACTCAAATTTAGGTCGCGTGATTAGTTTCTTCGTCTACCACAAGGACAAACCAATCATCGGAGACGCTTTCTACGCGACCTCGCTCGCGTTGTTGAACAAACTCGAACAACGCGCGAGTACTCCTACCACTCCTCCTACGAATAATAACAATAATAATCGAGCTAAAGGAGAAGAATAATAAAACGACGATATAGACGAGGAGAAGAAAAAGAACGAAAAACGACATCATCATCATCATCACAGTTGCGTCACATAATACGACCGCTACATAGTAGAATATAGAAATGCATTGTAAAACAGAGCAAAAAAGATATATAAAAACGACTGAAAAAAAGCAAAAAAGCATCTTTCGCCCCAAAAATCTAAAACCGTGAAAAAAAGTGCAAAACTTCGCACGAGAATATCTTCGGAGAACGAACCTGCGTCACTCGTTTCCTGTTCGCCTTGTGGGCTCTCGCAACTGTTTCCTCGCTCTTTTCTGCGGCATAATTATAGAAAAAGAGTTACACGTTTTAAAACACAAAGTTCGTCTCTCTCTCTCTCTTTGCGCTTCTTTCGCGGAGAGGAGGAGGAGACGAAGAAGAAGAAGAAGAAGAAGAACAACGAGAGGGCAAAGAGAGTTTTTCGTTTAGTAAACGGAAAGATTCGTTCGTAATTTACAATTTTCGAAACGCCCGCGATCTCTCTTTTGAGTCGTCGCACGAGAAAAAAACAAACAAAAATCGAAACGTCATCCAATTTGATATAAAGAAGAAGAAGAATAAACCGAAAGAGCATCATCGAGCATCACATTCGATCACTGAAAATGAATCCAATGGAGAAGGAAGAGGGAAGTGGCGTCAGTGCGACCGTGGATAAAATACAACGAGAGAATAACATTCCAAAGAACGCGAGCGAGTCGGATTTTACGTACACGACGAATTTTGAGATGCAGCAGCAAAACTCGTCGGGGGGGTCGCTCGCGCGGCGAGAAAACGCCGGGTCTTCCGAACCGAGTAGTAAGCCGAATAAACCGTCTTTGTTGAACCCGAATAAGAATAATAGTACTAATAATAACAACAACGATAAAAACGCCGGGGAGAGCGCGAAACCGGCCGGCACCGACGCTACGACGATGACGACGACCGATGCGAAGCAGCGGGATACCGCGTCTCCGAGTCGACGCGAATCGGGACGACTCAAGTCATTACACGTGCAAAGAGCGACGTTGGATGCGGAAGCCAAAGCGAGAGCGTTGAAGTTCACGTGTTCGTTGTTCCCGCGCGCGAATATTCGCGTGAAATATCTCGGCATGGTGGACGAGAAAATAGCCGAGCAAATGGACGTGGAAAAGTTGGCAAAGGAACATTACAAAGAAGGAGGAAACGTTCATCCAACTTCCTCGAATACCAATAACACTTCCTCGAACGACGAAGAGAAGAACGAAATGTTGAAACCGCTCGGGTATAGGTGCGAAGGGACGTTGTTTTCCGAACCGTTTGAAGCGACCATCGATGAAAGCGGGTACCACTTTGTTCGATGGGGTGCGGAAGGCGAAGGCAGACGCGTCGTGGAGACGCCGTGCTCCACGTCTACTTCTCAAAAAGCAGAAGAGACGTCAGAGAAACAACAACAACAACAGCAACAACCAGAAACCTCGAATAACGACAGCAGCGAAACGACGACGACGACGACGACGACGAACAAGAAAGGGTTATTAGACGTGGACGAGGCAGTAAAGTGCATCGTCGAAGAAATCGCGCGCCGGTTCGAGAATAAAATCCCGGGTATGAAACCATCCTCATCATCGTCGTTAAAATTGAACACTGGAAATAGCAACAACAACAACAACGGAAACGGTGGTCGTCTGTGTTCCAACTGCGGCGCCGGGAGCAACTCGACGCCGTTGATGCGCAGAGGTCCAGACGGCGTGCGTTCGTTATGCAACGCGTGCGGTTTGTGGTACGCTCGAAGAGGAACGCAACGTCCCATCGAAGGCGGGAGCGTCGCCGAGAGAGAAGCCAAGGCGGCGAAAGAAACTATGGCCGCTGCGGCCGCCGCCGGAGAAGAACAAGGTGGCGACGGCGAGTTCAACAAACGAACGAAAGAAGAAGAAGATGAAGCAAAACGACAACTCGAGAAAGAGATTGAAGAAAAAGAGAAGTTGGCTCGAATTGTTCCCAAGATTGAGAGTCTGAATGGCTTCGCCGTCTTTGGATACCACGAGCACATCGTTCAAGACGCGCTCCGAGCACACATCATCGCGAAGTACGCTCCATCTATGGGCATGGACGTTCTCATGGCAGCCGGGATGCATAAATACGGGCGATACGAAACATCCTTTATGTTGTCGAACGGCGGGAAGAACCAACCGGCGCAACAGAGACGCTCTTCGAAGCGCGAACGCAAAGAAATTACAAAGTTTGTCGATGTTGCGTATACGAACGCTCCACAGAAGCGAAAAACGAACGCGTCGTCAAAGACAGCTGCGAAAAGGCTCAAAGCGCAACAAGCGAGCGAAGAAAAAGCGGCGAAGAAAGCCGCCACCGCTTCTGCCGGTGCTTCTGCCGGCGGCGGAGCAGTTACGAAGAAAGTGGGCATGCGGAAGAACGCATCAGACCGATCCATGGCGGATCAGTTCTTCGGCTTGAACGATTCTTTCCACGAACCGCCGATCAGTTCAAATAACAATAACCAAAACGTTCAGCAAGAACAACGACAACCAACCGCCGCGGAGGATTTACAATCCTGGGAAAACGTCCTCTTCAGTAACGGGTTCGGAGGGGAACCATTGTACACAAATATCATCCCCGGAAACCAACAACGACATCAAGAACACCATCAAAGCAACACTATGTACATTAGTCAACAACAACAAATCATGCGAGGCGGTAGCGGAGAGCTCAGAGGTTTTTCGCCGCCGAACAATATCAGTAATATTAGTAACGCGAACATTATCAATAACAACGTTCCCAATCCGGGAAACTTTCGAATCGACGACGATTTGCTCGGCTTGGACGCGCTGATGGACAATCACGAAAGTTTCATCGATGGGAACATGTTTTAAGAAGTGAGATATACTAAAAAATTATATATATATATATAACAAGGATAAACTTTTACACGCGACCGGTATAATTGTGCGGGTCGATGACGTACTTCTTACTCGCCCCTTTGTCAAAGTCGGCGTAGCCTCTCGGCGCGTCGTCCAAGGAAATCACTTCCACGTTCACCGCTTTATCGATTTGCACTCGGTCGTACAAAATCGCGTTCATTAAATTTCTGTTATACTTCATCGTCGGACACTGACCGGTGGCAAAAGTCAACGATTTCGCCCATCCGAGGCCTAATCGCATGCTCAAGTTTCCGGTTTTCGCGGCATCTTCCACCGCTCCCGGGTCTTCCGTAACGTACAAACCGGGAATTCCAACCGCGCCGCCGGCTTTCGTCACCGTCATGCAATCGTTCAACACTTGCGCCGGCACTTCCTTCGCGTGGTTGTGTCCACAGCCCCTCGCTTCAAAGCCAACGCAATCGACCGCGGCATCCACTTCAGGAGTTCCAAGAATCTTTTCGATTTGTTCATCGACCGACCCTTTGGTAATGTCCACGACTTCGCAACCGAAGGATTTCGCTTGGTTCAAGCGTTCTGGAATCGCGTCGCCGACAATCACGCACGCCGCGCCGAGCAGCTGAGCGGACGCTGCGCACGCCAAACCAACCGGTCCGGCACCCGCGACGTACACGGTTGATCCTGGTTTAACGCCCGCGGTGACTGCGCCGTGGTAACCGGTCGGGAAAATGTCCGACAGCAACGTTAAACTTGTAATCTTCTCCTTCGCTTGTTCCTTGTCCGGAAACTTGAGCAAGTTAAAATCGGCGTACGGAACCATCACGTATTCCGCTTGTCCACCAATCCAACCGCCCATATCGACGTACCCGTACGCCGCACCCGGTCTCGCCGGGTTCACGTTCAAACAAATCCCGGTGTGGCCTTGTCGGCAGTTATCGCACCTCCCGCACGCGATGTTAAACGGCACCGAACACACGTCTCCTTTCTTGATGAACTCGACGTCTTTCCCGAGTTCCACGACTTCGCCGGTAATCTCGTGGCCTAAAATCATGTGTCCGCCGGGTAAGGAAGTTCTCCCTCGAACCATGTGTTGATCGCTTCCGCAAATATTCGTCGTGACCACTTTCAAAATAACCCCGTGTTCGCACTTCCTCTTTTGCCGTTCGGAGACGACTGGAGAGTTGGTCGAATCGAGCTCGAGTTTCGGAAACGGAATATCCTTCACTTGCACGTCGTTCGCGCCCATGAACATGACGCCGCGGTTCCCGGTTCCGTTCGCAGCCGAGGACGAAAACGCTCGCGTCCCTTTCGAAGAGGAACGACACCCGCACGCGCAGTTTTCCCCGTGTCGTCGAAGAGAAGATACGGACGATGGATCGGCGACACCACACAACACCACACCGGCTTCACCACCGACACCAAAACCGTTCGTGATAAAGTTGTTGCTCTTCATCAGAGCGTTGCGACTGCGTTTCGCCACGGATACCACAGACCTCATTTTTTCTCGCTTTTGATCTCTCTCTCTCTCTCTCGATAAGCAGCAGCCGGGATAAGGCGCGCAGAAGTGAACGATGAAACTTCCCCCAAAGATATCGTTGGTTTCTTATCGAGAAAAATGTGAAGCACGAAAATTGTTTAGGGTATTCAACCCTACCTCCAGAAAGCGCTCTCTTTTCCTTCTGTTTTGTCGCCAAAGTCTCTTTTTCTTGGTCGTTGTTCGGTCGCGCGGAATACATGAGCCTCGGCCGAGCGTCGACGAGTCGTTTTCTTTCTCGCACGAATCGGTATCATCGGCAACATCAAAGTTTTTCTGCTCGTACTGCTGCTTTTGTTTGTCGATTGAGAGTGAAAAACGACCACCCGCCCGGCGCTTCTTCTCGTTCGTCCACTTCGTGTGCTTTGTGTTTTGCAGGGGACGTTCGATTTGGTGTTGGACGAGGAAAGAGGAGGACGCCGAGGATGAAGACGCGCGCGACGACGACGACGACGACGATATCTGATTCGAGCGACGACGTAAACGACGACGCGATGGTCGCGATGAAACCATCACTTTTAGGGAAACTCGGCCAATCCATGAACGTGGCGGGCATTTCGTTGTTCCTAAAGCTCGCCGTCTCGGACGCCTCGTTAGCCATACCGCACATCGACTGCGAGTCGATTCAGGATATCGATTGGTTCAAGTTAAAAAAAGCCGGGTTTACCGCGGTTATTTTTGATAAAGATAACACGTTGACGATACCGTACGCGGCGGAGGTGTATCCGCCGTTGCGAGAGAGCATGAAAGAGTGCAAGCAAGCGTTTGGGAACGAACGCGTTTGCGTGTACTCAAACTCAGCCGGGTTGATTCAGTACGACCCGGACGGGATCGAAGCGGCGCAGTTAGAGAAAGAGTTGGGGATTCGCGTGGCGAGACACAAGGAAAAGAAGCCGAGCGGCAGCGGCACCGAGCTCGCCGAGTTTTTAAATAGCAACAGCTCCGAGAAGGAAAAGAATAGAAAGAGTACAACAAAAGACGAGGAGGAAAATACGACGTCGCCGTGCGAAAAGTTCGTCTTCGTCGGCGACCGGTACCTCACCGACGTCGTCTTTGGCAACAAATCTGGCATGTTCACCATTCGCGTCGCCCCGTTCGACGTATCTCACGAGTCTAAAGCCATCGCCGCGGCGAGATCTATCGAGAGTTACTTCTTGCGCCGATGGAGGACGAAAAACAAAACCAAAGCGACTCCGCACGCGCTCGACGAAAAACGAAAAGACGACGAAGAAGAAAGCAGCGTCTATTTGAAAACCAACGCCGCTCGATCCTGGAGAGAAGAGCGGTGAAACCGAGATGCGACGACGAGATAGAGGGAGATAGAAATAGGGAGATTTATTTAGAGAGTTTGTGGTATTCCATACAGTAGTGTTTGTTTTCCTCGTGAAAAATTTTCGTCGAAAATTCGACGGCTGAGAAAAGTCTCGCGTTTCTTTTTGGATAGAATGGAACAAAAAGTGCCACGTCTCTAATATAATCCTCACTTTGTCCGCACACACCATTCACGCACACCTGTATCGTTTATCATCTCGTTAAACTATACTTGTACGCATTGCAATTGCTTCGTTTTTAAGAAAGTGAGACCATTAATTACCGCTATAAACTCATCATGAGCACAGCGCAACACGCATTCTCCGCGAGAGCGATGATGGCCGCCACGTCTTTTTCCCAAAAGGCGCTCCGAGCGAAGCGCGCGACGACGTCGACGACGACGATTCAGACGACGAAGAGATCCTTGTCGATCAAATCTGCAATCGCCGAACCGGAAACCGCCACTGGTACCGCGAAGAAACCGAGAGATGATTTGCGCAACATTGCCATCATCGCGCACGTCGACCACGGGAAGACCACTTTGGTGGATTCCATGTTGAAACAATCGTCCGTTTTTCGCGACAACGAGAAAGTGGAGGAAAGAATCATGGACTCGAACGATTTGGAAAGAGAGAGAGGTATTACTATTTTGAGTAAGAACACCTCGGTGGATTACAAAGGAACGAAGTTGAACATCGTGGACACCCCGGGGCACGCCGATTTTGGCGGCGAAGTCGAACGCGTTTTGAACATGGTGGACGGCGTTTTGTTGTTGGTGGACGCGCAGGAAGGTCCGATGCCGCAAACAAGATTTGTACTGAAGAAAGCCTTGGCGCTCGGGTTGAAAGTGTTGGTTGTGGTGAACAAAGTAGACAGAGACGGGGCCAGACCGGATTGGGTCGTCGACACTACGTTTGATTTGTTCTGCTCTTTGGGCGCCGACGACGAGTGTTGCGATTTCCCAGTCGTTTATGCGTCTGGTTTCCAAGGCATCGCCGGGGACGATTACACGGACATGAGCACCACTTTGGAACCGTTGTTTGAGGCTATTTTGAGAGAAGTGCCTCCACCGAAGGTTGACATGGAAGCGCCGTTACAAATGATGGTGACCAACTTGGATTACGACGACTTCAAAGGTCGCATCGCGCTCGGCCGCGTGAACCAAGGAACGATTTCGAAGAACCAACAAATTAAGATTGGCGTTCCGGATGAACCGACGAGAAACGGTAAGATTAACGAGTTGTTCGTCTACAGAAACTTCGCGAAATCGTCCATCGAGGAAGTTGGTGCGGGCGACATTTGCGCCATCGCCGGTTTACCGGACGTCATGATTGGCGAAACCATCTTTGTGGATGGCTCGGAACCATTGACAAGACTCTCGGTCGAAGAACCGACAGTTCGCATGTCGTTGAGCGTGAATATGTCTCCGTTTGCCGGTAAAGAAGGGAAGTTTGTCACTTCGAGGAACATCAAGGACAGATTGGATCGCGAGTTGGAAAGAAACTTGGCGTTGAGAGTTGAACCCGGGGAAACCGCGGATACCTTTGTCGTTTGCGGCAGAGGTGCGTTACACATCACAATCTTAATTGAAACCATGAGAAGAGAGGGCTTTGAGTTTTGCATCGGTCCGCCAGAGGTCATCTACCAAGAGATTGATGGCCGCAAGTGTGAACCGTTTGAAGAGGCGCAAATTGAAGTCGGCGAGGAATACACCGGATCGTGCGTCGATTTGCTTTCACAAAGAAAGGGCCAAATGCTTGATTTAGTCACCAACGACAAAGGTCAAACGACGTTGAAGTACTCGATTCCGACCAGAGGTTTGTTAGGTTTGAGAAACGCGATTTTAACTGCGACCAGAGGTACCGCGGTGCTCAACACGAACTTTGAAGCTTACAAAGAGTGGGCTGGTGAGATTCAACAAAGAGATAACGGGTCTTTGGTTGCCTTTGAAACCGGTGCCGCGACGTCGTACGCCATGTTTTCTGCGCAAGAAAGAGGTATTCTGTTCATTAAACCGCAGACTGAAGTGTACGAAGGCATGGTTGTCGGTATACATCAACGCGCTGGCGATTTGAAAGTCAACGTGGCGAAGAAGAAGGCGGCGACGAACGTTCGAAGTAACAAGGACGCGACGGTCGTTTTGAACGAACCGAAAACGTTGTCTTTGGATGACTGTGTCGAATACATCGGCCCGGACGAGTTAGTTGAGATTACTCCGTTGAACATCCGTATCATGAAAAACCCGAAGATGGGAAAGCGAGCCGATCGCTCGAAGAAGGGTGGGAATTAAATGTATCAATCTCGAAGTGAGGGCTATATAAAGCTCGGATCGTCCTTTATACTATAATTTTTGAATAACGTTGTGAATATACGAAAAACTTTACTTTTACAGAAGCGTGTTGATGATTTTTAAACCAACTTTTATATTTGATTGTACATGTACTGGTACTCGTATCGTTGAACGCTATGAAAATGTGTTTTCTCTTTCCTTTACATCCCGGCTTCTGATAACGATTCAATCGTAATCAACCCAAACAACGTCTTCTTCCCATCCCCACTGATGACTGGTAAATAATCCACCATCTTGCCGTTCAAATTCATGCTCATTTGCGCCTCGTACGCCATCTGTTCCGCCTCGCAACACCTCGGGAACGCTTTGTTATAGTTCATCAAATCCTTCACCAACAAGTTACTCACTTCCGCACCTTTCGCCACCGTCGCTCGTCTTAAATCTCCATCTGAAAACGTCCCTAACAGTGTCATGTCTTTATCCACTACCAACAAGCACCCACACCCTTTCGTATCCCCGGCCATTTTCACCAAAACCTCCAATCCTTTCTCCTCGGGAGATACCGTCGGCAAACTCTCAATCTTCCTCATCACGTCCTGCACCCTCAACACCAATCGCTTCCCAATTCTCCCCGCGGGATGATTCATCGCGTACTCGTCCTGCGTCAAGCCTCTCGCCTGCATAATATACACCGCACACGTGTCCCCAAACATCATCTGCAACGCCGTATACGTCACGGGAGGCGAAACCCGACTCTCGCTCGTCCCGACCGAGCTCGATCCTTTCTCGAACGGCTGCAACTCTCCTGGCGCTGGAATCGTCACGTGCATGTCGCACAACTTCGCCAGTTGGCTTTCCTTATTCGCCGTAGCCGCAACCAAGAAACCACCCTTCGCTTTCGCGTACGGAACCAAGTTCACCAACTCCTCCGTCGTTCCCGACTTTGAGAACAACACCACAATATCGCCTTCGTTCACGTTCCCAATATCTCCGTGTAACGCATCCACTGGCGCTAAATGTATCGCTCTCGTTCCCGTGGAAACTAACGTCTGGCACACTTTCTTCGCGATGTACGACGATTTCCCGATCCCTGTGAATAGCGTCGTCCCTTTGCAATCTAAAACCTTCTGGCAAAACTTCGCGGTTTCCTCGAAATCGAGAGTTTGGAAAAACTGATCGAGGAAAGCGCTCTGCTCGGTGAATAAACTCTGAATGGATTGTTTGGAGATTTGAGCGGCGGCTTTAAGTTCGTGGCCAGCGCGTGCGCCGCCGCAACATCCCGTCAGTATGTTTGACATCTTTGTTTTATTTGTCTCGGTACAAACGCACCGAAAAGGTGCGCGAAGGAGAGATTTCTTTCTGCGGAGATTTAATTCGTCAGAAGAGGGAGTTGAATGAGTCACGAGAGGAGGCAACTCCTTGTGTAGATTTTTTTCGCTCGTAAACACTACTGCTATACTACTCTACTTCATAACGCACTCTTTTAAAACGCTTTGCTCACTCTCAAATGCTAGACGGTAGAATCATAAGTCTCTGAGCAACGCGTATTCGTCCTCGTTCAAGTCGATGGTTTCACCATCGCCGGTGACTTCTTCTTCTTCTTCGCGTTCTTCTCCCTTTTGCGGCGCTTTCGGAAAGAGCGGAAGAGTATCAAAGGAAAGAGAAGAGGCGTTCGCGTCGTCGCCAAAAAGACGACCGTTGGCGCTTCGCGCGAGACGGACGGTCTCCTCGAAAGTTACGTTGCAGTCTGCGCCTGGAAACTTGACGAAGTCGTCGCTTTTGAAACTCTCGACGATATCGTCGTCGACATCCGGCGTTCGGTACGAGGTGCCCCACAAAATGGTTGGTTTCTTCGTTTCTTCTCCGTTTTGTTTCACCTTGGAAAAAATGTTGTCGAGGATATCTGCAAAAACATCTTGAAGCGGTACCGTTCGTCGCGACTTTTGGCAAAGATGAACGATGAACGTGTCTTTCGGACAACATCTGGACGAGTAATCGAGCTGCGTCGCGAAGCAGACGAATTCGTCCTCGTCTTTGTACAATTTTCCCGGACGCGCGGCGGGTGGTATTGCAACGAACACGCGATGTTGAGCTTCGTCACTGCCAACCATAGACCGGTTTGTGACCAACACAGCTCTGTTGATGCAAAACTTTGAGCTTTCGCGACGATTCGGAGTAATTATTTCGTCATTCGCGAAACCAACCATTTCTATATCGCCTTGCGCATCTCCCAAAACGAGCTTTTTGCACGTCAATACTCGCCCACCTTTCGTGAGAACTTCAATGTGACTCTCACTGTTCTTCCTCTCTATTTTCTTAATCGGTTGACGCAACGCTGTGATTGCACCGCTCACCGCAGCCACGCGACAGAAAGCCTGCGCAACCTCTCCAGATCCGTACAGCGGAATTAAACCAGCTTGCGGCGTTTCTGGCCCGTACTTTCCCATTGAACGAATGTACGTTATCAACATCTCCGACGCTCTTCCTCGCAATTTGGTTGTCACGCTCGGACAAAAACTCACGCAATGCGCGACTGCATCGGATGTAATCTCGGAAAGGTCGTTTGGCGACTCCATCAAGAACGCTTTCATGGATGTGTTTTTACTACTACTACTACTA
>Ga0115554_1002505_pt1 | contig 12609 bp, 13 predicted proteins | sample COGITO_mtgs_1104_3_FD_87283 | JGI IMG/M metagenome (GOLD analysis project Ga0115554, IMG submission 87283) | Pelagic marine microbial communities from North Sea - COGITO_mtgs_110404 | ecosystem: Environmental > Aquatic > Marine > Epipelagic | place: Germany:Helgoland, sampling site Kabeltonne... | reverse complement strand
TCTCTCTCTCTCTCTCTCTCTCTCTCTCTCTCTCTCTCTCTCTCTCTCTCTCTCTCTCTCTCTCTCTCTCTCTCTCTCTCTCTCTCTCTCTCTCTCTCTCTCTTTCTCTCTCTCTCTCTCTCTTTCTCTCTCTCTCTCTCTCTCTCTCCCTCATATATCACTCATTCACTCATTCATCCACAGACACTTCCTTATTAAAACATGATGTTGTTCATAGTATAGATTCGCGCAGACGGAACAATCTTGAAGCAGTCGTCGCCGTCCGAGGATCCGCTTGAATCCTCGTCTACAGCGGCATCGTCGTTCACCTCCACGACTCTCTTTTTCATCGTCGTCGCCTCTTCAGAAGGACACTTGGCGCACAAAGTCTCGTCGAAAATCCACTGTCCCCACTCGAACTTCTTCTTCCTCATTTTGATGCTTTCCGGCGTCCCGCCAACTTTTTCCCACACCAAGTAATCGTGGACGTTATCGAAACCGTTCTCGCGCGCGATTCGTATGACTTGGTGCGTCGGTGCCAACCCGGCTTTCTTCCTGCACGGTCCGCAGTTGCAGCAGTTATCGCACCCGTCTCCGCACGATTTGCGACATTTTGGGCACTCCCAGCACCCACTCGCGACGGCCAAATCGATATCCTCCCCGTGCCTGTTTCTCAAACACATCCCGCAAAACTGCACCGGCCTCGCCGCTTCGTTTTGGCACTCGTACCCGGTGCACTCCACGTGCGTTTCCACCGTCTTTTGACGACACCAGTGACAGGTCGTGCCTTTCTCCGAATCGTACACGCGACCTCCGACGGAATACACGCTTCGTCTGCACACTCTCGTCGCGCTTCTTTGCGACCGCTGCTGATTTTGTTGCTCCTTCCTCTTGCGATGCGCGTCCTCTTCCTCCTGCCCCAACAAAATGGACCGATCTTCGGCGTAATTGATCTTTCGCACGACTCGAGACGTTCGTCGGCGTTCGCTTTCCGGTATACACTCTTTCCGCTTTTGCTTCTGTGTATAATTTTGTTGTTGTTCGTATTATTAAAGAAGATATAACACACGCGTCAGTCAAAGCAAAGAGCGAGACAGAGACAGAAAGAAAGAACAAAAGAAAGAGACAGAAAGATGAGACGAATGCGAGGAAGTCCTCTCTCGTACCTTTCTCGGCGTCGGCGTCGCGATCGGTGGAAACATGCTGGAATGTTTCCCGATGAGATTTTCCAATCCCATCTCTTTCATCCGTTGTACATTTTTCGCGATTCTCGCTTCGCGTTCGAGCTCGAATTGCGACAAGGGCGTCGCGAAAGAGTTATTATTAATTGGGGAGGTTGGCGAGGATGAATTATTTGACATGGCGCGATTTTTAGTATTATTACTACACGCTTATTAGTAGTATTAGTTGTAGAGTGATGATGATGATGTGGAGAGCGTTCCCGTGGGTTTTTGGCGGGAAAATGTTTTCTGCTTTAGGGTTTCATTTGCTACCCTAAATGTATTGTGTCCGAATCAAGAAGGAAGGGAAAAACGTTCGTCGTAATATTCCACTGCTCTTTCAGTCTTCCAGAGCGCTCTTTGAGCCTTTCTCGGTTCTTTTCTCCCTGAGAACTACGGAGGAAAGACACTGCCAGCGAGCGACACAAACAGAAGAAAGTACTCTCATCATGCCAAAAGGCCCGTTTGCGAGCTCGGTCGGCGTCGGCCGCGCGGAACCGGAGTGGGCGAAGTTGAACAAAGTCGATGGGATTTGTGGACGAGACGTGATGCACCAATCCGGAGAGAAAACGGAAGCGCCGTTAAAGTTGGAGGATGAAATCACGAGCGGCGAGTGCGAATCTCTGATCGTTCCGGAAGATGGAGGTTTTGATTTGTTAATCGTGGGTGCCGGGTTGAGCGGGTCTGTGATCGCGGAAAGGTGCTCGAAAGAGTTGAACATGACGTCTTTGATTCTCGATAAAAGAGACCACATAGGAGGGAACTGCTACGACTTCGTCTCGGACGAAGGCATTCGGTGCTCGAAATACGGCGCGCATTTATTCCACACGAATTTCGAAAGAGTGTGGGAGTACGTGCAAAACTTCTCGGAGTGGATCCCGTTCGATCATAGGGTGAAAGGACGCGTGGAAGATGAAAATAAAGAGTTGAAATTGGTTCCGATACCGCCGACGAGAGAGACGGTGAACGCGTTGTTTAGCGCCAACGTAAACACGGACGAAGAGATGCAAAAGTGGTACGACGAGCAACGAGTGGTGCCGAAAAGTGAAGACGGACAGCCGAGGAACGGAGAGGAAGCGGCGCTGAGCAGAGTCGGGCCGCTCTTGTACGAAGCCGTGTTTAAACATTACACGAAGAAGCAGTGGGATAAATACCCGGAGGAGTTGGACGCGAGCGTGTTGTTGAGGTTGCCGTGTCGGACGACGACAGACGATAGGTACTTTTCCGATCCGTGGCAAGCGTTGCCGAGAAGAGGATACACTAGAATTTTCGAGAACATGTTGTTGGGCGACGAGAATATACAGATTCGGTTGAATTGCGACTTTTTTGAGTTGAAGAAGTCGAACGCGTTGCCGAAACATAAGTTGGTCGTGTTCACGGGTCAAATAGACGCGTATTACGCGAGTTTAGGGATGCCAAAGTTAGAGTATCGATCGCTGGAGTTTGAAAACACGTACGTCGAGGAACCAGAAGATGGTTATTACCAAGAAGCTATGGTTGTAAACTACCCGTCGTCGTCGGTGCCGTTTACTCGCATCGTCGAATACAAACACACGCCGAATCAGCCGAGCGAACAACCGTTGCCGAGAGGCACTTTGATTGCGAAAGAGTACAGCACGGACGTCGGGGAACCTTATTACCCCGTACCGAATCCAGAAAATAGAGCTTTGTACGAAAAATACGCCGCGTTAGCCGAGAAAGAGAAAGGGGTGTGTTTCGTCGGGCGATTAGCGAGTTACAAATATTTCAACATGGACCAAGCCATTTTGAACGCGTTGGAGATGTACGATAACATGAAAGAAAACGGGACGTTAGAGCCGAAGAGGAAACCGGAAGATTTCGGACCCGGGGATGGACCCAAGTGATTAGATATTTTAAATAATATGTATTAAAAGAGAATATTTAAAAACTTACGGCAAAAGTGCTTATATAATAAATTCCACGTCGGCAAGTCTCTCCTCCATCCCTTTTTCATCACGCTTTACAATTTTACAATCACAAACAACAAACCAAACAACAAAACGCTCACAATCAACCCACCAATGGCTACAGCCATTTCATCCCTCGATTTTAACGCAAATCGTCGTTCACCGCACGCAGGACACCTCTTCTCTTCCGCCCACGGGCCTTTCGTGCCGTCGTACACATACCCGCACCCTTGACACACCCAAAGTTTCCCGTCGACGACGGCGTTCGGGTTCGCCGCGATCACTTCCGCGGACGGTCTCGAGCCTCTTTCCGGTTTCCCCGCCATGGCGATGATGTGCACGCCTCTTTTGTCTACTCGTTGTTTTCGTCGTTGTAATTGTGCAGTTTTGAGTGCAACTTTGGTCGAATTCACCTGCTTAAAAAAATGTTAAAGTCTCGAACAGTCAGTGTCTCGTTCTTTTTTCTCTCACTCTAGGGAAACGTGAGGGTAAAATTCCGAGTCATATCTCATCGTCATCATCATCATCATCATCGACCGTCTCGCCGATATGTGCGCGCAGTAAAACAATGCTCGAAAAGACACGCACGCGTCTCTGATACTACTCGTTGTGGTCGTTCTTTCTGAGGCGTTTGACGAATACTAAACGCATCAGAATCACGCGCATAAACATATATAAATCAACACAAAATTGGACGTTTTGATGACGACGACGAGGTTTTGATGAGCGATGATGGACCCCGCGCAGGTCTACTCACGACACGCGCAGATAAAAAAGAAAGAAGAAACGAAAAGGTAAGAAGGGCACAAAAGACAAAGCGCACCTTGGTGTTGGTGTTCTTGCGCAAAGAAACCGTCGTCGTCGTCGGTCGAGCGACGGGGACCAACAGAGAGGTGGATAACGAGAACATTTTTTGGTTGAAACTCCTTTTTTGTGATGAAGCAGAAAGACGAAAAAAATGAAAAAAATGAAAAATTTCTCAAACTCTGACCAACAGATTTTCCTTCTCGTATGCAATGAAAAGCTTTGACGATGATGTGTGAATACGCTTCTCTCTGTGTCTCTCTTTGAAAAGAAAGCAGTTTTCCCCGCATTTTGATACGCGTTTTGGTGGAATCTTGACTTTCAATGCTAGGATTTAAGAAATATATGTATACGTATACTCTGGCGACGACGTTTTGGTTTTCAACCGCCCAAACCGCGGAAACTCTCGCGTCTCTCGAGCGCTCTCTTCGCGAGTCTTTGAAAGATTGATTTGACGTTACAACCGGTTTTCGCGTTCGCAGATGCGACGAAACTGGAGAGTTCTGGTGAGATGCTGAGATGGCTCCTCGAGTCTTGGGAACCTTCGGTGGTGGTACTCTTTGAGGACGACGACGCGGTCGTCGTCAGTCTTCGATCGAAAGCGTCGAGCGCATCGAGCGAGCGCTCGAGGAAAGCGTCGTCGGGTTGAAGTTTATTTTTGTCGTCGTCGTCGTCGTCGACAAAGTCGTGGACGCACAGACACACGCACGGTGGAAGTGAGCGTCGATTTTGTCGTTTCGCGGAGTTCACGTACCGCGCGACTTCCTCGAACCATTTCGACTGGACCAAACGCAAAGACTTGTTCAAGTCCCCTCCTCGGTTATTCGCGACTACAATCAGAAAAGCGTCGATGTCTCGACTGGAATCATCGTACGTCGCATACCGCGCATCTCTATAGCAGTCGTTTCCAGAAAAGTCTGTGATGCAAATCTCTAAAGATACACTTTCAGTATCGTTACCATCGTCGTTGTCGTTTAATTCCATTCGTTTGGCGGCGTAGTCCATGGCGACCGTTTTCGCCGGTTTCCGAAAAGGAGGCTGGTGACCGCGAGAGGAAGGCGAACGGTTCGTGCAAAACGACGTCACCAAAGCCGATTTTCCGGCACCAACGTCTCCGAGAACGCACACGTGCATCCGTTTTCTCTTCTTTGTGGACATGAGTGCCATACGAGTCATGAATTCTTTACGAATATATCTCTGTTTGGGTCTGCGCTCTTCAAAATCTATTTTTAGACGGCTGCGCTCGAGCGACTCCGACTATCATCATCATCAATACTTTTACTACTATTATTAGTATTATTAGTCCCCGCTAACGCTTTCATCTCTTTCCGTGTTTTCGCATTTATCTTCCACGTCACCGATATTCGCATTCCAGCGCCGTAATCTTGCCCGACGCTCCACACCGCCGTCAATATCGAAACCACCGCGATCCATTCGAAGGAAGCCAGTATCCTATAATTGCGGTCGAAACCGCCCTTCGGAGGCATGCGAACCACCACAAACATAAAGATAGAAAATGCGCCTATAGCGCACGCTATGCTTTTCACCCACAAATGTTTCTTCCTGTACGCTTTCGATTGCAAAAAATGCACGCCGCCCGATGCTTCCTCTCCTTCTTCTTCCGGAGTACACTCCGACGCCGGCTCGAAATTCTTATACATCTGATACGTCAACATGCACACCCACAACAAAGCTCCGCACAAGAATTGAAACGCGCAGAACCCGTGTATGTATACATTCTCGTTCTTCTGTACGCTCGCTACTCCGGCTAAACCTATCGCCGCTATCGCCCCAACAAGACGCGTTCTCTTCGCGAATCTTTCCCACGTTTTCGTATCCGTGTCGAAGAACGCTCGCACGAACGCCTCTTGAATAAACGCGAAGCCGAATAGAAAAACCGCCGCCTGTAGGTAGCAATACAAAGGTGGTAAGAATAATATCGTCTGGTCAATAAGCAAGAGCAATCGATGCAACAAAAGATACAACATAATAAAGCGAAACATCGACGAAAATGAACATCCATCGACGACTTTGCCATCGCGGCGGTCAAACGCAAAACACCTTCACTTACCACGTTGATAAAAAATCTCGAAATCCACGTTTGAGGATCTTTCGTAAACGTATCGGAGACGATCGGTACGTCGTATATGGTGTCTCCTTTTGCCGCCGCTGCGATGTAGCACGTTATAATGGTCAACGAGACGAAAAAAATGGCTGCGTTGATGACGTCTGATGCGCGTATCTGTGTAAAGAATAAGAGTAATAAAACAGTTAGTTGGGGGTGAAACGAGAGACAAAAATTGGATTAAATTCTTTTAAAAGCGCGAACGACAACATCACAAGAACGAAGCGAGGCGAGAAAGAAAGAAGTCTCACGTTGATGAGCAAGTCGTAGTTCGGTTTCGACGCCACGGGGGTGTTACTGTTCATTATTTTGTCTACTCTTTTATACACTTTTTTTATGCCGCTTTTTATTATCTATTTTTGCTCTAAACTCTCATGCTTTCTCTTCTTCTTCTTCAGATGGTATTTCGTAATACTCGCAACATCGAACGTAATCCATGGCCACGTAACTCGCCAATGCGATTAAACACACCAGAGCGAAACGAACGTGTGCCAACGACCCTAAACTCACAATTAACTGCGACGTGGCTAATACGCCTAACGAAGGGAAGAGCGGGACGAACGGCGCGGTGAACTGCGTCTGAGTGTTCGGCGCGTTGCAAAAGCCGTTCGTTTGAGGAAACGTTTTGAGGCCGTAGAGATGGAAGGAGAGGATGGTGTAGCACACGGCGATGGCGGAGAGGATTTGGAGCACTAGTTCGAGTTCGTACGTTACCGAGAAGCACAAAGAGAGACATGCGATCAAGAGGTACAAGGCTCGCGAAAGCGCCGGCCATCTCGCGTTCATGTCGTCGAATCGAACGTCTTTCGGCGTGTACCTTCGAACCAAAAGCGCGAGGTTGACTCCGCAGAATATCGTCAACGTCCCGATGGAAACCATTTGTGCTAATATACCGATATCGAACACTAAGGTCAAAACGCCCGTCAGAGCCCAGGTTAAAATGCTCGCGTTTACCGGCGTCCCGTACGTCTCCGAAACGTTCGCGATGCATTTCGGCATCAATCCGTCTCTCGCCATCGCCATGTATACTCTCGGCTGTCCAACTAAACATCCCAACAGAGAAGTCACGATACAAAAGATAGCCCCGCAACTGACAACCACTGATGCCCACGGAATGCCGTTCTTTGTAAACGCGACGGAAAAAGGTGCGTCCACGTCTATTTGTTCGTACGACACCATGCCCGTGATAACGCCCGCCATCGCGCAATACAAAATCCCACTGATCGCTAAAGAGCCTAGAATACCAATCGGTAAATCCTTGCCTGGATTTTTCGTTTCCTCCGCTAAGGTTGCCACCGTATCAAACCCGATGAACGCGAAGAAAACCACGGACGCGGCTGACATGACGCCTTGCCATCCAAACTCCGGAGGAATGAAAGGCGTGTAATTATCCACGTCGACTTCCGCGGACCCGACAATAATCACAAACGCAATCGTTGCCATCGCTAAAGTAACCACCACGAATTGAAAATTCTTCGTTTGCTCCATCCCGCGAACAATCGTGAGCGTCATCGCGGATACCAATAAAAACGCGCAGAAATCGAGTTCAATCGCGTGTTCGATGATCTTCACTCGCATCGCGTCCGGCTTCAAACCGAACAGCGTCGCGAGATAACTCGTAAACCCTCTCGCGACTGCCGCCCCACCCACGGTCAATTCTATCGCTAAATTCCACCCCGTAATATACGCGAACACTTCCCCGAACGTAATCGAGATGAAATTATACGCGCTCCCGCTCGTCGGCGCGCACGTCGCGAACTCGCTGTAGCACAACGCCGTGAACACGGACGCGCACATCGCGATCAGGTAACTCACAATCAACGCCGGTCCTGCGTTTTCTTTCGCCGCGGTTCCGGTTAAGACGAAAACTCCGGCGCCGACGATACCACCTACGCCTATGACGACCAAATCGGATGCGCTTAAGACTTTCTTCAGACCTCCATCCTTCCGCGTTTTGTTGTTCTTCTTGAACACGAAAAGTCTCTCGGATTTCAATCGCAACGCGCGAACGATGAATTCGTCCAAGCGAGTGAATCGTACCGCTTTCGTCCCGATGTCTACTTTCGAGTCCACGTAGTTCCTCTGAGCTTTTCGTCTCGACGACGATTTTTGAAACGACGACGACGACATGTTGTTGTTTGCGTGTTCAGCGCCGAAAAGTAATGCGTTATAGGATATATATATATGTGTGGTGCGCACAAAATGTGATACATGGGTGTTGAACTTTTGCTTCAAATTTAGGGTGTTGAAAACCCTAAACAATTTTTTCCTCTCTGTCTCGTTCGTTGGGAAAAATGTCTTCAGTGTGATAAAGCTCTCTCATCGTTGCGCTTTGTCGTTCTCTCTCTCTTTCGAGAGAGAGAGAAAAGAAGAGAGCGCTCAGTAAAAAGCGGCAGTTTTTATTTGTTATCGTTGTTCTTTTTATTTGCTTTTCTTTTTAGTCAGTCAGTAAAGAGAGAGAGTATGAAGGCATCATCATCAAAATCCCAAGAGACGGATGCTTCTCCTCTCTCGGAACAAAAGCAACCATTGACAGAGTTACGGTTTCGGTTCCGCGCCTCCGCGTTGAAGCAAAGTCCGAGCTCGGACGCTTTACTTCACGATGGGGAGGAGGAGGAGGACTTTTTGGAAGATCAGTTGGCGAGATACGTGGAGCCTCCGGAACTCCCCACGTTAGCGATGCATAAAGTTTTCGGTACGTTTTTACTCGAAGCGTTTTCTTACATGCGAAATGTGTGATCGACGCGTTTTTTTCATCGAGAGAGATGATGATGATCAATCATCTGTATCATCATCGAACGGCAGCTTTTTGGAGAATACGATATAATACGCTGACAATTAAACACTATTTTCTATTACCACAACTTTTATTACATGTATATGTACACGTGTTATTATCATCGTCAATAACAGGCGCTTTGTTTTGGGCGATGACGTTTTACTGCTGGTACAAAGTGATCGGGTACTTTTTCGTACCTCTGGGGATATATTTCACGTCCTTGGTATCGCCGGCGTTCGTTCGAAGATCGAAGAAAAATGGCGCGAGGGAGACGGTGATTGAAGAGTCGTCGGGGTCGACTCATTTATCTGCGTTCGCGAAAAGAGAAGAGAACGCGGCGAAAAGTGTAAACGAAGACGTGTACAGGAGAGAGCACGCGGAGCAAGTCGGGATCGTGGTCGCCATGTACGCGTTCCTTATAAGCGCGATATTCATTTTCCCGCCGTTTTTTCTTTTCTTCGCGCCGTTCGAGTGGATCAAGTATCTGTTTTTGTTTTACGTGGCGTGGTATTTCGTTTTAGATCGAGACGCGTGCGAAAAAGGGACGAGATTTTTAGGTTGGACGAGACGGTTGCCGTTTTGGAGATTGGCGGCGGGATATTTTCCCGTGCGGTTGCACAAATCCGCGGATTTGGATCCTTCCAAGAATTATATTTTCGGGTATCACCCGCACGGCGTCATTTCCGTCGGCGCTTTGTTGACGTTTGCGAGCGAGGCCACGGGTTTCGCGAACGCGTTTCCGGGAATTGACGTCAGGTTGTTGACGTTATCCGTCAATTTTTTCTTCCCGTTTACGAGAGAAGTGTTGATGGCGTTGGGGATAAACTCGGTGACTCGAAGCAGCGTGGAGAAAAACTTGTTGCGAGTAAAATCATCCGCGGCGAAGAAACCGAGAGGAAACGCGGTGGTTATCGTCGTCGGCGGCGCGAACGAAGCCATGGACGCGCACCCCGGGACGGCGATATTGACGTTAGCAAAGAGGAAAGGATTCGTAAGATTAGCGTTAAAAACCGGCGCAACGTTGGTACCTGTATTCGCGTTTGGCGAGAACGATATATTCGACCAAGTCGAAAACCCGGAGGGTGGCGTTTTGCGAGCGTTTCAAAAGCGCGTGAAAAGTTTAATCGGCATCACTCCGCCTGCGTTTTACGGTCGCTCGTTGAGTCGAGGCGTTTTGAGACGATTTTTCGGCAAACGAGGCGTCTTGCCGAAGCGCCAATCGATAGAAGTCGTTTTCGGTAAACCGCTGGAGATTAAAGAGAAACCGTACGGGAACGACCAGATTCCCGAGGATATCGTGGACAAGTATCACAAGGAATACGTCCACGCGCTGAGAAACTTGTACGAGTTGCACCGCAAATCGTTCCACCGAATGAAGCGAACGGACTCGTTCGAAGATTTCGCGTCTCGGCAAAAGAAGATGCAGCCGATACGGTTCAAATAGAAGATTTAACAAATAGACGAAGGAAAGAAAGAAAGAGAGAGAGAGAGAGAACAATGTACGCATAGTAACACAACACGTAGAAATTAGTTTTGGCTTAAATAATAAAAGACACATTCATTTGCACACTCACGCACTCACACACACACTTATATATACACACACACACACAGAGAGAGAGAGAGAGAGAGAGAGAGAGAGAGTAAAAAGACAAAGGCTTTTATGACGATGCTTTTGCGCGCGGACGTGCGATGGATATTATTATTATATCGAAGAAAGATTTCATTAAAAAAACAAATAATAATAAGTATATATTTAATTTACGCGCTGCCTCTGTATCTCAACAAAATACCATCGTTCCCCAAGATAAACCCAACGTCGTCTTTGGCGAACGCGACTTTGTACAGGTTCCCGGCAACCTCGTCGGTCCCGCGATCTCTTTTCCACGTTTTACCCTTATCTTCCGAGGAGAACACCGACCCGCTTCCGCCGACGGTGAAGTATTTCGTCCCGCTCGCGTTCGATCCGAGATCCAACAAACCGTACCCTCTGCTTCCAATTTTACCTTCCGTGAATTCGTCGTCTTCCTCTGGCAACGCTTTCGTGTCGCTCAAATAAATCCCACCGCCTCTGGTTAACTGCCACACGCCTCCGTCTTTTCTCCAACCCATGGATTGAATTCTTCTCGCCGAGGATCGGTTGTGCGGTTGCCAGTACGCTTGTCCCGGCGCCCACGACATGTAAAAGTTCCCTCTCGAAGATAAACCGATGTACTCGCCAGTTTCCGGGTTTCTGGAAACCGTGGAAAACGACCCGGTGTAATACGACGCCCCTTGAACGCCGCTCGACACGGTTCTATTCAACGTCGCGTCCACGGTTTCCTCCACGGCGGCTTTCCAATTCCTCGCCGCATCCGTGGTCAAATAAATCGCCCCTTGATCCGTCACCATCTCCGCCACGCCGTTATCCCCCGTCGCGGTAATCAACACCGGAATCCCCGGTAATCTCGGCGACAAACCAACTCTCTCCCACGTCTTCCCCGCGTCCACGGTGTGTAACAAAATCGCCGGTTTCCCGACGATCCACCCTTCGTCGCCGTTGAACGAGACCGAATTAAATCGATAATTCACCTCGTCGTCGATGACATCTTGCCCTAAATCTTTCGCGTCCCACGTTTTCCCCCCATCGAACGTTTCCAAGATTGTTTGTCTCGTGCCGAGTAAAAATCCGTGTCGCGCGTTTTCATCCGTAAACGCGATGTCTAACAGGATCACTCCCGGTTCTAACGGCAGGTCCACTTTCTCCCAAAAGTTTGAGTTTAAAGAGTCGTCCGCGAACGCTTCTTCTTTTTGGGAGGAAGATGAAGAGGCAAAGAGAGAGAGTGAAGTGAACGCGAACGTTTTCGCGCCGAACTCTCGTTTCGTGAGCTTATTCGTCGTGTTCTCGTCCTTCTCGGATGAAATCTCATTCGCGTCGTCACGTTTCGCCGCAGATCGAATAATCGTTTTTTTTCCATCTCCGATGTTTCTCATCTTTCCTTGTTGTTTTGTGGTGTTCTTCGTAACAAAAGAGGAAGAAAACGACCCAGAGAGGTTTTGCTGCTGATGATGACACGATGCTCGCATGATGATTGTTCTTATTCTCTGTAGTTTATTCGTACACACAGAGAGTAGAACTCAGCGTTCGCACTGCGTGGATATAATGGAGAGACGCGACGTCAGCATTTTGTTTTTTCTTTTTTTTGTGGTCACACGGACTGCTTTTTGACAGAGTAAGGAATACGCACTGAGAAGGTGAAAAAGAGTACGACTTAAGCACTTAAACCCTAAATACGAGTAAGGAATAAGCACTCAGCGTGTGCTTTTTTACGTGCTTAAAGTCGTACTCTTTTTCTCTCTCTCTCTCTTCGTTATTCTTTGTCTCTCCTTGTATGCGAGACTAAAACTGCACTTATACTAAATACACTTTTCTTCTTCTTTGTGTGTGTGCGAGAGAGAGGAGAGAGAACTTTGGTTCGCGACTACTATAAGGAACAAAAACTCGACAGAAAGAGAGAGACCAAGAAGAGAGAGTTTTAAAAGAGAGAAAGAGAGAAACACAATGGAAGAAGGCAGAGAAAAAGCCCCGTGAACGGGGAAGAGATTTTTAAAAATCACACATCCCGGAATGATGAGATTTGCACGATGACGACGAGAGTTCTATCATCGCCATCGTTTAAAAGAGAAGAAGAAGAATCAAAAGATGAATCAAAAGAAGCGTTACTCTTAAACAAGTTGGAAGAGAAGTACTCGAAGGCGCTGCGCAGCGGGTGCAGGAAGAAAAGGAGCGAATTG
>Ga0115554_1002503_pt1 | contig 12621 bp, 8 predicted proteins | sample COGITO_mtgs_1104_3_FD_87283 | JGI IMG/M metagenome (GOLD analysis project Ga0115554, IMG submission 87283) | Pelagic marine microbial communities from North Sea - COGITO_mtgs_110404 | ecosystem: Environmental > Aquatic > Marine > Epipelagic | place: Germany:Helgoland, sampling site Kabeltonne... | reverse complement strand
GAGTGTTACGATGACTATTGCTGGTCGCTGTAGCTATCAGTGAATACTATTGGATGCGTCCTGAAGTTCTTTTAATGAAAAATCGGTAAAGACTGTTGCGCTAGAGCTCTTCCAACTTTTCCACCCCATTTCTTGGCATGAATAAAATCAGGACCAAAGCTAAATTTTGGTTGGTGTGAAGGTTGAACCATAAATTTTGGTTTGTGTGAGGTTGACCTAAACCTATCCGTTTTATATGAAGGATGAAATTATCCAGGTTAAAGCCGGCCGATATAGCTCAGTCGGTAGAGCGCACGACTTTTAATCGTGTGGCCGAGGGTTCGAGTCCCTCTATCGGTGTTTTTTTTGCCCACTGTTTAGGGGTTACCGCGAGAGGAACATCCTCGCGAACGTGTGGGCTTAAACGGGATCTTCGTGTGGCGTAGGCAGTGGCTGTCGTGAAGGAATAAAAGGTGCAACGGCGGCTCTCTTTTTTTGCTTCATTAGCGGGTGGGGGAATGTGTGGTGATAAGATGAGATGAAGGGCACCACACCAAGATTTTTTATTTATTTTTTTGGCGTCGGTCGTCGGTCCTTCCTTCCAAGCGTCGTAGGGGGCATCGATCGGATCGGAGCAAATTGATAATGCGAGTTTTATTTGCTGGTGTTTTATCGTAAAAGTACGGTCCCTAATTTTTCATTATATTCACCCACTTTTCTAGTGTGCGTTGGGTCGTTTCTTGTTCTCCTCCGCTCTCTTTGCCTTGGATGTTTTGTCAGGGTGACATCCTTTTTTCCCTTTTCTACGAACCATACAAAATCAAATCTACGAAGCCATTACTCCCCCTGTCCCTGTTTGCCGTCAACGATGATGGTAAAGAAGCTACATCACCCCACCCCACTAACTAACTCCCACCACTCACTAACTCCCACCCCACCACTAACTAACTCCCAGCACTAACTAACTCCCAGCACTAACTAACTCCCACCACTAACTGAACTCTACCAATGTGTCCTTCAATTTTCCCTCTACAAGTGCTGCGTTTTTGGTGAGTTCTTCGCACCTGATTTTCGCGGCCTTGATCTCCTCCCTGGTCTCCTTGTTTTTCAGTATGATATCCTTGACGTCCTTTTGGAGGTTGCGCAGTACCTGGTGGTTTTCGTCGTTGAATTTGCTCAGGACGTCCGCGACCTCGGCAGTCTTTTTGTCTAGATCACCTTGTAGCTTGCTGTGAAACGTGGCTAGATACCTATTTTTCCTTTCCTGCTCTTCAAGGAGATCCTTCGTAACCCTGACTTTCTCGCCCAAATCTTTTTTCTCCTCAGCCAACTCCTTCAGTAGCGATTCGTTGTCGATGATCTCTTCCTTGTACTCGTTTTTCACCGTCCTGTTGGCGATGAAGTCTTTCTTTGCGACGTCATTGCAGTCCATTACGACCTGTAAAATCTTGCTGTTCCGTTTGCTGTCGATTACGAGCGTAGCATATTCGACCTGATAACGCCTCCTCTCCACTTCGACCTGACTCTTTGCGTCCCTGGTCTTGCTTATTTTCGCCGCAATCTGTGCTACCTTTGTCTCCCTCTTTTTGAATAATCCCGTGGTCAAATTTACGTCCAACAACAAGTTCTCCAGTGTCCTCTGGTGTTTCTTGCTGTCATTCTCCAATTTCATCATCTGGGGCCTAACCTGGCTGAGAAATTTTTCGTGTTTCTTGGCCGCGGACGATTTCTCCTCCAACAGATTTCCGACGCTGACGTTCAGTTTGGCCTCCTCGGCTTCGTTCTTCTCTATCAGCACGTGTAATTCGTCCTCCCTGTGCTGTAGGATCTTCAAGGCATACTCCAGCTCGTCGAGCGTTGCCACCCAGCGGGTCAGTAATGATCTCTGCATCTCCGTGTTCATGAATTCGTTCCTGCTCCTCTTGCACCTGGTCGTTTCATTGTCGATAAGGGCAAACTTTGCCTCCTCGTCGCTCACGAGTTTATTCAGTCTCTCCATCTCTCGGCTGATGCCGACACTTTTGGCCACGGTTCTCGCACCGTCCACGTCCCCCTCCATCATCTCGTTGAAGTTCTCTGTGACCCTTAGAAACTGCCGAACGGCGCCGCTGATTTCCCGCTGGTCCCTATTGACCAACATTTTTTCCACTGCGTTGCTCTCTCCTCCGTATTCGCCCTCGAATTCTCCCTGAATTTGCATCGCCTCGTTGATTATGAACATAATGAGCTGTTGTCTCTGTTCGAAAATATCAACAAGTTCCAGGGCTGTGATTTGTTTCTGCTTCCCCCTCGAATTCGCTCCACCTCCACTTCCACTTCCACTTCCACTTCCACTTCCGCCTCTCCCTCCACCTCCACCTCTCCCTCTCCCTCCACCTCCACCTCCACCTCCACCTCCACCTCCACCTCCACCTCCACCTCCACCTCCACCTCTACCACCACCCTGAGAGTTGCCCTCCCCCTCCCCCTCCTCGAGCTGCTCCGACGCTGACCGAGCCTCGATTGGCCTAAGCTTAACCAGCTTGTTCTCAAGGTCATCCGTCTTCTGCCGCCAAAAGCTCTTGCTGTTCACCAAGTAGGCTGCGTTGATGACACTAACTCCGCTGTTCTGGTATCTCGTCATGAAGTTTTCCTCGCTTTCGTATCGTCCTTTGCAAATTTCTGCCGCGTATCTTGTCAGCGCCCGAAGATCCGCCTTCATGGACAACAAAAACTCGTTGATTCTCTTTCTCCTGAAGTCAATCTGAGTTTCAGTCGGTTTGTGGCTCCTCGTTTCTTGGTCCTCAATCTTTTGGCAGCGTACGATGTGTCCTTGGACCATTTCTAACAACTGCGCGACGTCGTCCTTCCATATCATGAGCTGGGATGCGATCTGGGTCGTGGTTTTGATGGGCCGGTTGCTGTCCTCATCGCTACTATCCTCCTCATCCTCCTTACCACCATCATCCGGCTGCTTCTTCCTGTCTTCTTTCGATTTTCTCGCGTTGAGGATATCTTGGATGTTACTGGCAGCGTCTTGAAACCTTAGCTGCATCTGAAAGAGTTGGTTAGTGAGAGCATTTCGTGTTGGGATGTTTACATTTCTGTTGGTGGGAGGGGGTTTGAAGTTAGGCGGGGGCGGGGCCGTTATGCCGCCCCCCAAGCCCCGGCTATACATGCTGTTTCTTTATTTATTTAATGCGTGTGTGTCTGGTTATATATTTGCAACAAAAAACAGAATGCCAGAATGCCAACCTTCTCACACTTCGCACCCCCTGACAGTTTCATATCACCTCTCTGTTCCATTAAAACTCAAAAGTGTTATAAATAGGTTTTACCACAACTTCTGGTACCTACTACAAGGTCCGCAGATCGACCTTATTTACCCTAAAAGTATCTCCCAACCCCTTTAACTTCCCTTGTCAATTGCATGCTTTCTCCCACTCAACTGTGGTTCCAAAACTAGGATGAACTGGTCTTCAACTTCGACACCCTAGCTGAAGTTCCTGCAGTTTGTAACCAAAAAAACGAACTCCCATAGTATCAGTCAAGTCAGCCACTCACTATGTCGGACCACGCATATGCTTCTGACTTAGAAACAAACCACCCCAAACAACAAAATCCCTCAGCACAAAACCCCTCAACAAGCACCACGGGCACAAATGCCCACCCACCCAAGCACAACCGTTTGAATTTGACGATAAATGCTGATGCCACAAATTACGACAACAACAACAACGACAACAACGACAACAACATCAACCCCCACCACACCCCCCCGGCCATATCCCCCTCGATCTCTTCAAAGATCAGACGGGGTAAAATAAAGGTTTCGGCGAATGATAAGCGGCGGAACACTGCCCAGAAGCGCGTTCTTCGCGAAGCCCTTCACACTCCGAAATCGCAACTCTCGGACGCCAACATGTTTACTTCCTCTGCTCAAGGATCATCCCGAATAAAACCTTTCAGCCAAATCAACGTCACCAAATCTAAATCATCATCAAATGAACCTCGTCGAAGGTCAATAATGAACCAACTCAACATCAGCAACAACAACAACAACAACAACAACAACACACTGACAAACGAATTGGGATCATCAAATCAAAAAACAAAAACAAAGAACAAAAACAATGGTCCCCCCTCCTCACCAAATTCAGTTCACCCGTGGCGCCTTCCCAGCAGCAAATTCAGGGCAGTGTGGGAGACAATAAATTTCTTCCTCTACCTGATCAATGCCTTTGTCATTCCCACGCGCATCGTCTTTGGAATCAGGGACAACTACGTCGAGCCTATTTACATCACGATTCCGGCCATAATAATCCAGTCCGTGTTCTTCATCGACTTGGTCCTTCGCGGATTCTTGTTCGCCCACGAGAAGCAGGGCATCGTCGTCGCAGCGCCGACTCGAATTTTCTCCGACTACATTAGAACCTGGCTGCTCTGGGATCTCGTCGGCTTCTTTCCGTTCTACTTTGTGGGACAGATTTTTCTGCCGAGACAGACGGCGAGCTTACTCCTTTCATTTCAAATGCTCAAGCTTGTTCGCTACTTTGACTACTGGAAGTTTATCGTGGTCTACTTTACCCGTAAACAAGTTGAGGTGAACATGACTGTCATTGAGATTAGGTGAGTACTGGATATCAATGTACATGCCTGATACTTCCAAATGTAACGTTGCTGCTACCAAATTCTTAGCCATTTCTAACACCACCAACGCCCCTACCATTGCAACTCGCTTCGCTCGTCGCTTCGCTCGTCGCTTCGCTCGTCGCAGCAAGATTATCTTCTTGCTCGTCGTCGCCGTGCAGGTTTTCAGCTGCTTTTTGATATACATCGGTTGCGACGAAAGGATAGTAACTGATGTAACCACGACTGGTGGTGTCTGTATCACGGAAGAAAGTTGGATGAACTCAAATGCGCTCAATAACATCACGGACGCGAACGAGCTCGAGCAGATTTCTTCGGCGGTCTACGTTGTCGCCCAAGCGCTCTACACTGTCGGATACGGAGACGTTTCTACCTCAAACAATGTCAACGAGAGAATTTTCACGACGGTCCTAATGCTCGTAGGAAGTTTCAGTTTTGCTATGACTATCGCCGTCATGTCCTCGGTTATTGCTAACCAGGACATCCTGTCGATGGAGTATCGCCAAAAAATGGAGGTCCTGAGCAGTTACATAACGATGAGGGGACTTCCGGAGGATCTTCATCTTAAACTCAAGAACCACTACGACTATCTGTTCAATGTGCAGTTCGGGAAATTGGAGATGGCGATTCTTGACGAACTCCCGCAATCCCTCAAGACCGAGGTGCTCATGCTGAGCGAGCATTTGGTGCGCGGGCACCCTTTTGTTATAGGGACGAACAACTTGCATTTATGTGAGGAGATCGTCAAAATACTCGTCCCGCGTACTTATAGTCCAAACGAAATTGTGATCATGGAAAACTCGCCGATATCTTCCATTTTCTTTATCCGGTTCGGGAAGGTGAACATCTTGGCGACAGCTTCCATTATGAATGCGAAAAAAGAGAATACATCATTTCATGGCGACGATCCCCCCTCCGCCATTTCCGCTGCACCGGCAACTGTCACCTCCCTCCTCGCTGGCGAGTTCTTCGGCAGTTTTGAGTTTTTCTTCGATGTCGTCAGCGAAGTTACCTACAAGACTGGTACCTACTCTGAGTTGGTTCTTCTCGATCGTTCGAAATTTAACGACTTGATGAACAATCCGAGATTCGACAGTGAGCTGCACGACATAAACGATTCGCTCACTCGCATCACGAACCTACTTAACTTGGACCAGCTTGGTACCATAGACGAGGACTTTGTCTCCCAACAAGAAAAGAGCAAGAACCAATCGCGTAAGCGTTCCCATGGTGTTGATAATTCCTCCTTCGACAAGAATGACAGTGACAACGACAATGAAAACAGCGCCCGATCGTCTACGTCAGATGAGCTGGAAAAGCAGCTACTCCCGCGGTCTCTGCTCCTCCAGCTACAAGCTGAGAAGGCTTTGCATGAAAAGATGTTGGCGGACAAAGAGAAGAATTCCAATCAAGGCGGAGCCATACTGGAGGAGACCGATGAAAATGTGGAGAGTGCTCGGAGGTACATGCTGTCCCCTTCCTCCTCCTCTAGGTCCCCCGGGACGCCATCATCAAGGATGTCCCCAGGAACGGTTGCTGCGGCCGCCGCTGAAGCCTCCACCGCAATCAAAACTGAGATCAATTACCATCCTGGCATCACCAACTTGGTGATCAGCTGGTGGACGACTCGAAATAATATTCACAAGCAAATCGTTATTTTCAAGAAGAATATGCTGAGCAAGAAGAAGTTTGCCAGTATGATCGACGACCAAGACGACGAGGATGAGATGAAGGTCTTGATGCCGGACTACTTTGTTTTACTGGCGACATCAAAGTGGCGGAAAGTGTGGGACTTACTTTGCTTCTTTTGTACTTCGTGGTGCACATTAATCGTCCCCTGGAGGCTTTATGCGGTGACTCTGACGGACGGGAGTTGTTTCAGCGACAACCTTGGGGCCGGTATATATGTGGATTATGTGACGGACTTCTTCTTCCTGTTGAACATCTACCTACAAGCGAAGGTATTCGCGTTTACAGACATTACGGAACAAGGGAAAATCATGCACATCACTGACCGCAAGCTGATTTTCGAGGAGTACTGGAAGTCACGGCGCTTGCTTGGTGATATCATAACGGTGATTCCCTACGACTTACTTGGCTTCTTTGTCGGTTCCTGGAACTTTCTCCGTGTTCCGAAGATGCTCATGGCTCTCCGCTTTCCCTATCTTTTGACCCGCCTGCAGAACCACCTCCAGGCATCCAAAATCCACATCTCGATGGATGCGATTCTTACCTTCAAATTGACAATAGCCACTTTTGTTTTCTGTCATTGGGTTAGCTGCATATGGGCCATTATTTACAAACCTGAAAACCGTTTTACCGACTTGATGAGTGCCTACTACTGGACACTCACTACCATGACCACGGTCGGATTTGGGGACATTACGGCGATTACAGTTGCCGGTCGGTGGTATTCCCTGATCATCATCATTTTAGGAAGCTGCATTAACGCCGGTGTGATTGCCAACATCACCGCGATGGCCCACAAGGTCGTCATCAGCGAAGACAACGCACAGCACGTCATGACTTGTGTGGAAAAGTATATGGTAGAGAAGGAACTCCCTCACAACATTCGGGAGCGTTGCCAGCGCTACTTCCGAACACTGCGTAGTGACGTAAACGAGACCAAGGTCTTGACGGAGATTCTGCCTCCTCCCTTCCTACAACGCGTTTGCTATCACAACCACGAAGACATGATTATGAGCTCGTCCATTTTCGAAGGTGTCAAGGAGGTCAAGGGTTTGATATACTGTCTCTCCAAAATGATGAAGGAACAGGTAGTTGTAGAGGGTGACTGGGTGATGCTTGATAACCCTAGCCACGAACAGTTCTACTACTGCAAGGATGGTAGTGTCGCATTGAAGAAGCTCCCTTCTGAGGGGGGGAAAGCGACACAAGTCAAGGAAAATTTGGAGGTGATCGTTGGAGGACCTATGCCTACGAACAAGACATTCGGAGAGTACAGCCTATTCTTTCCGAACCGGAAACCTTACAACGCGAAGGCCATCAGTAACTGTGCCTTGGTGACGATGAAACCAGAGGAGTTCATGTCGCTGGAGATACATTACCCCAAAGAATTCACCACCATGCGCGAGTTTGTCGACGATAAACTCACCACCCTTGAATCCGGTGATGTTGCGTCTATCAACAACGCTCGCGCAAAAACTGGTAGGTTAAATTCTCGACGAGCTAGTTTGCTGGGTGATATGATTGTTGGAGCTGGGGAATTTTCCGGGACTGAGACTTCCATTACCAACATTTTGAAGGGCAAGGGAGCATTTTCTCCCAACAGCGGCTTTTTATATTTGTGGAACGTTGTGGTGTTTCTTTTTTTGGTGTACAACGTTTTTGCGATTCCCTTCAGGCTGGCCTTTCTCGGAGACGGCGCTGGTAGCGTGGTGATCCTCATCTACTGCTTCGACTATTTGGGTGACGCCATCTTTTTGCTGGACATCAGACTACGGAGCACTTCACTGGGATACACAGAGGGGGAAAGATCAATCGTCGACGCCAAAAAGATACGACAGCACTATTTGGGTACGGGGAGATTCAGAGGGAAGTCACTCTGTGACATGCTTGCCATAATCCCAGTGGAATTTGCGAGTTCGTTGATTGAAACTGATCTGTTGCACATCGATCAATTGTTTGGCCTGCTGCGAGTGCTGAGACTGTTGAGGTGTTGTCACGTTCATGAGCATATCCGCTGCACGGATAGTGTGTTCGGCTACATTACGAAGAATAAGCAGAAGAACACTCTGAAGGTGATGAAACTCCTCATGACTATTTTGTACGCCGCCCACTTTTTTGGGTGTGGTTTCTTCTTTATTGCATTCGTGCAGAACAAGAATGGAAATGAGAGTTGGGCAGACTGTGATGCTAGCCATCTATCCAATCGTTTGCTGCCCTGTCTGGACGATCCGGACCGAATTGAGGTGACAAGTTTGATCAACAAGTACATTCGCTCAGTTTATTGGGCCACCACTGCCCTCACCACTGCTGGGTATGGGGATGTAACGGCAACAACACCCATCGAAGAGGCGTTCAGTATTGCCATTCTTATCTTCGGGACGCTACTTTTTGCCACGGTCATTGCCAATTTGGAGGAGATCGTCGCGCAGGTCGATGTCACTTCAACCTTATTTCAACAAAAGCTCGACGAGACGAAGACCTTTATGAACAAGCGGGAAATCAACATCAATGTCCAGGAGGAAATCGGGCGGTACTACGATACCCTTTGGTTGAAGCAGAGGGGCGCTAGTGAGATCGCAGTGCTTAATTATTTGCCCGATAGAATCCGTCACGAAGTACTCAAGCACCATGTATTCAAGACTTTGAAAAGTGCGCCAATCTTCGACCATTTTAGCGTCGAGTTTCTTTCTCTCATTTTGAGCAAGTTGGATAGTAGTTTTTTCCTCAGTCGTCAAGTAATATACGAGAAAGGAGAGTGTGGATTCGAGCTGTTTGTGTTGACTCGAGGCAGTGTTGACATGATGGATGGTAAGAACACTCTCATGACTGTTCGAAGTGGCCAACTATTTGGGGAGGGAGAATTCTTTAAGCATGAGCCTCGTATCTGCGGCGCGGTTGCGAAGGAGTTTTGCAATGCCTTTATATTACATAGCAGGGAAATGCACGAGCTTCTGGAGGACGATCTGGAGCATTGGGCGATTTTTGACGAGCAGGTTGTTGAGGCGGCGGATAGGATCGACACGACTGCAAAGGTTGAGAAGATGAAGAAGAACTTAAAGAGCGGGGGGAAGATGGCGCAAATGATGATGCTCGACGATAACACGGAGGAAAAGAAGGATCTCGTCTATTTGCCTGACAGTGTCTTCAAGCGTAGCTGGGATTTTGTGATACTCATGGTAATTCTGGTCAACGTTATCACCATCCCATTGCGTGTGGGGTTCTACGAAGAGTGGGAACAGAGCGAGAGCAGCGAGATTGTCTGGTTGATATTCAATGTTTTTCTGGATTTTTTGCTAGGGATCGATATGTGGTTTGGATTCAGGCGGTTTGCCACCGTCAGCGATGGATTGCTGATCGCTGATCCGCACGAATTTTCCCAAATTTATTTGAAAGGACGTTTCAAGTTTGATCTAATCACGGTGTTTCCGGTAGACAGCATAGTCTGGATTCTAGGAGAGAGGAACATAAGGACAGTGGCCCTCATCCGGCTGACAAAGTTCATCAGCCTGGCCAGGTTCACAACGCTAATGCAAAGTCTCATTGATTTTTTTGAGGAGCAGGGTGTTAGGGCGAAAAGCGGGTGGTGGCATCTCCTGAGGATGGTGATACTAGTGTTGTTGACGAGCCACTGGTTCGGCTGCGTATTCTATTATATTGCATATTTGCAAGGGCTTGACAATGACCTGAGCTGGACCGAAGGGACAAAGTTGGAAGACCCAAGAGTTAGTATGACGGAGAAGTACACCACTGCTCTGTATTGGTCCGTGTATACGATCACACTTGTGGGGTATGGTGACATCAAAATAAAGAGCAATGCGGAGATGCTTTTCAGCATTATGTGTATGGTCAGTGGTGCTGTTTTATGTGACGCAGGGATCACGGCGATTTTGTCCTCTCTGGTCCATGCAATGGACGCCAGCGCAGGAGAGAGCCAGGCGTGGACGCAGGTCATTACGCGATACATGAAACATGCGAAGATGCCGGAGCGCCTGCAAGAGCAGGTCTACGGTTATTTTGTCTACATGCACTTGAATGAAGATGATCTGGAGGAGGGCAAGGTGTTGCGCAACATGCCCCGAATGGTCAGACACAAAATGCTCGAGGAAATTTGCTACCCGAGTATACGAAAAATGCCTACTTTGAACAGCTACGCAGACGGATTTATTAGGAGTTTGGTTTACGGCATGGCGCCTTATCTGAGCCTGCCCAAGGAGATTCTCATCATCGAGAATGAGCCATGTCCTAAACTATTTTTGGTTGTGAAAGGTAGAGTGCATGTGTTGACGATGGCATCGACCAGTCTCGGGACCGGACGAAGCCCTAAGGCGAAAGAGGCGAACGGAAAGGTATCGGCCCGAAAAGCGAGCCTAAGCTTCAAGGAGAACCTCAAAAAATTCACAGGTGGAGGAAGCAAAGTTAAAGATTCTGGAAAAGTCCACGACTTTGTCATCGAAGCGACTCTCGGAGATGGTGCTATATTGGGAGACTTTAAGCCCAACAATCATACCTACCGGAGCTGCGAGTACGGTGATATGTACACCCTTGACCTTACGCACTATAGCGATTGCTTCAGCTTCGTGAACAATAATCGAAGCGCCAGCAAGAGAGATCTAATTAAGGAAGACAACGCTAGGACTGGATATCTAGCATCGGATGATGATGCAAATGCCAAGAAGGGAGCGGCCAATACTCTCAAGAAGGTCGGCAGCCAAATTGTGAGAGGCGCAAGCTTTTTTAACCCAAGCAGGAGGAAGACCAACAACAAAATCGTCGGGGTTTGAAGGGTTTGAAGGGTTTGAAAGGTAAAGAGATGAATGGAATGACATAATATACTATGTAAAGTGTCGGTGTTTTTATAAGCTATAATCTTCACACATCGCCAGTGTTTTCTTCTTAACCTACTCAGTCCGCCAAAATTGGATAACTATGCCAACCCATTTTCTCTCGCCCATTTCGGACTGTAGACCGGTTTAACCTTGGCATCCAGAACAGCCGCCACTCTCAGATCCTCCTCAGTGACTCCCCCGACCTTGTGTGTGTAAAATTCCACGATAATTTCCCTGTAAGAGACTAAATGAAAGTCAGCGTGATGCCCTTCCGCCTCGCAAACCTCCCCGGCTTCCTGAAGGAAGTCCATGGCACACTGGAAATTCTTTGCCGTAAAACTCCTCCTGATGATATTCATCCTCATCGCATCCTGGAATATCGTCCTGTGTTCATTGTTCGTTTGGCGAATAATCTTCTTTGTTTGCACCGACCAGAGCGGCATGGCGGCCACTCGCTCGTGAAGGGATTCCGTGGTTAAGATATCCTCCTTTCTAGCCTCTTCGCAAGGAATGCATTTTGACATTCGTGTAGTAAGATTAAACCTTTATTTACTATGTGTATGAATATAAATAATATAGTTGCTGTATGCACGTTTTCTAAAAGCGATTGGTGGTTAACTGTGTGTACACAAACAAGAACGTCAGAAAAATAATGATCTTCGATGATCCTTCCATATCACCTTTGAATGTTCATAAAAGCGTGATTATGAGAGTCCTACGCAGTGCTATTGCATTCTCTACCGGAATTCGTTGTCGTTTTTCCCTGACGGCATCCCCCCATTTGTCTTTAATCCGTCCTCCTTTCTCCTCTCCTTCTCTGAGGCCGGTGGGCCACACTTATAACTATAACTTGTGCCAGCAATCTCTAGCGTATACGACATCTTTGCGATCAATGGCGGGCCCGAGTGACGGCGAACATGCAACTACCGTCAGTTTATGCGAAAAGAAGATCACTGCTGCATTGGAGCCTACAAGCTTGGTAGTAACCGGGGCGGTGAGTGTTCAATACTGTCCTTGTAGCGTGTTTTACTGTGAGGGATGATGAGGTGGAGGGTTTATGTGGCTCTCGGTGTCTTCTCTTAAAAGAGCACGCATACATGGAGCACTCACTTGGCCTGCTTGCTTGCTGCTTCTCACCTCTCCCCTCACTCTCCATTGGCAGAACGACGACCCGAATGGCAGTCATATCTCTATCGACATCGTTTCCTCTCTGTTTGAAGGCAAGAACAAGGTGAAGCGTAGCCAAATGGTATACAAGGCGATTTGGGAAGAAATGGATGCAGTGAATGGTTGTGTGCATGCTGTTGATCAGATGACATGCAGAACTCCTGACGAGGCGTTTCAGAGTGATAGGTGATTAAGGTGATAGGTGAAGGAAAGATAGCAGACGAGAGAAAAAAAAAGGCCAAAAAAGAAGAAGGGCACGAAATATTTAAAAGAGTAGCGAGTTGATCGAGTTTGCACTGTGACTATTCAATTTTCACTCAATTGTTGATTC
>Ga0115554_1002491_pt1 | contig 12650 bp, 10 predicted proteins | sample COGITO_mtgs_1104_3_FD_87283 | JGI IMG/M metagenome (GOLD analysis project Ga0115554, IMG submission 87283) | Pelagic marine microbial communities from North Sea - COGITO_mtgs_110404 | ecosystem: Environmental > Aquatic > Marine > Epipelagic | place: Germany:Helgoland, sampling site Kabeltonne... | reverse complement strand
AGAGCTTAGAAATGGCGAACGCCTCTTACTGGGAGACCACAGAGACGTAAGCGAAAAGAATGCCGGCATCTTAGTTTTCCCTTCTAAAAATGCCGACCCTGTTTATATCAAGTGGTCGCAAGTCGATGAAATCATTTTTGATTAAATTGAATCCGTGGCGCTGTCGAAAAAATTTAGAAATCAGTTAATAGTCAGTTCCGTATTAACCGGGGCTGTCTTTTTAATACTGTACTCAACCAGTGCTGACAGAGAACTTTATCTCACCGCCAGCTGGCTAGTCATTACTTTGATTTTGGTATGGGTGTTCAACCATTTTCTGACTAGAAAACTGGACAGGGTACTGCCATGGTTAGAGCACGGCACTAAGCGGTTTTACTGGCAACTTGGAGTCGGGATATTGATGTCACTCATCATCATTAACATCAGTTACTTCATTTTAAAGTTTGGGCTCACCACCGCTCCGCCAAATGAGGGGCAGATATTATCTATGAATGTCATAGGCATACTGATCCTTCTGCCTATGATATCCATTAATTTTGGCATACAATTTTTAAGCAACTGGAAAACTGCTCAGGTCAATTCCGAGACCTTCCAAAAAGAAACGATTCGCGCCGAGCTAACCACGTTAAAAAATCATTTAGACCCTCATTTCCTCTTCAACAACCTCAATATCCTTTCATCACTAATCAGCATAGACACCGAGCTTTCTCAAACCTACTTGGAGAAATTTGCCGATGTCTATCGCAATATTTTAAAGAGTAGTAAAGAAGAGTTAGTCACACTCAATGAAGAGCTCAGGTTCATAGCCTCCTACCTATATCTTTTAGAAATACGGTTTGAGGATACGATTCAAACTTTTATTGATATTGAGAGCAAAGCGCACATGCTTTACCTACCGCCACTTACCCTGCAAATGTTGATCGAGAACGCCATTAAGCACAATGCCATATCAGAAGTGAGGCCATTAAAAATTCACATATCATGTCAGAATGGCTATCTATCTGTGAAAAATACCCTCAGAGAAAAGAAGGTAGACATGAGAAACAGCGGCAAAACGGGCTTAGAAAACATTAAAAAAAGGTATTCTTACTTTACCGACAAAGAAGTCCAGGTGTTTAAAAACCCAGATAACTTCATTGTCAAAATTCCTTTAGTAGATTTGGAGGCACAATAACCATGAAAGTAGTTGTTTTTGAAGATGAAAAATTAGCCTCCGATCGACTGATCGAGCTTTTAAAGACCTTAAAGCCTGAGGCTGAGGTGCTGGCCGCTATGAAATCTATAGAGGCTGCTGTCTTATGGCTACAAAACAACGAACACCCCGACTTGATCATCAGCGACATCCATTTGCTTGATGGTTCAAGCTTTGAAATATTCGACCAAGTTGAGGTTAAAACGCCTGTGATTTTTACAACAGCCTATGACGAGTATGCCATTAAGGCCTTTGAAGTAAACAGCATAGATTATATTCTGAAGCCGATTCAAAAAGAAAAACTGGCTATTGCGCTTGATAAATACGACAGCACTAAAAGCTCTGACACTGGAAGCCCTCAAATTAACATGGAAGAAATCCGGGCGGTCATTTCCGGTGCGTCAAAAGACTATAAATCTCGCTTTTTAGTAAAGCTAGGCCAGCGGATTAGGGCAGTGCCTATCGAAAAAATCGCTTACTTCTTTTCTCAGGATAAGCTTTCATACCTCATAACATTCGAAGGTCAGAAGCTACCAATAGATCAGACCCTAGAAGAATTAGAGTCGTTACTTGACCCCAAGCATTTCTATCGTGTCAACCGTAAATTCTTCGTACACTTCGACTCCGTAACTGATATTCACCCCTATTTTAAAGGTCGTGTAAAGCTAGGACTTAACCCTTCTATTGAGGAAGATATAGTGGTGAGTAGTGAGAAAACTCCGCTGTTTAAAAGGTGGCTCGACCAATAAACTGAATCAGCCCGTCGGATTCGGTATCAGACCCTCCCGTTTCAGTTCGAAAATGCCCCGATAGAACCCTTCTCTATTTCAGAACCTTTTTGTTGTCTACATATTTGAAGTATCAAAAATGAAAAAACAACTAAAACATAAAAAGGTCATGAACTCAAAATTAAAAATCACCCTGATCGCCATTTTCACCTTAGTCGGTTCTATGAGTGCGACGGCACAAGACGAAGCACTGATTTACGGAAAGCTCACAACAATTGACGGCGATACTTATACTGGTCAAATTAGATGGGGTAAAGAAGAAGCACTTTGGGTAGATGTATTCAACGGTACTAAAGAAGACAATGAAAACTATCGCTACTTAACTAGAGAAGAAAAAAGAGAATTAAGAGATAGAGACAGGGGTAACTGGAGCGGCATTAACATTAGCTGGGGCAGTAACCGCGATTATGAAACTACACACGAGTTTCAAGCGCAATTTGGAAATATATCCATTTTAGAAATCAACAGACGTTCGGAAGTAAAAATGACCATGAGAGATGGCAAAACCATCTATGTTGAGGATGGGTCTAACGACTTTAATGCGACTATCCACATTATGGACAACGAACTCGGTAAAAGTTCTTTCAAATGGAGCCGAATTGAAAAAATAGAATTCATGGAAACGCCTAAAAAACTAAGCGAAACTATGGGTAGCCCACTATACGGTACTGTTGAAATATATGGCGGTGAATACACTGGTTTTATAGAGTGGGATCACGACGAAAGATTGTCTAGCGATATCTTAGATGGTGATACTAGAGATGGCGATGTAAAGATTGAATTCGGAAAACTTGCTTCTATTGAAAGAGACCGTAGTGGAAGTAACATTGTAACAAAATCAGGTAGAGAAATGTACTTGAGAGGTTCAAACGATGTGAACAGCGAAAACAGAGGCGTAATTGTAAGTACGGATTTTGGTAGAATCGATATCCCTTGGAGAGAGTTTAAGAAAGTGACTTTCAAAGATGCTCCAAGCAATGTTTTGAACTACAACAGCTTTAAAAACTTGAAAAGGCTTTCTGGTACAGTTACCACAGTTGACGGCGAAACGCTTAGCGGCGAGATAACTTACGACTTAGACGAAGCTTATTCATATGAAATGCTACAAGGAAAAGATGATGACGTTGAATTTATCATCACCATGGGTAGCATCAAGAGCATTACCCCGAAAAATTACGATTACTCTACAGTGGTTTTAAAGAATGGCACTGAATTGTTAATCGGAGATGCAAGAGATGTAAACGAAGACAACGATGGTGTACTCGTATTCTCTGGAAGCGGAGACCCTAAGTATATCTCTTGGGAAAAGATTAAGACAATTACATTTAACTAATACAACTCAGGGCAGCGCCCAAAAGTCAAAAACAATACTTCATAAGTCAATTGCTTAAGGTCGCGTTTGGTCACGCGGCCTTTTTTATTGCTCATTTTTGAGCACCTTTAACAAAACCCTAGAAACTAAATAGGAAGTAAAAAAATAGGGCAATCCACACGGCATCTACAAAATGCCAAGCGTCTGCAAGTATTTTCAGTTTAACCTTCTGATAAGGATTCGTAGAATACATCAGATGCTTTACAGCATCTTGAGATGTTTTATGACATTCCATTAACAAAACAATGGCAAATATCATTACACCAACCATATGCAATACATGTAGTCCTGAAATCACATAAAGATAGGCCCCCGATCTATGGCCTGTAAAAAGTATATCATAGGCCTGTAATTCCTTCCAACCAGCGACTTGAGAAATGGAAAACGCAAAACCCAAGAGCAACGTAAACCCTAGCCATTTCTTTACTTCATCTAAATTGTCCTTTTCAAATGCAGGTAAAATCTTTGTGACACTATAACTAGAAAGTAGCAAGACAAACGTGCTAATGACAAACGATTTAGGAAAGTTAATGGTTAGGAAATCGGCATCTATAGGTCTAGAAACCGTAAAAGCCACTACTGTGAACAAGAAAATAACGGCACTCCCGATCATGCTTACATAAAGTAAAACCATGTGCGGATGCATATTTTCAATGCGTTTGAATGCCTCTTTTCTCAAGTCTAAACCTTGCTTTTGCTTTTTCATTTGCGCTTTGTAACAACTAGATAAACGAAAGGGTTTAGTTTAGCAACAATTATTTCTTGGAAAGGCAACTAAGCCTGACTGGGCGTAAGGTCAAAAAATACTACATTTGCAGGCCACTCGAGCAAGATTCATTGAAGGTTAAAGATTTCATAAAGATTTACAAAGAGGACGCGCTGATTCAAACTATTGCAGAGCGAATCAAGCCCAACCAACCATCACGATTAAGACTGAAGGGTTTAATCGGTAGCCTAGATGCGGTGCTTGCTGCAGCTACTTATCAGATCAACAAGCAAACAAACATTTTTGTATTGCATGATAAGGAGGAGGCTGCCTATTTCCACAACGACCTCCAAAACCTGATGGGAGAGAAAGAAGTCCTGCTTTTCCCTACTTCCTACAAAAGGCCTTATCAATTCGATGAAACAGAAAATGCCAATATCCTTATGCGGGCAGAAATTCTGAATCGAATAAACCATAAGGCTTCAGTGGGTGAGCTCATAGTGACCTACCCAGAAGCTTTAACAGAAAAAGTTATCAACAAGAAGGCGTTATCTAACAATACGTTTTCGGCCAAAGTGGGCGAGCAGCTAGATGTAGCCTTTCTTTCGGAGCTCCTACTTACCTACGATTTTGAGAAAAATGACTTTGTATATGAAGCTGGTCAGTTTTCAGTTCGTGGTGGTATTCTAGACGTGTTCTCCTATGCACATGATTTGCCTTACAGAATTGAGCTCTTCGGCAATGAAATTGAAAGCATCAGAACATTCGATCCTGTTTCTCAGCTTAGCGAAGAGAGCATCAAGGAAATTAATATCATTCCTAATGTTCAAACAAGGCTCTTGGCAGAAACAAGGCAATCATTTCCAAGTTTTGTTCCCAACAATACCAAAATTTGGTTTAAGGATTATCAACAAACGCTAGATGTAATTGACAAGTGCTTTCAGAAAGCCACGGATAATTTTGATCAAATACTATCGGCAACGGACACACAGATAGTTTTAAGCCCAAGCTCTCTCTTTGAAACATCCGATACTTTTGTCTCCGATATTCATGGGTACGCGCAAGTAGAATTCGGCAGTCGAAGCTATATGCAACCTGATTTTGCCTTCGATTTCGACGTAGAGGCACAGCAGTCTTTCAATAAGAATTTCGACAAGATTGTAGAGAACCTAGGTAAATGGCAAATGAACAACACTACGCTTTGTGTTGCCGCCGAGTCCCTCAATCAAATCAATAGGCTGGAAACAATTTTTGTTGAATTGGACCCCACCATAAAGGTACAATCCATAAATATTGGCCTGAGACAAGGCTTTATTGATAAAAACAGAGATGTCCTCTGTTATACTGATCACCAACTTTTTGACAGGTTCCATAAATACAAGACCAAAACCAAGCACTCCAAATCAAAAGCACTAACGCTCAAAGAGCTTCGCTCATTACAGCCTGGAGATTATGTCACACATATTGATCACGGCGTGGGCCGATTTGTGGGCATGGAAAAAAAGGAGGTCAATGGGAAAAATCAGGAATCCATTAGACTCGTTTATCGCGACGACGATTTGCTATATGTGAGTTTGCACTCTCTTCACAAAATTTCCAAGTACACCGGAAAAGAAGGTATGGCACCTACCATGAGTAAGCTGGGTAGCCAAGAATGGGAGAATAAGAAGAAGCGCGTCAAAGGAAAAGTAAAAGACATTGCCAAAGACTTAATTAACCTCTATTCTAAACGAAAAAATGCTCCAGGCTTTGCTTTTGGGCAGGATGGGTTTCTTCAGGCAGAACTAGAATCATCTTTCATTTATGAAGATACGCCTGATCAGGCTACAGCCACAGAGGATGTAAAGCACGATATGGAACTCTCCCACCCTATGGATCGCTTGGTCTGTGGCGATGTTGGTTTTGGTAAGACTGAAATAGCCATTAGAGCCGCTTTTAAAGCAGCCGTCAATGGCAAGCAAGTTGCCGTACTTGTGCCAACAACTATATTGGCTATGCAACACTTTAGAACCTTTGCAGAGCGCCTCAGTAATTTTCCAATCAAGGTAGAGTACATTAACCGGTTCAAGACCGCAAAGGAGGTAAAAGAGACCCTAGAGCGTGTAAAAGAAGGTAAAACAGAAATTCTCATCGGAACTCATCGTATTGTAAACAAAGATGTTTCCTTCAAAGACCTTGGGCTTTTAGTTATTGATGAAGAGCAAAAATTCGGCGTTAAGGTAAAAGATAAACTGAAGGAGTTTCGCGTGAACGTAGACGTTTTAACCCTCACCGCCACGCCTATTCCTAGAACATTACACTTCTCGCTCATGGGTGCGCGCGACTTAAGCGTAATTGCCACCCCGCCACCAAACAGGCAACCCGTAACCACGGAAATTCACTCTTTCAATGAGGTGGTTATGCGAGACGCCATCAGCTTTGAACTAAGAAGAGGAGGTCAAGTCTTTATGGTGCACAACCGCATTAATGACATTGAACAAATAGGAAATATCATCTTGAAGTTGGTGCCCGACGCAAGAATTGGAATTGCTCATGGTCAAATGGAAGGAAGTGTTTTAGAAAAGCGCATGATGAAGTTCATCGAAGGAGAATATGATGTTTTGGTTTCGACCAATATCATTGAGTCTGGGCTTGATATTCCGAATGCCAACACCATCATCATCAATCATGCGCACATGTTTGGCCTTTCAGACCTCCACCAAATGCGTGGTCGCGTTGGCCGATCGAACCGCAAGGCTTTCTGCTATTTACTAACTCCCCCAACTATTGGTTTAACCAGTGAGGCGCGCAAGAGATTAAGTGCCCTAGAAGAGTTCTCAGATTTGGGTGATGGCTTTAAAGTAGCGATGCGCGATTTGGACATTCGTGGGGCTGGAAACCTCCTTGGAGGCGAACAAAGTGGTTTCATTTCAGACCTTGGGTTTGATATGTATCATAAAATCCTAGATGAAGCTGTTCAAGAGCTGAAGGAAAACGAATTCAAAGACCTATTTACGACTGACTTGGTGAAGGAAGCCGCACAAATAGTGGCAAAGGATTGCACCATTGAAACAGATATGGAAATCCTCATCCCAGATTCCTATGTTTCGAACATTTCCGAAAGACTGAGCCTCTACTCTAAACTAGATAGTATTAAAGATGAGGTGAAGCTTCAAGAGTTTCTCAAAAACGTGCAAGACAGATTTGGCGCTTTACCAGAACCAGTGAAAGACTTAATTGAAACGGTAAGACTACGCTGGCTAGCAGAGCAGCTTGGTTTTGAAAAAGTAATTTTGAAAAATGATCTGATGAAGTGTTATTTCCTCCCTTCTGACAACGAGGCCTATTTCCAGTCACCGATTTTTGGTAAAATCATCGCCTTTGTACAGCAAAGACCGAAAAAGAGCAAAATGAAAGAATATAAGACTCGACTGATCTTGAGTTTTACCGACATCAACTCGGTAGATGAAGGAAAATCGCTCTTTAATCAGATGTTAGCACTGTAGCATATTTCTCCAAAAACGCTGAAGATTCACCCAAGTAAGCACGGATTGTACTGTAAATAATGTTCAGGTGAAACCTGAATGTGAGCACATGCGGTAACAAGTCTTTAGCGTCTGGAAGACTCAAATTACCCACTAGAACACCCATAACGTCAAACATTTTAGCCCCATGGTCGGCATAGAACTGTTGTGTAGAATAGATCTCTGCCAAATCCATGTTTTGCTCCATCGACAAAAAGGCACGCGATTGGTTAATGTCTGCCACTTCTAGGGCAGAAGTGTTTAAAAAAGAAAGGCTAAAGCCTACGCTAAAAGTTTCTGGCTTCTTTCCTTCGCTAACATCTAGTATCCACTTCTGAATAAACTCAATATCACTCGCAATTCTTATGGAGTCTTTTTTTAGTTCGCTTTGATTATGCTGTACTTCTAGGACGATATTCTTAAAGGAAACCTCTGCCAGTTTTTCATTCAAATAACTCTGCCTCATTTCGCTCAAAGACATGGCCAAAATCACGGCCACCACTATTGAACTAAATTCGATTATCGCTCTCTTCAGGTTCAGTTTCACACGCCTGTCATTTAGAAACTCATCAACTCCTTAAACTTCAGGGTCTGTCTACGGGAAACATCTATCTCTTCTCCACCTTTAAGGTATATGCGCAAACTGCCACTAAACCATGGCTCAATTCTCTCGATCCATTTCAGGTTAATAATTTGCTGTCGGTTCGCTCTAAAAAACGTTTTGTCATCCAATCTAGACTCCAAGTAATTCAAAGTTCTGGTAATCATCGGCTTCGACTTATCAAAGTAAACGGTGGTGTAGTTGCCACTTACTTCAAAAAGACGAATTTCCGAAAGCTGTACAAACCAGCAGCGCTCTCCGTCCTTTACAAAAACTTGATCGTGAATGGTAAGCAAGTTCTCTCCGCCATCGTTTTGCTCGGCTTCCTTCTTCTTTATCTTATCAAAAACTTTAGAAACAGAACCCGCTAAACGTTGTTTTTGTACTGGCTTCACCAAATAGTCAAGTGCATTGTACTCGAAAGCTTTCAAAGCGTGCTCGTCATAAGCCGTCGAGAATATCACCTCGGGTAAAACCTCAAGTTCTTCCAATAATTGAAAGCCATTTTTACCGGGCATCTGTATATCTAGGAAAATCAAGTCTGGTTTCAGCTCATTAATCTTCTCTTTCGCCTCATCCGCACTAGCAGCCTCGCCTACAATTTGAACATTGTCAAACTCCTTTAGTAAACGCTTTAACTCGTTTCGGGCTAGTCTTGAATCGTCTATAATTAGTGTTTTCATATCCTAAATCGTTTCATTAATTCAATGGTATTCTCACTGTAGCGCATACCATCTGTTCGTTCATGTTTTCTACTACTAAGCTAGCTTTTTGTCCGTAAAGAAGCCTTAATCGTTCTCTAGAATTACTAATGCCAATCCCTTTGTGTTTTTTAGCTCCTTCTATTGAAGCCTTAATACTCAGTTGCCCCGTATTCTTAACATATACACTTAAGCTTTCCTCATCTATCCGGGTAGAAATAATAATCTCGCCACCTTCAGGAAGGTTATTAATACTATGCTTAATAGCGTTCTCAACTAAGGTTTGAATGATCATTGGGGGAATCAAAATTTCTTTAGCCTGCTGATCAATTAGAAACTTATAGCGCAGTCGCTCTTCAAGTTGAATAGCCTCTAGGTTAAGATAATCTTCTACTACCTCTAATTCCTTTTCTAAGGACACTTTCTCATACTGATCGAATTGAATAGAGAACCGAAGTAAATCAGACAAATGAGTGATAGAGTCTCGTGCACGTTCAGAATCCTCCACCACTAGAGACCTAATGTTATTCAGGCTATTGAAAATAAAGTGCGGATTAATTTGAGCTTTGAGGGTGCTTAATTCAGCATCTTTTACTGACGCAGATAGCTTCCATCGCTCTATCTCCATCTCTCTGGCTTTCTGTATAAATTGATATGCAAAGTAAATGGCTGACCAGCTGATAAAATAAATCGTTTGGCTTGTGACAAAACTGATCACGAAGACTAAAATTTTGCTCCCCGTAAAAACATTCAGACTCGCCTCTCTTACGCTTTCCTTTGTAGATTCATCAAGCTCCGTCAACTCGGTAATTCCCATAAGAGAATCCAGAATGGTGGAATCCGACATAGCCAAAACCAAGAATGTGCCTATAAGCACGATTACACTGAGTATCGACAAAATAATACCCTGAATTACACTGGCCATTAGAACTCTTGGCACTAACTCAGGGATTTTAAGGTCTTTCCAATTTCTTTTTTTTACGTACTGTCGGTACAAATGACTGACCAGAACCGCCAGTAAAATAGATAATAGGTTAACTGTAAAAGCAGGCAATAATGGCAGAAACATAGCCATCGCCAGAAAACTGGTGAGCATCAGTCCTCCCCAGCCTCCAAATTGCAGCAGCCAATACAGTTTGCTTTTGTTCATGTTTCAAATAAAGAATTTTCCCTGCCATGGTCATTTGTCTGTTGACTGAAAGGTCATATGATATGACCAAGTGACATATAAGGGGTTAGATATTACAATGTTAACGAGCCAAGTGTCGTTATTACATTCAATTGAACAACTTTAGCAACTAAACAATCAGCTAAACAGATACAATTTCCTGTAAGTTTTAAAAATAACCGTTCAAAAATTGCGTTTTGGACATTGAATCAGGATGTCGGTTTTGTGAGATAATGAGTATAACTGTATATTAGCACGTTCAACTTTCACCTGAGAAGACTAAATATTAAAAAATGAAAAATGTAGTGGGTTTCATAAAAGTGGGTTCTTTGGGACTTCTGATTATGTTTTCAGTAAGTGCCTGCTCTATCTTTGGCAAAAAACAAAAAGTGAGTAGCACTACAGGTGCAGCTTACGGCACCAGAAAGAGCAACCTCGGATTCAAGCCTTATGACGATAGAAGACTACCTAATCCTCCAGGAATGGTCTTTGTACAGGGCGGTAGAACGGTATTAGGCTCTTTTGAAGAGGACCTTTATGGTTCTAGAGACAATATTGAAAGAACAGTCACTGTCAATTCGTTCTGGATGGATGAAACTGAAATCACTAACTCTCAATGGAGAGAATATGTATTTTACCAATACAACCCTCAGGTTCTCAGCCTACCCAAAAACATCGAAATTGAAAACCCAAATGCTAAGGGTCAAGAAGGCATAGCAGAGCCACCAGAGCCTTTTCAGCCAGACTATACAGGGCCCACCCACAGTATTAGCAGCTCAAAAATGATGGAAGACATTATACCTGATGATAATGTTTGGACCAGCAACTTCTCTTTCAACGATGTTTACGCTGAAAACTACTACAGTAACCCAGGTTTCAATGACTACCCTGTAGTTGGTGTTTCTTGGAGACAGGTTGTTGACTTTGCTAAATGGCGTACAGATAATGTAAACCTAAGTCTCATCTTTGAAATGGACTTCGAAGACTTACCACTAGCCTTTCAAGAAGAGTTCGTTGTGATTAACGAAACAACAGGTAACCCAGAGTTAGCCATTGGTGGACAAACCATTGGAGATAACAATGGAGAGAAGCAAGTGATATCTGTTGAAGATTATGACGACTTTCAGCAAGAAGTTGTTGAGTTTATCAATGATCCGCTAAACAAGCGTGAATTTATAGAGAGAGGTATTTACCTACCACAATTCAGACTACCAAATGAGGCTGAATGGGAATATGCAGCGAAGGCCACTATTGGCACCGTATACCTAGACGAAAACGAAGAGTATGGCAGAATCTACCCTTGGGATGGAAGAAGTACTAGAAACCCTTTCGGAAAACGTAGAGGAGAGCAACTTGCCAACTTTAAACGAGGCAGAGGAGATTACGCCGGTATTGCTGGCGACACGAATAACGATGGTTCCTCTATTCCAGAAGAAGTAGGGCGACGTGAGCCCAATGATTTTAACTTATTCAATATGGCAGGAAATGTCAGCGAATGGGTATTTGATACTTACAGACCGCTTTCTTTCGGAGATTTTGATGACCTGAATCCAGTGAGAAAAGATGGAACTGGTGATTCGGAAACAAATTATGGCTGGCAGTCTAGCCAAGTTGCAGATAGCATATCCTTCAACCCACAGCTTGAATATCGTTCATTGGTTAACGATCGTTCTAAAGTATACAAAGGAGGTTCTTGGAAAGATGTAGCTTATTGGATGGCTCCCGGAACTAGAAGGTTTACAGATATGGATCGCGCTACCAGTACTATTGGCTTCCGTTGTGCTATGATATCAATAGGTGATAACGTAAAGAAATAAATCGCGCTTTATAAAGCTTTAAAGAAATGCATCAGCCTCTGGTTTGATGCATTTTTTATTTCAGCCCACCAATAGTAGCAATGCTTATCGAATGTGGGTTTGTTTTCTCTAATTGCTCCGCGCAAGCCATAAGCGTTGAGCCTGTAGTTAGCACATCATCTACCAAAAGCACACGCTTGCCTCTAAAGCTATCTTCTCTCAATACAGAAAATACTTCCTTAACACTTACTATACGGTTTACCTTACTCTTTTTTGTAAGAGAATCAATGTGTTTCGCTTTAACAAAGTCCTCTGTATTAACCTGCACATGAAGTGGTTTCGATAAGCCACGTGCGAAATACTCACTTTGATTGTAACCTCTTTCTTGCCTTCTTTTCCTATGAATTGGAACAGGAACAATCACATCAAATGCATCCTGAAAACCGCTTAAAGCCAGTTCGGTTCCATATCGGTTTCCTAATACTTCACCAATGCCTGGCTGGTCTCCATATTTCAAACCTTGAAGTAACTTCTGAACTAACCCGTGCTTATTAAAGTAACAATAGACCAAAACATCCTTGATAGGTACCACCCCCATAAATTTATTCTTGAATTGAGGAACTTCAAGCAGGTGAGTATTGGTTTTTGGTAAATTGTAATGACATTTCGGGCAGAGATATTTGTTGCCAGATGGTAGTAAGTCATCACACCCAACACATAGGTTTGGGTAAACCAATGAAAGAAAATCAGAGAAGTACGAAACCAAGGTGCTTTTCACTATAACTAGTTAAGAATAGAAAGTAGTCAAAACATGAGTATAGTT
>Ga0115554_1002472_pt1 | contig 12696 bp, 24 predicted proteins | sample COGITO_mtgs_1104_3_FD_87283 | JGI IMG/M metagenome (GOLD analysis project Ga0115554, IMG submission 87283) | Pelagic marine microbial communities from North Sea - COGITO_mtgs_110404 | ecosystem: Environmental > Aquatic > Marine > Epipelagic | place: Germany:Helgoland, sampling site Kabeltonne... | reverse complement strand
ATACAGATCAACTTGGATTGTCTTCAATGCGATGGAAAAGGAAAGTTCATGAATGAATTTGGTTTAATGGAAAAATGTACTTTCTGTAAAAATCCTGATTTAAGTTTCAGTTAGGATGTTTCTGAATTTTTTAATTTATTTTAAATTTTATAACAACAAGAAAGGGGTGGAAAACATTGGAAGTAAATGCATCCTAACATGAATTGCTTTCCTTACACATCACTCTACGACGCAGAAATGATGGTTTCTTGCTATTTCTATTATGCAAAAATAATATTTAAGAATGATCGTATTTCTCAACTATTTTACATCATTTTCTACTGATGTGGCCACATTTTTTACATTCATATCGAATGTCTCCATTTTTTAATTCATTTTTTCTTATTAGAACAATGACTGATTCATGGCATTCCTTGCAAACTCCATTGGGAAAGTTACTATCGTTCATAAATTTGCTATTTATTTATTGAATATAACTAACACTTGTATTTTTGCTGACTGAAATTAAATTTATGATTTTGCAATATCGTAATCTTCCTTTCCGTTGCCAAATTTTTGCGTAATGATTTTCACTCTGTATTTTTTACCTTTTTGAATCTCTTGGGATAATACCGTGGGCTTGCCATTATCATAAAATTTTGCAACTATCATTTTTCGTGACGTGTAAAATTTTTTAACTCCGTCAAATTCTTCTTCAGTTTCAATATTTATTTCAGTAATTGTTTCTTTTCCTACTTTACGCTCAACATTTTCCACTTTTACAATAGTGAAAACTCCTTTATCGTCTAATTTTGAAAGTGAAGATTCTGTCATGATTATTCTACCATAACTATTGCAACTAACACAACAGCTAGTGCAGCAATCAATCCAAGAATGCTTGCTTTGCTAACCATATGTAAAATTGTATTCTGAGCGAATTAAGTAGTTTACGACTAATTTTTGTTATTAATGTGTAATTTACGTATCCCACGTTTTAGTATTGGTTCTTTTGAATTTACTTTTGTCACGTTTGGAATGCTTTGCTTTGTAATTTAGTAAAACTATCCCTGTACCGAATCCAATACCACTAATTGCCAATAGTGGCATTATTGTAATTTCTGGTAAGCCCTCAAATCCTATTGCAATAATTCCGATAATTGCTGATGAAATTATCAAAGCTAAACCTATACGTCGTTTATTCAATAAATTACTAAATTTTCTATGAACTTAAGCATGTTGATTTTTACAACATTATTGGTAATGCACTTTGTTATCATTGATCTTGTCCATGGGTGTGATGATAGTCCTATCTGAACCTTTACAATAATTTTTTCCTTTGAAGTGCTTATGAATTTTAATTTTAGCCATCTTAACACTATCAATTCCGTATGTTCCATTGTGTTCTGATACTTCTTCACTAACAATGTGACAATTCATGGATACATTACACCACTTACACATTATTCTCATTTTATCTTCTTTCATACTATTTCTGTAAAAATCGTGTCCTTAAGCCTATTTACAATGTCTAGTTTTGGAATATTTTCTTTGAATACTGAAATTTTTAGATTATAATATGGTGAACATTTGAATCTAGTTGTTTCTAGTGGCATCTGCTATGATGAGGATCTATAAGATGTCATTAGAAACAAATTCCTGAGTTTCTGATAGTGTCTTTTTTTAATGGGCCTGTTTTGTAGATGGTTATGGGATTATTAGGAAAAAAAAAAGAAAAATGTGATGCTTGTAACAAACCCTTTGAAGATCATGATGAATTACGTGAGCATATGAACAATATTCATCCTGCAACTAAACCTTGTACAAAATGTGATGGATTAATGCAATGGGAAAGACAGAATGCTAATTCGCATATGAATTTGGTTTACATTTGTCGTAAATGTGATTTCGTTGGTGAAATGTGGCGATATCATCCTTAGACTGATTTTTTTAAAATAAGAAACAACTATGAATACCTATAATCTTTGTAATTTATGATAAAACAAATCCCACTTTTGTTAGTATTAGTTGGAATTGTAGTTTTGTTAATTGGGGTAAATCTTGTTATGTCTTACGGGTTGACATTTTTTTCAGGAATATCTCTTTTTTTTGGTAGTGCTATGCTCATAGCCGGAATAGACCTTAAAAGGAAAATTAAAAAATTAAACGCCAAAAATCAAAAGGACCATCATGACTACACAATTTCAAAATTAATGGAAGATGAAGATTCATCAAAAGAAGAAGATGAAAAAAATGATCCTCCTTCTTGATTTACTAATATTCTGATTCTTTTTTAATTACTCGTCTCTGTCTGCTTTTGTCAATGAATTCTTTTTGAGAAGTAAAAGATTTGAATCTGCTTCTCCATTCATATTTTCATCCAGACTAATTGCTTTATCAAAATATACAATGGCCTCTTTGTGTTTTCCTTCTCTTTGAAATGAAATTCCTTTGTTAACTAATTCTTCAATCCTTTCTAAATCATTATCTTGTGTCATGATTTTTAATAAAAATATCCCTTCATTAACCTTGAATTACATGACTTTTTTCAAGATTTAGATTGTGGTGGCTTTTTTTACTCTAAGGTGTCATGATTATCATGGAGTTTAGCAAAAACTATGGCCAAATAATTCTCGGATATGGTCTGCTTTCAATTGGAATCACATTAGTTATGTTATTTCTTCAAACAGGTGGGATATTTTGGATAGTTCTTTCATCTTTGACAATATTTGGTGGAGTGTGGATTATCCGAAAAGAACGAAAAGAAAGAAAAAAGTATGATGACCATGATGATTATGCCTTTGAATCTAGTAACCCTGATTAGACTCAAAATAACCATATACCCAAAGATTCTAGATTATGTACATGAGTGATGAATTAACACAACAAGAAAAGGAACTTGTATCTGAAATCACTAAAGCCATGAAAGATGAAGGTTATACTGAAGAGGAAGTTAGACAGGGATTGGAACTTGCATATCATATACGGACAAATGTAAAACCAAAGGATGATGCAATTTCAGATTGTTGTGAATAAACAAGTCAGATAGATCTTTGTTAATCCATTTTCCTTAAATTCTATATTCTATAAACAAGATTATGACTTGGGCTCCAATTTTTTATGTGTCTTCACAAGACTTTGATGGAGATATAAAATCACTAAAAACAGTTTTTTCACAATTTGAAAAACAGATTCATCAAAAGGATGGTTATCGGTTTAGTCCAGAAGCTGAATTTGCAATGGGATGGTGGTTTTACACAGTTTACTTCAAAATTGGTTTTATCAAAGAACTAGTAGAGTATAATCATACACGTGATCCTAAAATTAAAGATGAAAAAGCAATTCTAAAGATTGTTCAAAATTATCTAAAAATGCAAAAGAGTAGAGCTAGGGTAAAGTTTGATAGAGACAAACCTACACTTGGAGGATATTGGCATTGGTTGTTGAGATGAGTCTTTCTGAATTTTTTTATTAAAAGAATGTACTGTGGCAACCGAAGTTACCACAGGAGAATTTTTGTTTAGTTGCCTTTGCTCTTTTGGAGAGTTATCATGGGCTACTAAACATACCAATTCTCACGGCGTGCAAATTGTAATTTTATGAATTCACTGGTTCACAAAAAGGTTGGTATTTCATCAAATGTATGATTTGATGGTGACAATACTGCCTAATCTTAAAGTAAAATCATCCCAAATGCTTGTGCAATAATGGCAATCACTGTAATAATTACAATTTTTACTCCAAGTTTCAAGATAATTCATTAGAAAAAGAAGGGGTACTTGTTACTTGTGTAACCTATCAAATTTGAATATGGTTGATTTATTTTTATTAAAATTTTAAAAATTCCTTTGAAATGCTTTTCTTTTGTATGTCCTTTTTGATTTTAGAAAATAAACTACCATGACACAGGTGTATGTTACAGTGTTTTTTTAATTAGTCTTCTGTATCTTCTTCTGCTTGTTTTGAGATTTTCTCTATGGTTTTGAGGACGTCTTCATCTGACATGCCTTGATCCTTCATTCGTTGCATGATTTCTTTTACAATTCCTTCCATCATTTCCTTTTTCTTTTCTGGATTTAACATATCATAGCTGAAATAGGCCAATATTTCAACTCTTATTCATAAAGAAAGGAAATAATTATCAAGACCTATTTTCTTTGTAACTTATGGAACGTGAACAGGCAGTATCCATTACAAAATTAGTTTCATATTTGCTAATTATTGTTGGAATCGTAATATTATCTGCAACAATTATCTATTTCTCAACAGTTCCAATTAGTTGGATTTCATATGTGGGAATTATAGTTGGAGGATTAATGCTAGGTATTGGAACAGCAATAATAAATCTGATTAAAAAATTAAAACTAGATATTAAATATGAAAATTAATTATATTTGTAGTATTTTCCATAAACAAACACCTAACAGAATCTTGTGAATTTGATTTAGATGTGAATTTTCATGACTATTTTTGAAGAATTATTCATAAAGAAACGAAAGGCCTGCTGTTTTTTATACACCCAGAAAAGTAATTTGTTATCTATGCATGCAAATGCTTAGGTTGTCTATTGCATGCGTTTGATAGAACATGGAGCGGGTATGCAATAGGCAGGGTATTTCATTAATTGTTCAGAGGAAATCAATATGAGTAACAATTTTCTTTGTAAAATATGGATGAATTAGAATTTTACATGGATGTCTCTCCAGAATGGTGGATTAAATCCAGAAAAGATGAATCATTTGTTAAAAAATATATCTATGAGAAGTTTGATTATGATTTTTATCCAAGAATAATTTCTAAAGGAAAACAAAAAATTGATCTTGATGAAGAAACTAATTTCAAATCTATGTTACTTGATAAATTAAAAAATGGAAAATTTGTGTATGAATTTTTACCTGAGGATGAAAGCATAAAAGAAAATTATTCTATTTGGAATGGAAATGTATCTAATCAACCTAGTAAAAAATTAACAAATTCTAGACTAATGATTAATTTCTAATATCTTATGGTGATAATCTGTCTGGGTCTCTTGGATACAACACTACTTCACGAACATTATCAATTCCAATTAAAGTTGTCATTAGTCTATCTAATCCCATTCCCCAACCTGAATGTGGTGGCATTCCCCAGTCAAATGTTTTAAGATGGTCTTCAAATTGTACAGGATCTAATCCTTGTTCTGATAATCTTGCTTTTAGTAATTCTGAGTCATGCAGTCTGGTTCCACCTGATGATAATTCTAGATATCCATATTGTAAATCAAAAGAACGTGAAAGTGTTGCATCCTCGTCTTTTTCTCTAATGTAGAATGGTTTGAGTTTCATTGGCCAATCTGTTAAAAAGTAAAAGCCTGGATGATTATTTCCAATTATTCTTAGATGTGAATCTAATAAATCGTCACCAAATTCAATTTTTTCACCTACCTGCTTCAGTTCTTCTATGCATTGGTTGTAAGTGATTCTTTCAAATGGTGCCGATGGAATTTCTATTATATGTTCAATTGATTCTTGTTCTTTTTTACAATTTTCTGCAGTAAATGTGTAAACTGCAATTACTAATGCTTCTAAGACATCCATGACATCTTCATAATCCATGAATGCTGCTTCTATGTCAATACTAGTAAATTCTGTAAGGTGTCTTCCTGTATGTGAATTCTCTGCTCTGTAAAAGTTTGAAATTTCAAACACTCTTTCTAATCCAATTGTCATTTGTTCTTTGTATAGTTGAGGACTCTGTGCAAGATAAGCTGTTTTCCCAAAGTAGTCTAGTGAAAATAAATCTGCTCCTCCTTCACTTGCACTTCCAATAATTTTTGGTGTTGTAATTTCAATGAATTTTTTTTCTACTAGTGTTTTACGTAATGCTTGTAATACATAATGTCTTAATTTAAAAATTGAAGCTGTTTTTTGATTTCTCATATCTAATGCACGGTGATTTAATCTTGTATCGATATTACTTTCTAATCTTCCAATTGGGTCTACTGGTAATGGATGAATTGCTTTTGCTAAAACTTCTATCTCTTCAGCTTTTATTTCAAATGCAAAATCTCTTGCTTTAGTTTCTTGAACAATCCCTTTGATTCTTACTGCACTTTGACGATTAATTTCCCCTAGATTATCATTTAATTCTCCTTTGACAATAACTTGAGAAATTCCTGAAATATCTCGAAGTGTAATGAATGACATTTTTCCTAATTTTCTAAGATCTTCTATCCATCCGCCTAGGACTACTTGTTTTCCAATTAACTCTTCACTTAATTCTGAAATATCGTGTGTTTTTACAAAAACCATATCTTTCATTTATCCTCAAATTCTATCTCAATGTCAAGGTTTCGGGCATTTTTGACAATTTCTATGACTTTTTTGGTATCAATTGGGAATTTTGGTGTCCATTTACCTGAAACAACTGCTTTTGTTTTTTGAATGCCTCCTGCCCAAACTGAATTAATTGCCAAAATTTTTGTTGGGAAAAACAAATCCTCTATGAATTTTTTATCTGTCTCTTCTGCTTCTACCAACCAAATTTTCTCTTTGAATTGATCTTGGAGTAATCTATACAGTGTTCTACTTTGTCTAATTGTCATAATATCATTTTTTGCTAATGCTATGATGTAGTTTCCTTCAAATTCTTTACAGGAGTGGAGTGAAAAATTCTCTATTTGCTTATTTGATTTGGCAATTTTTGCTAATAATATTGATGCATCTACATCTGCTTTTGTTAACTCACCTGTCTCTACTTTTCCCTCACATTGAGGACAAAGTACCGCATTTTTTGCATCAAAGCCGCATATTGGAAATATCATTTAAATCGATTTTTTATTTCTAATAATGTTGTTTATATCCCTTAGTGCAAAACAAAAATTCTAGTTTGGATCTACAAATGATATGACTTTGTTGTCGATAAATGGGCTATTTTCAAGATATTCCTCCTCAAAAGGTCCTGTATATGCTGTTGATGATATTGATTTTGAATTGGATTCTGGAGAATCTTTGGGAATTGCTGGTGAAAGTGCATGTGGAAAAAGTACCTTGGGATTATCCTTGATTCGAATGCTTTCTGGTGGAACTAGTTTTGGAAAAATTCTTTTTGATGGTGATTCTATTTTAGATCTACCTGAATCTAAATTTGATAATGAGATTCGTTGGAAAAAAATTTCTATGATTTTTCAAGGTGCTATGAATTCATTAGATCCTGTATTTACAATTAAACAACAATTTGTTGAAATTTTAAAACAACATAATTTTGATGGAAATTTTGATAAATCTATTTTGGATTCAATAAATTCAGTTAACTTAGATGATGATATTTTAAAAAAATATCCTCATGAATTAAGTGGAGGTATGAAACAAAGGGTGATTATTGCTATGGCCTTAATTTTAAAACCTAAATTTGTAATTGCAGATGAGCCTACTACTGCATTGGATGTTTTGATTCAGGCACAAATTATCAACTTACTTAAAAAATTAAAAAAAGACGGAATGTCTTTTATGTTGATTACACATGATTTAGCAGTTTTATCTGAAATTGCAGATAAGATTGGAATTATGTATGGTGGACAAATGGTTGAATTCGGTTCTTCTCAGGAAATTTATAAAAATCCTAAACATCCTTACACTCAAGGACTTTTAGAATCAATCCCTACTCTTAAAGGCAATACTCCAAAATATATTCCTGGAACCCCGCCAAGTTTACTTGATGCTCCATCTGAATGTCGATTTATTGATAGATGTCCTCTAGCTATTGAAAAATGTAAACAACTTCCACCTAAATTTAAAACTGATACTGGTTATGTTCGGTGCTGGCTTTATGATGATGAAAAATAATTATTTTGAATTTAGATACTGTGAATCAATTTTTTTTAGATATGTTTCTTGAATTAAACTAGTTTCTCTTTCTATTACATTTCTGCAAATCATTTTTACATATTTTATCAAATCTGCATCTTGATGATTATTTTCAAATGAATTTATTTTTTTTAATACATTTTGTTCAAATTCCATAGTATTGTGAAGCTCTTTACTCACTTCTTCAATTTTCATTTGCTGATAATTTTTTGGTTTTCTTGAACTAATCTCTTCAATTAATTTTTTAATATCATTCATGTTTTGCAATTTTTCTTTAGATCCTTTAATTTTGATTTTCTTTTTTATGTTCTAAAATATGTTTTAATCCCTCTGTCATACTAAGGGAATCTAAATCAATTTCACAATATGGGCATTTCAAGATATAATTCTATGAATATTTTTTGACGATTGGCAGGCATGAATCTATGATTCTCAACATCTCTGATCTGATGACTTTTTTATCAATTGAAACCCACACTATGGCTTTCTTTATTGCAAATGATATTGTTTGTACTTTCTTACGTTCTTCCCAAACAAATTCAACTTCGCCTAAATTCTTATCGAAGAATGCTTCTAGATCTGAATTCATGGCAATATGTGAAAATTGATACTTGGTATTTTTATCGTCTAATAATGGTGTTAATTCCTGTCTTCTGGAATGTGCAAGTAGTTCTCCTCTTTCTCCTATAACTCCTACAAATCTGATAAATGGACTAATAGAACTGATATTATCGCAAATTAATTTAAATTTCTTAGTTGTCATGTAACTTACTCGATTTTTATTATATTTTAATCCTGTCGTTGATTTTATTGCATTTTTAATTTCTTTTACTGGTAGTTTTTTAAAATATTGATCCTAATCCTAATACTACGATAATTGTTTTAATTATTTTGCCTGATATCATAAAAATTGAGAATTTTATAAATTTCATTTTTTTTACTCCTGCTGAAATTAAAATCAAATCTCCTACGATTGGAATCCATGCTGCAAAAAATATTGCACTCCATCCAAATTTGTCTAGCAGTTTATTGTGATTTTTATCCTGTTTCTCTACATCTGATTTTTTTTTCATTTTTTTAATTAACTTATTTCCACCAAACCCTATGAAATAATTTAAAATTCCTCCTATGGTTGATCCTATGATTAGTGTACATGCTACCAGAACAATATTTTCTCCTCCTATCAGTAGTGCTGATGTCAAAATTTCTGTTGGTAATGGTATTGCTGTTGCTGCTAATAATGAATTCAAAAATAATCCGATTATTCCATATTCTTGAAATATGTTATTAGTTAGTACTTCTTGCATTTGTTGATAATATTCTATGAATAATTCTATACTCATGCATATTCTGTTTTAGTATGTTTATTATTCACTTTGTTTGAAAATTGTTCGTTTTGATTAAATATCGCCTAGAATTGCTTTGATTAATGGAGTTAACTGACATTTTTCCGTTTGCTCCTGATGATGGTTATCTTATCCTAATTTTAGTTAATTTTATTGGCTCTCTGATTCCTTTTGTTCCTCTGCCTGGATTTCTACTCTTGGCAACAATGTCTGTGGGTTCTGGATATGATTTACATTTATTGGCTATCTTGTCTGCTATTAGCGCCACTATTGCAAAACAAATTATATTTTTTGTTAGTTTTGGTGGCCGTAAAATTATGAATAATAAAACTAGAAAAAGAATGCGACCTTTTGAAAGATTGGTTAAAAGATATGGTGCAGCTGCTGCATTTTTTGCTGCTGCAACACCTATGCCTGATGATATAATTTTCATACCTCTAGGACTTGCAAAATATAATCCCAAACGATTCTTTGCTGCAACTCTTGCAGGAAAACTTGTATTAAGTTACATCATTGTCTTTATTTCTCATTATGTTGGTTTGTCATTCATTGAACCATTTTTAGAAAATGTTGATGATGCCACTCCTGTTTATATCGGATTTCTAATTTTTGCTGCAGTAATGACTGGTGTAATTATTTTAGTTTTAAAATTAGATTGGCAGAGAATAATGGTTAAATTTGCTCCTTGGACATTGGATGATAACTCTGACGACAATGTTGATGAAGATAATGAAAAAAATGTTAAAAAATAAATTATATTTGAAAATTCCACAGCATTTCTTTTCCGTTTTTTATTCCCACTCTAGTTGATTTTTTTATTTTTTTTACTTCTAAACCTTGCTCAATGTATATTTCTGTTTTTTTTGTTAAATCTATTCCGTAATGTTCCTTTGTAATTTCTAATGCTTGTGTTAGTTTTCCAGGACCATTTGTTAAATTTTTTAAATTTTTAATATTTCTGTTTTGTTGCATTTTCTTAATTCCTTTTTCTGGAATAATTCCTCGAATTAATACTGCCCCTGCTGGGTCTTTCATTTTTTTGGCTACTACATTGAAACAATAGTGCATACCGTATGTAAAATACACATATGCTATTCCAACTTCTCCAAACATTACCTTGTTTCTATCTGTGATGTTTCTAAATGCGTGACTGGCAGGATCATTTTTGTGTCTATATGCCTCTGTTTCAATGATCGTTCCTGATATTTCGTAATTCCCTATTTTTCTAGTTAATTTTTTCCCTAGTAGTTCTTTTGCTACGACCACTGTGTCCCTTTGGTAGAATTTTTTAGGTAGTATACTCAATGTTTATTTTAATTTCTTTCTTATCTTTTATTTCTTCTATTACTTTAAACAATTTTTTCATATCTTTTTTTAACACATTAATTAATTTTTGATTATATATTGTAGCAGCTGGATGAATTGTTAAAAAATACACTTGATTATTTTTTCTAACAACTTTTCCTCTAAATTTTATTATTTCTTTTCCGTTTAATAATGAATTAAATGCTGTATTGCCTAAAATACAAATTATTTTTGGTTTAATGATCTCTATTTCTTTTTCAAGATAATTCTTACATGTATCTCTTTCAGTTATTGTTGGAACCCTATTTTTTGGTGGTCTACATTTTACAATGTTTGTTATGTATATTTCATCTCTAGTTATTCCTGCATTTTCAAGTGCAATCGTTAATTTTTTCCCTGCAATTCCAATGAATGGCTCTCCATTGATATCTTCATTTTTTCCAGGTGCTTCACCTACAAAAATTACATCTGATTTAAAATTCCCTTTTCCTGGAACTGAATTATTTCTTGTCTTACTTAATTCACATTTTGTACATTGTGTCACTTGCTTCTTGATTTTTTGTAATTTTTTTTCCATACTAACTTACACTTTTCACAGTTGCTGTTCCTCTAATTGTTGGACCTCCATTACCCATAATCATTGATTGCATTGGATCTCCTTTACCACAATTGGTTATTGGTCTTACTGTAAAATCATTTCCACATGCATCAATTGAATTAAAAAACTCTGGTGCTGTTCCCATCACAATTACGTCTCTTAACAAATCTGTTAATTCTCCATTTTCAATTTTTTGTGCATATTGACAAGATATGCTCCAGTTATACCTCTTCATATCAATTGATGGAATTTTCATATTTGAAATATAATATCCGTTTTTTACATCTTTAATTATTTCATCAACTTTTTGATTTCCATTCCCAATACAAGTACATGCCATGCGTATTAGAGGCATATATCGATAATTTGTTGCTCTCATGTTGCCTGTAGGATGTGTATTGAATACTTCTGACGTTTCTCTATTCTGCATATGATTTTTTAAAATTCCTTTTTCTACGAGGTTTGTTTTTTTGGTTTTGACTCCTTCATCATCAAAGTAATACCATCCTAAACTTTCTTTGATTGTGGGGTCATCAAATACATTCAGATTTTCTGAACCGATCTTTTCACCTATTTTTCCTTTCCACCAAGCTCCTCCTGCCCACGCCATTTCTTTTCCTAATACTCTGTCTGCTTCTGATGGATGTCCAAGAATTTCATGTGTAAGAAGTGAAACAAAATCTGGATTCATTACTACCGTTGCATTTTCTTCTTTCACTGGTTTTGCATAAATTAATTCAGATGCCTTTTTTGCAATTTCTTTTGCACTTTGTTGGGAATTATTTATAATTAATTCTAATCCCCCTCTTCCTCCTTCTGTTATGTTTACCGATTGTGTTTGAGCTGAATCATGAGATGTTGCACTCATCTCCATCACTACATCTGTAAAATTTTGTAAAATTTCTGAACCTTCTGTGTTTGTAAAATATTTTGAATTAATTGTATAGTATGGATTCGTAATTGATTTTATAATTTTTGATGTGTCTTTAATTATTTTATTACATTCTAAACCTATTTTTGCTAATTCTTCTATATTTGGTTTTTTTAAAACTGGAAAATTAATTTGTTTTTTATTAATTGGATTATTATGTAAATTAATTTTATTTTTTTTATTTGAAATTTTTTTGTCTGAATTTTTTATTGTATTATCTAAAATACCTTCTATTTCTTCAAATGAATTTGGATTTGTTATTGAACAAAAACTCCATGACCCATTTTTGATTAATCTGACACCTATTCCTCTATCTTCATTATTTCTAATGTGTTCAATTTCCCCATTTTCTATTAATATTGATTTTTTTACTTGTTGCTCTGCTCTTACATCACAATATTGAACACCTGCCTTATCTGCATATTTTATTATTTTATCTGCAAGATCTTGTAGTTTTTGTTCCATAATTCACAAATTTTGATGAGTTGTAAATCTTGTACTATTAATGACTGGATATTGCAGGCATGGTGAAATAATACTCATCTTCAAAATCATAGTCTGCTGCATTCCTTTTTCTCAAAAATTCAAAATATTGTGTACAATTTTCATAAAATTCTTTGTTTTTTGTTGTTTCTTGGTGCATGATTTAACTAGTTATTTTTGAATTTTTTAATGAGAGTGAGTCATTTTGATCCT
>Ga0115554_1002471_pt1 | contig 12698 bp, 9 predicted proteins | sample COGITO_mtgs_1104_3_FD_87283 | JGI IMG/M metagenome (GOLD analysis project Ga0115554, IMG submission 87283) | Pelagic marine microbial communities from North Sea - COGITO_mtgs_110404 | ecosystem: Environmental > Aquatic > Marine > Epipelagic | place: Germany:Helgoland, sampling site Kabeltonne... | reverse complement strand
CCGTGCGCGCCCCAGAAGCTTTTCGAACTTTTCGGGAACTGTAAACCGCGTTTACCTAACGCAAATCCTAACGCGAGTGCGGCGGAGCACTCGCTATCGCCGGCGTCGTAAACGAACGCGCACCGGACGCGTTTGCCGTTGCGAGCGAATTCGTGTCGGTCTCGCGCATTGATCGCGCGAAGATAATCGAGTAACTCGTCGTCATCCGTGTTGGCTTTGTACGCTTGGGAGATCGAGAAGGATTCGTAATCTAAAACGTCCGATAATGGGAGCGCGTCTAAGAGCGCGTGGGCAAAGTGATCGTCGTCGTCGTTCGCGTTGGCATTTTTCTTGTGCAACAGAACCGGAATGCAATCCGACCACAACGCCAACGCGATGTTTTTTGTCCAATGATTTCTCTCGTCTATGTCTTCGTCACCTTCCGCGTCGTTTGGTACGATAACCACGCAAAATGACGCTCTAAATCGCATGTCTTCTGTATCGGATACCTTGTGAATCCTCCGTAAACGCTTCGCCTCATCGTCGTCCCCTAATACGCTAATCAACGCGTGCGATTGTCTCTTCGATTTCAACTTTTCCGCTGTTTCGTCGTTTTTCCTTGCCTCGGACTCGGAAAACGCGTCTGGAATCACCACTTCTCGAAAAACGTCCGTCGTTTGCCCTCGCACGTCTCTCGACGCTCTCAAAAACAAGCAATTCGCGCAGTGCGCTCGCCAATTCGGAAACACCGCATCCATCCCTACTCTCGGCGCCACGAACACGTGATCTAACCCACCGCTCATTTGGAATCGCCCGAGTCGTTTCAACACGTCCACGTAATACCCCTCAATCGTCTTCTCGTCCAACTTCTTCTGCGTCCTCAAACACTCCGGATACGCTGGAACGAAAAAGTGCGTCGCCTCGCTCTTCTCGCTCGTTCTTAACTGCGTCGAGTACAAAAACATCCGGTGTAACAGCTGCTCTGATTCCACCCGTTCGCAATCTTTCGGGGCTAACTTTGCGATTTCGGATATCTCTCGCGACGAGTACACGTACACCTTCGTGTTTGCCAGCGAAAACTGCTTCTGTTCTTCCTCCTCTTCCTCCTCTGATTTGCTCACACTCAAACCCTCCTGTTGATTATGAGGACGATGATGAAAGCTCTCCTCTCCTCGCGCCATGCTCAGCGCGTACTCGTGAGGACTCTTTTGCAAAAACTGGTGGTGCGTATGGTGCGTTCCGAACGCGTATAAAGGTTCTCGCCCGTATTCATCGTTTAAGTGCCGCCCTCGAGATGATGATTTCCCGAAGAAGAGAACTCTGAACGCGAGGGAAAAGAAGAGGAAAACGATGCAACAAATAGCACGTTTGGTGTGCTTGCGCTTCTCTCGGTGAGAGAGGGAAGTGCGCGAGAACGGGGGTTTTGGAGGCATTGTTGCGAGGCAACCAACGCGCGAGAGTATGCGCGTTGTTGTGTGTATGTGTGTGTTACTTTTTATGCGCGTTTTTGAAGTGAAGATTAGATTTGTGTGTGAAGTCTTTCTCTTGACATCTTGAAGAAAGCCAGAAACTGCGCACGAACACGTCTACTCTTCGTTCTCTCTAATGTATATCTATATCTACATATACTATTCTATTCTAAATATCAATCGATCTCGATTTCATTAAATTTGACACGGTCCCCACCGATGCTCTCACCCATAGCTCGCGCGTGCGCCTCTTGGTTGTACCAGTTTTGGGCGTCGTTGACGCGCGAGCGAAACTGCGCCTCGGCTTCTATCCTGCTTAGTTTCGGGATTAAGGATTTCATCTTAGAAATCCACTTGGATACTTTTTGTAAAGCTGGATCGCCTTCATTGGCGGCATCGAACGTGTTGGCGGATACGCCACCGTTGAGGACACAATCGGCAAAGTCCCACAGGCGGACGAATTGCCAGACGTCGTCCGGGTTGTTGAACTCTGGATTGCGAGAGGAGAATAAGGCGTCGCCGACGAGTGCTCGCGCGGCGAGGTCTCTCGAACATTCAAAAGAGACTCGGAAGGCTTCGACGTCTACGCTAGCGTCCACTGGAGAAATGGTAGAGGGAAGAGGTACATCTTCCTCGCTTTCATCATCGCTTTCATCCTCACCGTTTTGTCTTTTTCTCGTCAGCGGAGGACCGCGTTCGATGCGCTTGAGGCATCCGCGAAATCCGTACAAGGCTAAACCGTCGCGAATATACGCGGAAAACGTATCACGGACTGGGAACCACCTCAAGATGAAGGTGACAGCGGGTAAAGAGCTGTCGTTGCTGACGGCATTCGCGAGCTTTTGCGATAACTTCATGGAGAATTGCTTCTTACTCGCCGCGTCGATGGTATTACACGAAGAAACGCAACGCAAGATACTTTTCACGCACGCATCAAAACACGCGCCCGAGGCATCCGAGCGCGGATCGAGTCGAATTTTGGCGATAAGTTTTATAATTTCTGCGCATCCATCTGCGTCAAACTTTTCGCTCTTCGCGTGTGTCAACGGCGCTTCATCTTGAAGGTAATTGTAATCGCACAGAGCGCGAATGGCGCTCACGACGCCCAAGACGTTGACGGAAACGTCCGGGCGCTCCTCGTACACCGTCCCTTTCGACTCTTTCTTTTTATTTTTCTTCTTGCTTCGTGTTGGTTTCACCATCAAATCGTACTCGGATGCCGGGAACGAGTCGTCGATGCCAACTTTCTTGAGCGCCTTTAAAGCGTCTTGCGACGACCAAGTTCCGGAAATTTTAGTATTAGGGGTTTCCGCGAGCGTTGTTATTTTGCTACTTTCGACATCCAACACGATGACGACATCGTCCGCCTTCTTTTTCGAGTTCTTAATTGGCGTGGAGCTGTTACGACTAACACTGCTGCGCCTCTTCTGCCTCCACGATCGCTCTGACTTTGCGACGGCTAACACCGCTTCGAACGAGGTGTTCGTGAGCGTATCCATGTTATCGCCGTACCACGATCCAATTATACTCTCCCCGCCGTTTCCTCGCTGCCGTTCGTTTTCGTACAGCGCGAAAATCAAAGCATCTCTCGCCGCAAAAACAATCTCTTTATTCTTCGAAGTGTGTGTTATTACGTTTAACAACCATGGAAAAAGTGCATTCGGATCGTCGCACATTTTCCTCTTCTCGGCGTATCTCAACCACCTTCCCAACAAAAGTTCCGCGCATAAATTCATGTGTTCGCTCCTGTTCTCCGCTCGTTGCATAAACGCTTTACACACCGGACCATCCGGAAATAACTCAAACGGCTTCTCTTCAAAATTCTCAATCTCGTAAACTCCTCCACCTTCCACATTCGCCGTACTTTTCTTCATCAGCGCTTTACTCGCAATCGTCTTCATCCTCCCCTTCGGCTCCGGCCTCATGTCCAACTCTTGATGCAACTTATCCGCCTTCTCCTTGTCAAGAGCTTGTTTGAATAACTTATCTGTTTCCTTATCCTCTTCCTCGTACATTTCCTCCACCTCTTCATCCTCTTTCTCTTGTTGCTCGTGCTTCGCAACCATGCTCTCCTCCATCTCGCGTTGCTTCATCTCCTTCTCGTGTTCCTCTGCGTTCTTCTTAAGCAGCTCGGCGAAAGTGAGTTGCTTCTTGCTCTTATTATTTTGTCGCTTCGTACTGTTCGTGTTTTCATCTCCAGACACCTTTTCGTCGTCGTTCGAACCACCACTATTACCACCGCTCTTTCGTTTCCGAGTCGAACCGTTCCCGTGATCCATTTTCATCTTCGCTTCGACCTTTTCGAACGTATCTTTATTGTTCGAGAAGAGCAATTTCAAGGACGCATCATTTTCCGACTCGCTCTCTTCTTCGTTTCGTTTTATTCCTGTTTTTTTCTCCCTCTTCTTCTTCCGAATCGTCGTCGCGTCGTCCTCGCTGTTACTAATCGCGCCAGACGTCGTCGGCGTCTCCTCCACGTTCTCTCTTTCCTCGTGAACGTCAATCTTCTTCTTCTTCTTCTTTTCGTCCGATTTTCGTACCGTCGTCGTATTTTTCTTCCTCCTCGAATTGAACAACAAATCCTCCTCCAAATCGGAACTCTCGCTCAAACCGTCCGGAAGTTCGTCTAACTGCATTTTTGTCTTCTTTTTTGCCTTGGAAACCATTCTTTTTACCTCCTCCGATCAAAAGCGCGCGCTGCTACTAATGAGGCATTCGCGAGCGATTTTTAAAAATTTGTTTTTCTCGTGTGGGAATTTAATTGGACACCACCAAAGCAAAAAAAAACCACTGCCTTGTTTTGGATAAAGCGAGAGACGACACAACTACAAAAGAGCGACACAGATGTTCAGACACGCCTCGTGCACTTCTCAAAAGATGTTCCTTTTTAGAAACGTTCCTAACAACGTCGCTGCTTTTTCTGCTCGCGCTACTCGGAGCAAGAGCAGCACTACCACTGCTTTTCACGCGAGGAAGACGACGATCGTTGTCAGAGCGATGTCTGCGGATGCCGGTCCGAGGGATTTGATCGATTTAAGAGTGGGAAAAGTGACGAAATGTACGGTGCATCCAGACGCGGATAAACTGTACGTCGAAGAGATTGATTTACGAGAAGCGGAAGGGCCGAGGACGATTTGCAGCGGGTTAGTTCCGTTCATGAAAGAAGAAGATATCTTGGGGAAAAACGTGATTGTGGTGGCGAATTTGAAGGCGAGGAATATGCAAGGGGTGAAGTCGCACGGCATGTTATTAGCGGCCTCGAACGAGACGCACGATAAGGTGGAGTTGTTAGTTGCGCCGGAAAATGCAAAGTTAGGGTCGCGAGTTGTTTTCGGCGACGCGGCGTTTAACGGCGAACCGGCGAGCGCGAACCAGGTGCAAAAGAAGAAGTATTGGGAGGCGTTTGGACCGGAGTTAGTTACGAACGGGGAGATGGAAGCGAGTTGGAAGGAAGACGGGGCTGTCATGCGCGTAGAGTTGGAGGGTGAAGAAGGCGACGAAGGCCCGACGTTTGGGTCTGTCAAGTGTGAGTCGTTGACGAACGCCTTGGTCGGTTAAAAGAAGTATTTCGAGGAGCGCCGCCAAGCAGTAGGTGATTCGCTTTCGCGAGTCGGCGACGCTTTGATGACTTTTAGGAACAACAACAATAACAACAAGAAAATATCCGCGCGAAATACAAGATCAGTGTAGTGTTACTGCTCTTTCCCTCTATATAATCAAATCAAACCGCACGTTATACACACTCTACATACTACTAAACTTTGGGCGCGAAACACCAACTTACTTCACCCCGGCCCAACTTTTGGAATGTCGTGATGTTCGCTCAATCTCCCCAACTTTTCGTTAAACAGCCTCACCTTATCCTTGTGACTTAACTCCGCGTGCTCCAATATTCTCTTCTTACGTTGTTGTCGACTTCGTTCCTCGTGCGCTTTTTCCGCGTCCGTTCTCGTGTCCAACTTGTTGTTGTTCTCGTCCTCCTTCTTTTCCCGACTGCTTGTCCGCTTCTGAAAATGCTCGTCGTCGTCTGAATCGTCGTCTTCGTTCAACTCGACGTATTTTCGCTTCCTCGTCTCGTCGTCATCCTTTTTCTTCTTCTTCTTCTTTTTCTTCTTCTTCTTCTCCCTTTTCTCTATCGCGGCGCCTTTCAGTTTCAGCTTGCCGCCAACCACGTTCTCGAATCCCATCTTGTGCGGTTCGTGACACGTTCTTCCGGAGACCAAAGGGCTAAAACCTACACCCTAAATGCCAAAAGAAAGAAGAAAAAATTCGACGCCTTCTTGATCCGTTCTCTCTCTCTCTCTTCATCACTTTCCACACGCGCTTTCACACAACAAAAGCGCACACACAAAAAAATAAAGGAGTAAAATGACTTCCAGCGGCATCGAGCTGCGCATCGGGAACAAGTACCGCGTCGGGCGAAAGATAGGAAGCGGGTCTTTCGGGGATATATATTTAGGTGAGAATAGAAAGTTTTTTTTTTTTCCCAAGCACAGCTTGTGTGTTTTGTTGGTTTTTGTCGACACCACGAGAGTCTATTCGCGTAACGAAAAGAAACGCATCATCAACCTTTACCTACGTGTGCGACGACGGATGATGCGAATTGATTTCGCCCTCGACCGATCCAAAATACGATGAATAATATACTGACGACTCTTTCTTTCGCACAGGAACGCACATACAAACGGACGAGGAAGTTGGAATTAAGCTGGTACGGATTTCGCGTTCAATTTGCTCGTTTTCTCTCTCGCGTTCCGTCGTTTCGGGCCACGAAATCACATTTTTGCGGAGAAGGAAACACAACCTCTTCTCTCGTCGCGGAAACGTTCTTATCTGGTCATCTTTCGTTGTTTTTGTTCGATCGGGGACGAGAGGATCGAACGAACGATGGATTCTTTTGTTCTCTGACGTAATATCTCTTCCGTGTTTATTATCACATCGTGCGCGCGCGTGCAAAACACAAAAACAGGAATCGTGCAAAAGCAGACATCCGCAACTTTTACTCTACGAATCGAAACTCTATAAAATCTTGCAAGGCGGCACCGGCATCCCGAACGTGCGATGGTACGGCGTGGAAGGTGAATATAACATCATGGTCATGGATCTGTTAGGTCCATCGTTAGAGGATTTGTTTAATTTTTGTAACCGGAAGTTATCGCTGAAGACGGTTTTAATGTTGGCGGACCAACTGGTTTCGAGAATCGAATACGTGCACTCGAAGTCGTTTATTCATCGAGATATTAAACCGGATAACTTTTTGATGGGGTTAGGGAAACGCGCGAATCAGGTGAACATAATCGATTTCGGTTTGGCGAAAAAGTATCGCGATCCAAAAACGCACATGCACATACCGTACCGCGAGAATAAAAACTTAACCGGCACCGCGAGGTACGCCTCGATCAACACGCACGTCGGCGTAGAGCAAAGTCGAAGGGACGATTTAGAATCGCTCGGGTATGTTTTGATGTATTTTTTGCGAGGATCGTTGCCGTGGCAAGGTTTGAAAGCGCATACGAAGAAAATGAAGTACGAAAAGATTAGCGATAAGAAGATGACGACGCCGATTGAGATTTTATGTAAAGGTTTCCCTCCGGAATTTGTGTCGTACTTCCAAGTCGTTCGATCGCTGCGATTTGAAGATAAGCCGGATTACTCGTTTTTACGCAAATTATTCCGAGATTTGTTTATTCGAGAAGGGTATCAGTACGATTACGTGTTCGATTGGACGATATTAAAGTATCAGCAAACGCAACAGTTATCGAGAGGTATTAGCAACAACGCGAACAACACGACGACGAACAACGAAACCGGGGGTGGTCAAACGACGCAAAGAGACGCGGTGGGGAGATCGAGCGGCGGAGCTGGAGTAGATAAATCCAAAGATCCAAACTGGCGATCGGATTCTAAGGCTGTCAACACGGGGTCGCGAGCTGATAAAACCAGATCGGGTGATAAAGATTTGACGGCGAAAGAGGACGCCAAGGCGAAATCTTCCTCAAGAGATCGAGGCGCCAGTTCTCGGAACAGGCGGGAATAAAAATTTTACGACGAGTTGTATTAGTAGAGTATTTTATAGTAGATAATTGCATGCGAAGAAGTAACAATAATAACGAACCGGGGATGAAGAGATAGACGGGGAGAAAGAGAGAGACAGAGAGACGTAGAGAGGTGCCAAGTTGTTTGATACATGTTATACGTTATATAAAATGAAATGTAAGCACCCCCGAAAAAAGCAGGATCTACTGCGAAAGATTTCTTCTTCTTCACCACACTCTTTCCGCGCGCAAAGAAGGAACAACAACAACAACAACAACAAAAAGAACAACAAAAGAAACATTACATGCAACAATGACCAGCGAAACGTCTCAAGACAACCACGATTTTACCAACAATAACAGTTTCATCGCCGGCACGCAGTTCACTCGGACCAAAACCGTCTCGTTACTGGAGCAAATGAAAGAAAACGAACGAGAAGAAAAGATTGACAATTTGTTCGACAGCGGCGAGTTTTTAAAGACGAAAGACGACGACAACGAGGAAGACGACGACGTGGAAAGATTGCTGAACGTTTTCGGCGAGGCGCTAAAAAAAGGCGACGAGGAAGAAGACGAAGAAGAAGACGAAGAAGAAGAAAAGAAGAAGAAAGAGGAGGAGGATTTTCGGCAAATTTTCGATGTCGATGGAAAGAACAGCTCCGGACGGTTGATTTTGAAAGTCGCGCCGAGCGACGGTTGGACGGAAGGGATGAAACAAAAAGTTTCGAAGGACGCGCGAGACGTGAGCAAATGGGACCAGAGAGAATTGGAAGTGCCGATAAAATTAGCCGAGCGTTTGCAAGAGTACCAGAGAGATGGCGTGCGGTTTTTGCACGGGTTATACTCGCGAAATCTTGGCGGTTTGTTAGCGGACGAGATGGGTTTGGGGAAGACCGTGCAGGTCGTGGCGTTCGCGACGGCGTGCTTGACGGCGAAGATACCAAGGGGTGGGTTTGGCGGTGAAGGCAATGGGAGGAGGATGGTGAAAGGTGGAGTGTTGATGAGAACGACGAAGAAGAGCATTTGGCAAGACGATTCAGGCGAGGAGGAGGAGGAGGATTTGAAAAAGAGCGCGAATGAAAAAGAAGACGACGACGAAGAGGAACGCGCAGAAGAAGGAGGAGAAGAAGAAGAAGAAGAAGAAGTGATAGATATGGAGGAAACGAGGTATGACAAATGGGGTAAGCGTGAAGTACTCTCCGAAGAAGAGGCAAAGAGGAGAGGCGTCAACTCGAACAATCGAAGACCGATTTTAATCATCGTTCCGGCGACGTTGATTGATAACTGGAAGAACGAGTTTGAAAAGTGGGGCGAGGCTATCGGTGACGACGAAATATGGGACGTCAATGTAGCAGTTGCGCACGGGAATAACAGAGAGGTGGTGTACGACGACATTGAGAACCATCGCGGTGTGGACGTGGTGATCACGACGGTAAACATCATCTCCAGAGATATCCAATCAAATCCAGATTTTAACATTTGGACGAACACCAACTGGGATTTTTGCGTCATCGATGAAATGCACAATTCGATGAAGAACCCGAAGACGCAATCGTCTAAAGCAATGCGCCAAATGAAATGTCAAAAATTTGGCTTAACTGGGACGCCTTATCAAAATAAAGCCGAGGAATTGCACACGATATTTGATGCATTGAATTCGAACTGTATTGGTTCGTTATCTCATTTCAAATCGTATTACGAGAGACCGATGCACAAAGCGCGAAGCGCATCAGCGAGTGCATACGAAATTGGACTCGGCAGAAAACGCGCGATGCAGTTGAATGGTTTACTGAGCATTTATATGCTGAAGAGAGAGAAGAAGCGCGTCTTGAAAGCGGGGACGATGAAGAAAAAGACAGAGAAAGTCGTATTTTGTGATTTGGCTCCAGCACAAAGAAGAGCGTACGAACGCATCCGCGAATCGACGAGTGTACAGTTGATATTGAATAAAGATAGTCCATGCGATTGTGGAAGTGGTGAGAAAAGGAACAAGTGTTGTTATCCTGCTAATGGCTTGAACGACGATGATGGGGACGAGATGTGGTGTGCTTACGGACCGCACAATAGACACGGACGGACATGTCCGATGTGCGTCGGATTCGCGTGCGTTTTTGCCTGTCGCAACGTCTCGAACCATCTCGAGCTTTTAAAACCGTTTGATTTACCCCCAAACCCGAAAGAAGAAGATGTGGCAAAGTTCAAACGCGCGCAAGCGGTGGCTAAAGTTGCTCTCGGCGACGAGCTCGATGCGCTCGGGGGATTGCGACCGCAACAAAACTTTCTTGCCGCTTCAAACTTTGACCATTGCGGTAAAATGAAAACGCTCAGTATTTTACTCGAGCGGTTTTACAAGAGAAACGATAAAGTTGTTTTGTTTTCGTATTCCGTTCGGTTGCTAAACGTGATGAATGAATTCGTCAAGCGCAAGGGATATGTACACGTACGATTAGATGGCGGCACGCCGGTGAAAGAGCGTCAAAAAATTGTCGACGATTTTAACAAACGGGGCAGTTGTTTCTTGTTTCTCATGTCCTCCGAAGCCGGCGGTGTCGGCCTTAACGTCGCCTCGGCGAATAAAGTGATCATTTTTGATCCGGCTTGGAATCCTGCGAAAGATTTGCAGTCGCAAGATCGCGTGTACAGGTTGGGCAACAAGCGCAACGTGGAAGTGTACAGATTAATTTCCGCCGGTACTCTAGAAGAGCTCGTGTATTCTCGTCAGATTTATAAACTGCAAATGGGATCGACCATGACGAATGGCAAGATGGAACGACGAATCTTCGAAGGCATCCAAGGTGACAAAACGAAGAAAGGCGAGTTGTGGGGCATCGTGAACTTGCTCAGACTGAACATGGCGGGAAAGGTTGAGGTTCGCGAAAAAGTAGAAGAAGAGAAACGGAAAGACGAAGAAGAGGACATCATCAAAGAGGAAGGGCACCAAGGCGAAGACGGATTTAACTTTAGAGTTGCGAAAGGTTTAGATCAAGACCAAGCTCGTGATATCGGTAACGCTTTAGAAGAGGAACGGGAAGCGGCAGCGAAGCGAGGCGAGAACATCTTCGAAGGCTTGCTCAACGAGGAGGAGGAGGAGAACGACAACAACGAGAAGAACCTCCAAGCGTTGCACACCATGGACCATAACAAGATCTTCGGCGTGAGCGAAAAAGAGAAGAAGCGCATTGAGGACGCCGAGAGAGCTTCGAAGAACGAAAAGCTATTAAGCCGCCTCGCTAAGAAGAGGAAAGAGGCGGAAGCGGCAAATAAGGAAGGCGGCCAACGAGGAGGATTCTCCATCAGAAACCGAAAGAAGAACGCGCTCGATCCGCACGAACACGCGGTACAAGACATCGCTTTACGCGCGATGGCAAAATACAACAACGTTTCTGAACTTGATTTTGCCAAGCACTTCTTATCTATAAAGAACGAAGAGGACGCGCAATACGCGCTAATGCGGAACGTGGAAGGCTTAAGAAGCGAGATGGATGATTTCGACGACGACAACGAAGAAGAAAATTAAATTTTAGGGGTGTTTTACACTCGCGGTACAAAAAAAAACAGAATAGAACGCGCATGTCAATGCAGCGCGTTGGCAGCAGCAACATCATTTTTAGGAGCGATAGTGACAAAGTGTTGAACAAACACTTCATCGATTGTAAATTTACGACGCAGCATTATCAAAAGAATTCGCGTATTAAATATACATTGACATCAAAATCAGAAAACCTCTCGCAGTAGCCGAGCGCAGACTTCTTTATCCATCCCCATGACTCCATCTTCGCTCCCATCAATCTTCGTCACGAACGGCCTCACTTTCTCGTGTTCTACCATCAGACCTCCCGCACACCACATGACCTCGCCTTCATTGATCAAAAAATCCATCGCCTCCTCCGAGATCTCCTTAAAATGAATCGTGCACACGTCCACGGAACTCGCCGACGCGCCCGTCGCCACGTCCGTCACTCTGATCGAACCAACCGTCGAGCACGGATTATTCTCCTTATACGACCGCATAAAGATCCTCGCTTCTTCCTCTGTCTCTGGTTTCTCGCGTATTTTACCGTCAAAAACCACCACTTGATCGCACGTGATTAACAGCGTCCTTCTCTTCTCTTTCGCTCCTTCCTCTTCCTCAGCCTTCCGGATTCGTTCCAAAATCGCCTCGGCTTTTGCTCTCGCCAACGCTTCCACCAACCGCGAAGGATCCTCGAATCGAATCGCTTTTTCGTCTATATCCGCCGATATCGTCGCGTATTCAATCTTCATCTCCTTCAAGATTTGTTTTCTCGTCGCCGATTTGCTCCCTAAAATCACCCGGATATTTTCTTTCCTCAACCTTTCCCCAACATCATCCATTGTATTGGACGAACAAGACGCCGTTTCGCCGCTGATGCTTCTCGTGAAAGCTTTTCTCCCTCTCGTCAAAGAAGAAGAACGAGATAAAGAACGAAAACCACAGTGAGTAGAGAGAAAGAAAGCGACGCTAAAACGACGCGAGGAGAGCGAAACTAAGCGCATGTGATTATGTGGAAAAATGAAGCAATTCACTCCTACTACTATAACACAACGCTACACGCTACGAGTCTATCTACCCCGAGAACTACGACCACACTCCGCGAAAAATGAAGAATTACCGAGGACTTTCCTCATCCTTATCCTCGTTATTGTTGTGAACGCTGACACCACCACTCTCTTTCTCCTCGGGCTTTTCCAGGAGGTCCCGGTACCTCTTCCTCCACGAAACTTCCGCCTCGTTCGGATCCATGATTTGCCACGCCTGCGCGAACGCGCGCGCCTCTCTTGCCTCCTCTCTCGTGTTTTCTTCTTCGTTTTCTTTCGTTTTCGTCAAGAAGTGTTCGCATTTGGTTTTCAGCGAGGATAAAAATTGTCCTTTCTTCTTCTTCTTCGTCTCGATGTCTTCGATGTCGTTCTCGCTTTTCGAACCACTTTTGCTCCTTCTTGTCGGGAGTGGTTTCCCGGTGTGGTTTTCAATCGATTTATAAAAGTCCTCCCAAAACTCTTCGCAGTTGTCCATCTCGCCGTATCGGTAGTATCGAGTCAGTTGGAATCTCGGTGCTGTGATGTTTTTCGTCGCGTTAGAGAGAGAGAGAGAGAAAACATCGGTCAGTCGTGCACTCAAAGCAGAGAGAGAAAAAAGAGCGGAGAACGAAACGCACAGTAACACTCCCAGATTTTCCCGAACGCGAGTCCAACCGTT
>Ga0115554_1002467_pt1 | contig 12713 bp, 11 predicted proteins | sample COGITO_mtgs_1104_3_FD_87283 | JGI IMG/M metagenome (GOLD analysis project Ga0115554, IMG submission 87283) | Pelagic marine microbial communities from North Sea - COGITO_mtgs_110404 | ecosystem: Environmental > Aquatic > Marine > Epipelagic | place: Germany:Helgoland, sampling site Kabeltonne... | reverse complement strand
TGTGATTTCGGCGGGTTTCTTCTTCCCTCTGATGTCGACGGTAACCTTCGTTCCCGCCTTAGCAAACGATGAATCGACGTAGCCCATAGCAAGTGGTTTTTTTAACGAGGGACTGAACGTCCCAGATGAGATCTCCCCAATCTTGTTCTCGCCACTGCAACAACAACAAGGTGAATGCAACAAGGTGAATGCAACGTACAATTAAATAGTGTTAGGTCATCGTTCCGCTCGAAACGAACCGATTTCATTCATGGCTGATTTCAGATTTTTGTTGTTGTTGTTGTTGTTGTTGTTGTTGTTGTTGTTGTTGTTGTTTTTTTTGCAGATTTTTTTTCACCTCACCTTTCGTCGAAGATCTCAGTGTGCTCCCTGGCAGGCGCCTTCATACCGGATAGACCGACACGTTTGCGGCTGACCTTCTTGAATTTCCCCTCCTCCGTCAGGAAGTGGCTCGCTCCAGTGAAGCCTTGTTCCACACGTCGGCGTGATCCCGGCTTCCCCAAAGTCCAGCCAAGAGCGCCCTCAATCGGCGAGGTCGTCCCGTCGATATCGTTGCCGTAGAGGCAGAGACCGGCCTCAAGGCGCAAGGAGTCGCGCGCCCCAAGTCCCGCCAGATTCACGCCCTCCTTGGAGAGGATTGCCTCCGCCATGGCCGGGGCGTGGGCAGAAGGGATGCTGATCTCAAAGCCATCCTCGCCAGTGTACCCGCAACGAGTGAGCTTGCAGCCTTCCACTCCTCCAATGGTAACCTCGCTGAGGTGGCCCGTCATGAACGTCATCTTGCTGAGGTCTGCCCCGCCCATGAGCTCAGAGAGCACTGCCCCAGCTCCTTTACCCTGGAGAGCGAGGAGAGACATGGTGTCCTCCAAATACTCCATGGTGCAGTCGCCGTCGAACTCGTCGAGGTACTTCTGGAAGTGCTCCATGTCTCCGAACTTGCAGGCGCCGTTGACCACCATGTAAATGTGGTCGCCATCAGTTGAGTTGTTGATGACAGTGTCGTCAATAATGCCCCCCTCTTCGTTGGTGATCAGGGACAGCAGTCCTTCTCCCGGCTTCAGAGATGCCAAATCCGAACAGACCATCGACTCCAAGAACTTCACTCTGTCCTCCCCGTGCCACTTGATCTGACCCATGTGAGAGACGTCAAAGATGGACGAGCAGTCGGAAGAGCGCGTGTGGTTGTGTTCAGCCATAATGCCGCCAGGATTGCCCTTAGGAAGATTCTCATAGAAGACTGGCAGGGAGTAGCCGGCGAAGGGAACCATCTTTCCCCCTGAGTGTGTTGTGTGTTGCGTCCATTGTTGTGCGCGCATTGCATTGCATTGCATTGCATTGCATTGCATTGCATTGCATTGCATTGCATTGCATTGTGTGTGAGTGTGAGGGTGTGGGATTGCGAGGTATACGAGAGGGTCAGTAGCGACAAAATTGTACGACAAAAGTGTAAGACAAATTAAAGCAGCCCGCGTCACACCTCGACGAAGTAGTTCCATCGAGCTGTTCTGTATCCTCTCAAGCGAAAACGTATATTTTTGCCACAGAAAGATACCTTGATTTCATTTCAAGCAATCCCAGATGATATCCTCAAAATGACAGCCACGAGGCACAACTTCCAGGGACAATCAAGCGCGCGCGTACCATAACTTATATGAAAATCGTTCAAAGCAGTCTCAACCAGGGCGGCACCGGAAAATAGACGGGGAGTCGTCACAGCAATGGAGTGGGGGGAAGTCTTTTTCGAAAGTAAGAAACGACCAACATGCGGCCTGATCATATTGCGAATCATATTAGCGCACTTTGAAGATCGTTAAATCGACAAGGGGAGAGAAGATCAATATTTTTGTTTATTCACTTGCACGACTTCATCCCGTCTTTTAGTGCATCTGTTGTGGTGGTTTATTAATTTTTTGCGGCGGTCTACCCAACATACAAACAATAAACTATGAAAATCCTGTTTGCGCAGAACACCAGAAATTGAGTGTTGACACAAAATCGTTCCCAAGCAACTTCCCCCCTTAATTTGCCTCCTGCGATGGCTGAGGCACCTGGACTGATCACGAAAATCCCATCGTCGTCGGTGAACCAGATCTGTAGTGGCCAAGTTATTGTCTCCTTGTCATCTTGTGTGAAGGAGCTGCTTGAGAATTCACTTGACAGCAACCCGACATCAATAACAATCAAACTGCACAATTCTGGTGCCAATCTTGTGGAAGTTATCGACGATGGGTGCGGAATAAAAAAAGCCGACCGTCCTCTCGTCTGCGCCAAACATGCGACGAGCAAGCTCACATCTTTTGACGATCTTTATGACGACTCAATAGTCAACAAATTTGGATTCAGGGGCGAGGCATTGTTTTCCCTCGCCAACGTTAGCGAAGAGGTTACAGTGACAACGAAGGTGGACGGGGAGAGTGTAGCAGAAAAGCTCTTCTACGGCAATAACGGCAGTCTAAAGGAAGATTGCACAACTCAAGTTGCCCGGAAGCGAGGCACCACTGTGGCTATCAAAAACCTATTCCACGCTTTGCCTGTGCGCCGGACCGATTTACTTCGGCGTCTAAAATCTCAGCGCTCGGCACTCTTCAAGATGTTACAGGCCTACGCATTGGTGTGTGTCGGTATCAAGTTCACAGTCACTGACAGCGCAGGTGGAGGAGGGAAGAAGGGCGGCAACAGCGTGCAGACTGTCAAACTCGCGACAGGGATGAGCAAATCACTGAACCAGCTCGTTAGTAGCGTGCTAGGCTCTAAATTTCACGAAGGATTAGCTGATTTCTCAGTCGATATAGGGGACTTGGTTCGCGAGCTTGGGAAGAAGGACGGGAAAAATAATCTTGACAGCTCCGAAAAGTTTTCTATCACCGGGCTAATCTCCAAGCCCCCCATTGGCAGTGCAAAGACGAGCTCCGCACGAGATCTGCAGTTCTACAGCGTCAACGGCCGCCCGGTGGACATCCCCAAGTTTAGCCGTTCCATCTCTGAGGTTTGGCGAGGATTCGACAATAGTGGGAAAAAGCCCGCCTGCGTATTGAACCTGGTTTTACCAAATTCCATGTTCGACATTAATCTAAGCCCCGACAAGCGAGAGGTATTTTTGTCGGAAGAGAGCTCCTTGATCGAACTGCTTTGCGCCAAGCTCACCGAGTTTTGGTCTACCGAGGACAGAACTTTTGTTAGCAACGAGGTCCAGGAAATGTCGGAGAAAAGCATCGAGAAGAGCAGGTCGAGTGGTGGTGGTTATGGTGGCAGTAGTAGTAGTGGGAGGAGTGCTAGTGCTGCTAGTCTTAGTGAGACGGGCAATAGCAATAGTAGAGCGGTAGCACCCGTGTCAGCTCCGGTTCCGGCTCCGGTCTCGGCTCTGGCTAAACCCCCATCCCCAGCACCAGCACCAGCACCAAAACCAGTAACAACAATCCAAACGCAGCCGACCCTCGTTCAAGGTTACTCACGTACGAACAAAACAGTAACGCAAACAATCAATCGCTCCACCCAGCGCCAGAACCAGCAAACAAGCCCAAAAACTGATTCTGAAATTACCCCTGCCATGACCGCCGCTGCCACGACCACTGCTGCAGAGGCGAGGAAGAAAAACTCCGACGCAAGTAGGCTCGAGTTCACAGAAGTCGTGAAGAACTTCAACAAAAGAGGGAAGGAGTCTGAGGAGGAGGAACTTGCCGTCATTTTGAAGAAGCCGAGGACAACGGCAGCACCAAGTATCAGCGTAGGTAGTGGGCGCGGAAAGGGCAACAGCGCCCCTGCACAGAGCACCACAAGTGACTCCAGGACAAAACCAGCACCAAGGAAGGAAAGGTTCGCTTATTACGAGGAGATTTTAGCGAAAAAGAAGAGAGGAGACGACGACGACGACGACGACGACGACGACGACGACGACGACGATGAAAGTGACGAAGAAGAACACGACGCCAAGGGCAAAAACAAGATGGAAGTCGACACCAACACGAAGGCACCGCGCCCCCTCCCCTCCGAGGATACCAGAGGAACCTCGGACTTCTCCATGTCTCTCTCATCGTCGTCGCAAAATTCGAAAGAATTATCACAGGAATCGGCCTCATCAACGGAGCTATCGAATAAGTCTCTAGCATCTTTGCGGAGCGATTCAACAACCCCAAAGGAGGAGACCTCATTTACAGGATGGGGAAGTACTGAGGAGGTTCTGGAAAGTTATGGGAAGGCTGTCGAGAGGAGCAGGGCCAGGAGGGTAATAATCGAGAAATGGGAAGAAGAAAACACAAGCAAGGCAGGATCAACTTCGACGAATGTCGCCGAAGACGGAAAGAAGAAGAAGAAGAAGGGGAAAGAGAAGATCAACCTCCAGAAGTCCGATTTCTTATCCATGGAGGTAATCGGACAGTTCAATTTAGGCTTTATACTCGCCAGATGCAAGAACAACCAGCTGTGGATCTTGGATCAACACGCATGCGACGAGATTGTCAATTTCGAGAGGTTGGTAAGGGACACCAAGATCCACGAACAAAAGTTGATGAAAGAATTGAGGCTGGAGCTGAGTGCAACAGAAGAAGATTGTGTCGTCGAAAACATGGATATTTTTGAGGCGAACGGTTTCCGCTTCATTTACGATTCCTCTAAACCGCCGAGGCACAGACTCTGCTTGACTGCGCTCCCACACTCTGGCAGCGGCGGGGATGGTAGGACCGCCGTGACTTTCGGGCCAAGCGATGTCAGCGTTCTGTGCAGCATGCTCGGGAATGATGGGGTCGGAGGCGGTGCCGCAGGCAGTGGAACCGGCGCTGATGGTAGCGGGATTTACGGCAACAACGCTGTAAGGCGACATGCGGGTGGTGGCGGAGGTGGCGGTGGTGGCAACAAGCAGATCACGAGGTTACCCAAGGCTGTGGCAATGTTTGCCAGCAGGGCCTGCAGACACAGCATAATGATCGGAACAAGTTTGAGCGAGGCGCAAATGATTGGAGTAGTGAGGAAGATGCACGAGGTCGAGCAACCTTGGAATTGTCCTCATGGTAGACCCACCATGAGGCATGTAGTAGGTTTGTTGGGTAATCTGGTCGAAGACTTAGAATATGAAGTGGAGGATGAGGATGATTTCGACTGAACACACGCTTAGCTTAGCGCTATCGTTTTGTTATACAAAATTGCTATCGCAACTTGAAAAAAAGGCCAAGCCGATGTCTTCACAAGAAACGCAAGCAAGTAATTACAAATGCACATTTTTACATTCACTTTTTCCCATCTCGAGCATCGGCCATCCTATCAATTTCCAAAAATCTGGCCTCAAAATCGGCAGGAAACCACTTCATCGAAGATATACCGACCATGATGTCGACAGTTTTCTTCGTTCGCCACAATACATTTTCCTGCACGTAGGGCACATTGTGCTTCTTACATAACGCTCGGACTAGGGGAGCAGATTTCTGGTAGCTGAGCATAGACAAATTGGGCCAAAGGTGGTGCTCAATCTGATAGTTGAGCCAACCGTGCATGAAATCGATGGTATCAGTGCCCATATCGAAGTCAACCGAAGCGAGCACTTGGCGGAGGAAGAACGACCCGCTGAAGGGCTTGCACCCGTCGCGGAATCGATACATGTCGTCGCCTGCGTGGTTCGTGACGATAGCAACGAAGGCGTGGACGTTCGTGAATATTTCAGCGACAAAGAGGTTCCTCACCGCGATCCAGTACGCATCCTTGGATGCTGCGAACATCCACGGCAACGGCATGACAAAGAAGTGCAGGAGCAGGTAGGGCCCGATGACGACAAGGATAAACTCGGATATCGAGTAGAACGGGTTGGTACTCGTGAGAAGCGTTTTGACAGTCACAGCGTCGGTGGGATTGACTCCTTCGGGAATCGGCTGTCCATGGCGACGCATGCGCGCCAACTTCAGCTCCTTGTAAGTGTTGGGGGCATAGTACTGCCACTTCCAATTCGTCATGTTGATGAGCACAATCACATACTTGAGGACCAGGGGAATGTTTGCCTCCCGAACATCCTTGAGGTTGTTTTCAACTAGGTCGGGGTCGTCTAGCTCCGAGAGACAGTAGTGGTGGCGGTTGTTGTGCTCCACATTCCAAGCCTCCGGCATCATCCAATCGAACCAGTCGCAGATGCGGTTCCAAAGACCTCCTACAGCAAACTTGAAGCGGTTCCAGCGTCCTTTGTTGGGGTGACACTTGTCGTAACCGCCGTGGCAAGTATGATGGGCAATCATCGTCCACCGGCTGAATGTCCAAGTGCTGAGACACACAGCACTGAACAGACCAATTCCCCAACCCTCAAATCCCATGGTGAAAAGGCCAGCAAACGCAAAGAGGTTGCTCCACATTACGATCTTGTTCAGGTGGGCGACATCAGCAGGGCCTTGCTGCGCCTCGAGTTCCTTTCCTAGAGCCTTGACGTCCGACCGGAAGCCCTCGAGGTCAAAATCCTTGAGCCACTCGTCCCCTTGGGCCAGGCCATGCTTGGAGGAATCATACTCTTGCTGTTTGTTTGTCGCCGGTTTCGAGGACGAAGGCTGCTTCTGCTTTGTGTTTGGGGGGTTTGTGACACTTATGCACATGGTCAAGAGATTTCAGAGAATGCTATTTGATGCTTGCTGTTTCAGTTGAAACAGCAAGCAAGCAAGAGTTGGGGGGGGTTGGGGGGTTGGTTTTTGGTTTTCAGCAAACACCAGCGATGACGATGCAAGGGGGAGCGAAGAAGGGAGAGTGTCAGTGAAAGTAAATGGCCGTTAAACCCCGCTCGAGACGACTCTTAACTATATCATTCGCGATTATCCCATGGAGAACCGCTTCAGCGAAGAATTGTGGACGCGACCAGTGCCACGAGTAAGGACAAGAAGAACCAGGTGGCGGCCAAAATCGAAAAGAACAAAGGAAAAAAATGCAAAATTAACACACTTGCGGTTCGGAATATAGTTTTTTGACGCACCGAGTAAACTTTGGTTTACTGTTTTTTGGATGAAGGTCTGCAAATACTGAATGCAGCATCAGCAGATAATCTCAAAATCTCGGAAATAAGACTTTGCAACACGTGCTAAACCTCAAAAATTGTGAGATTTTTAACGCCAAAACGACGGATATTTTTCTGCAAAGCTACTTTGACCACATTCCTGGAGTATTTCGTTAAAATCGAAAAGACCACCACACAATCCTGCGCTACCTAAGATCGTACTGACAAAATGGCACGTGGGGCAGCTGCTAAGCAAGCAAAGAAGGCAGAGAAGGCGGAAAAGCGCAAGAATGAAGCCAAAATGAGTTACGAGGACGTCGTCAACGGCGGAAAGAAGGAGGAGTATACTGGGGAGGTGATTGATATGTTCGGCAGCGGAGGAGGTGAAAAGGAGGAAGAGTTCAAAGAGCATGACTTTGGCTTCAACGGAGGGGTGAAGTCGTCGTCGTGTTGCGGTGGTGGGGACGTCGATGAAAAGATCAGCAAGGGCAGGAAGAAACGCCAAGAAGAGAAGGAGTCCGAGGGTGGCTATTTTGGGGAGATCAAGCTCCTTCCACTTATTTTCCTCGCACTCTTGTGCGGTGGCCCTGTCCTCACCGGTATGTTCTACGCTGCAGACCACCTTAAACCGATGCTCGACAAGATGAAAATTGGGAACAATTTGGGCTATCGACTTGGCCTCGGGTCGACACCCCAATTGCGTGTTATTAGCTTCTATGAAAAGCACGCTCCCGAGAAGGTTAATGAGGTCAACAGTATCATGTCAAAATGTGAGTATTATGCGTCATTTTTTCCTCTTTCTTTTGTTCCTTCAGGCAATTAAAACTAACCCTCTTCTCATCTGTCTGTGACCTCTTTTGCGACGGCAGATTATGGTGAATATGACGCCATGATTAAGAAGCTCGAGCGAAAGTACCATGATTATGGCTATTTCATTGGCTGGGAAAAAGACGCGGCGCCAAGCACTCTAGCCTGGAAGAAGATCGATGAAACCTACACGTGGGTCAACAAGGAGTTCAGGAAGCATGCCCCGCGACCTGTTCGCACTGCCGTCTCTAACGCCTATTACAACGGGCAGTATGTCATCAAGCGTGGCCGGAAGATATGGAAGAAGTACCTCGCACCTCATCTCGGCGTCCCAACAGCTGCCGAGGCGGAGGCTCAGAAAAGAAAGGACCGCAAGGAAGGCGGCAGCCGCAAGAAAAAGAAGAAGGGGGGGAAGCATGCTTACCGCGACGAGGAGGAGATGTGAGTCTGTGTTGTGTGTGTGTGTGTGTGGTGTTACCAAGTAATAAGAAAATGAACGATAAAAAAGGGAGCATTTTCGTTTTTCGTAAATAAAAGTCTTTCCCTCCTTCCTACTACTGTATTTACTCGCCAATTATCTGCCGAACTTCGCTTTCGACAGAGCTAGCCTCGCCTTCCAACCAACTAAGTGTCTCGTAATGAGCATTCATTATTCCAACTATCTCCCCTAGCACTCCACCTTGCTGCTGCTGTTCCTGTGCAGCATTAAGATCTCTAACAATTTCGTCCAATGCACCGCTGATAGCAGTCAGCCTGTGGTCTATCGTGAGAGCAGTCTGAAAAGCCTGCTCGCGCTGCGCGTCGGCATCGTTAGGCGAAGCGTTCTGCGGATGGCTAAAAACCGCGTCGATGTTCTGTTCTATGAGCTCGAGGGAGTGGACCAGATCATTCTGGTAGGCATTCACGCTGCCGAGCGTCTGCTCGACATCGTGCTCTTGCAACAGAAGCTTCGACACATTGTCTGACAATTCCAAGATATTTCGCGTGCTATCGCGCAAGACGGAATCCCACCCTGCCACACGCTTCGCCTCGTTCGTGAAGGCGATGGCATCCTTATTCAGCTGGGTTGTCCACATATTAATTATTTCCTCGATGGTCTTGTTCTGATAGTGAGCGGGGGGGGGAGGGGGAGCTCCATTTGCGTTGGATGCTGCTGTTGTTGTTGTTGTCGTTGTTATTGTCGTTGTCGTTGTCGGCGTTGCTGCTGCTCCTGCTGTTGTTGCTGTTGAAGCCGCTGGTGTGGTTGCGGTGGTATCATCAGCCTTCTTCTCAGCAGGGGCTGGCGTTGTCGCTGCCCCAAAGCCAAATGCAGGCGCTGCCGCAGGCGCAGGTGCAGCCGCAGCCGATGGCTTCTCTTCTTTCTTGTCTCCAGCTGCTGGCGCTGCTCCTCCAAATGAAAATCCACCCGCCGCAGCGGCAGGGGCAGGGGCAGGGGCTGGATTGGACGAAGGCGCTTCCGCAGCCTTCGTCTCGGCCTTAGCACCGGCACCGAAGCCAAAGGCGGGTGCTGCCGCAGGTGCATTGTCGTCCTTTTTCTCAGCAGGCGCTGCTCCTCCAAATCCAAATCCACCGCCACCGCCACCGGCACCAAACCCGAAAGCAGGGGCGGCAGCAGGCTTGTCGTCCTTCTTCGCATCTGCAGCAGGCGCAGCTCCAAAACTGAAAGACGGCGCACCTGCAGGTGCAGGTGCAGGCGCAGACGCAGCAGGCTTGTCGTCTTTTTTAGCATCAGCTGTGGAAGCTGCACCTGCACCAAAGGAAAAGCCGCCAGCAGCAGGAGCAGGTGCCGGTGCAGGTGCGGCACTTTCCGCGGCGGGAGCTCCCCCAAAGGAAAATCCAACTGCAGCAGGCGCAGAGGCGGCCGGTGCTGGTGCAGGGGTCGATGCTGCACCTCCGAAAGAAAACCCCCCGCCGCCGCCAGCTGGTGCAGGTGCAGGTGCAGGGGCAGGGGCAGGGGCAGGAGAACCGAAGCTGAAACCTCCGGACGCCGGGGCTGGAGCTGGAGCCGGAGAGCCTGAAGATGCCCCCCCGAAGGAGAAGGACGGTGCCGCCCCGCCCCCACTAGGAGCAGCTGCGGGAGCTCCACCAAAGTTGAAAGCCATCACAACTCGACTTCTGAGTTTGCCAGTGACCGAAAGAGTGAGGTGACCAGGTGAAGATGAAAAATTCAGAGGGTATCAAAACCTGCACTCCCAAAATTTGTCCCTACACGTTCGCCTTCAGATCTCATTCTTCACCAAGAATTCGTCTTTTTTTGCAATATTCAACCACCGCCTCTCTCTGAAAAAAGGATTTCAGTTGACAGAAAGAAAATAACTGTATTCTTCCTGTTCCAGTGCTTTCATTCGCCACATCACGGCAAAGGTCGATCACTCTCTCCGTTCAACTCTCTAGAAGATCCAACATCCCTTCTGCCAAGATCATGGCCGGGAAATGCGTTATCATCGTCTTAATCCTCGCGAGCGTTTCCCCCGCTGCGCAAACGTTTTCAATGGCCCCAAATAGCCCCGCAAGAGGCAGCACTATGAGCCCCACGCTAAGTCGACCTTCAATAACTGCAACAATGACGAATCATCCTACTGTAACAGCGACAGAGACACCAAGAATAAGCCAGAAGCTAGCCGCGACATCGACGTCGAAGAGAGCTTCGACATCTCTTAATGCCCTCCCTTTGACACTCATTCCTGGGGGCATCACTGCCGGTTCTCTCCACGCCATCAGCGGTCCTGACCACCTGGCAGCGCTTCTCCCGAAGTGCGTCGGGCAGAGATGGTGGCGGGCGGTTCGTATCGGCTGCTACTGGGGTCTTGGACACGGAATTTCTGCGGCTATTGTGGGAATTGGTGCCTTCGCCGTCAAGCGCCGTGCCAAGACATTTCTCCCTGCAGCTCTAATTTCTTCTGCCGAGTTGATCACGAGTCTCGCAGTGGGTTTATCCCTCGTCTTAATCGGCGTCATCGGGATTCGCGAAGCTAGAGAGTGGGAAGAGGAGATCAAGTTTGCGACGACAAGCGTCTCATCGGCTGTCGCCGAGCCCCCCACTGAATTGGCAAAGCTTCGCAAGCGTGGCGTTTTATTCAATGGCCTACTCCACGGCTTTAGTTGGGACGGCGCGCCGAGCTTAGCAGGAGCTCTCGCAGTAACTACATGGCGGAGCAACATCCTCTTTCTAATATCGTACGGGATAGGGACAATTTTAACCATGGGAGTGACGACGATGATAATTGGTGAGGGAACGAACAAAGTGGGAGTCAAGACCAACCGCCCCGATTTGCCTCAGAAATTGTCTCTTTGGTCTTCGTGGCTGGCGATAGTCATCGGAGTGGTTTGGACTGGTTGGGGTTTGAAGTAAAATGCATTATTTGCTTGTTGAAGAAGAAGAATATTTTTTTACCCTAGCACAATTGATTGTTTTGACACACTTGTTGTTGTTTGTACCTTGTCACGAATTCATTTCTTAGCAGCATCAAGCAGTTTCATAAAATCTTCACTTCCATTTAAGTTTGGTTTCCCTCATTATTGCGCGCTTATCTTATCGCCTCATCGCTCGCTCACAGGGAGTCCGCCACTCCACCCCTCCTGTTCCCTTGCTTCTTTGCTATTTCGTTTTGGAATTTCTTCCTGTCGTTGAGCATCTTCTGCATTTCCGTGTCCTGGAAGATGCTTTTGAGAGCTGGGGTGTTGGCAGTATCGAGTGTGCCATCAAGCAGCATGCGGCGAGCCTCCTCAATTTTTTCCGCCCCGGCCAGGTCAGTGTCCCATTCCTCAAGTTCCCTGACGATCTCGTTGAACGCAGCTTCCATCTTCTCTGGGTTCGACATCATTTCGACAATCGATTCAGTCGTCTCCTTGATCTGCTGCATCATCTCCGGAGAGGACATCATCTTGTCCATTTCGCGAGCTTGGTTCTTGATATCTTTGATCATCTTCTTAGGGTTCTTCTCCCATTCCTCGAGCTGCTCCTCCTCTACCAGTCCGCTCTCGCGCATCGTATTTACAAACTGGGTGACACAAAAAAATGTGGGTGGGTGGGTGGAGTGGAGTGGAGTGTAGTGGGTGGAGTGTAGTGGGTGGAGTGTGGTGGGTGGAGTGGGTGGAATGGTGAGCTTGTTTTGTTTGTTCTGTGCGATTTTATCAAGATTTTATCCAGATTCAATGAGACAGAAAAAGCATCGAACTTCGCGTTGGCATCGCTCTCGGCAATGGGTCGATGCCCAGGGTACACACAGTCAATGAGTTCAACGATGGGCTCCAGTTTGCCCCTGTTGCCCCTCACTGCTCTGACACACAACCACAGCTCTCACACTGGCTCAAGACAATTCTCACCTCCTTCAACTCGTCACGGCTCATTCCCTCAATTTCCTTGATTTGCTGTTCGAACATGTCCTTCATGCTATCCATAACACCATTAGCGCCCCCCATTTTCTCAAACTCGTCCATGACAGATTCAACATCAAAATCACCCATCAAATCCCCAAGACCAGAGAGGTCACCCAAGCCGGAGAGGTCACCTAGGCCTTCCATCTCTTTCATCGCCTGCTCAAGAGCATCCGGATTTGCCACTAGCTCTTGCACCATGGCTTCGATTTGAGTCGGGTCAATGTTGAGCTCATCCATCATCTCCGCTGTTACACCAAACTGCTCCGCCATCTTCATGATATCATCCATCGAAGGCATCTCAGAGCCACCAGGGACTCCGCCGGTCCGGGGGGCAGTAGTAGACCTCCTAGCACCGCGTCCTGTGTCCTGCCTCGTCGCACGTCGTCCCCCTCGGTCGTCATTCTTGGCAGCCTCACGCTGCTGCCTCTCAAACCCAGTCAACGGACGGTCGTCATCCTTCTTCTTGCGATTCAAAAGCCCAAACTGCGCATCAACAGGAAGGGAGAGGAACGAGACGAGAAGTAAAAGGGTCACCCCCCCTAGGATAATCATTCTATGGATGGATGTTTGGGCA
>Ga0115554_1002463_pt1 | contig 12722 bp, 6 predicted proteins | sample COGITO_mtgs_1104_3_FD_87283 | JGI IMG/M metagenome (GOLD analysis project Ga0115554, IMG submission 87283) | Pelagic marine microbial communities from North Sea - COGITO_mtgs_110404 | ecosystem: Environmental > Aquatic > Marine > Epipelagic | place: Germany:Helgoland, sampling site Kabeltonne... | reverse complement strand
TAACAAAAAAAAAAATTGTAGTTAAAATTACAGGGAAAAGCAAGAGAAAATGAGCCCCCACAAAACAACCCATAAAATTTTCAAAAACCCGGGGGGGGGGGGGGGGGAAATGGTCCACACTGACGCTGTGGCTATGCATCGCTAAAAGTAACCAAGAAGAATTAAACGTGTTTAGTTTGCAAACCTATCAGGAGATGCAAGTGCCAACATCAAACTCCTCAACAAAAAGAGAGTCTCCGGTGACACTGGAACCTTCATCCTGTTCCCAGCTGTGTCAACCTCCCAAACCTGTCAGCCTGTTAAAATTCCATTATTTTGTTTTTTTTACTTCTGGCTCCCACTCTCAAAAATGTTCGCCAACCTAATATCCTACCCCTCCTCCTCCTCCTCCTCGGGCTCAGGGTGAACAACAGGAACAATCTTCCCCCCGCCCCCTAAAAGCCTTCCCAAACTAACAGTGCTCCTCCTCCTCCCCTTCCCCCCTTCCATCTCCAAAACCTCAACCGGCAAATACTCATCCGGTATCATCTCCACCTCGAACCAATCCGGCCTCGCCCTTCTCCACACGTCGATGTTCTCGCTGACCCACGAGCGGATGTCATCTTCGATCCCGCGCTTGTACTCCATGCGGTTTCCGAACGCCGCGCCGAATTTCACAGAGTCCAAACGGGAGGTCAAGAACTGTAGACGTGTCAGGCTCGCGGAAGTTTCGAGTGTCACGAAAGTTCTTATGTGTGTAGGGTTTATTGAGAGGAGAAGGAAGACGACAAGGACTGTCCAGATTAACAATGAGCACACCAGGAACTGCATGATGCGTCCCGGTTCGATCAGATTCTCAGCGTTGTTGACGTACTCATCTGACTCCCTGTAAATCCTCAAGGCGACGAAGGGGAATACCTGGGCCCATATCATCGAAATTGAGTACGCTAGGCCGCCCATCTCGTACCCGTGCCTGAAGTGCATGCATCCAGAAAAATCGACCACGATCTTCACCAACACCCTTTCGACAATGGACACTACCAGAGCAATTAGACCAGTAAATCGTGGGAAATATAATAGGTCGCGTCGGATGGCTTTGTAGCATACGTATAAAGCGACTTCCCCCGCGACAAACAGTAGGCAGAGTTTCACGGAGGCGATGGCGAGGAGAGCGCATCCGAGTGATCGCGAAAGGTTGTGTAAGGTGCCGATGACCACCATAACCTTGAAGCAGATACTCCTCGTCTTATAATCATCCGGTATTAACCCGTAGAACGAAGGCAGTGCTGCCCTCTTATCATCATCAACGTCAAGATCAAACGCCATCTGAGCACTCGTGAAACCGGTCAACGACGCAGACACTAAGATCGACGCCAGTGCGAATCGCCCTGCCTCCTCCCTCCTCGTAATCCAAACAAAAATTTGCAAAATGCAACCCGGGATCGACTCCGTCGCCAGTTCGCAGCCCTTGTTGAACATGAAGGCGCTCAAAGCTTTCTCGGTGTGTCCTTTTTTGCTCTTGCACACGCGGTAGGCGTCGAAAGCAGGACGAATGAAGAAGAGTGATATCAGCATCTCCCTCCACAAGGAATTCGAAGACGACGAGTTCCGACCGATTGAATGCTTCATGCGCAAGGAGATCACAATGAGCAACTGCGCAAGGATGTTCGCGTAGACGCTACAGAGAACAAAGGCTGCTTGCATCGTCAATCCCTTCCCCAGATACTGCACGGTGACATATAAGTCAGTAACGGCGTCCAAAATACTGATGACCGCCCCGATCGAGACCCTCCAAACCAGTCCGTATATGCTGTCAGTCAACTTGTTACAAGCGATCGATACCATGAACTCGGTGAAACCGGGAACCTCTTCGAACAGACACTTCAGCATAGGATAATGGAGGCGCCAGGCGTCGACGGCTACGTTACCGGTCTTCCTCAGACGTACGAAGGTCGACAGTGCGCGCCCGACCTTCTTGCAGTCACTCCTGCTGTACTCATTCAGCTTCTTCGTCCAGACAACCGTGCCCACGTTCCAACCGAATCGATCTTCCAGAGCGTAGCACAGTATGAAGGATAAGTTCGGGCAGAGCTCCAGCGCGTGCTCGAACATGTCTTCGTTCTGTTCGAACATACGGTTGATTGCTACGAGGGTCTTGACGTGGTTGTTGAAAGACAGGGCATAAACTTCATCTCCGGCTCGCTCCCACTCCAGTAAGACGCTGGTTATAGCGCCTAAGCTCTTGGTTGCACTAACACTAACTTCCTTCTCCGAGACTGCCTCTGTGCCTGATGGCTCCTTCCCCTGCAATCTTGAGGTTTTCTTCTGTGAGGTTTTCTTCTGTATTATTAAAGACGTGGACAGAATGCTGGAATTCATTAGGTACTTGACATCTTCAGAGGTACTATCCCAAAGTCTGTACGAAGAAAGTTTATATGAACTTTTCCGCCGGGGTGCCTCTGTCCTACTTCTCTCAACATCTTCCTTCGAAATAAACTCACGCGGTATCATTGCGATGTCGAACCAAATCTCCCGCTCCGTCATCCAGCGTTCAATATTTTCCTTTACCCAAGAAAAGATCTCTGCCTTCATCGTGCGTGTATAGCTGGGATGAGTTCCGAAAGCGGCTTCGAACTTTACAAACTCTCTGTCGGAATGGCGAAAAATACCCGCGTTGTACTGCGCCCCTGTGAACGGATGAATGAACGTGTCAAGATAGGACAGATCGATGGTGAGGAAAAAGAACATGTAGCCAAACAACCAGGCGAAGAAAAGCAAGGGGAGATATTCCCCAGATTTTCGATGTCAAAAGTAGTCTTTTGGGTTTCCTTCAACGTCGAATATAGAGCAAGGGCAACGAAAGGCATCACCTGCGCCCACGCAAGGCAAATGAGAAAAGGGATAGCCCCCAACTCATGAGGATGGCGCAGGTGAATACATCCAGAAAAGTCAGCGACGACTTTCGTCAGTACGCGGATGAGAAACGAGACAGGCAAAACTTGCCAACCTTCCAATCTTAGCCAGTAAACGAAGTCAGACCGATACAACTTGTAGAACAAGAAGATGCACATTTCAACCGCAGTAAAAGCCAGCACATAATACTTTCCCAGATGAGCAAGAATAGCGACTCCAAAGGAGCGGCTTATGTTGTGTACCGTCGAGAGGAAAGTCATCAGGACAAAGGTTAGGTTTCTTTTGAAGAAGTCGTCTGGAATGTACCCGTAAAACTCAGGATAGAACAGTCTGTAACCGTGATTGACGTCCACGTCAAAAGATATCAATGCGCAAGTCATCCCAGTTGCTACGGAACTCATGACAATAGACGAGAGGGCGAAGCTCCCTGCTTGCTCTGGGTACGCCAAAAAAACATAAATTTGCAGAATGCAGCCCGGAATACCAACACAACCGAGCTCAATTCCTTTGTTGATCGTCATATCCATGAGCGGGTTTACCGAGATCTCAGCGTCACCTTCATTTGTGCACACGCGAAAGGCGTCTACCGTGGGTCGGAGGAACAACAGGGTAATCGCAGCTTCCTTCAGCTTGAAGAGAAAGTTTGTTTTCTTAAATTTAACGAATATGTAGAAAATCTGCACAGTGATGCTGCCAAGAATCATTGCAAGCAGAGCAAGTGCGTAGTCGTGAAGTCCGCTGCTAGAATAGGTCCAAAGAACAAGAACATCTGTGGCAACATTGACCATACCAACGATGGCTCCTATTCCAACCCGGAGGACCATTCCATAAACCGAATCATAGATCAAATAATTGGCTAATGATAAGAAGAAGTCTTCGACTCCCTCAAATTCATCCAGTTCATAAAGCTGAGTATAGTTTGCTTTCCATGCGAGCAGGGCATCAAGACCAGTTTTTGCTGATCGGGTGTAGGTCGCAAAAGAGCGCCCAGCCTTCCGACAATCTTCTTCCGTCAACTCGTCCAATCCGAGACACCAATTTACCGTTGAGGCAGAAAAGCCAAAGCGGACCACAATCATGTGCGCAATCACAACTTCAATATTCGGGAAGGCTAGTAGCACAGGACCTGTCAAACTTTGCTTGCCACGCAACGCTCTCTTCACAACCTGCAAATTCTTCTGGTAATTGTTCGTCCTTTCTCTATAGATATGCTCAGCTAAGGCAACCCACTCCAGCTTCCTTCTCCTCGAAATGTCTGAGCTGAAAACGCTCATACTTCGATGACTGTGAAACGCCGATTCACGAGAACTGCTGCTCCTGTTCTTCCCTCGAACTGCCCTCATCCTCCTCGGGTGTACGCACTCTCCTCAGACACGTGAGTTGATTCGATCCCTCTCTTTTCTCCAAGTTCGGACTCTTCCCTCTCTCTCCTGCTTTTTTGGTTAGGGTTATTTTTGGGCAAGAACTCCACAAGTGAGTTGAGTATGAGCGATAATTAGTCTAGTAGAATGGACTTCTCGTTTTAGCCAAAAGGACGCCTCCAGGGACAAGAAACTCAACCTACGGCTGATGTCACATAATGTTACTCTATTGGGCAAATTCTGCGCCCCAAAGAATTGAATTATCGTTTTGGTCTCGTATATTATTGAAAAGAGAAAAGAGAAATCAGGTGTTTTGTTTCATCTGGCGTACTTGCCTTCCTCCTCCTTCCTCCGTCTCACCGGAAGACTGACTCATACTTTGGTTGTGTTATGGTGCCACACGGCAATCGGTCAAGATCACGTGGCCGATCTCCTCTCCCTTCTTCCTCAGCAAAGAAGGTTGGCCCGAAGCCAGCATCTCCTGCTCGATCTTCCACGGGGTCAAGGAAGAAAGGACAGAGAAGAGCACGCGAGGACAACGACGAGCACTCGAAGGTGTATGTTGTTGAGTCACTGACACCAATTGAAGGACAGTATGGCGTTGGTGAGAGGAGATTTATAGTCAAATGGTGAGTGCCACTTCGACAAAGCATTCGTTGATTGTGTAAATGCAGATCACTCCTACCCCCACCAACCTAACAAAAAGTTCTCGTCTTTTCTCTCTCTGTCCCCCCCCCACGCGCTCTCTCTTTGTTTTGTCTGTGTTTCTGCCTTTTGGATTTTACCCTAAAAAATTACCCTACAACCTGCGTAGGAAGGGTTATTCAGCTGCACACAATACGATCGAGCCCTACAGGAACCTCGTCGCCGACCTTGGGGTGGATGTGTTGAATTCATTAACAGTACCACCATCTACACCGCCGTTGTCAAATGAGTTGCGGAATCGCATTCTAACGGTTATGGCATGTGCACCGATGTCAATCGTGCTACTCTCCTCAACAATTGGGCAGTATATCTTACTTTATACGCTCCACTACATCTGCATATACGAGGCGTTACACCTTATCCCCCTCCCCCCCACCCCAGGCAGGCTCCCTCACAGCCCACAGGGGGGGGAATCCAAATCCAAGGCAAAAAGACGAGATTCTCCACAAACTTGGGGGAACAAATTCTTTCAACACCTCAAGACATTCTTCACTTCCTCCGCTATCCTCTGCATCTTCACTGATTTACTGAGAGACCAGACGATCCCACGCACCATATCTCAGGCTGTTCCCCTTCTCTCTACGTCTCTAAATTATCTTTCACCAACACCCCTGACAATTCTGCTTGTAGTGACGACGGTCATCCTCCACCTCTGTCCTCCTTCCAAAACCTTTGCTGCCATTACCGCGACGACACTTACTGTAACAACGGGCTTCACCCACCTCGTCTTAATATCCACAGCATCACTGCCAAAATCTATCTTCTTCTGCCTATGCGTATGGAACTTCGATAACGCGAGTTTAGCGATCGGAAAGCTTTACGAAGCTCTCACTAAGAAGGGCCCGGAAGCCGAAGGAAATACCTTCGTACTCTTCAAGCCTCTGAGAAAAATTCTTGATAAGGTATCGCCGAAAAAGACCGTCGTAGGAGTCATTGGTGGCATGGTCGGCTCGGTTGTGACATCATGTGTCGTCAGTTCAGGTTCTATGGCAAGTCTAATCGGTCTTAATAACGACGAAGATCTCAGACAATATTTTCTCTCTCGTGGCAGCAACCCGATTATCACTGGTATCATCCTTGGGTTTTTAAGTCTACTGGGCGACTTGTTAATCAGTCGTGCCAAGAGGGCAGTTGGAAAGAAGGATACGGGCAATCTATTCCCAGGACACGGAGGAGCACTCGATAGGATGGACAGCATGATGATCACTGGAGTCTGGTTTTATCACTTTCACGTCAGGGGATCCTGAAATTATCTCTCATGGCGTAGTAAACTAACGACGATGGTCTTCTACCAAAGACAAAACATGCCTATTGCTAAAATTAGTCTCCAATCAGTTCTGACAATTTCATTATATCACACCATGTTTTTATTTCCACATAAATCGATTTCCTGGCTACAGGTCGTCACCAATCCTATCGCTCGCCGTAAGCGATTCCGAGGTTCTGAAGCAAATTTTCTGACCTCGCCAGTCTTGGCTACCAACGCGCGTTCCTGTGAGAACGCCTGCAGGTAGTCTCGGTAGGAAACGACGGCGTTAGTCGGAGGGGTCGTGAAGCGAACCTTATTGTCCTTCTTATCCAGAATCCTCCCGAAGAATTCATACGAAAGCAGGGTGATGCCGAATTGAGGGGAGCTGCGGAAAACTCTTCATTTCCGCGCCCTTGAAAAAAGCGCTGATTCCCTCGTTGTGAAGAATCTTCAGAGCACAGTCTGTCAAGCCCTTGTAAGCCTAGTTTCAATAACGTCCGCCGGGGTTGTGAGCGAATTAGTTTCTCGTCATCGGCACATTTCTCCAGCACGACAGTACATGAGTTGTAGTCCTTCTCCCTAAAGACTGGGGTAGAGGGGAGAGTAGATATTGTTGAGGAAGGGTCAAATCAGACGAGCAAAAAGACAGCGGAAAAATCACGTTTGCGTGAGGGTTGCTGCGAGTCTTTGGTCGAGTTGCTCACTTCCAAAGAGTTGCTAACATCCTTGACGATATCTTCCAAGGGTAGGGTAAAAGTAGAAGTGTCTGAAGGCCCCGTGTTAGGGGCAGAGGGTGATCGAAGAAGAAAAAGCGAGGAAACCTGGTTTCATTGACAGAGGGGGCAATAATAATAAGGGCACTGTAGCAGCAGGAGCCTGCAAGGGGGAGGGGGGCGAGCTAGTGGAACTTTATTGATTGGGGGTTGCAGTTAATTGCTTTCCAGAGGGGGGAATTATGACTTGGACTGACTGCCTTAAAAACCCCGTTTTACTGCTGCAAGGGTGTCCCAAAACGTCGATCTTTCTTGACGGGTATAGTTCCTTTGTTCTATCAACAACGAAAAGATCATCCGAGTCGAATGGCTATTCGTTTGAACAAATTGCTCAGCGTTTTGAAGCTAGCGTCAAGACGAGAGGCGGACAGATTAATTGCCCAGGGCTTAGTTGCTGTGCGCTGCCCAGAAAGATCGAAGTTTATTACAGCCATGATCGCCGACAGAGTCGATCCAAATCTGACTGCGGAGGACATCCAGATCGTGGGCAAAGAAGTTTCAGATGTTCACGACACAATCGTCCTTCACAAGCCAATTGGGTATGTGTCAAGCCAGCCTGAGCGAAACGATGAGGGTGAATACTCGTACTTACCAGCAATCCAGCTTTTGTGCGAGGATAACTTCGAGGGCAATAGAAGTAACGGAAAACATGGGCTTCTAAAAGATGACCTCCTCAATCCTCGATATCAGCAGAGTGGTTTTAAAGGTTGGGCTCCTGTCGGTCGTCTTGACGTAGATTCTACTGGGCTGCTGATTTTTAGCAAGGATGGCACGGTTGTAAAGTCCATCATCGACGGGACGAGTGCTGTCGAGAAGGAGTACAAAGTTAAAGTGAACAAAAAGGAGATGCCAGCTGACCTAACGAAAATCTTTGATCAGACAGGAGGCAGAAAGTTATTTCTCAAAGGGGACAGGCGCCCTCTAAAACCGATCCCCAAGGTCGAGTGGATCGTCGAAAACGAAGTTATTAGAATCATTCTGAGGGAGGGTCGCAAGCGGCAGGTCCGTAGAATGGTGGAGGATATTCTCAAGCGAAAATGTCGGGCTTTAAAGCGAATTTCGGTTGGGCCGGTCAATTTGGGTGCGCTGAGTGTAGGAGGTTGGCGCTATATTACAAAGCACGAGCTAGAGCAACTAAAAGAAGGAGGAGAAGTTAATTTTGAGTGACGACGGACGGAGAGTCTTTTTACACTTGCTCCGTTAAATTCAACTGCGCGCCGTTACTACTCTCTCACAAAAAAATTACTTTTGCATATCCATTTCGTATTGTCGTCGCTCCCAAGAATATCAATTGTTGCGAATTGCCACCCTCGCCGGTGCTGAACCTCGGTCCAAACTCTCTCAGAGTCCGCATGCACTTGTTTCAGGAAAGAACTCCCATAAGGACCACCCAGGTTCACATTTACTACGTCATTCGGCGAAAAGTCCGGCTTGTTCATGGCTTCCAGTCCGCAACACATCTCCCTGGCCATTCGCGCGTCAACACTCCTTTCGGCGAACTTCAGATCGTCAATCGTAAAGTGAATGGCTAGCTTTTTGTAGCCAGAAGTGGGTGGAAAAAAATGCTCGATGTACTCAAACATGGAGACATCTCTTCCACTCGTCTCAACCAGCACATTGACCCCGTCCGCTTTCCCCTTTTCCAGCAATGAAACCCCGGCCATCTCACTCAATTTCCGGTACCTCGAGAATATGCGCGCCTTTTCCTCGCTGTACTCACTAACGCTTAGTTTTTTCTCATATAATTCCTGGAACTGAACGTTGGTCAAGCTCGCAATGATGTGGTCTAACTGGCGATAAAATGAGTTTGACCCGGTAGGTACTTCCCAGGCAGGCAAGCCCAACTCCCCGCCCAAAACTTTTCCGAACCAAGGCTGGTGAAGTGCCGTCGTCTTCCGGATTCCGTTAACGCCCGTTACTAGCACAACCCATGGCTTGAGACTTTGCTTCCGCCGAAGTGCCTCTGAATAATTGCCCTCCTCAAACACACGGCGGAAGGTTTTCTCAAAGGCCTCATCGCAGAATTGGGAGCGAAACGACTCAGCGTCAATTTCTGTCAATTTCCAGTCCTTGTGCGAAGTGTGGGCACTCTCACCAATCACATTCTTGATACCTTCGATATTGACGCCTCCAGTTGCACCAACAAGACGCTCGATGGACCGAGCAACTCCCTCAATTTCGGCAGCATTGAAAACAGAGCTCATCACCAACAGTTGTGGTCGTCGTGCAATTCGAGAAGAATTAAAAGCAATCGACAGGGAGAGTGAGAGCAGCAAGAGATGGATGAAATTCAATCCTCCCTTTTTGTGCATCTGTCTGTTATCTAGGACAAAAAGTCAAAAAAGTCTGGAAAAAGCACGTGAAAAGGACAAAGACACGTCTTTCTTTTAGCAACAAGACTTATTATATCCTCATTGGTTGATAATTGGGCACATCCCAGACGAAATAGTTACCTAAGGGCGGCCAACATGTTTTAACAAAGAAACTGTGGATCCCCAGACACACTTTGCCCGAACAACGTCGCTCTAAAGCCCACCCCTTCGGAGGCAATATGTCTGCCCGCACTTGGCCCAAAATCGTGCTGATTCTCCTAATCTCGACGGATTTGCATGCATTGTTGCCTCCTTCACCTCAGCCTTCCTGGTTGTCACTTCCCTTACCCTCTTGGCTTCAGAGTCGCTTGCTTTCGAATGAGAAAACACCGCACCCGCTGCCGATCCAATCCCTTGCTCTTCCGCTACTCCTCCCGCTGTCGAATATAAGCGCATCATCACAGTCATTAATAATAAACTCCCCGACTTCCTCTGGCAAAACACTAGCCTACACTCTCCCTCTTCTGGCGCACATTGACCCATCCATCCGTAATTCTGTTCAGGCAATTATCATTGTCCCGTCACGAGAGTTAGGTCTGCAGGTTTCGCGCGTGGTGAAATCTCTCGCAGCAGCATATCCCTTTCAAGGAGGAAGAAAGATGTTGACGATGTCAATCCTCAATGGGAGCAATCTCTCCCGGCAGAAATGCTGGAGCAGGGAGGAACCGCCCGATATTGTCATTGGGGAGGTTGGAAAAGTGCTCGAATTTGTCGAGGGTGGCTATATAAAAACGAATAACCTGAAATTCCTTGTCGTGGACGAAGTTGATGAGCTCTTTGACCTGAACTTGGGAGGTGCCAGCAACGAAGGCATTAGACGGTTGCTTGGCCAAGTTCTCAGCCCCACCTTTGCCACCTCATCGACTAATGAGATGAATGGGTTTGAATCAGCAACTTCAGCAAACTTGTCTAAATCTGATTTCTCCCGGTCTTCTCGGGGTCGGGGTCGGATCAAAGGAACATTCAGCATTGGCCGACCAGTGATGGTGTTTGCTTCTGCAACCATTCCCCAGCGCCGTCATTTTATTAAGCGATGCAAGGAAATGAAGTGGGTAGAAGAAGATTTCAATCTTATTAGTCTTGAGGATGACGAAGGCGATGGATTTGATACTGGGGGAGTTATTCCACCTCAGATAGATCACATTTATTTTGTGATCTCTTCTCCTGAGAAGCTGCTGCCATCATTCCGGAAAATTTTAAGGCGTCTTCTTCTTCTTTCCGCGAAGCCGAAAAAAATGCTGGTTTTTTTGAAAGAAGATCGGCCGATAGCCAAAATAGGAGAAGTATTACGAAAAGATTTCTTGGATGAAGCAGAAGTATTTGTTCTAGACGGTTCTCTCAGTGATCGTGCTGCAGCAGTGCAAATGTTCGAGGACAGTTCTCACGGTAAACGACTTCTTCTAGCGACGCCGCGGCTTGCTGCCCGGGGTCTAGACCTAAAAGGCGTCACAGATGTTGTGAACTTCGATCTGCCGCAAGGAGCTGTGGAGTACATTCATCGGGCGGGGAGGACTGGCAGGAATATGCAGAAGGGTAAGGTGGTTTCTATCGTTAGTGAAAAGGAGGAATTTCGCATCACACGTCTAGCAAATGAGTGTAGATGTAGCATTGTGTGCAAAGGAAGGGCAAGAAGTAAACGCAAGTAGTTTTATTTTACAACCAAAACTCTAGTCCCTTGTGGCAAATTCGTGGTTGGGTCTCTTCTCTACTGCTTCCAACTCGGAAGAGATAGAACTCGTGAGATAAGGAAGCCTTTGAAGCAATCAATAATTACTTCTCGCTTTAAATGCCTTCTGTCCCTGTCTTGTCGCGGGACAGCCAAACTGCGACCAAGCCAAATATCGCATATCCGATAGCAGAGCAATGTGTGCCTTCCCTTGAATGAATGATTTTTTGCTCGTCTTTTTCCTCTCCCTGTTCCCCTGTTCCCCTGTTCCTTTTTTTCTCCTTTCAACTCCGTCACTCTTTGAGGAATTCTTCCAAGTCCCCCACTGCCTTGATATCCCCCGCTTTGCTTAGGGCGTTGATGTAGCCGAGCAGGTTCTGCTGTTTGGACAAAACACCTGCCGCATGAGACCTAACCGTACTCTCGCCTTCCAACCTTTCGATTGTATTCTTGTTGATATCCTTTAGCTTCTCGAGTTCTTCTCGCAAGTTTTTCTCCCGTTTTTCACTATGGCAAATGTGGGTGAGTGCTATTTTTAATTCGCCTTGCGCCTGCTCAATCTCCTCAGTAGCCTCCTTCTGAGCAATCTCCGCGGCTGTCTTCCATCTCTCAGCTGCTCGCTCCGCATTTTCCATCTTGACCTTGTTGGATTTGTATTCGCTCGTGTCCGCCTTCATCTTTTTGACTTCTGCTTCCTTTTCCTCCAAAGTCTTGACAATTTTCTCCACACGTTCGTCGGCGTTTCTTAATTTCTCCTCAGCTTCTCCCTTGGCTTTCTCGACGATTTTAGCTGCTTCCCGTTCTGACCAAAGTTCCCCCTCGATTTTTATGCATTTTTGCTGAACCTCTAGACTCTCTGCGACTGCCTTTTGTGTCTCCTCATTGGCATGTCTCAGCTCCTTCTCGTTTGCCTCGAGTTTCTTTTCCATTTCGGAAAATTTCTCGCGCATTTCTTCGTATTTTTTTTCGGTTGCCTCCCTACGTTTATCGCTGTCTATCCTCGCGCTCGCGTGGAAATTCTTTAGTTCGTTGGCCTCGGACACGGCCTTTGCTTTTTCGCTTGTAAGCGTCCGTTCCCATGTGAGCTCCTTCTGAGATATTATTCTATTGAGATTTTCCACTTGATGTTTCGTGTGTTCGTTTTCGCTTTTCGTTGCTGCAAGCTGCCTGTCTGTTGCATCGATTCGCTGTAACCCGCTCCGCAAGGCCTCAAATTGACTTTTACAGTATGCGAAAAGCTCGTCCCCCACGCAAATACTGTCCGCTCCCCCGGCTCTCGTTACCAATGCGTGGAGCTCCAAGGCTTGCTGCGTCATGCTTCGGCAATAACTCTGAGTGGATGCATGAGCTAAAAGATGACAGATTATGCTGCCGGTGAATCTCGAGTCTGTCTCGGCAAGCAGGGTTGAGAATGTGTGCTTGGTCGTTGCCCGTCTGCGCCGCAAGACGTCCACATTGCTGTGAAGGGGCCCTTCCTTGGGTTCGGGGGTCACTGCGAGTCGGGCCAGCAATGTGCAGCAACTGAGGACAATGCTAGTGGCGACGCAAGCAGAGGCGCCATCATCTACACCGTGTAAGCCAAAGACAACAAAGGCATTGTCGTTTCCTCCATCGTTGTAGTTGATGGCGAAGTGATTGAATTCTTCGCTGCCGTTGCTGTCTGCCGAGTTGATCCTTGCTCTGTTGCTTGTAGCCATGCTAAAG
>Ga0115554_1002462_pt1 | contig 12723 bp, 14 predicted proteins | sample COGITO_mtgs_1104_3_FD_87283 | JGI IMG/M metagenome (GOLD analysis project Ga0115554, IMG submission 87283) | Pelagic marine microbial communities from North Sea - COGITO_mtgs_110404 | ecosystem: Environmental > Aquatic > Marine > Epipelagic | place: Germany:Helgoland, sampling site Kabeltonne... | reverse complement strand
AGCCCTATTCCCCTTGTTCCACCGGTTATTAATACTGTCTTTATCATTGTTCAATTATAGTAGTTATTTTCTAATCCAGTTACAGTTGTATGACTTATGAAAAATCTTGAAAAATATATACAGTTAATTACAAAAAACAGAGATTTTCAAAAGCTATTTGCAGCTAGATTAATAACACTCGGTGGTGACTGGTTACTAACCGTACCCTTACTTGGTATTATTTATGAACTGACTGAAAATCCACTTATTACATCGCTTGTACTTGTGGTGCAGAGTGCTCCTTTATTTTTTTTAGGAAGCTTTGGAGGGTATTTAGCTGATAAATATGATAGAAAAAGAATCATTGCAATTTCTGAGTTTCTATCAGGTGTAGTGGTCCTATTAATTCTTTATGCGGTTAATACAGAGAATGTAATATTCATTTTGTTTTCATTTGGCATGCTTTCTGTTGTAAGTGCTGCCTACATGCCGACATCAGATGCGGCATTACCTAATGTAGTAGAAAAAGATTTCCTAGCCGAGGCTAATGTAATATTCTTCTCGAGCTGGGGAATAATGGCTGGACTAGGCGCTGGCATAGGTGGATATTTAACGACAGTTGTTAGTAGGGATACATTATTTACAATAGATTTCCTATCATTTGTTATCTCTGCATTTATTGTGTTTTCAATTAAAAAAGACTTAAGTGAACAGAAACACTCGAACTCAAATGAAGAGAATATAAACTTTGTTGACGGAGTAAAGTATGTGCTTTCGAGAAAAGAGATTCTCTCATTAGTTATCACTAAAGCTACTTTCAGTATTTCAGCAAGCGGCCTATTGTCTCTTTTTACTGTTCTATCATACGAAATCTACAAAACCGGTGATTACGGAACAGGACTTATGTTTGGAGCAAGAGGGATTGGCGCATTGATAGGACCAATTATTATTCGATATTTTTTTGGAAGTACCGATGGAAAGTTGCTCAATACAATTGGGATAACAATCATGGCGTGGGGTCTATTTTATTTCTTTATCTCTTTCTCAGCTTCTGTCTACTTGACTGTGTTTCTATTGATATTGGGTCACTCCGGTGGTGGATCTCAGTGGGCATTTTCGACTTATGGATTACAGGTTTTAACACCAGATAATCTACGTGGAAGAATTGCTGGAATAGACTATTCACTTTATTTTTTTATGAATACAATTTCAACACTCATGATCGGATACCTGGCAACCGTTTACGGTGTATTGTTTGTATTTAAACTCTTCCCTGTTTTAGGATTTATATTTGGTTTTGTATGGTATTTATCTACAAGAAGTATCTGGAACAAATTAGATTCATAAAAATATATTTATTTATGTTTTTAACATACCTTTTACTCCTACAATATTGTTATGGCTTTTAAATTCCGGACAGAATTTTCAAGCTTGTAAAAGAGGGGTAGTCAAGTCACCCCTCTTTTTTTAATTACTTAACAATCGGTAAATCTTTAAGATTTGTTGTGTAGGCCCCAGACTTTCTATCTGCTCTCATTCTCCAATTCTTCTGTATCCCCTGTGCTCCGAGCGTCAATGCGCCTGATCCAAACTGTTTGTTCACTGTGTCCAGAGACTTCATCACTGTGTCTGATTTACTATAGTTTTCATTATCGAGAAAACTACCTTGTTCATTTTTTGCATCTGAAATATTCAAAAGCATCACTCCAATTTTCTGGTACTCGTATCCCGGAAGAAATAATTTGTTTGTAAGCCTTTTTGCTTCTTTTATTATTTTTGAGGTATTGCTTGTTGGGATAGAGAAATGAGTGCTCATACCATTGCTGTACTGTTTGTCCCTTTCTATATGCGGACTTGTTCTTAGAAATACATACAATCCTTGCGCTCTTGAATTCTGCTGTCTTAATTTTTCACATGCCCTTGCCGTGTAGTTTGATACTGCTTCCTCTAGCTCTTGAACATGAGAGACTTTTTTCCCGAACGACTTTGATGAGATAATATTTTTTTTATTTTTGACTTCTTCTATTCCTATGCAAGATATGCCATTCAATTCATAATGAATCCTCTCCCCTACGATGCTTATTGTCTTTCTCACATGTCTTGGATTTGCTTCAGCTAAATCCTGCGCAGTCTCTACCCCGATTTTTCTTAATCTTCTACCCCATCTTGTTGAGATTCCCCATATTTCTTCTATGGGAAGTTCTTCCAATATATCTTTTTTCATGCCTAAATTTCTTATATCAAATACATCTACCGCATCTTTTTTTGCCTGCCTGTTTGCAATTTTGGCTAATGTTTTGGAAGAACCTATTCCAATAGAAACAGGTATTCCCGTCCACTGCTTTATGAGAGTTTTTATCTCTCTAGCTGTCTCCTCTAGGTCACAGTAAGCAAAACTACTTATATCTAAAAATGCTTCATCAATAGAGTAGATTTCTATTTCATTGACAAGAGATTTCAGAGAAGTCATTACCCTTGCAGACATATCTCCATAAAAAGTGTAGTTAGAGGAGAATACGTGAACATTATTTCTATTAATCAACTGTTTGTATTTAAAAAATGGAGCACCCATAGGAATACCCAAAGCTTTTGCCTCATTTGACCTAGCGATAATACATCCGTCATTATTAGAAAGCACTACGATCGGTTTACCTTCTAGCTTCGGATTAAAAACACGCTCACATGAGGCATAAAAATTATTACAATCAACTAAGGCAAAAATTTTATTGTTCATTCACTTACTCCTTTGAATACTGTACACTATTCTAAAGAAAAAGAAAGACATTTTATGCCTAGGGGTGGTGCAAGAAAAGGAGCTGGAAGACCTAAGGGTCTTGGCAAGTATGGAGAAGAAACTCTTGCCATGAGAATACCTTTAAGTAAGGTGAGCTACGTTTCAGAAATTGTAAACAAAGGTCTTCATGAAATACCTCTATACACAAATAGTGTTTCTGCCGGTTTCCCCTCTCCTGCAGATGATTACCTAGAAGATAAGGTAGACCTTAATCAATATTTAGTAAAACATCCCGCATCTACCTTTCTTGTCAGAGCATCTGGTGAGTCGATGATTAACGCAGGAATATTTCCAAATGACATACTTGTAGTCGACAGAAGCTTAAAAGCAGAGAGTGGAAAAGTAGTTATTGCTGTTGTAGATAGTGAACTTACAGTTAAGAGATATGTTAAAAAAGGAAAAAATATACTCCTGAAACCAGAAAATGATTCTTTCGATCCAATTGTTATTAATGATGAAAGTGAAGCCTACATTTGGGGTGTCGTAACAAATGTGATTCATAATCTGTAATATAGACATATGGAAATACTAAAAAATAACAACAGTGACTTTGAGAATTTAAATCAATGGAAATATAAACCTAAATACACATCTGTAGAAACTGAATATGGTGAAATAAATATCCATTATATTGATGAGGGCTCTGAAAATACCAACACAGTGTTGTTGCTGCACGGGGAACCAACTTGGGGTTATCTATATAGGAACTTTATAGACCCTTTAGTAGATAAAGGGTTAAGAGTTGTTGTTCCAGATTTACCAGGGTTTGGAAAGTCAGATAAACTTTCAAAAAGAGAAGGCTACACATATGAGAAATTCGTTAAGTGGATGGACGTATGGCTAAATGAGATTGATTTGAAAAATATAACATTTTTTGGTCAAGATTGGGGTGGATTAATTGGGTTGAGATTAGTTGTTAACAACCAAGATAGGTTTGATAATATTGTCCTTTCTAATACTGGATTACCAACTGGAGACAGACCGTTGGGAGAAGCCTTCGAATCATGGAAAAATTACTCGCAAACTGTCGAAAACTTTCATATTGGTGGAATAGTCAAAGGTGGAACCGTTACTGAAATGAGTCAGAAGACAATAGATGCTTACAATGCTCCTTTTCCAGATGATTCCTATAAAGAAGCAGCAAGACAATTTCCTTTACTTGTTCCTAATTCTACTGATGATCCTAGTTATCAAAATAATGTAGAAGCATGGGAAATCCTAAAGAAGTGGGAAAAACCACTGTTATGTGCTTTCAGTGATCAGGATCATATTTTTAAAGGAATTGAGAATACATTCATAAAGCATATACCTGGCGCTGAAGGTATAAACCATGTACAAATACAAGGAGCTGGACACTTCCTACAAGAGGACAAACCTGAGGAATGCGTTGAGGCAATTTTAAGCTTATTAGATTAGGAAGCTGTTCCCCAGGTATTGAAACCAAGAAATTTCTGTGTACCAGGTAAATAAATATTTTCAATATTATCAAGTTTGAGTGGACTTTTAGATATTAAATTATGTATATCTCTATTTACGTGACAGCCACCAGATATTTTCGGGTAAAAGAAATCAATAAAGTTTTGAAATTTAGCAACTTTTTTGTCAGAAGATAAACCATGTTCAGCAAATAGAAATTTGCCATTTTGTTTTAGTACTCTAGAAATTTCAATGAGTGCGATTTCAGGATTTGGTATGGAGCAAAGAGTATAGGTACAAACAACAGAATCAAAAGTTTCATCTTTAAAAGGAAGATCTTCTGCACTTCCTTTAATTAGCTCTATATCGAGATCTATACCTTCCGAGTTGGATATTGCTAATTCGTGTAATTCTTCAGATGGATCTACACCGGTTATTTTCTTTGTTGCGCTTTTATCATAGAATTGTAAATTAACCCCTGATCCAAAACCAATTTCTAGAACATTTCCATATGCGCTTGGTATAACTTTTTGTTTTTGCTTCTTAATGGGTCTTGAACTACAAGTTGAATTGATAAGAGAAGGTAGTACATTTTTCTCATAAAATTTCTTACTAATCATCCTTATTAAAGGAAAAACAATAAAAAGGAGGAAAGTTGAAATAAAATAATAAAGATATTTTTTAATTAATGGCCTCCCCTTGGGACACCGCCATACTTCATACGAGTATCGCCCATGTAAGCAATGCGATCATCTGAATCTATTGTTTTGCATTCAACTACCTCACCGATATAAAGTGAATGAGTTCCATAGTTGTGAACTTCTTTTTTACTTAATTCGAACCATACAAGTGCGTTATTAAATATCGGAATATTATTGCTGCTTAACGTTATAGGTTCTTTATTAAGGAACCCTTCAGAATAAATTGCAGGTTTTGAAAATTTAACAAAAATTTTTGTATAATTTTCTGAAAATAAATTAATACTAAAGAAATTACTTTGTGTCATTAATTTATGAGTGACACTTTTATTATCAATACCTACAGCAATTAATAGAGGACTCATGTTTACCTGTGTAATCCAACTTGCGGTCATACCGTTATATTCATTACTAAAACCTGAACCAATGATTCCTAGTGGACTTGGTATTTTCCAAGTTGATACGTTCAATACTTCATCAGAAGGGTGCGTCATATTAAAGCCTTATTAGATTTTATACGGTCAAGTTGAATTTTGTTTGGTTCTGCACAACAAAACCAAGTTTCGGATAGTTTGGGAACAATCCTTTGATTGTATTTTTCTGGATTAAGAAGAGTTTCGCCTGTATGAGATTCTAAAATATCTACTAAACCCAGATATTGAGTATATTCATTCTCAGATTCATGTTGTAATACATAAGTAAAAAGCTCGTTTTGGATATTATCAATGTTCGGAAATTTATACTTCCATGCATAGGAAAACGATGCTGGATCATAATTAAGTAAATATTCTTCCATTTCAGGTCTTTTTAGTATTAATGAATTCTTAGGAATTAATAGCTTGATCGTCAACTGTATTGGATCAACAGTTTCTCGAAGTTTATAGTTTTCAATAAGTTTAATTATGCTTATAAGGTCATTTTGTTCTGTCCATGGAGAAAAAGGCATCCATGTTGGTCTTATGTCAATATTGTTTTCGAAAGATAATTCAACTGCCTTGTTTAAGTCATTAGAGGAATGATTTTTCTGTAAGATATTTAAAACATGATCGTTTGTCGTTTCAAAGGCAGATATGACGAAAAGCATATTTAGATTTTTTAGTTCTTGAAAATAGTCAGGATATTTAAGTATGTGTTCTACTTTAATTGTGGAATCGTAGGTAATTGATGGATGCTTTTCATTGAGTAATTGCAATATCTTCAATGCATGCTTTGGACCATTAAAAAAGTCGGGATCGTTAAATGAAATATGCTTTGCACCTTCTTCAACTTGATTTGTTACATCTGTAATAATTTTTTCAGTACCAAACGTTTTAAACATACCTTTAAATTCAATAGGAACCGGACAATGCGTACATTCATGTTTACATCCATATGTAGTTTCAACTGAACCTGCTATTAGGTTATTTGATCCGTCAACAATGTGCGAGTAGTCAGTAATTGATGGGAGTAATGTGCGATCAGGAACAGTATGTTTGAATGAATAATTAAGATTTAACTGCACTTGAAGCAAAGACTCTAATTCATCACTATCAAAACTATGAATTGATTGAAAGTCTGAAAACATTTCTGAAAAAACGTTGGCGTAAAGACCGAATACAAAAAGTTTATTTGGTAATTTTCTATCACGTAAATACTGCTCTGCTAATACAGATGCAGTATGCATAGAAGCATATATTCCTAATACATCATAGTTGTCTAATGTAAGGTCTTTTTCTTCTATTGAATAATCGACTATATCTATTTGATTGGACCCATTATCAAGCTTTTTATACAACTCTGATATAATTTTCGGCTGTTTTCCTAAATCATAAAAAGATAGAAGTAATATTTTCAATTTAATTCTTTAATAAATTCCAATGTTGGAATATCTATTGGAAGAGAGAGAGATATTTCTGTTACATTTGAATCTTTCCAACTATTGAATTTCTTTTCAATATCATCTTTTGTTCCAACAAGTGTTAAGTCTCTTAATAACTCTTCAGGGAATAGTTCTTCTGCTTCCTGTTTTTTCCCATCAAGATACAAGTTCTGAATTTCAGAAGCAAGTTCTTCATAACCATAATTACACATAAGGTTATAGTAAAAATTCTTGTCTTTAGCACCCATTCCACCAACATAGAGTGTGTATGTAGTCCTTGCTGGTTTTAAAAAATCCTCTACTTCATCAGACTCGCATAATCTAGCAAAGACTGACGCTACGATATTAAATTCACTTCTCTTTTTTGGATTACTAGATTTTTCAAACCCCTTGCTCAGGAATTCATCAAATACTTCATCTCCTTTTGTTGGAGAATACATAAAAGGTAACCATCCATCAGCTATTTCGGCTGCTAATTCAATATTTTTTGGGCCTATTGCTGCAAGATAAATTGGGATATCTTCCCTAATAGGCGGTTCTATTAGCTTCAGAGGTTTTCCTAAATTGAGACTTCCTGGTCCTTTATATGGTAGGTTGAAAAACTCTCCATCGAATTTAACCTTTCTTTCTCTTTTAATTATTTCTCTAATAATAGTTATATACTCTCTAGTTCTCGCAAGAGGTTTCGTGTAGGGTTGCCCATGCCATCCCTCGACAACCTGCGGGCCGGATACACCAAGTCCAAGCCGGAATCTACCTTTAGAAAGTTTATCCAGTGTAATTGCAGACATAGCAGTCATAGCTGGCGTTCTTCCGGGTATTTGCATAATACCTGAACCAATTTGGATATTTTCTGTAACGGCAGCAAAATAGGCTAAAGGAGTGACTGCGTCATAACCATAAGCTTCAGCTGTCCATATACAAGAGTAACCTAAACTATCTATTTTTTTTAAAAGGTCATGGTCATCAGAAATATGTGGACCAAAATAACCAACATTAATACTTAATTCCATGTCTTTAGATTACTATGTTGATGATTTGTAATAATTTATATTTGTTAATACATAATCCATTGGAATGTCGTGTTCTTCAAGAGGTATATCTTTGATAAGTTGAAAATCATGACAAATACCAATCTTAAGAGCATTTGGATATTTTTTAAGAAGTGTATCATAATGACCTCCCCCACGGCCTAAACGTGAACCAAATTTTGTAAAAGCTACGCCAGGAACAATAAATACTTCAGTATTATTTCTTATAATTTTATTCACAGGTTCCAATATTCCATTTTGTTGTTTAATAAATGGTGCACTGTAAGAACATATTTCCAACTCATCATCCAACATAAACGTTGTATTCATCTCAGAAGTATTGGATAACACAGGAAGTATATTAATTTCTGAACCTAATGGAATATACGTACAAATAATTCTATCAGATACCAATTGTTGTAATTTTGTACCTATTTCATCTGACAATTTATCATTTAAGATGTTGTGTTTAAGTAGGTTACTTCTTAAATTATTTTTCTCTGTCATGGTTTCTTTTCTAGTGATAATCAATATAGTATTAGCAATATGATCAAAAATAAAATCCTAACATGGGTAAACCTATTCATAATGGCTATCTACACAATACCTGTGGCGTACAGCATATGGTTTATTGGGATTTTTGCTAAATACACAAAAGTAAAATACTACATCGCTAAAAGCTGGTGCCGTCCATGGATGTGGGCAGCTAGAGCTAAATTAGAATTAGTTAAAACCTCAGACTATAAAACAAATCAACCATATGTCGTTATATCAAATCATTTATCTAATCTAGATCCAATGATGCAATTCAAATATTTAAAAATAAAGTGGGTTTTCATGGCCAAAAAAGAAGTATACAAATTACCCTTTTTCAGAACAGCTGCCAAGGCGTTTAACTTTATAAAAGTAGATCGTAGTAATCCAAATGACAGGGTCTCAATTAATAAACAAGCAAAAATTATATTTGAAAAAGGGTGGTCTCTTATGGTCTACCCGCAAGGAACAAGGGTGCCAAAGATGACTTCAGAAAGTTCAAAAGTGGTGCATTTCATATAGCTCTTGATAATGGTGTGCCTATACTACCCGTTGTTATTGCAGGTACAGGTGATATATGGCCAAGAGGTAGCAAGTTCATGAAAAGTGGTAAGGCAATGATTAAAACACTAGAGCCTATTGATATTACTAAATACAACAAAGATAACATTGAGCAACTTGTAACTGAAACTCATAATAAAATGAAAAAAGTATACGATGAAATGGTAACTGCAATACAATAGCTCAATGGACATATTTTTAGCTGCTTCTTCAATTTTTTTACTTCGTCTACTAGATCAAACATTAGGAACCTTAAGAACTCTTTATGTCAATAAGGGTAAACCATCTTTTGGTGCAGTACTTGGATTTGTTGAATCAGCTATCTGGGTTGTTGCTATTTCACAAGTTATTAGAGATTTAGATAGCCCATTTCTCGTATTTGGATATGCACTTGGATTTGCTTCTGGAACAATAGTAGGGTCGTATATTGAAACGTCTATTGCTATTGGAGATGTTGTTATACGTATATTTTCACCAAAAGATCAAGACAGTCAACTAGTTGCAGAAACCCTACGATCAGAGGGTTTTGGTGTAACCATAATTAGTGGTGAAGGTAGAGATGGAGAAGTTAGTATTGCTTGGTGTGTAGCACCCAGAAAAAAAGCTAAACAAGTTTTAAACATTGTTTCAACAATTAATCCAGATGCTTACGTAACTACTGAGTCAACTAGTCCTATTAACTTAACGTCTAATAGGAAATAGTTAAATTCCTTTTTCGAAGTCATCCTCGAAAGAGACTCTTTTTCTCTTTGTGGAATCATTACTTGGCTTTTCATCCCTAGGTTTATCATTACGATTCCTATTGTTAGGACGGTCATTACGACGTCTGTTATCAGGTCTTTTAGAATCTTTTCTAGATCCACCTTTATCAACAGATTCTTCAGGAATCTCAAGATCTTCTAATAGAGATAAACTGATTTTGCCATTTTCGATAGAATCAACATGAACTTTAATCTTATCTCCAGCAGAGAGAATGTTTTCAGGATTTGAAACTCTCTTCTCTGAGTGGAATTTTGAAATATGTAAAAGTCCGTCTCTACCAGGTAAAATGTTTATAAATGCACCATAAGTAGCAATACTTACAACTTCACCATCATAATCCGTGTCTACTTCAACTGCAGGAGGATCGATTATCAGCATTACCATTTCTTTGGCTGCAGCAAGACCTTCCTCTTCAGTAGATCCTAAAGTTAAGATTCCATCATCATCGATTTCTACACTGACTCCAGTTTCTTCCTCGATTTTTCTGATGTTTTTACCTTTTGGTCCAATTACTTCACCAATTTTATCTTTTGGTAATTCAACAGTTTCTAATCTTGGAGCATTACCAGATAATTTCTCAGCAGGTTCGGAGATTGCATCTTCCATGACATCTAAGATATGATGACGAGCATCCATCGCTTGATTTAGTGCTTTTCTGAGTACATCAGATGGTAAACCTTCAATCTTCATGTCTAGTTGTAAAGCTGTAATTACACCTCTAGTACCAGCTACCTTGAAATCCATATCACCAAGAGCATCCTCTGCTCCTAAGATATCTGTTAATGTAACATAATTACTATCTTTTGAAATCAGACCCATTGCTATACCTGCAACATGCTCTCTAATTGGAACACCAGCAGCCATTAACGACAGACTTGATGCACAAACAGATGCTTGAGAAGTAGAACCATTTGAAGAAATTGCCTCACTAACAACTCTAATTGTGTATGGAAAATCAACCTTTTCAGGAATAACAGGGATCATTGCTTTTTCTGCCAATGCTCCATGTCCGATTTCTCTCCTTTTTGGTCCAAACTTCATATAAGCCTCACCTGTTGAATAAGGTGGGAAATTATAATGATGCATATATCTTTTTGAAGTTACTGTATCAACCGTATCAAGCATTTGCTCAAGTCGAGACATACCTAATGTTGTTACGTTAAGAACTTGGGTTTCACCTCTTAGGAATAAAGATGATCCATGAACCATTGGCAAAAGATTAATTTCTGCTGATATATTTCTTATATCTGTAGGTGTTCGACCATCAAGTCTTGGCCCACCAGCAATAACTCTATCTCTAACGACTGATTTTACTAATGATTTAAATGCTAGTTTGATTGGTTTAACATTATTAGCTTCCTCATTTGTGAATTCTTCTAGAGCTTTATCTTGAAGCTCTGCTTGCTTTTCACTTCTTTCAGTTCTATCAGTAATCTTCATAACATCTTCGACTTTGGTTTTAAAAGCTGCATCAAGGTTATCTTTTAATTCTTTTGTATAGTCTTCAACTACAGGCCAATCTACAACTGGAACCTCATTTTTGCTAACAAGTTCTTTTTGAGCGCTTATTAAAACTGAGATATATTCTTTGGATTTATCTATACCATCAGCAACAATATTTTCTGAAGGTGCAATACTGCCAGCTTCTATCTTTTCAAAAGAATTACTTGTAGCTCCTGCTTCAACCATTACGATATCAACTTCATTATCATTGTTTAATTTACCAGCGACAACCATATCAAATACAGAATCTTCTTGTTCCGAATTTGTTGCTTGAACAACCCATTCATCATGAATTAGAGACATTCTCACAGCACCTACAGGAGCTTCTAATGGAACTCCGGCTAATTGCAATCCTAAAGATGCAGCGTTCAGTGCTAATATATCATATTCATGTTCATTATCTACGCTTAAAACAGTAGCTATGATTTGTGTTTCACATCTAAAAGTATCAGCGAATGATGGCCTTAAAGGTCTATCAATCAACCTACAAGCTAAGATAGCGTTTTCTGTTGCCCTACCCTCTCTTCTGAAAAAACCACCAGGAATTTTACCTGCAGCGTACATTCTTTCTTCAACATCAACTGTTAAAGGGAAAAAGTCAATCCCCTCACGTACTGTTTTATTAGCTACAGTTGTTACAAGTACATTAGTTTCACCTGAAGTAACGACTACTGCTCCAGAAGCTTGTAATGCTAATTTCCCAGTTTCGAATTTAATTTCTTTACCACCTATTTCACAGGTGACATTAGTTACGGACATATATCCTCTTTTCTAGACAGAGGTTATTAATTGTCAGCCTTCTTTAAAAGCTCCCAATTAACAACTCTTTGTCTTTAGTTTTATTTGTTTATCTTCGAATACCTAATTTTTCAATTAAAGAACGGTATCTAGTTACATCTTGATTTTGAAGATATTGAAGTAGTCTTTTTCTTTTTCCTACTAACATAAGCAGACCTCTTCTTGTGTGATGGTCCTTTTTATGTTCTTTTAAGTGATCAGTTAAATGACTAATTCTTTCACTTAATAGAGCAATCTGAACTTCAGTTGATCCAGTATCAGTATCAGATTTCCCGTATTCTTTAATTATATTTTCTTTAGTATTCATTCGAGACAATGATAGTACCCCCTAAATCTAATGTTGTAGTTAAAAGTTATTCTTTATTTTGTCAACATCTAGTTGTATTTGGGCTGTGAGATCGTCTATAGATTCAAATTTTTTCTCATTTCTAATGAATTCAATCAATTCAAAGGAAATTTCCTTATCATATATATTTTCATCAAATTCTAAAATATGAATTTCAATCTTTGTGTCTAAATTAGCTTCTACAGTTGGGTTTATGCCGATATTTAGACATCCTAGGTAAGTTTTTTTATCGATGTGGACTCTAACTGCGTATACTCCAAACCTTGGTAATTGGGTTAAATTATGTAATTGAACATTTGCTGTTGGAAAACCAATTGAACTACCTAATTGTTTACCTAATACTACGGTACCCTTATAAGAAATCGGTCGTCCTAAATATTTTTCAGCTTCTTTTATATTTCCCTGGGCATAAAATAATCTAATTTTTGTAGTTGATACTTTTT
>Ga0115554_1002460_pt1 | contig 12726 bp, 10 predicted proteins | sample COGITO_mtgs_1104_3_FD_87283 | JGI IMG/M metagenome (GOLD analysis project Ga0115554, IMG submission 87283) | Pelagic marine microbial communities from North Sea - COGITO_mtgs_110404 | ecosystem: Environmental > Aquatic > Marine > Epipelagic | place: Germany:Helgoland, sampling site Kabeltonne... | reverse complement strand
GACGAGCTTGAAAACGTGGAAGAGGAGAACAATATGCTCAAGGGAGAAGTAGCACAATTGAGGCCAGTGTGGGAAAGGTTGGAGGCTGTTAGGGGAGAGCTTGAAGTGGAAGCCGACATGGGAGCTGCTGGAGAATCGAGTTTCATGATGTGCGGAGGTGATGAAGACCAAGAAGATGCAAATGTGAGCATGCGCATTTCCACAGCAATCACAAACGCCAACAGCAGCATTAGCAGGATCAACGCCAAAAGCACCAAAACGAACCCCAACAAAAAAGCAATCTGGCTCTCTGACTGGGTGAAAAACAACACCCTAAACCTGCTCCTCCCCTCTCTGGGAGACCGGGTCAAGAGTCTGCACTCTGACCTCATCAATGCTGAAAATCAAGTTCATGAGACAACGTCAATCATCCAGCGAGAACGCGAGGAGCGTGAGGCGGAGCGGCGCGTCCTGACGGAAACTGTCGTTAACGGACAACAGGAGAATAAGGAGCTCACATCTAAAGTGAGAGAGCTCAGTAGCGAAGCAGGAGAGTTGAGAAGGCAGCAAGAGAAGGCGAGGGAGGCAGAAGCGGCCATGGGGCAACTAAAAATGGTATGGTTGACACATTGTAGAGAAGAGAAGGACAACAGCAACAATAACAATAACAATAACAATAACGACGACGACAACGACGACGAAAGGAACAACATGGACAGCACCGTGAAGAAAGCCGACTCGGAAATCGTGTCTGCAGTTTCGCGAGCTCTCTTCGGCGGTCGCACTGCGACGGTACGACTGGATCACACATTAAAACGCCTGGTTGAAAGTGAGGCGATGGTCAACCTCAAGAACAGAGAGGTCGCCCGCCTCCAGGAAGAAGGACAAGAAATCCTGGCAAAATTCGCCTCCAGCGTCTCTTCTGGTGAAGCAGAGGTTGCCGCCTTATCAAGCGAATCGACGGCCCTTGCAGCGGAGTTGGAGAGCGCTGCAGAGCTTGCTGAACGCCAGGGTGCTTTGGCAATCACATTGGAGGGGAGACTAGAATCGCTTTCCAAAGAGAGGGCATTGTTGGCGAATCAGCTGCAAGCAAACAAGGCAGAGATGGAAGAATACAACCGAGACTTGTCGTCTGCAATCGAGAATGCAAGGAGGAATAGCAGGAGCTTGATACTAGCAGTTTCGCCCAGTGCGAGAAGCGAGGTGGGTTTGCTGAATGAGAGCTACTCAAATTTGAATGATAGCAACGCAAGTTTCGGGCAGGAAAACCACCACCACCACCACCACCACCACCACCATCACTTGAGCATGAGCAGCATTGTTCGTACTGCGTGCAAAATGATCAATCGTCTAAGCGAGACATCTTGCAAACTTAACGAGAAAATAACTGAGATGAACAGAAATGGTGATTGCAGCAGGCACAAGATTATAGATATACCTGAGCCCCTTGCGACCCCAGGGCAAGGAAACACCACGGATGAAAACGTTAATGTCAGCAACTTATCGTCAAGCGTGCCTGCAGCGATGTCCGTGGCTACAAACACATCCACAGTTCCACTTTCTAGCAAGATTTTGAGGCAGAAAAACGACCTCGCCAGACTCCAAGAGAAGTTTTTGGGCGGGGGAGGCTTCCATAAGACAACAGAGGGGAAAGTGAGCGCACCAGCACCAATGCCTTTGCCGACTCCACCATTACCAACGCCGGCACCAACACAAATTCGGCCACCTATTGCTCCCTCAAACGGCAATAATAATGTTAGTAACAATCGGAGACCACCGTCCCCGGCAACCGCCCAGCTGCAGGAGAGGCTCCGGAGAGCGCAGCAGACATTTGCTAGCTTGCGTAAATTGTAAATGCGGGGCTGGCGTTTAGAATGCTATTACTACACTCAAAGAATTTCATCTGTTAACTCGCCCTCAAACATGTTTTCCATCGCAACTGCTTTCTCATCGTTCTCGTTCTCGTCACAATTCTCTTCGTCCATCCAAGAATTGTCAAACTCTAATTCACGATCATTATTATTTGGTTTATTTTCATTGAGCGCTCCAAGTACATCGCTGTGTCCCTCTTTCTTCGCCCACTCCTCAGGAGTCCAACCAATACTATCTTTTACTGTTTTCAGCTCGTCGTCGGCATCAAGCTCACGGATCATGGCCACAACATTTGCAAAACCATTTCTTGCAGCAATATGTAACGGGGTCAAACCGCCTGAATCGGGTATAGATAACGAAGCACTGAATTCTCTGACAAGGCACTCTATGATCTGGGTTGGAGAGCTGATTAGTCTGTAGTTTTTCGTTTCTTATAAGATATTCGCTCCTCGCACTCAAATGTAATACTCACATCTGCGTTTCCTTTCATCGCTGCCATATAAACAGGCGTAAAACCGTGCTTGGTTTTCATATTGACAGTCTCGGGAGATGTCTTCGCAAGCTTCCTTACAATCTGCAGGTTGTTGCTCCCATCCCCTGACGCTGCTGCGACGTGTAATGGGAGACGACCATGATTCTCCGCTATATTACACAGTGAACTGTCGCTATCAATCAACTCAAAGAACTTCGCTGTGTTATTTTGCTCAATGTGAGTGAAGATGCTCTCCTGAAGAATGTGCGAAACACTCATCCAACTCTCGCAAGAGCTCGTCGGTCCCGCCCACGACGACAACTGGATTCAGCCGGAAATAAATATGACCCAGCAATGTGAAATATCTCCCAACAATTCTCTGCCACTTTTTATCTCTCTGTCAAATCGATAATGGATTTTGTTTTACCTCGAAGCTGATTGATATCAGATTTTCGGATCTTTTAACCCCAACCTCCCATTTTAACCCAGCCTACAGTATTTAGGCTCTAATAGGCTCTAATGAGTTCAGCGGGCATCCCGCGCTCGAATACTCGCGTTGATGGCTCACTAGTAAGTTTCCGTACTGGTTCCAACTCTGGCGACTTTTCTTTTTCCTCTGGGGTGTGCCTGTTGATGTGGCACCGCCAGGGGGCCGCCGCGTGCGGCCCGCGCTGTGTGCAGCTACTGGATGTTCAGTTCCAGGGAGTCGAGAGCGTACAGGGTGCGAGGGACGAGGGGCGAGGGGCGAGGATCTTAGTTCTGGGCCCTCTCGACCGAAGTTGTTGTCCTCCCTGCTTGAGAAACCCGGCCACGCGCGAGTGCGCGCAGTGCCTCTGGAAATAATGAATTTATCGCATGCTAACATACGCACCCTTTTTTCGCGTTTTTTTTTTTTTCAGGCACAAAACTCACTGCTAAACAATGACGATCTGAACAATGCTATAAATCCTAACATCAAAGACAGCACTTCCGACAGAGTGCCACAGGATGCATCAGCACGAAAAATACGGGAAGATGGGCTTCCCAAGGGAGGGGGTAAAGTGACTAACGTTGGGGGTGGAAGTAATAACAACAGCAACAGCACCAATAACAATGGAACTGGAAATAACATTGGGAGTAGTGCAGCTACAACTTTGACTCAGGGAGGGTCTGCTTCGGGTGCGGGGGATGAAGGGCCACCCGGCAGCCTTGATGACCAGACTATCTCCTACAGCGCCGAGCGGATCATAGGGAACGGCAGTTTTGGTGTTGTCTTCCAGGCCACTGTGGTGGAGACCAAGGAAATTGTGGCAATAAAAAAGGTTCTTCAAGACAAGCGTTTCAAGAATCGTGAGCTCCAAATCATGCGGCAGATGGTCAAGTCTCCCCATTCGAATATTGTGTCGCTGAAGCATTGCTTCTACTCGCAGGGGGACAAGCCAGATGAACTTTACCTCAATCTGGTTCTGGAGTTTGTGGAGGAGACGGTTTATAGTATCTCTAGACAGCACCAAAAGTCCAAGATCGCCCTCCCAATCCTTTACGTAAAACTCTACATGTACCAGCTTTGCCGAGCCTTGTGTCACATCCACTCTATGGGAATCTGCCACCGTGACATAAAGCCTCAGAATTTGCTTCTAAACCCATCTAACCACCAGCTGAAACTCTGCGATTTTGGAAGTGCCAAGGTGCTTGTCAAGGGGGAGCCCAATGTGAGCTACATTTGCAGCCGATATTACAGGTCAGTGAAGTAGGGTGTGGAGGGTGTGTGTGCGGCTTTTTCATTTTGAGTGCGTTTTGAGTGCTTCTTTGCTGGCCTTTGTCGGCGACGTGCTTTGACACAATTTTATTTAATTTTCGATGGCACTGTGATCCGCTTTCTTCTCAGTAAATTACTCACACTGATACTGATACTGATACTGATATGTACACAACAATTCAACACGCGCTCTCAACAGGGCACCAGAACTTATTTTCGGCTCAACAGACTATTCCACAGCAATTGATGTGTGGTCCCAAGGCTGCGTGGGAGCTGAGCTCCTCCTTGGGCAGCCGCTATTTCCAGGAGACTCTGGAGTTGACCAGTTGGTAGAGATCATTAAGGTTCTAGGAACCCCAACCCGAGAAGAGATCTCAGCCATGAACAGCAACTACACCGAGTTCAAATTTCCCCAGATCAAGGCTTGCCAGTGGAAGAAAGTGTTCAGAAGCAAGACGCCGGAGGACGCAATCGACTTCATTGGCACCATGTTGGCTTATGACCCCCTCAAGCGCGTTCTACCTTTCCAGGCCTGCGCCCACCCTTTCTTCAATGAACTTAGGGACCCGGCGGTCACTCTGCCCAACGGGAGAGAACTCCCGCCTCTTTTTGACTTCACTGAACACGAGAAGGAAATTGGTAGTGACATCATGAGCACCCTACTCCCTGAACATGCTAAGGAGGGGAAGAAGTGATTTGGGGACAAGAGTTGGTGGGATGAGGAGGAGGTGGAGGAAGGTTCAGGATGGGAATTGTTTGAATAGCCTTGAATAGAGGGGTGGGGTACTGTGCAAAGCGAGCATGGAAGTTGTCTGTATACTTTTTTCTGTTTCATAATAAGCGAAAATTGTACTGAGGGGTTTGTACCCAACAATGTCCTACGAAATTCTTACTTTTTCTAGCACTACTTCTTGGGTACACAACCCAACTCATGAGCAATAGTCGTTGACATCATCCAACTCTTCTCTCACTTTATTGGGTTGAGTTGGCGTAATCTGTTTTACTTCAAGGGGTAAGCAATTCCACCACCAGAACTGCCCTCCCGGCTGACGACAAGCTGCTTGATTTTTCTCTTGCTCGCTATTTCTCGAAGTTTCCTCCTTTCCCGGCACATGACGGTCATCCCTTTTACCATGGATGTCGCCGCTGCCTTCCTTCCCTGGTCCCTGACCAGCTCCCCAACACTCTTAACTCTCGTAAGTGAGTGCCGCTCTGGGGAGTCGAGGAAATTCCTCTGGGGGCGAGAGGAGTGACTTGGGTGATTCGAAGAGAATAACCTTATGGGCGAACTCATTCCTTGCGAGGAATTTGTGTTTTGCCAGTGATTCATTGCCTGGCTGCTGCTGCCTTGGAGCCCGCCATCGTAGGAAACGGCACTATTCCTGCTGTTGTTATTGGCGATATAGCCGTAACCGTTGCTGCTATGATTTCTGCTATTGAAGCTGGTATTGTATTCGTTTCTGCCGCTTTTCTTACCGTGTCGCCCAGCATTAGCCATCCCCAGGAGCCAGTTGATGGCAGTGGGATCAGAAGGCACTCCCCTCCCAGACTCCTTGGCATTCCTTGCAACACAAACCAAGGTCGCCTCTCTGTCGATCTCGCTCGCTAGAAAATTCGCGTGCGGGGAGGAGGCATTGTGGCGGGGGAGGTTGGGAGAGTTGGAGCGGGAGAGGGCTTGTGTGGCAGTGAGGGTTGGTGGGGGGTTGAATGCAGCAGGCCAGATTTGCGAGACGAGGGGGCCATTTTTTGGCATGCCGCCTTCAATAGATGTCCAAGGACCAAAGTTAGCATTATATGACATCAGTTTATCTTATAGCTTCGTATTCTTCACTCAAAAGGGTTGTTAAGTTGTGATGGAGAAGTTGGAAAGAAGGTTTGGAAATAAGTAAGGTTGGGGAATGTTTTAGTGTTTCAATAACGATGACGGGTCGTGACAGGAATAGATAGACAGAAATCGAGAATTTATTATTCCATCAATTTCATTTACCCAAAGTGCTTAACCATTAACCATCTTTCCGACGACAACCTTCATAAAGGAAACATAACTTAGCCAAATATGTCCTTATCAGATTTCAAGAACGATTATGAGTTTCAAGGAGCGATTATGATTACCCTCTCCCTTTTTTGCGGCTTGTATGGTCGCTTTGTTATCTCTAAGGGAGATTCTGCGAGATCAGAGCGTGTGTGCTGGATGGTGGTAGGGGTTAAGACTGTGGCCATCGGAGTTTTTGCTTTCTTTCAACTGCGTCTGAGCTTGTACTTTACCATCTTCATGACAGTTGTTTGGTTCTCGAGGGGAATAAAGTTCAGGAGGAAGCGGAAAGATGAAATCCTGGGTGTTCTGATGAAGGTAAGTGATTCGACAACAGGAGAGGATGGGGGGATAAATAACCTAACTAATTTTGTGCACGCAGGACGGTGGACAGCTCAACAGTCAGCTTCTGAGGGAGGAGTTGATTTGAGTCATGCCACATGAGTCATGACAGAAAAGGTTTAATTAACAAGTAGTAAGAACGCTTTTGTTGTTTTAGATTGTTGCTGACAACAGAACAGGCAGGATCCCACAAAATCCCATGTATGTCACAAACTTCACAAACTTAATCATTAAAATCTTTCATTCTGCCGTCCCAAAACAAAAAAATGCTCACTCGATTGCTTTCTGTTGTCCCAAAGATCACTTAACCTCCCTTTCAAAAATCAAAATCTTCGGGAGAAAAAAAAACCTAGCCTTCATCGCCCGATATGTTAATTACTGCATTCTTTTTCTCGTATCGTTTTTTAACATCCATTCGTCGTTGAAAATTTTGCTCATGTACTTGATTCCATGGTCACAGAGCAATGTTGTGATGGTGACTCCGCCCTCCCTGGGTCCCTCAGCGACACATCGCTCTGCAACCATCCGGCTGGCGCACACGTTGACGCCAGCACTTCCGCCAACCATAATTCCACGCTTGCTCATGGCACGGCACTCATCAAACGCTTCAAACTCGTGGACACTGTGTATGAGGCGTGGGTGATGGGGATGTGGTGAATTACTAAATTCGTTGGCCATCACCAGCTCAAGGAAATTTACCTCAAATGGTGGCTTCTGGCCGCCTCTGGCCTCTGGCCTCTGGCCTCTGGCCTCTGACTCAACTCACCTCTCACAAAAATCAACGAATTGTAGCACTCCACCGTGCTTCATAATGGCTGTTAAACCGGACTTCCCAGCTCCCTCGACCTGGATTCCCCCTTCCTTTTTAATAAGCTCTTCCACATCCTTTAATTTTTTTTTTCCCTGGCACTTGATGCTGCTGTCTTTATTCTCGCTTTCCCAAATCCCCGAGAGATGGCTCTTGTGCGGGTCGCTCAAAACTATTTCAACGTTGCTCCTCTTCTCCTTCAGGAACTTGCCTACCCCCATGATGGTTCCCCCAGTGCTGCCAGCCATAATAAAGTGAGTCACAGCCCCGTTGGTCTGCTCCCAGATTTCTTTCCCAGTGGAGCTGTAGTGCGCCTGCAAATTGTCCAAGTTGTCATATTGGTTGACACTGTAATACTTGTCAGGAAACTCGTTGCATAGAACTTTCTCCTGAGCCATGTAATCCGTGACGCCCGCCAAACATTCAGGGAACTGATCAGGGAGCTTCTCAGCCAGCCACAGCGTCGCTCCATTGGCCCTGATGTGTGCACACTTCTCATCGGAGCACTTTTTGTTGGTAATTATGATCACATCAAACCCCATCAAGGTGCCAACTAGAGCAAGAGAGCAGCCGGTATTGCCGCTGCTCGCGGCCAATATTGTCTTCTTGTTCCCTTCCTTGTCTAACAGATCTCCCCTCTTTTCTGCCTCAGTGAGCATTGCCTTGGCAATTCTGTGGTTCATAAAAACACATGTGTAAGTCGCGTAACCGCTTAATACCACCCAGACCATCAATCCCAACAATGTCATCCACCCTATCACTCTCACCTGTCTTTATGACTCATGCCTGGGTTGCTGTATTCAGCCTTAGCCAACAATTTAATTGGAGCACAAGGATTAGCCGCATTGAATTCTTTCACCTTGTTGCCGAGTCGTTCCGTCAAATCAATCATTTTCGTGTAAAGCTCAGGATCAGGACTGCTGATCAGTTCGAGGGGTGTGGGAAAATGAGACATGCTATAAGGGTTGTGATTTTGTTTGTGTGTGGTTAGAATGTTGTTTGGCGTGTTGCCGTGTGGGTTGATAATACAACTTTCAGCATGACTGGGTAGTCACCAGGCCGGCTGATAAGTTAAGTAGACCGTGCGAACGGTCAATCGCTTTTGTTCGAATAAAACACAGGCGGAAACAAGTGAAGAAAAAGGATTGGGGGAAGCGGATGAATGAATATATTATGCGTGTTTCCCCACTCATTTTCCTTTTAGCAACGGTAACAGCGAGCAAAACAAGAACAAAAGCCTGAGATTGGACCGGGAGGTCCAAAAAATTTCCTTACTTGATAAAAACCCAAGACTTTTATTTTTGTTGGTGACCACTGCCCAATTGCCAATTGCACCATTCCACAGCTCAATTGTGCCCCAATTAATCTACGTGCTGACCAGGCTCTGTATGCGCCAAAACAAACTGACGTAAGAGCAATACACCAGTGAAAACCGCCGTTCTGTGCACCACACAAAACGAGACCTCAGTAAATTGTGCCAAAACTTTTTTTAGTGATGGCCAAGGGAAAGAAAGGGAAGAAGGGTCGACGAGGGGAAGATTCTTCAGAGGATGAGTCGAATTCCTCCCCCCCAGCTGCGGCCTCAGAGCCCGAGCCTCAGAAGAAGTTAACTGCGAAGGAGAAGAAAGCTCGTCGGGCCGCAAAGGCAGCTCAGGTTTCTACTAATAAGAAGAATGACGATGAAATTGGCGATAACAACGATGGCAGCAACGATGACAATGACCCACCTCCATCGATGAGTGACAATCAAATCAATTCGGAGGACGAAGTTATCCCTGCCAAGAAGATGACAAAGAAGGAAAAAAACAAGATGCTTGAGCGAAAGCGTCTGGAGGAGAAGCGGGAGAGGGAGGCAAGGGAAGCAGAGGAAGCTGCTGAGGCTGCGGAAGAAGATGAGAGCATGTCGCAGCCTCCAAAGAGGGTGAGCAAGAAGGACTTAAAGAAGCAGAGGGAGAGGGAGGCAAGGGAGGAGGAGGCAAGACTTGCTTTGATGGGGAGCAGCAGCAGTAGCAGTAGCGAGGAAGATCCTGAACCGGAACCGGAACCGGAACCAGAACCGGAACCAGAACCGGAACCGGAACCGGAACCTCCAGCCAAATCGAAGAAGAAGCTGAAGAAACAGAAGGCAATGAAAACGGCCGAAATGGAAGAGAATATGTCCTTGGCTAAAGCTCCCCCAACCCCGCCTACTGCAGAGATGGAGGCCCTTGCTGTTGGGGGGGAGAATAAGAAGCTTAGCAAGCTGGAGAAACGCATGGAAATGGCAAAGCTGTTGAAGGCAGATGAGGACAAGCAGAAGGAACTTGAAATGGCTGAAGGTCCTAATGATGGCAATGCTGAGACTGCTGACGGTGAAATTGATGAGAATGAGGCAAAACGGCTTCGTAAGATTGAAAAGGCCGCAAAGAAGGCCCGAAAGGCTGAGAAAGAAGCCAAAAAGCTAGAGAAAGAGGCTAAGAAAGCTGCAAAGGCTGCGAAGTCCGAGGAAAACGAGGGAGACGGCAACGGCAACGGCAACGGCAACGGCAACGGCAACGGCAATGGCGACGAAGACATTGACGGTGGCACTACCGACGAGTTCTACGGCGCCCCTGATGAGGCTGCGTGGACAGATAAGTCTGCTGCTATCCTCGCCGCTGAGGAGGCTGCCAAAAATGGCGATAGCGATGCGATTCCTACCCATGGTAAAGACGGGAAAAAGCTGTCGAACAAGGAACGCAAAAAGCTCCTGAAGGCAAAGGAGGCCAAAGAGCGCGAGCTTGAGTTTCAAAAAGTGCAGATGGCCAATTCTGCGGCGGGTGCGCAATTTGCTTGCAGTCAGTCAGCCATCAACGAGAATGATCCCCAGTGGCTCAACTCTCTCGACGTAAATATCCCAAGCTTCAATATTAGTGCTGCAGGGAAAATTCTGTTCAAGGACTCGTCTTTCAACGTTGTGCACGGCCGCCGCTATGGTTTGGTCGGCCCAAACGGGAAGGGTAAATCAACGCTTCTGAAAATGATCGCGAGCGGTGATATGAAGCTCCCTCCTAAAGTGGACTTTCTATACGTGGAGCAAGAGGTCGTCGCAGATGATACACGCGCCGTCGATGCCGTGCTCAAGGCGGATGAGAAGAGGTGGAACTTGCTCATTGAGGAGGAAGAGCTTGTGAAGCAGATGAACGAGGGGGGCGAGGACGTGACAGCGAGGCTCGGTCAGGTTTATGAGGAGCTTCAGGCAATTGGAGCCGATACAGCTGAGAGCAAAGCGAGGAGAATCTTGTATGGTCTCGGCTTCGATGTGGAAATGCAGACAAAGCCTACCAAGCTTTTTAGCGGAGGGTGGAGGATGCGTATATCACTTGCCCGCGCTCTATTTATTGAGCCAACACTTCTTATGCTCGATGAGCCTACGAATCACCTGGATTTGAATGCTGTGATTTGGCTAGACGACTATCTCCAGAAATGGAAAAAGACGCTGCTGGTTGTGAGTCACGACCAAGACTTTCTCAACAGCGTCTGTCAAGAAATTTTGTCTCTTGACGATCTTAAGCTCGTTCCGTACAAGGGTGACTACGACACCTACAAGACCATGGAGGCGCAGCGCATGAAGCAGCTCGTGAAGGCCTGGGAGAAGCAAGAGAGGAAACTCCGACAGCTCAAACAGAGCGGGAGCAGCAGGACCAAGGCCACCGAACAGGTCAAGGCGAGCAAGAGCAGGGAACCCGGGGCTAGGAGCAAGAAGAAACAAAATGCTGCCATCGCGAGCGGTCAGGAAGCCGCTGAGGCTACTGAGCTCATCAAGAGGCCAAAGGAGTATACCGTCAAGCTCGAATTTAGTGAGGTTCCTGAGCTTTCTCGTCCAGTGATTGAGGTCCAGAATGTAAAGTTCAGATACAGTGAGAAACATCCGATCATTTTCGAGAATGTGGATTTCGGGATAGACATGGACAGCCGCATATGTATTGTGGGGCCTAATGGAGCAGGAAAGTCAACCTTGCTCAAGTTACTGACGGGCGAAATTGAGCCGACGAAGGGGGAGCTGAGGAGGAATCCTAGGCTCAGGATGGGTATCTACAATCAGGTGAGGATATATAAAATTCTTGATCGCGTTGGAATCTGTTGGCTTGCATCTGACAACTCTTTTCCCGCTAACCTTTTGCCCCTGCTATTTGTCTCAGCACTTCGTGGATCGGCTTCCGATGAACAAGACTCCTGTGGAACATCTGCTCGATCGTTTCCAATCGGAGGACTATCAGAGCATCAGGAACAGGCTTGGTCGGTACGGATTAGAGGGTCACGCCCACGAGGTGACGATGCGGGATCTAAGTGGAGGGCAGAAGGCACGAGTTGTCTTTGTGGACCTGAGCTTGAGTCGCCCTCACGTTCTGCTACTGGACGAGCCGACCAACAATCTGGATATCGAGACTATCGATGCGCTCTGCGACGCGATTTCGGCCTTCAACGGCGGCGTCGTCGTCGTCACCCATGACGCTCGACTCATCGAGTCCTGCGACTGTAAGCTCTGGGTAGTTGAGAAGCAGGGGGTTACACCCTGGGAGGAGGGTTTCGAAGACTACAAGAGCGAGCTGCTACGTGTTATGGAGCTGCAGATGGAGAAGGAACAGAAGGAAAGGGAGTTGAAGCTTGCCGCAGCTGCCGAGAAGAGAAAGAAAGCTCTTGAGGAGAAGAAAGCGGCGATCGCTGCCCGCAGCCGGAAAGGCTAATGATGACAAAACGACAAGAATATGACCGTTAATGAATGAAGTTATTTTGTCGGGTGAAATGCCAATTTTGTTGCTTTTTTTCTTGAATACCGGAACCTAACTACATGCACATGCCAATTGCCCCCACCCACTTCCCATTACTGCGATGGTCGCGTGGCGCACGATTGCCCTAAAGTAACATTTCTTTCATGCCAGATGTTTTTCTTGACTTTTTTCTCTTCTTGATGCTACTGTCGACATTTTCTGTACCGAGGTTCTTCTTCTTCTTGACTAGGCTTAAAGCGAAAGCAGATGCAGCCAGGGCACACAGAGCAACAACAAAGGCGATTGCGCCTCCCTTATCTGTTTTCCCACTTTTTGGCGATCCGTAGTTTAATTTCCCATTCCAGCGAGCGATGTGGTCCATGGAAACGAGGCCTCCCTGTGACGCAGCCATGTGAGCGCAAGTAGAGCTACACCAGTAAGCATTGTGAGACCAGAACTTCCAGCACTGGTTGATGAGTTCGTCATGCTGGTAACCATCTTCGACACCACTCGTCAGGTCACCGTCCTGGAAAGTCGGATAAATCACGCAGTTTCTGCAAACAACAAATGTCTGCAGAATTAGGTTGAAGTTGGTCAATGCGTAATCGCAATTTGTCTCGAAGTTGACCCCAGATTCTTCTGTGGGGTAGTCGCAAAAGACGTCGTCCTGAGCATTTTTTGAATTTCAGGTCAAAGAGAAATTGGGAGAGAGTAAGGGGGGGATTGAAGGGGAGAGTGAGGGGGAGAGTGAGG
>Ga0115554_1002448_pt1 | contig 12765 bp, 1 predicted proteins | sample COGITO_mtgs_1104_3_FD_87283 | JGI IMG/M metagenome (GOLD analysis project Ga0115554, IMG submission 87283) | Pelagic marine microbial communities from North Sea - COGITO_mtgs_110404 | ecosystem: Environmental > Aquatic > Marine > Epipelagic | place: Germany:Helgoland, sampling site Kabeltonne... | reverse complement strand
TCTTCCTCCCCCCCCCCTCTCTACCCCCCTCTTTCTCCTCCCTCCCCCCCCCCCCCCCCCCCTCCCCCTTTCTCACTCTTCCCATCCCATCTGTGCCGCAGCCAAGCCAACATCGGTGTCATCAGCGTCAATGGCTGAGCAATTGAAGATGGCATAACGGAGTTTTTCCTTTGTGATTTCAAGAGAGCTGTAGCGGGGCAATTCTAAGCTAAAGAAGCAGGTGTGGGCGACGGGATAGTACTGGTCGGGCGGACTAAGTTGGCAGTTTTGTAGTTTGAATCTTTGCGAGAAGCTCTCTTTCATTCTGGGTAATCTACTTCTACTCCAGACGAACCTCAAGAAAGCCTGCCTCTCCTCGTTGCTGAATTCAGACATGGCAGTCCAGAAGTACTTGACGTGATCGTCCTTGGAGCTGCAACCACTGTACTCCGTTACGCTCCTGAGTAGCTGAACGTCAATTTTTGCGACTCCACAAGTAAACTCTGCCAGCTCCTCCCAGCTGAACAAACTCAGCACTTTGATAGGCACGACACTAGCAAGCCCCCTCAGCATGGCCTCGCACATGATTCTGAACTCTCCCATCCGATACTGCAGACACTTCTCGACGTACTCTATCCTGTTGCTGAATGTAACATCTATCCCCCCCCCCCGGCACCAACTCCACCTTCCGATCATCGGTAGTCAAAGTGTCAAATGTCAAAAAGAACAAGTCATTGTAATTCTCCTTAGTGACCCCCTTGTCAACCCGCTTCAGCGCCGTGATGCTCTTCACGTAGCTCATATCAATCGCCTCGAGGTCCTCCAGCATAACTTCTTCTCCGACGAGCTGCTTCCAGACTATGCTGGGTAAATTCAAATCAAGGAAGTTGTGCTCCTCACTTCTGATAGCGATTCCCATGATCTTGCCAACGAACTCGAACATTTGGATGCAGACGGTGCTCGTGGCGCTTGGATCAGGAACATAACAGTCCCGGTTCGCCCCGCTGCTGTGTCGCCCGTTTGGTGTCACAACAAACAGCGGCAAAGCGTTGCTCTGGAGTTCTGCCGTGTACTCGCAGAAAGTCTCACGGTAAGGTCCTCCGGCATCGTGAGATCGCTCTCCGGCGAACGTGGTGTTGTAGATCTGTCCCCCGTGGCGAAGCATCTCGCAGTTCATGGTGTGAATTTGCCTGAAAGCCTGCCCAAAGCAGCTGTTCCTCCCCTGAACATCGACCTCGTGCTTGAATTTTCTCGCCTTGCTCCTGCTGATGGTTACATCGAACTGCCCACCTTCCTTGGAAGTTTGCGCAAGAGCATGATTGAAGATTGGCGTCTTGACATTCCTGAAGATCAGCCTCCTATTCGTGCAGATGAGTTTCGCCAGAGATTCATCAGCCTTGGTTCCATAATTTACGGACGATATGGTGTCCATCAGTGCGGCATTGAGTTTCTGAATGAGCGTGAACCTGACGCTTATAGGAGACAAGACCCTACCCCTGACCCCCAAGGAATTCATCATGCTCTTTATATCCAACTCCCCCTCCCCTGCAACCGCTCCTCCATATACCATGTTGCTGATTTTTCGCAGCATGGGTGACCTAGTGAGATCGGCTGCAACAGGACAGATATCGCCCCAAGTCTTGGTGGTGATAAGTTCGCGGCCAATATTTTTCTTGCTGGAAATATCGTTGACATACTTGACGATCGCGTAGTCATGCGAAATGCTTCCAACACCGTACACCGTCTTGAGAAGATTCTTGAGCGTCTCTACCATTGCATCTCCTCTGCGGACACGGAGCTTCCGAGAGAGCAAATCTTCGCTCTTGAAAATTGGTTTCACGACAAAGTTCCACCTTCCCATACCACCAGAATTCAATTCACTACCACTCCCTACAAGCCCTCCATCACCGACTATTTGTCCGCCAACCGCCCCTCCACAAGTCGTGTCAACAGGTGCAGCTTCCATATCCAAAGAAACATATCCATTATTTGCAGCCCTCCGGAACTCGACGTTACTCCACCCACCGTCCTGCCATTTCCCATCAAAGAAGAAGTGACGCCAGAATTTGCCGCTATCCCTATCCCTATCCCTATCCACCGAGAAGCGCCTCACGTTCAAAAAATTAGCGACATCAGCATCGCTTTCAAACAACGGTGAAAATTGAACGTCATACAACCATCCACAAAAATTCTCCCCTTCAGAATTGCCAGAGATGGATATCGGCGCGTCCAAGCTACCCATCCTCTCTCCGCTGAAAATGCCTCTTGCGACTTCACTCCCATTAACATGAGCCTTCAAGACTTTGCCTCCCATCCTCAATAAGACGTGGTTCCACTTGCCCACGCTCAAAGCTCCTAAATTGTTCAGTTTCAAGCCGGTCTGCATTTCGCTGTTCATCATGTAGAGTTTGAGACCAGCAGTGCTCCTATCGTCCCCCTCGTAGACAATGGATAGCCTGATCTGAACGAGATTCAGTCCGTCTCCAAAGTCCGGGTTGCGTTCGAAAAGCACTTGTTCCCTTCTGTCACCATTGGAATCAAATACGTGCGGCTTAATCCACGCGCTGAAGCTGAAGTCGGCGTTCAGCTCCAGGTATTTGTTGTCGTTAGGAGGGGATTGTAAGAACTGGTCGCTGCGTCCAAGGAATTTGAAAGGCGCTCGATTCTCCTCGATTGCCTGCTTTTTGTTGTCGTCTAAAGAATCCTCATTGCCTGACACAGCCCCATCCTTCCCGTCTTCCTCCTTCTCCTTCTCCGATTCTGCCTTCGAGACGATCTTATCGTCTGTATGACAGATTCTGATCTTGCAACTGTCCCCAGGTATAATAATGGCACGCTTGCTACTGTTGCTGATACCAACGATTCGAACATCCTCGATTTCATTTTCTCTCCATCGATACTTTCCCCGCTTCTTAGTTTCCAACCACTCCACAATTATTCCGCTGTTGGGACCAAGGTTCCCCGAGAAGACATCTAACCTAATCACCCTCCCAATATTCCCATCCCCTCCATCTTGATCTCCATAGCGCCAATCTTTGCCCCTCATCACCAGATCGCCGACACATGGTCCGTCGTCGTACCGCTCCTCACTCGTTGCCTCACATGTATTCCCTACGAGTCCCTTTAGCTTCCTGCTAAAGGTCCCTTCATTGTTCTCAACAACAATAACGTCCTCGGCTTTGAGAGCAGTATTGTCGAAGGTGACGCATAAATAGCTGGCGTCTTTGAAGACGAAATTTTCACTGTAGGCATTTTCGTATCCAACGTGGCATTTCGACTGCGACACGGCGGCGTCTTGCACCTCCCTTTGCGGCTGTGCCTGCGATTCTGCAGAACCATCACCACTGCCGCTGTCAGTGGTCCCTTCAACATACTCCTCTTCCACCTCAAGCTTGACCTCCTTCGCCCAGTCTTTTACAGTCTCAATCATCTGTGTATCATTACCCTTCTTCCTCTTCTCCGTTTCCGTTTCCGTTTCCGTTTCCGTTTCTTTTCCCTCCTCCTTCTTACCCCCTCCATCTTCCTCAACACATCTTCTCGTTTCGAATAAATTATCGACCAAATAGGGTAAGATGACGTCCTCAAAAAACGGAATCGGGACATCTCTCTCCTCAAAGGCTCGCAAGTACAGCACCGCATCTTTGATTTTCAGAATGCCCGAAGCATCGCTCTTCCACGTCAAACTGACGTGCTTCCTGTAATCAAGAACGTCGCCTCCCTTTATCTCGTTGTCCACCGACGCCAAATCCTCACCGCTCCCAACTCTTTCCCCCGATTTCAAGAGCAAATCGTCTTTCCCAGTGGAAAAGAATTTGTTCAGAATGCTGAATACATTCGCCTCAAGCAAAACTTGACCACATTCATTCCTGCTCAAGTTGCCTCCCTTAAGTAATTTAGTGCATTCCAAGAATATACTCTGCGCCAGTATGTCCAGCTCCTTCCGAGCTTTTTCTCCTCCCACCTCCCCCCTCGCAATCATTTTACACTTGAATATTCCCGAAATAACACCGTAAAACCTCGCCTTAATTTTCTCATCACTAACAATCGACATGTAGCTGCGGAGCACACCCAGTCCTTCCAACCCGCAAAGTCTTTCGCGAGCCACCACACTCTCCCCGAGGCGAGCGCTAAACTGCTCCAACAACCAGCAAGCAAATTCCAGATTCTCCGCCGTGCAGTCAAGCTCTTTCATTTTAGTCTCATACGTTCTTAGGTCCTCCTCGCTGGGTTCCTCGACGATGCCGTACACGGTAAGTAGGAAACCCCAGTAGTTCTGGCTGCTGTCACTGCGAAAATTTATTTCGATGTCATCCCCATCAACAAACAGCGGCGGCCGCCCGCCCCCACCAGGGAAATTGTTTGCATTCCTGCCGCTGTAGGGCCCTCCCACAACCTGCTCTCGGTTGCCGCCTTTATAAATCATGACATAATCGCATCCCTCTTCCGTCCTAGAGCGATCATCGAAAACAATCTTGAGACGCTTTGCTCCTGGAATGGTAACGCGCCAGTACTTGTCCATATTGTCGGCGTAATTGTGAGTTGTCTCAATCTCCTTCTTGACTGCCTTGATAGGCTTTGACAAATTCGATAGTTTGAGTCTATTCTTGAGCTGATTCATACTAAAGTCGCATAGCTTTGTGGCAATCTCCCTGCAACTTTGGTCCGAAGAATCTGCTACAAATAGATTTCCGATCTTCGCCTTGACAATTTCCAGTGCCTTACTGTTCTTGACCTCGCTCTGTTGGGTAAACACTACTTTCAAAAATGTGATAAATTCATCGGCCGAGACGTTTTGCATGAGCAATCGAAGAGGGAGGGTGGGAATCATCTCTACCAAAGCAAGTTGCGAGTAGCGCACGCTTAGGATTGACGAGAGATCTGACGCAGTGCTCCACAAGACGTGGTATTTGTTTACTGCTGTGGTTGATCTCACAAAACCGAAGTTTTCATCTAAGAAATCACCCGCTTTTCCCTTCTCGGCAGATTTATCCCGCATATCGAAGAGGGGGTGATCACGGTCAGAAGTTACCTTTGTGACTTGTCCTTCCTTAACATCATCGGGTTCTAGTACGATCCAGTTTGACAATTGAGCTGAAGCAGAAGACTGTTGTCGACTGTTGTCGTAAAATCCGTCGACTGCGACAACTTTGTTTACAGTCGAATTTCCCTCCACTAGCTTCTTCTCTGCGTCTGCGCCTGCATCTGCGCCTGCATCTGCGCCTGCGTCTGCGTCTGCGTCTGCGCCTGCGCCTACACTTTCCCTTTTCCTTTTCCTCTTCGTTCCCGTGACTGCAACTGCAACTGCATCTGCATCTGCGTCTGCGTCTGCATCTGCATCCGCATTGGTCTCGTCAGCCGGACCTGTGTCTACATCTGCACTCCCTGTCTCTGCACCAGCCCCTCCCTCAACCTTCTTTTCACTGAGAAATCGCTCATATTGCGCATACTCAATGAGATTTTGCATTTTAGGCTGCTCGCTGATCAAAGTCAAATTGTACCTGTATGCTCCACTCAACTCAAACAACGGAAGGTTGGTCAAATCGACATCATCAAAAACTGGTGTTACAGTGAATTTATAGCCCCAATCGTTGACACTTCCATCAGTTCGGAAATGCAAAATGAACTTGTCGCCTGGAATGACCAGAGGGGGGATCCCACTGCCCGCAACACCAGGCCAGTTAGCACTGCTGCCGTCCTTCCCGCCCGTGTAATTTACGCCACCATACTTGTCCGTGTGGGAGCCGTCCTTATAGAAACATATGTAATCAGCGCCGCTCTCAGTTCTCGTTTGCGGGTCAAAGCTGATGCTCAGGCTCTTGGCTCCCTTAATGACAACCTCATCATACATGTTGATGTTGTGATCGTAGGGGTGATCGCTCTCAAAAACCCTCTCTCTCGAGCTTGGTACTGCACCCTGACTGCTCTTGGGCTTCTTCAGACTCTGTTTAACGAGGGCAAGAACTAAATCCCCCTCGTGCTCACATTTCAACTCACCCATCGCCTGCAGCATGCTGTGCAGACTCTTTGCACCGGTGCATTTCCAAAAGCTCAGCACGTTGTGTGATATTGGCGGCAGAACTGGGGGAGGATATTCGACATTCACGGTATGAGCTTTGATTGACAAGCAGAAACCGCACTTTCCACCGCCTCGCAGGATCCCCCCCGCAAACGGCAGCCGAGTGGTATCATTCAAGCTCCCACCACTGTAGAAGATAAAAAACTTGTTGCTGTTGACAATCAAAGGAGGATTGTTCCGGACGCCAGGCCAATTTCCATCAGTATTACTATCGCCAAAGTATTTATACTGTCCCCACCATTCCTTCCTGGTATCGTCCTTGTATATCGTCACGAAACCTTTTTCTGACCCGCCCTCTGTCCTGGATTCGGAAGAGAAAGTAAGCTCAACCTTCTCGGCGCCTGGGATCTCGATCTTTTTGCTCATCTCCTCAGTCTCGAAGTGCTCCACCAGAAGCTCCTTGTCCTCCTCAGTCACAATCTCTTTGAGACGCCCCTCCATCTCGTCGAACTTTGTCTCCTTGATATTTATGACTTCTTGGAAAAATTTCACAATCGGTGCTAGATTCACTTCCTTTTTCAAAAAGTTGACAAATGCAGGCGGGAGGGGCGACTCTTCGATGCATACGGAAGAGAGCGGAACCAACTCGGTCATCCCATCAGCGAATGCCACGACCAGTGCTTCTCCAAATTGACCGGTGTTTTTCCACTTCTCTTCGTCCTCAACTGTTTTCAAATCTTCCGGAAGAGGCGGAAAAGCCTCCGCGACAATGACAATGTCTTGCAGAGCCTTCTCATCTCTTCCTGGAAGCTTGCAGACTCCACTGGCTCCGACCACAACATCAGGGATCCCCCCGCCCAAAATTTCGATGATAGCGGAGATCAGAAGAACATTTTCGCGCGTCGAGGACGATAGCTTCTCCGACGTCGAACCGTACCCACTACTGCAGCGGTTATCTTCGTGATAGTGGAACGACATTTGCTGGGCTATTCTATCAAGCAATTTTGTTTCTATAGCACCGAACATGTTGACAGTTTCTTTGATAATACGCATGATTTGGTTCGCAAAGTCTTCGTTAGCAAAGAGGCTTCGGACAAGCTTGATCATTTCGTCCTTCAACGCCATTCGGAAGTTCGAGGCGTTGCGAGCTTCGCTAGCCTCTCCTTCGCTGCTTTCGATGATATCATCCAGATCGAAGGGAAGACTGGCGGCACCGATCTCCAGCATGAGCTTCTTCACGTAGCAAGCGTCACGGTTCTCAGGAAGCATACTGCACACTAATTTATTCTGCGCGTCCACAACCTCAGTTTTACTCAGCGGCATTATGTGCTGAAGTAATTTAATGGAGGTCAGCTTAATCTCATTAGTCCCGAAAACAGAAAGAGTGAGCAACGCCTTCATTACAGATGGCGAGACGAGCGCAGCAGACGTCTGAATCACCCCGCTTCTTCCGCAGCGAAGTACCATGCAGAGAGCATCGAGACATAGCCGCATATCGCAGTTGACAGGAGCGACGAGGGGTTTCGTAGCGTCCAAGACTTGACGGACAGAATTTTCTTCGAGGGGCGAGTGGAAGAGTTGTAGCTGGCCTACGAAACCGTCCATTGATTCGTGTTCTAAAATATTGCGTCCCTCTGGGCTGGATCCGATGAAAAAGGGACCGATATTGTCATATATTACAGATAATCCGTCTTTTTCAATCTCAGCATTTGGTGCTGATTTGTTGCCTTCAGCATTGCCGGTGGTAGTACCGTCTTTGTCGTCCTTGTTGTCGTCCTTGTTGTCGTCCTTGGTGTCGTCCTTGTTGTCAATATAGTCGACATTATCGCCAACACCGCCGTCAGCAAAGATTGGTACCACGTAAAGCTTAAAGCCCCAGTCATTGTTCGAAGCATCAGTCTTAAACTGTACGGTAAACTTTGTCGCGTCTATCTTCAGGGTCGAATCGTTTCCCTCCAAGCCGGGGAAATTGTTTGGAGAGCCATCCATACCCCCACAGTACTTCTCAGCCCCAAATGTGGCGGTCTTCTCTTGGTTCCAGAACCTCACAAAGTCAAACGTGCCCTCAGTGCAAGTCTTCTTGTCGAAGTAAACCTCGTAGCTCAGTGCGCCCTCGACCTCGACAGGGTAGAAATTCTCGTAGTCGTTCTTGTAGGGGTGATCGCTCTCGACGACGGCACCGACATCGAGAACCGCGCCGTCGACTCTCTTTACTCTTGAGCGGCCAACAGAAGCCGAAACGACCTTACATTCCGCACAAAGGTCTCCATTCAAGTACATCTTCCTGCTCTTGGGACCAAGAACTACGCATAAGTGGGTCCAGACATCACTCTCGATCTTTGAGGCTCCAACGACTTCGACAAATTTGTCTTCGCTACCATCAGAAATGACGAGACGGGGGAGGTAAAAATTGTTAATCTCCAAAGATAGTACCGAGCCGACTTTGTATTGGTCCTCCTCTTGCAGGAACCTATTCGATGCCTTGACGAAAATGATCCCGCCAGCATCCTCATCAATGACACGAACGTCATCAGATTTGTTCTTCCGATTGACGTTGCAAATCTGCAATGAGGCAGTCATTGAAGTCATTTCATCAGTGTCCCACTTAACCTCGACAGACTCGTTGTTGACAACTCGCTTGATAACACCGGTGACACCAAATCCATCCATCAATACTTCATCGATGCTTTTATTGTATTCCGGGTGTCCTTTCCACCGCTTTACCCTCCAGCCCTCGAGGAAGTTCGTCTTTGGATTTTTCTCGCGAAATTTCTCAAGGTGCGTTTTTCTGCGATACAGCCAGACGCTGAAAGACGAAGTCGTGCTGACGTCGCGGTGGGGCGACGTGAATCCTTCGGTCGATGAGTGGATCGCCACCACTTTGGAAACGATAGTGTGGTGAGGGGGGATTGTCTCCGTCTGGTGTGTCGTATAGGATGTACTACTCGCCAGGGTGCTGTCCACCGCGTCCTGCAGGCAGCTTTCCAAGAGAGTCAGCAGCATGTAAGTCCACTTTGACGCCTTCTCTAGCTCCTCCGCGCGCTGTCCTTCCATAGCCACACCTCGTGCCAACAGCAGCTCAAAGAACTTCCAGGCGACAGACCGGATGCGATGGTACTTCGAAGCGAGAAGGGGAGAGAGCGCCTCGAGAAGCTTTGACTTCGACATTTCGTCGTGGTCCTCGATGCAGTCATAATCGATTGCGATCGACCGCAGGATCGACACGATGAGGGCGCTTCTATTGTGGATGATATCTCTGCGGGCGGAAGAGGAAGGGCTGGGGCCGGAGGCGCGAGCGTCGAGCTGACCTTCTCCGCCGCCGACACCGTCACCTACGAAACCTTCGCCAACGCCGTCGATGACGTCGTCGTTATGGTGTAGATCATTAATCTCCTTAAGCTGAGCGACGGCCAAATTCACAAATCGGTAGTAGCTGGACTTGAGCTTGCTCCTAACAGACGAATCGCAACCACCTACATTATTCAGATAGTGCGTTTTACTCCCCGCATCATTCACCATTTTGGGCTGGAGGTAGCTGTACACCCAACTCTTACTGTTCATAAGGCTTTTGGAATCTGCAAGGGTACACACAACACTATAACCGACTGCTCGGTTGCTCGCCCGCTCGGTTCGGATAGACCGGAGCTTACTCATTGTCTTCAGATCGACGTCAGATTGGAGGAAATTTAAAATACGCTCGGACTCCGTCAGTGTAGTATTGTTGCTCTTACGTCGTTCGGCGGCCAACTTCCGCCACTCCATCATCTGGGAAAGCTTGCTCTGCGACTGCAGTTCGTCGACGGTCCTCTTCCACCTATCGGTGTTAAAACTCGTCTGTCTCGCGAGGGCCAACTTCGCGGCAGCCTGAAACTTCGCGTTCTTGATGTGCTGGGGGGGCTCGAGAGAGACCAGGTACTTCGACAGACTGATGACGCGCTCCGCCGCCTTGTTGACGATCTTCTCGTCTGCTCCCTCGTACAGCGAGTCACCACGGAGGAGGGTCGGGGGAGGGGGCGGGGGAGCGTTCGAGCTCGACGAGACCTGGTGAACGAGGGAGGCCGTCCTGACGTCCGAGAGAGTGAAGAACTGCCTCATCTTCTGTCCGAATCGCCACGTTTTCACCAGCGTCTCCGTCGGCCGGGAGCTGTCATCGGTCGACTTGGCGAAACGAATGGCGTCTATGGTGATGCCCTTTCCCCATAGGAGGGCGGCGCAGGTGGCGTAGGTCGCGTCGTTTATGCTCTTGTCGTTGCCTTGTACTTCTTGAACGAACCTTTTCATCTTGGTAATGAGCAGAGTCGATAGCTTACGCTTCTCGAGGTTTTCGTATTGATCCGTGTTCGGTATGAACGACATCAAAAAATCGTACTCGTCGAGGTGTGGTCTTGTCATCTTCTCGGGACGAAGAGGATTACCGCCGAAGAGATCGTCTTCCAGCCAGAAATCATACTTCGACTCGATGGTGTCGGAGTATGATTCCGGGGCGATTTCGTCCTTTCCCTTGGCACTCGTTTCACCGCCGGCGTCCAGGTCCCCACTGATTAACACGGACGATATACTACTTGCAGTCGACGTCAAATGCCTGTCAAGAGCGGCGAGCCAGTGCTCCACCCCCGACGTCTTCTCATTAACGCTAACCTCCGCCGTCGCCTCCAGGAAAAAACCCCAGTCCTCATTACTCCCGTCGCTGTGCCACTCCATCCAAATCGTCTCAGCCTGGAGTGTGAGCGGGGGCTCGTTCGACTTTGGATGACCGGGAAAATTGCAGTCCCTCCGACGACCGCTGTACTTTTTCCCAGGGGGAAACGGCTCTCTCTTCGCCGAATCCTTGAAGAACCTAACATAGTCATACGACGGTTCCGTCTTGGTCCTTCCGTCGAACGCCAAGGTAATCTCCTTCGCACCGGGAATCGTAATCTCAATCATCTCGTCCGTGTACGATAAATACGGGTGCTTCGACTCGAAGGTTTTCGTGACTTTCTTCTTCGTCGACCTGCAGGACGTCGACGCTCGGAACGTGCTCGGGGGGTACAGGCCGACGAGCTCCGACGCGAGCGAGCACAGCTCGAGGACGGATTTAACCAAGGACTGCAAGTGGGGGAGGAGCCTCCTCCCGTGCGAGTCGACGAGCAGCTTCGTCGCGAAAATCACATTCGGGATGAGCGCCATGAACGGTTTCTCCAGTGCGTCGAATCCCGGCATTCCCGAGCGCCACGGCTGATTCGTAGCTTGGTTCTTCAAGACGAGTGTAGCGTACATTTCGCGGCAGCGGGTGTGGATTACGGTTATAAGGGAGGTCAGTTTGGAGATGTTTTGGTGCTGCTTTGTGGTGTGCGGGTTGCGGGGGGGAGGGGGGGGCATTATTGTTGTCATTGTCATGTCCCCGGGGACGACGGCGTTCGCGTTGGCACTTGCGTTTCCACTAGAGTTGTCATTCGTAATTTCCGTCACCGTCAGCATCTTGTTATTACCCTCCTTCATTTTCTCCTCCCCCACCTTCGTCGTCACTTTAACCTGCTTAACAATCATCTCCCCAATCCTCGAGACCTCGTGATCCATTAAAATCCTCAACAACTTCAAACTCGCCTTCCCGATCCCCTCCCCCCCCCGCCCGCCCTCCCACTCCTTCTCAAAGACCCTCAGCAAACTCCCCAGGATCCCCCCCTTTCCCCCCTCCCCCCCCTCGGCACCGTCCTTCCTCTCCCCCAACTCCGCCGCCTCCCTCGACTCCGACAACCTCTCCATCAACACCCTCGCCACCACCCCCTCCCCCTCCCTCAACTCCCCCTCCCCGTGCCTCTCCAGGTACACCCTGAGCTGGCTCGCCTTCTCGGGTCCCGTCGGCCAGAACAGCTCCGCGCACGACAGCAGGAGCCGGGACGAGGCGAGCCGGAGCGACACCACGGGGGGGGGGGCGACGCAGCAGGAGAGCAGGAGGCTCTTCAGGCCGGCGAGACGGGAGCTGTCCACGACAAGGATGCACGCCCACGTGGGGGTGCCCGACACCATTTGAGAGATATTCGCTGTTAGTATCTGAATAGCAGAGAGCAGTAGACTCATACGAACGACGGATTCATCCTCCTCCTCCTCCTCCTCCGACGATGCCAACGATGCCGCCGACGCCGTTGTGGATGTGGATCCACCCCCTAGTAGTAAATTCGCATTCGAAGTGATAAGATCAATCAACCCGCTGACCGCCTCCGTGGAACAGTCCACACTAAACGGCACGTCCACCGTCGGCATGATCTTCCTGACGGTCGCCGGTTTCCTCTGACCCTCCCCCACCACACAAAGATTCGACGTGTCCTCCCTCTCCACTCCCTTCCTCCCCACAGCCGCCAACCTCCCATTCCCCCTCAACTGCGCGGCGTGCGTGCCACCGCCCCCCCCCATCACGTCGACCCCTATACTCCTCATCGCCCGGTGAAAGCTCTTGGTAACCTTCACCTGCTCCGGACGGCCGTTGGGACGCGCGTACCCCAGCAGCACCACGGACCCGAACGGCGCCTTCTCCAGGAACGTCGTCAGTCCCGCCATCGTGTACGACTCGACCGCCGCCGGCGCCGGAGCCGCCACGCCTCCAAGCGAGGGGACGATCAACGCGTGCCACGGCTCGTTGGAACCGGAGCTGCCGGATCGGGCGACGACCGTGGTGCCGTCTATGGTGAAGGCGATCCTGCCCTCCCTGCCGTTGTTGCCCGAGGCGTTGTGGTTGTGGTTGTTGGTGGCGACGGGGACGACGTCCGCGGTGACGGAGAGGCGGGGGGTCG
>Ga0115554_1002445_pt1 | contig 12784 bp, 10 predicted proteins | sample COGITO_mtgs_1104_3_FD_87283 | JGI IMG/M metagenome (GOLD analysis project Ga0115554, IMG submission 87283) | Pelagic marine microbial communities from North Sea - COGITO_mtgs_110404 | ecosystem: Environmental > Aquatic > Marine > Epipelagic | place: Germany:Helgoland, sampling site Kabeltonne... | reverse complement strand
CGTTCAATGGTTCTACTACCCGGGAGGACGCGTGCATTTCTCCTGGCAATCTCTGGTAGAGTGCCGTACCCTCAATTTTGTGTGCAATCATTTCGTCAGAGACCGATCCTATGCATTTGCCAGGATTCCCGACAATCAAACTTCGAGCTTCCCAAACCGATTGCGCCTTGACTAATGTGAGGGCACCGACGATTGACTCTTTTCCCAATTGGACATCATCCAACACCACTGCATTCATTCCAATCATGCATTGTTCACCAATTGTAGCGCCATGAACCATAGCACCATGACCGATGTGCGCACCTTCATGCAACGTCACAGTCGTATTCGGAAACATGTGAATGACCGCATTCTCTTGGACATTGCAACCCTTTTCCAGAATAATCTTGCCCCAATCTCCGCGCAAAACCGCACCTGCTCCAATGAAGCAATTTGCACCAATGCTCACATGCCCGATGACCGAAGCCAGCGGATGCACGTAAGCGGTTTCATGCACCACCGGAACCATGCCTTGAAAAGATTGGATCACGATTGTTTATTTAGAAGGAATGTGCATTTTTCAAAACAGTCGCATACCCCTGCCCGACTCCAATGCACAAGGTTACCAAAGCGTATTTTTTGCGGGAGCGAACGAGCTGCCTCGACGCCGTTAATAACAGTCGTGCACCCGTCATTCCGAGCGGATGGCCCAGCGATATCGCGCCACCGAGAGGATTGATCCGGGCATCGTCGTCCTGCAAGCCCCAGCTACGGGTGCATGCAAGGGCTTGGGCTGCAAAAGCTTCGTTCAGTTCAATCAACTCCATGTCATCCATGGTTAAGCCTGCTCGATCCAAGGCAAGCATCGAAGCCTTCACCGGACCTATTCCCATAATGCTCGGGTCAACGCCCACCGCAGCAGTCGAAAGAACTTCTGTCAAAGGTTGCAGTCCATGGCTTCGCATTCCGGACTCCGATGCATACAAAAGCGCACAGGCTCCATCATTCAATCCTGATGAATTTCCTGCGGTCACGCTGCCTCCATCCTTCCTGAATGCCGGGCGCAGTTTACTCAAAGCTTCACGTGTAGTTCCGGGTCGAATAAATTCATCGTCATCAAAGATCAAATCATCCTGCTTTTTCCTTGGGATTGCAACTGAAACAATCTCCTCTTGCCTCCATTCCTTTGAAGCCGCTGCCTTTTGGTGCGACCAGCAAGCAAAGGCATCCTGGTCTTCTCGAGAAATTCCGTGAAGATCGACCAAATTTTCAGCTGTCTGCCCCATGCCTTCGGATCCATACTGAGCTTCCATTTTTGGATTCACAAAGCGCCATCCGAAACTGGAATCGAACAACTGACTGTCTCGACCAAATGGCTTAGACGCCTTTGAAAGCACCCACGGTCCTCGCGTCATGTGTTCGACCCCCCCGACGATTGCTACGTCACCATCTCCAGCGTTAAGCATACGAGCCGCATGCGCGCCTGCAGCCATGCCTGAAGCGCAAAGTCGATTGATGGTCTCTCCTGGAACAGATGTAGGGAGACCGGCTAGGAGCGACGCCATTCGCGCCACATTACGATTATCCTCGCCTGCTTGATTGGCACATCCCATCAGGACATCCGCAACGGCAGATGGATCAAGTCCTGATTGCCGCTCCATCAATTTAATTATAGGCAATGCCGCCAAATCATCGGTGCGGATGGGAGCAAGTGTCCCGCCGAAATTTCCAATGGGAGTTCTTACTCCATCTACGATATATGCATTCATGAGATTTCAACCATGTGATGGTCAAAGATAGAAGGAAGTCATCCGAAGCAGGCACAGAGGATGTGCTTACTTTGTTTTATGCGTATAGCGGTTCTATCTGTATTCTCACCATACCGTGGCGGCATTGCCCAATTCAACCAAAGCATGTGCGCCGCATTTGAATCCGAAGGCCACGAAGTCCTCAAGGTGAATTTTAGTCGGCAGTATCCGCAATTGCTGTTTCCCGGGAAGAGTCAATTTGAAGGCAGTGAAAAAGCCATGGAAAATGCGCTGTTAGATTCCATCAACCCGCTTTCATGGAATCGGACGGCCCGATTCATTTCAAATTTCGAACCGGATCTTTTGGTTGTGCCATTCTGGCAACCCTTGTTGCTGCCTGCTCTAACGGCGACCATCAAAAGTACAAAGGCCCAAATCCCTAAAATGCGCGTCATAGGGCTATTGCACAACGCAACGTCGCATGAATCTCAGTTTTTTGCGGCTTATCTCATCAGAAAGTACTTGCGAAACCTCGATAGCGCTTGGACGTTGAGCGCCGCGGTAGCTGCTCACCCTCTGGTAGTCGGGAATTTAAAACGCGTTCAAAAGTTGTTCCACCCCGTGTACACGCATTTTCCAGCATTGCAGGACAAAGCAGAAGCCCGGCTAAAACTAAACTTACCTGCCACCGGAACAGCACATGTCCTATTGTTTTTCGGATTGATCCGGGGGTACAAAGGTTTGGATGTGCTCATGCAAGCCATGCCCATGTTGCGAGAGATGGATAAGCCCGTGCATCTCCTAATCGCAGGAGAATGCTATGAAGATTGGTCAAAGTATGAACGACTCATTCGTGATGCGAAAATCCATGATGAAACGCACGTTCACAGTGGCTTCATCGAAAATGCAGATGTACCGATGTTTTTTGGTGCCGCTGACTTGGTGTGCTTGCCTTATCGTTCCGCCTCTCAGAGCGGTGTTACTGCAATCGCGATTCAGTACGGAAAACCTGTCGTAGCCAGCGCTGTTGGTGGACTAACAGAGTACTTTGAAGGAAATTCATTAGGCACCTTGTGCGAACCGAATGATCCCCATGCATTGGCCAAAGCGGTGCGCAAACAATTGGCGCAACCGCGTCTAGCTGTAAAAGAGGTTGAATCCGTTCAGCAACGATTTTCGTGGCAGTCCTTCGCGCGCGCAGCACTGAAGAATGAATGACCGAGTGTCAGAAAGGACTCGTTAAAAGCGGGTTGAAGGCGAAGGTCTGAACGAGTACGACCTCTCCTTTATAGCGCGCATACATGCGAGCACCGTCCCAAGGATTAAGCTTTCCTTCATTGTCATACGTATCCATGGTCGGCAACTTCCAGAGCAGTTCGACATTCGATACAACCGAAGAATCAGCATTCCATGCGGACAAGGTAAAAGCAGGCGGCACTGTCAAAATGCTATCCAAAGCACTACTGCTGAGATGGTTGTTATACGTCTCCAAGTGCACTTTCCGAAATTGATTGAAGTGATTTTGCACCGCTAACGTATCGATCATGGCATTGGGTTTCGTCGGAGTACTATTCCATGAAAGCGAGCCAAACGAATCCACACGCATGGTGTAATCCAGATTGGATTCATGTTGCTGCACGCGCACACCGGCAAGTGATCTGCCTGGAAAGTCGAAAACCCCTGTGTACCTCCATTCCCGCTCATCGGTAAAGAATCGCGTCGAAAGAAATCCAGTAAAGCCCTCCATGTGCGTGATGAAGGGCTCCTTCGCCACATTGCCTTCAGCGTCTCCCAGCAGCATATACGTTCCTGTATGGCTTTGGTTTGCAGAGCCAATGTACCAAACCTTAGCCGGAGCGTCGTCGCCTTGGTAAATCTCGACTTTCTTTGCTCTTCCGGCTAATAGACGATTAACGGTCTCCAATTCTCCACTCGGCACCGGACTTTGCACCCGGATTCGCTTCATGGTCTTGAGCAGAAGATCTACGGCATCTCTTCGAGCCAAGTACCGACCGTTTAAGGACCAATACCGTTGGCCAGGAATCCGCTCGAGGAGCGCTTGCCCACCATCCTTGTCGGCAATGAATATTTTACTCACCGTAGCTGTGTCCGAAATGGAGAATGCAGAGGCTTCGACACCCTTCATTTCCATCGTTTCATATGGCGTGTATTCCCGCACAAGCACAGCGATGATCGTTACGAAAATTAAGAGGTAGAAAAGCCGGAGGTTTCGGTGCATGGGGCCAAATTTAGTTCAAAGGACTTTCGCAAATCGCTTGCGTCTTAGTGATGTGGAAAGGAGCGCAATGGCCAGCGTCAGCGCGATGGGCAATCCCAGAGCTAAGTACTGCCAACCCAAACGTTCCTTTCTGATGCGCTCTGAATTCAATGGACGAAGGGAAATGGTTCGAGAACGAACGGATAGCGCAGAGGACTCGTCCAATAGATAACTCACCGCATTCCGCAAAAACTCCTTATTGTCATAAACGACGGTTCCGGCATAGCGGTCGTATCCCAAGGGAAGAATCATGGGACCATTGGGGCCCGGCTTCACCTTGTTGCGTGCCAGATCGCCGTCACTGATGAAAATTTGAGCGGTTGACAAGCTTTGAGATGCAAAGGCAAACTCCGGGTCATTCTCAAGTACCGATGGCAATCGGTTCAGAAATGCGGACTGAAAGGTTCCCTCTACCAACAAGGCCAATGGCTGATGGGGCTTGGAATTTTGCGTGAAATATTCGGGAGTCAATTCCACAATGCTGCTCGATACCCGAACAGGCGATTTGTATTCTCGGGACATCTCAGAACTTGACAACAATACGGTCTTTCTCAGTTTGCCTGGGGCGTCCACCGTATCGAGGCTCGAAGCAAAATCGAAATGGATTGGATCGAGGTTCGTTGTGATGGGATGGTTCACCCCTTGTGCAATCGCTACGGGTGCGAAATACCAGTTGAAGACCTGCATGTTTCGTTGGTCACCGTTGGGACCCGCATCCATTAACATTGGCGCGCATTGTGCGTCGACCACCAGGTTGCGATTGAATCGCACTCCGTATTGATACAGTTGGTCTGAAATGCCCAAATCCTTGGAAGTGGCCATGGTCATTTGATTGGCTGCAAGGCTGTCCCGATTGGTCAACAACGGATCGATGAGCCAAAGAACGCGCCCACCGTTCATGATGAATTGATCAAGGATCACTTGGTCTTTCGGGTCAAAAGCAGAGTCAGGGGCAGCAACTATGGCCAGGTCAAATCGATTGGTCCTGCGCTTCATTCCGTCCAGCACTTCCGACAAAATATTCAGTTGACCATCAATTTCAACCCGAAGCACGTCGTAGTCGTCATCCAATTCCATCGTGAAATCAGCCATTTCCGCTTCTCCCAATTCCCCGTGCCCTTCGATGATGGCAATCTTCGGACGATCAGGACGGGTCAATTTTCGAATGCCACTTGTCAACTCGTATTCAGCCGAATTAATCGACCCTTGAATCATAATGTCCGTCGGTTCTGGGACATCTGATTTGAAAAACTGCACCACTTCACGGTTTCCTTTGTACGACAAAATGGCCGCCGGCCAAACCGTTTGAAACGCCTGCAATCCATTCTCAACAAACGATATGCGGGTGAACTGCAGCCCCTGTTCTACGAGCTTCTCTTCGTTTTGGCCTATGGTTTGGCGGTCGTCAATTTCATAAATGTCTACAAACTGAAATCTCACATTTCCATTTGCTGCTTTCGCAAAGCCTCTCAATTGAGCGCGAATAGAATGTTCCAGCCGTTTCCAATTGGCGGGATATTCACCATCCAGGTAACAGGTGATAAACAACTCATCATCCAGGCTCTCGAGCAACTCCACGGATGCATCCGTCATGGTGTGGCGCTTGTCACTGGTCAGGTCGACTTGCCAAGGAATGGACAAGGCAATGAAATAACATACGGCGCCAATGCCTGCAACCAAAGACCACCGAATCCATTCTGATTTTGATCGGCTTCGGTTCCAAACGATGGCCAAGCGTGCACAGGACAGAAAGAAGAAATCGAGAAACACAAAATAGGCTACATCACTCCCATGGAGCACTCCACGGCTAATGGACTGATAATGCGTTTGCATTCCAAGCTGCATAAAAGCGAGCTCCCAATCTCCCAACCAATCAAAGCTTGCCAACGCCGTAAATCCGACAAATCCGAAGACCAAAGTCACTGCAGTCACCAAAAATGCAACCAGCGGATTGGTGGTCAAGCAAGAAGCGAAGATACCCAATGCAGTGAAGGTTGACCCGAGCAAAAGCAGCCCCAGGTAACTCCCGTAAATGGCCCCCGCATCAAAATTCCATTGAGGTTGCCCCAAAAATCCAATAATTGGAAGAAAAATCAACGTGGGAACCAAGGACAAGATGAGAACTGCAAAGGCACCGGTGAACTTGGCGAGTACAATTTGCGCTTCAGAAATTGGCTTGGTCAGCAACAACTCCATGGTGCCACGCCCCATCTCCTCGGAGAGGCTGCGCATGGTAATGGCAGGAACGAGAAACATGAACACCCAAGGGGCCCAAATAAAAAGCGCATTCAAATTGGCTTGTCCATTGTCAAGGACATTCCATTCTCCCGGAAACACCCAAAGGAACAAACCGGTCAAAAGGAGAAAGGCACACACGACAACATACCCCATCAGGGTGCTGAAAAAAGTTCGGAGTTCCTTGCGGATAAGTGACTTCATTGTGAAGTTCAAATTTACACTCCGAATGGCAATCCGCTCGCGCTTTCCCAATCAACCGACCATGCCAAGGGCTTCCCAGCGAATTTGGCTTTGGTTTGCGGCCACACCTCTCCGAATAATGCTGACTTTCGGTAGTTGCTCAAGTCGTCTTCATGCGCCCACCAACTGAGGGTCGTTCGGGTGTTAGGAGAACCAGACGATTTCATCATCATGACGCGTTCGCACCCAGGCACCGCTTCAATGTCCGATTGTATTTGGCCAAAGAGCGCATCAAACTCGCGAACCAATTCTTCTTCAAACTCCATTTTCACAATGCGCAACACCCCCATTAGAGCCTATCTTCATTTTGAAAATTGATCCGAATGGCTTGGTCCCTTTGCAAACCCAAAAGCGCATCAGCACCACCATGCCCCCCCGGCGCACTGTGATTGTTTACCGCTATTTCCAACAAATCCGAATGATTGAAAAGTGCCAACTCTTTTCCAGTTGCAACATCGTGGTAGTTCTCGCTCATCTGCCGAATGGTCATGCGAGGCGTGCGCATCTGAATTTCAAAAGGACGATTCATTCCGATTTTTAAAAAAGCCTCCTTGGTAATGTTCGTGATCACATTGCCATAATCATCAATGAACACGACATGCCCAATGATGGTGTTTTCTTCAAAACTCATCCTCCGCGGCGCAGCATCTCGCAGTGAACCCGCTGGCCGTCCGATCAAATCTGCACGCCCCCCTTTTGCCAGATGTGCAGCGGCCAATGCGAAAACTTCTCGTTCTGGGAATGTGGGGGAATCAATGTCCAAATTCAGTCCTGAAAAATCAAAAACAGCCTCAGGTTCTGAATGCGAAAGCAATCGAAACACTCCTGTGTCCGCTCCGATAAAATGCTGATCTTGAAACGTCACCAATCGGTGTGGTGTTTCTGGGGTATTCGCTCCTTGAACACAGATAACGTGGACCGTTCCTTTCGGGAATTCCGGGTATGTAGAGCGCAGAATAAATGCCGCCTCAACCACATCAAACTTTCGCACTCGATGCGAGATGTCCACAATTTTCGAATCGGGAGCACGGGACAAAAGGGCACCTTTCAGGGCCGCCGTATAGTGGCTTCCTTCACCAAAGTCAGATGTTAATGTGATGATTGACACATTGCAAAGGTCGGGAACGTATTTTTGTCTTTCCATATGCAACAGAAAGAGATATCCATCCGAGGTGTTGATCCTTTGGTCTTCCTCGGTCCCGAAAATGAAAATTGGCGTGTATTGCGGAGTGGGTTTGCTTCGCTGCACCTTGTCACACGTGGGGAAACCATTTCCGCAAAAGGATCCGTGGAGGACTTGGGGCGCTTTGAGGAGGTAATGCGCATGATTCTTTGGCATGCAGAGCGCTACCAATCCCTGTCCGTTGATGACGTTGATCGATTGCTCAATTCCGACGAATCCACCGTCATGAAACAGTCGCAAAAGGACGACACGCTCGTATATGGACCGGGCGGAAACCGAATCATGGCGCGCACGCCCAACCAGCAAACCCTGGTGGATACCATTCGAGCCAATGACATGAGCTTTGCTGTAGGACCTGCCGGGACGGGAAAAACATATACCGCCGTGGCCATGGCAGTAGCTGCGCTCAAGGACCGACGCGTCAAAAAAATAATTCTCACTCGGCCTGCCGTAGAAGCCGGAGAAAACCTAGGCTTTTTACCGGGAGACTTGAAAGAGAAACTGGACCCCTACTTGCAGCCTTTGTATGATGCCTTAACAGACATGCTGCCTTTTGACAAGGTCGCAGATCATTTGGAAAAAGGAGTCATCGAGATAGCACCGTTGGCCTTCATGAGGGGACGAACACTCGACAAGGCTTTTGTCATCTTAGACGAAGCACAAAACACGACCGTAGCACAAATCAAGATGTTTCTCACCCGCATGGGGCGGGACGCAAAATTCGTCATCACGGGCGATGCCACACAAGTAGACTTACCGCGTCACCAGGGATCCGGGCTGGTTTATGCACAACGCCATCTGCACCAAATTGAAGGCATTGGTTTTGTGCAACTTACAGCAAGCGATGTCATTCGTCATCGATTGGTCAGGGCGGTCATTGCAGCTTTCGAAAAGGCCGATGAGCAACGGGAGAACAAAGAGCAAAAAAAGAAAAACACATGAGCAACACCTTGCACCAAGCCACATTTCAGTTTGCAGGTCAAACCGATGTGTACCATGGAAAGGTCCGAGACATGTATCGGTTTGAAGGGGGCAACATTGTCGCTGTGGTTTCCGACCGCATCAGTGCATTTGATGTGGTAATGCCGAAAGGCATACCCTACAAAGGACAGGTTCTTAACGGAATTGCGAGTCACTTTTTGGACGCTGTACAGGACATTGTTCCCATTTGGAAAAAAGCCACCCCGCACCCACAAGTCACCATTGGACACGCGTGTGAACCCATTCGCATCGAAATGGTGATCCGTGGTTACCTTACCGGTCATGCCTGGCGCACCTACAAATCAGGCAAACGATCCCTTTGTGGCGTTCCATTGCCTGAAGGGCTCAACGAACACGACGCGTTTGATTCACCCATCATCACTCCCGCCACAAAAGCAGAGGAAGGACATGATGAAGACATCAGCAAGGCGAGCATTCTCGAACGCGAGATCGTCACCGCAGCGCGCTACGAAGAATTGGAGCGCATTACCCGTGCGCTATTCCAGCGTGGAACGGAGATGGCCGCGAAGCAAGGGTTGATCCTCGTGGACACGAAATACGAGTTTGGCGTTCTGAACGGAGAATTAATGCTCATCGATGAAATCCATACCCCCGATAGCTCTCGCTATTTTATCTCTGAGGGTTATGCGGAACGACAGCGTGAAAGATTGCCACAACAACAGCTGAGCAAGGAATTCGTGCGAGAATGGTTGATGGAACATGAATTCATGGGACTTGAAGGCCAAGAAATTCCCGAAATGCCCGAAGCATTCGTCCAAGAGGTATCCGACCGTTACATCGACTTGTTCGAGCGGGTCACCGGCCAAGCGTTCAAGCGGCTGCCCCTCGAGCATTTAGAGAAGGACATTGAACTCGCTGTAAATCAGTGGATAAAAGACCATTGATTCATGGGACGAAAAAAGAGCAAGCCCGAATGGCAAGCGGATGCACTGGAACTGGTGAACGCTTTGAAAGGCGAAGGTGTCGTCGTGCATTCCACAGATACCGTATGGGGCCTTGCGGCCAATGCAAAGCATGCGAAAGCCGTGAGCCGCATTTTCGAAATCAAACAAAGGCCCACGAACTCCAACTTATTGATGCTGGTGGATTCCCCGGGAATGGTTGAACAATACCTTCCAAACCTACCGGATTCCGCTTGGGAACTGATGGAAGTGAGTGATCGTCCGGTCACCGTTATCGCGCCGTGCTCTGAGAAAGCAAAGGCAGAACTTGCGCCCGGCTTGGTCGCAGAAGACGGAACGCTGGCCGTGCGATGGGCAAAAGACGAATATGTGGCATTCATTATCCGTGGCATTGGAGGGCCTTTGGCTTCCACAAGTGCCAATCTCACTGGACAACCCACCCCGGCATCCTTTCAACAGCTCGAGAATGGAATTAAGGAAGGCGCAGATATCGTTGCAAACCACCGCAGAAGCCAGTCTTCTAGCGGAGAGGCGTCGATGATGGTCAAATTTGATGCACACGATCGAATCACTGTCATTCGAAGCTAAAATTCAAGAGAACCGCGAAGATTCGCTCCGTACCTTAGCACGTGAAACCAAGGCCATGAATTTTTCAGCGCACCTGAATCATCCACTCTTCAAATCCATCGGGAAAATAGCCGATGAAAACGGTCAACCCGCATTTGCAATTGGTGGATTTGTTCGCGACCTCCTGATCCAGCGGCCTTGTAAAGACATCGACATTGTCGTCGAAGGCAGCGGTATTGAATTGGCCAAAAGAGCATCAGAGGCACTTGGCGCAGGAAAAGTAACCGTTTTTAAAAATTTCGGAACTGCAATGTTTCGCTACCACGACTGGGAAGTGGAGTTTGTTGGGGCCCGAAAAGAATCATATGAACGCGGAAGCCGCAACCCCATCGTAGAAGATGGCACCATCGAAGACGACCAACTGCGAAGGGACTTTACCATCAATGCACTCGCACTGAGCTTGAACGAGGCGACCTTTGGAGATCTCATTGATCCATTCAACGGCTTGCGCGATATAGAAAATGGATGCATTCGAACACCTTTGGACCCGGATGTCACTTTCAGTGACGACCCCTTGCGCATGTTGCGTGCAATCCGCTTCTCAACCCAGCTTGGTTTTCGCATTGAAGATTCCAATGTCAAAAGCATTCGCAGAAATGCTGAGCGCTTAAAGATCATCACGCAAGAACGGATTCATACCGAATTGCACAAGATCATCATGTCCGACAAACCCTCCAAAGGGTTCAAGCTTTTGGACAAAGGCGATTTGCTGCACCGATTTTTCCCGGAATTGTCCAACCTGAAAGGAATCGAATGGCGCGATGGAATTGGCCACAAGGATAATTTCTATCATACGTTGGAAGTTTTGGATAACGTTGCTGAAAACTCAGACAACCTCTGGCTCCGTTGGTCTGCATTGCTTCACGACATCGCAAAACCAGCCACCAAGCGTTTCCAAAAGAAACATGGTTGGACCTTTCACGGGCATGAAGATCGTGGAGCCCGGATGGTTCCGAAGATTTTTAAGCGCATGAAGCTTCCACTGGATCAAAAAATGAAGTTTGTGCAGAAGATGGTATTGCTGCATTTGCGGCCTATCGCTTTGACGAAAAATCAAATCACCGACAGTGCTGTTCGGCGGCTGCTTTTTGATGCGGGCGACGACATTGATGCTCTGATGATTCTGTGCCGAGCCGATATCACTTCGAAGAACGAGGCGAAGGTGAAACGCTACCTCGCCAATTATGATGTCGTATTGGAGAAATTGAAGGATGTTGAAGAAAAGGATTCACTTCGAAACTTCCAACCTCCTGTATCGGGCGAAGAAATCATGGCAACGTTTGGGATTCCTCCAAGCAAACCCATTGGGACCATTAAGTCAGCGATCAAAGAAGCCATTCTCGAAGGAGACATCCCCAACGAACCCGGTGCGGCTCGCAAGTTGATGCTGCAAATCGCGAGCGAAATGGGGCTAAAGGCCGTGAAATAATCGGGCTGACCGCGCAAAAGCGCTTCAACCTTTCCAACCGTCTTTCAAGGTCACAGCTCGATTGAAAACAAGGTTTTCGGCTTCGCTGTACCGCGAATCTACTGTGAAGTATCCCAGGCGCGTGAATTGATAGACGGTGCCCGGTTCGGCATGCGCTAAAGAAGGCTCGAGCTTGCAATTGGACCGCACCTCTAGGCTCGATGGATTGAGGCAATCCATGAAATCACCATTCGCCTCTGGAGCGCTTTCCAAAAACATCCGATCATACAAGCGCACTTCGGCATTGACGGCGTCTTCGCACGAAACCCAATGCAACGTTCCCTTCGCCTTGATGCCAGAAACATCCTGACCACTTTTGCTATTGCTGAAATAATTGACATGAACTTCGGTCACAGCACCCGACTCATCCTCCACATGGTCAACGTATTCCACGATGTAGGCGGACTTGAGCCGAACGACTCTTCCTGGAGCCAAACGGAACCACTTCTTATTGACATCCACCTTAAAATCATCTGCTTCCATCCACAACTCCCTTCCGAAAGGCATTTGACGGGTTCCAGCGCTTGGGTCTTCCGGATTGTTTTGCGTTTCTAGAAACTCCTTTTTGTCTTCTGGATAATTCAACACCACCAGTTTGATCGGGTTGAGCACACCCATCACCCGCGGCGCTGTTCGATTCAAATCATCGCGAAGCGCCCACTCCAAAAGACTCACATCAATTTCATTGTTGCGCTTCGCCACTCCAATCCGATCGGCAAAGGTGCGGATGCTTTGGGGTGTGTATCCGCGTCTCCGCAGTCCGCTGATCGTTGGCATCCGAGGATCATCCCAGCCATCAACCACTCCTTCTTCAACCAAGCGCAATAGTTTGCGTTTCGACATCAAGGTATAGCTCAGGTTCAAACGTGCAAATTCCGTTTGTTCCGTCGGATAAATGTCAAGCGTTTGAATGAACCAATCGTAGAGCGGACGGTGGTTTTCAAATTCCAGTGAGCACAGGCTATGCGTTATGTTCTCGATCGAATCAGATTGCCCATGCGCAAAATCATACATGGGATAAATCACCCAATCCTCTCCCGTTCGGTGATGGGCGACAAACTTGATGCGATAAATCAACGGATCCCGCATCAACATGTTGTCATGCGCCATGTCAATCTT
>Ga0115554_1002433_pt1 | contig 12816 bp, 10 predicted proteins | sample COGITO_mtgs_1104_3_FD_87283 | JGI IMG/M metagenome (GOLD analysis project Ga0115554, IMG submission 87283) | Pelagic marine microbial communities from North Sea - COGITO_mtgs_110404 | ecosystem: Environmental > Aquatic > Marine > Epipelagic | place: Germany:Helgoland, sampling site Kabeltonne... | reverse complement strand
GTTCCGACATGAGATAGGTTATGAGTCATTGAGAGCTAGGTGGCCCAGGGAGCAGGCCGACGACGCATCCACATCTACTAGTACTACGGAGACGGATCCCGCAGGAGACGGCAGCGAATTGGGTGGGGAACTTTAGGAGAGAGATTTACGAAATCTCGTGTGTTCGAAGTAAATAACTGAAAAATCATAGCGAACATCTTTTTTTTGTCAAAAACACAATAAAAACCGGCTAAGTTTTTTTCTTCTTCTTTTCCTTCTTGTCCTTTCTGTTGTCTTTCTTCTTCTTGATTCTCTTCTCGTCTCCTCCTTTATCGTTCTCACTGCTTTTATCATCACCACCACGACTTGGTGACGGTGGTGGGGAAATGGAGTTAACCACTCTCTCATCATCATAAGTCCCACCCACCCTGTGGTTATTATTTCCTTGGTGCACTGCTTCTTCCAACTTTCTCTTTTTCTTCCTTTTCTTCTCTTTTTCCGGCTTTAAAGGAGATGCAAGAGGTGATATCACATTCCCAGAAGTAGTAGTATTTATTGGGGTCGGTGTCGTCGTAGCCTCCTCCTGTGAAGAAGTTGTTTCCTCATCTTCTTTTTGACCACTACTCATTTTCGCTGCCCTCTTCGCTTCCCTCTTCGCTTCCCTCTTCGCTTCCCTCTTCGCTTCCCGCTTGGCCTCCATTTTTTCCTCCTTTCTTTTCGCCTTCTTTTCCTCCTTGCTCAGCTTGGTTTTTTTCTCTTTCATCTTCCTCTTCTTCTTGCCATCGCCACCACTACCCCCACCCTCATTATCCTCATCCTCATCCTCATCGTCGCTGTACGTGAATTTCTTGTTCACGCCGTTGGAAAAGTCGTGCCCAGCCTTGACAAAGTTGCTGTACAGAGCGTTGTCGGGCAATCCGTCTCCTCTTCCCTTTGATCCGTGTCCCTGAATTGACCCTGCACCTGTCCCCAGTCCTCCGTACTTTGCCCTCGGCTTCAACTGTTGAATCGTATCGTAGAACGCCTGAGCTTTCTTTTCGTCCATGGTGACAGTTTGCTAGGCCGAAAACCAAATTTATAATTGTATTGACAAGGGATTGTCGGTGACCAGCGCTTTGCGGTGATTTATTGGACACAACAGCTTTGGAGGTTCCTGAGGTCTTTCTTGATTTTTAATGATATGTAAGGCACAAAAGCGTTGCATAAACGGCGGAATCGTCAAAAAATTGCTTGAAATATTTTAATCCAAGGAGGAACAAATTGTTACGGGACATCACACACTTTTTCGAAGCCAACGTCACCATTTCTCCCCCCCCCGGTCGGAAAAGCCTGAAACCACCACCGCCATGCATATCATTATCACCTCTCTCGCGGCCTTGGCCCCCCTTTTCGTTCCCTTCCTCCTCCTCACCCCAACGGAAGCCAGTACGCCCTGCACGAAGCTTCCCACCGTGTTGGAGTATGACCAGATTGCAGCTCCCACGAACGTAAGCTCCGTCCTGCTCCTTGTGCTCGACAACCTTAACACACTCGGACTGTCCGAAGTCGAGTCGGTGAGCATCTCTTGGGCAGGGGAGGATTTTCTGTCTGGTCAGTCCGTTGGCCTCCACTACGTAAAGACTGAGGTGCTGCGAGAGAATGCGGCCCAATCCGGGTCTGAGAGTGGGGAGTGCTTCGAGGTCGGCTTTCGGATAGTTGACACCGACGAGTGTTCGCTCCCTAGGAGTTCTCCTCACGCTCACAAGTGCCACCCGTCGGCCAAGTGCGTCAACACACCCGAGACTGGCGGTTATGATTGTGTCTGCAACCATTATGAGGGCGACACGTCGGATCCGTGGCAAGTATCTTTCTCTGACCCAGCCTTGACTACCTGCCCCGGCGTTCATACGACCTCTGGGTGTTGCTCATCAACCTCCTTCAAGGAAGACAGTGCTACTTCCTGTAGGAGGGGATTTGTTTGCCCCGTCGACGAATGCACCACAAACAAGAATGTCTGCGATAGGAAGGCGAGCTGCCGAAAGTCGGCCGACCCTCTTAACGGTTTCGAGTGCCTTTGTCCAGCGAACACTTACGGAAATGGCCTCCCTTGCTCCTCCTCGAGTGCCAAGAAAAATGTGAGCGTAGGATTTGATGGGAAGCTGACGCCGCAGACAGAAATGGACCTGGAGAATGATGAAATCTGTGGCTGCCAATCCGCAAAGGTTGACAATTGCGTGAGCGGAAGTGGGGAGAGTAAATGCGACGCGAGCAAGAACGAAGTGTGCGAAGACAGCGGCAATGGCGCCGAGTGTGTCTGCATCGAGGGATTTGTCAGAAATGATGAATACGGTTGCGTGGATATGAGGCCGCCTCAGCTCAAGCTCCAGTGTCTGGACGGCAAGGGAGATGATGCCGGCAATGGCGTGACGACTCTCACCCAGGGAGAGACCTACAAGGAGTGCGGTGTCGATATCCTTGATCGCAATTCTGAGAGCTATGATAGGAAGCTTCAGATTAAGTACGTCAAGACGGACGAGAACATCAATCCGACGCAACAGCTAGGTTCGTGCCTTAAGTCCGTCGGTACTTTCGATGTCGTATATACTGTTAGCACCCCTTGGACGACGCCTTCGTCTGTTTCCGTGACGAGGACGGTTAAAATCAAAGATCTGGATGAGTGCGCTCTTTCGCCTTCTCACTCCGTATTCAGAACATGCCCCGAGCTCGTGACTTCGCGGTGCGACAGCTTAGCAACATGCAAGAACACAAACGGGTCCTTTATGTGTGAGTGCAAGAAGTGTAGCTCTGGAGATGGATTCCTGCCTTTAGTCAACCCCAAGAAGGTTGTGACTCCCACAGGCTACCGCGGCGGAACTGGTTGTAAGGATAGCTGCGCGCCCAACGTAAAGCTGGTCGGCGGTAATCCCAAGGTATTCAAGGTTTGCAAATGTGGAGGTGGCATTTTAGGAACGCCAGGCGATGATCAAAGCGACAACGGTGACGGCAAGGCTCTTTACGAGAGCCAGCTGAAGCAGATAATCGCCAAAAATGGAAACCGCAATGAGCTGTGCGATTCTGACTCTTCCTCAGGCTCCCTTTGCTCTACCGCTGTTGACTACAGCAGCAGACAGAATAGGGAGGTGGAGAACGCAGAGCTGACCAGAAACATTATCGTCGGTGAGCCCGTCTACGAGAAATCTGGCGACACGAACTCTTTCAAGTGGAGAGTTCCATACAGCGTCAGTGATGAGGCCGGAAATGCCAGTCCGATTGTATACAGGGATGTGATTGTCAAGGAAATGAGCCTCAGTGAAATGGAAGCCGATCTCAAGAGGGAGTACGAAAAGAAACAGGAAGAGGCAGTGAAAGAGGCCGTGAGGACGGAGAGGGCCAGGGCGGAAAAGCATGGTGCTGGCAATAAGGTCAGCAGGAACGGAAGGTTGACGGAATGCCCTACCTGTCCAGACTGCAAAGCCAATACCAAGACTGTATCTAAAACCGCTGCGCAGCGCGAGCTAGTGGAGTGCCAGGAAACGGTCCGCGAACTTCAAAGCGGCAAAACCGTTCATGACGACAACAACAACAATAATGCCTACAACATGAGTGTCATCAACACGATCGCGCCCCCCCTACTCCTCGTGGTCTTCTTTCTCGCCCTCATCAGTATCTTCACACTCTATTTCCAGCAGGCGAAAAAAATTATTGACAACGAGAACAAGGGTTCAAGTCGCTCGTCGAACAACAACAGCGACGTAGCCGGAGGGGTGAAAACCCCTACTTCTAGCAACAAAAACATGATGGATAGCGTTACTTATCACAGCCCACGGCACGGAAGCGGAAGTCGAGGAAATGTCAGCGTCCACAGCGACACCAGCAACCACCATTCGACACCAAGCAGCGCTAGTCCTTACTCAACATACCGTTATACCCGATCGAGCCATAACAATACTACTCCGAATAATGGTATGATGAGTCCCAGCAATGACGACATTTATTCTCCCACAACTCAATCGCCAGGTTCAGGGATTAGAACTATCAACCCCGCGAAGACATCAAAGCGCCGGTGACGGGAGAGCGAGAAGTCGGACAGCCATCTCCAAGATAACACGAATATTTAAGAACATTAAAAAGGCCAATTTGGTTAAATACCCAGTGTCCGTCCTGTTCAATATCTACTTGGTTTTCTCTGTTTTCTTCTTGCATCAGTCGGAACCATAACCGGCGATTAAATCTAAAGCTGCTATTGGGGCTGGCGCTGTTGCTGGCTTCGCCCCTTTTTTCTTCACAGTAGTCGAAGAAGTTGAAGGAGTTGTCGCGCACTTTACTTTCATTTTTGTCGTAGATTTTGACGCTTTCCCCAATGCGCCGCTCAGTACAATAGCTCTATTAACGACATTGGCCGTACTCTTCTCCACCTTCTTCGACCTCTTCGTTTTATTTCCCACAGCCCCACTGCTGAATATACTGTCACCTCGAAGCTTTGCAAATCCTTTCCTCTCAATCTCCCTGTAGCGCTTTTTGATACTCTCCGCCTGCCCTCCGACGGCTTTCAGGGCTTGCATTTTTTCGGCAGGAGTAGAATCTAAGAGTTGGATTTCACTGCCCTCCCCGAAAAGCCCCTCCCCAACATCCAACCTTTTCCTCTTGGCCCTCCTCTCCTCCCTATACTTGACCCTCAATCCAGCATTGTTTCCGTACGTGTCCTTGCCGGTCTTTTCACTCAACGATACTAGCTTATCGAACTTTTCTTTTTCACTATTCATCTTCCTCTCCCCCGCTTCCCTTTTTATCATGTTTGAGATAGCATCAAAACTGCCGTTGTCATCATCATCATCATCATCATTTGTTTTGTCACTGGCGCTGAAACCCAGCTCGTAAGTCGCCGTTACTCCATCTCCCCGAGCATCATAGCTTAATTGTTGCCTTCTCCCTCCCTTCTTCACGCTATAATCCCGCATCTTGGGATCGTTCGCCACAATTATCTCCCCCTTGCATTCATAACACTTCATTGAAAAATCAAAGATTTTGGAGGTGAAATAGTCCGAAACGTGTTTCTTCTTCGCATTAAAACGCGTCCCCTTTCGAATCACAGCATCACAGCCAGTACATACGATGTGAAAAGGAACCTCGAAACGGACTACACCATTTTTCAAGAACTGGTTGTGTCCCTTACTCCCATTGTACTTGGAAATGCTCTCTTTTTTGTAGGCACCGCTTTCGAAATAAGCTGCAGGCTTGTAGTAGCCATCAGCTTGAGTAGCGGAAAGCGACGACATCACACACCCAAAACTACCTGAGGTGCCCTGAGGATGACGACGAGCGCCTTCACCAGAATTTCTGGTACTTTGATAAGTTTTTTTACGTTTGCTCAATAAAGCACGGAAAAACCCCTAGTAGTAGAGAAGCCAACGAGTGGGATTGCTTTAATCTTTATAAAAACTTCAAATAGGATGTAAATTATCAACAAAAAACCAACAAATTTTGGGCCCGACAAAGTCTCATTTTACAGCCAAAAAGTCGCTTCCTGTCAATATTGTTGGTGTTCTAGCTACTGAAGACATAACATAAACCTGATCTAATCTGCTGCTAAGCCGCAGAACATCGACTGCACATAACGTCGGCCATCCCACTCTTCCGCCAAATTTCTTTCCAACAACACCACCTCTCCCTGTGCCTAACTTGGTCAATCCAGCATGCTAGCCCAACGATTTGCGGCGAAGCCGCTGAAGCCACCGAAATATGACATGAAAACGACTCCTGGTGAGTGGAATTGTCACAAAGCCTCTGCTCACTTTCTCTGCTCACACTTTCTTGTTGCTTGTTGCTTGCTGCCTCTTCATTTACTAACCTAAAACCTGGCCCCTTTTGTCTGAGTAGCTCCTATTCGCTCGAGCATGGAATCGTCTGTAATATACAACATTGACAATAATCGTGACAATTTCTTGGAAGTAATGGCAGAAATGGTACTACTGTGTAATGAGGTGATGAGAAGGCAGAGTGAGAAAAAGTCCATTTCCTCCCGTGAATCCTCCTCCTCCTCCTCCTCCTCCTCCACCGCCTCCTTCTCCACATCGTCAGCTGCAAGTTTAGAAAAGAAGAAGAAGAAGAAGAAACCCATCCCGACGAAGCCGCTAAGTTTAGAGTATATTGCTGATAGATTGGATGTCGACGAGCCGATTTTTGGGTACTTGATTCGTTCTGATCCGGACAAAGAGGCTGATGGTGGGACGTCAGTGAATGATTCATCTTCATCGCTTACCACTACCTGCTCTGCACCGACAAGCACAACTGCAGCTCTACCTTCTACCGCAGGAACGAGCGCATCGGCTAAAGGTATCACTGCTGGCCGTCTTCAGGGATTTATACACGCGACAACATTCACTAATTGGCAGCGTAGTTTCAGGTGGGATTCTCTTCACGAGGATGCATATGCATGCGACGAAGATGTAATGAAGGGGATTTTGACGGACTTGGAGGGGGAGCGTCTCCGGGATGACGCGATTGTATCCCCAATTACTGGCAACAAGGGCGAACTCGCGAGGGAAATGCAGTCGAGCTTGAGGTGTGGAGATCCGTGGAACGAAGGCATTGTTTGGCCGCGAATAGCTGAGATCTCTCTCCTCGGAGCGATCAAGTGTGGCAAGCAGCTCGTCAGTTTAATGATCGACAGGTTAGAGAGGATACCGGCGAGCGAGAAGCAAAACTACGACTACGTCGTGCTTCAGGCTACCGACAACAGTGTTCCATTTTATGAGTCGATGGGATTCGTGAGAGTTGGAGCGATTACGAAGGACGAGAAGGGAGAAGAAGATTCCATTCCGAAGAACGAAAAGGGTTTCAAGTCTGAAATAGTCTCCTCCCCTACGTTCCAGTACAAGTGCCTGAACGACGAGCGACCAATCGACGTTGCTCAGAGGCACGACGTGTCTGTCTGGGACATCATGTTCCTCAACAAACCCCTTTTCCCTGGACTGACGACGACGAGCAGAATGCAGAAGGGGACCCCATTCTTCGTACCCGACAAGACGAAAACAGAGGAGCAAGCGGGAAGCATTCAAGGGACGACCCACACGAGGGGTTTCTACATCGCGGAGGATGACGAAACATGCAAGGTGATCGGGGAGAAGACGGGCATCGACTACCGAGATTTGGTAAAGTTTAACAAATCGAGACTTCCAGGGCTGACCTTCTATTCAAAGCTCCAGCAGGGCACCCAGATTAAGCTAGACGCGGATAATTACATCCCTTACTGTCACTGGAGTTTCCCAGAGGATAACCTGGATACGAGCTGTCCCTCTTACATGATGGCTAGAAGGTTGAACAGGTTGAAACAGTTCGAACCCCAGAAGGATGAGAAGATAATGACAACGCTGAAGGAGGTAGGTAATCAGCGATATTATTATGCATGTATGTGTGTTCGACATACTTACTTATTGGCGCTAACCCCGCTCCCACACTTATATTTGTACCTCAGATCAAGGCTACCGAGGTCGTCGTCGGCAAAAAGCAGCTGCCCGTCGTTGTGGCCACCAACGCCACCCAAAAATACAAGGACGACATACTTCTATCCTCATCAAACCCCCCTGCAATCGATATGTACGGCCTTCCTGCTGACTCAACTTCCAACTCCAGTAATAAGCGAGCACGAAGTGACAAGCCGCCCTCTTACGCCCCTAAGCCTCCGAAGGGACCCCTAGTATCGTTCATGATATTTTCGAACGAGCATCGGGAAATGCTTAAAATTGAGCACCCAGACTGGAAATATAACCAGTATAGCAAGGAGAGCGGCCGGATTTGGAGCAACGAAATGACAGACGAGCAGAAGGCTGTGTACGAAGAAAAGGCAAAGATTCAGAAGGAACAGTACAAGATCGATTACAGCAATTGGAAGACCGAGATTGAGCGCCTTGGACTCAGCGAAGAAATTTTCATGTCGAAGAAGAAGCAAAAACAGTTAGAAAAGCAAAGGGAAAGGGAGGAGGCTAAGTTGCAGAAGCAACTTGAGCGGGAGAGAAGGACGAGCATGAACAAGAATTCCGCTAATTCGCTCTTCAACAAGGTCGTCCGCCGCAAGACGGAAAGCGACTACGAGTTTTACTATGTCCTGACCTACCTTCCTGATTTACAGTGGTGCCACCTGGGTCCCCTCGTCCAACACGGCGTCTTTGACGAAAAGCATCCGAAGTCGAAAGGGCGGCCGAAGTGGAAGCTTGTGCCCGAAGAGGAGGGGAAGGAGGTCGATGTCAGCGCCGAGGACTGCGAGATCATTAAAAGCAAGGCCGTTCGCAGAACTGTCGACGCTGATCTCGAGGAATGGGACATTGAGATCGAAGAACACCTCGAAGCTATAGAGAAGAAGCGCTTGAAGGCCGCAGAGAGGGAAGAGAAGAAGAAAAATAAGCCCCCTCCTGCGAAGAAAAAGAAGGTGTCAACGACGGAGAGCGGAAGCGATTTCAACGGCGCCGTTAGTGCTGATAGCGTCGATGTCAATGACGATGACGTCGATGTTATTGCCGGTGGCGTTGATGGCGATTTCGCCCAGCCGGCAGAATCAGCAGAAGTAACAGCAACAGCCACATCAGCAACGGTAACATCAACGGCAACTGCAGCAGCAACAGCAACAGCAACAGCAACAGCAACAGCAACAGCAACAGCAACAGCAACAGCAACAGCGATACCAACATCAACAGCGATACCAACATCAACGTCAACAGTAGCACCAGTTTCAAATAACACGGCAACAGTTGCCCTAGCAATAACATCAGCGGCACCATCAGCATCATCAGCGTCATCAGCACCACCACCGACAATATCGTCAGCAGCTGAAAATTTGCCTGGTGTTGCCCACATACCTCCCATACATCCCAGCTCCGACAATACCCCACTTCCATCGGGCGCGGCGCCATTCGAAAAATCCCCCCCCCCTCCCCTCTCTCCACCAACATCAACTCACTCACCACCAACTCCCACTCCAAATTTAACGCCCCAAGAAAACCCCACGGTCATGGAAATTCCCCCGAGCAAGACCAACAAAAGTTCACAACAGTCCAAGCTCGAGAACTTCTTCAAACCGACGCAACAGCAATAATTGAAAACAAACACGGCTCGGTGAACCAATGCAAAAAGGTATTTAAACACCCAAAGCCACTGCACGAAAAATTGTCTTCTAATGGATGTAATTACACGCTGATTTTTACTATGAGTGGTGTGCACCTAGAGTTTTAAGAAATTCAAGGCGACAGAAATCATTAAATTCTTCTTAAAAACTCACAGAAATAATACTGTTCTAGTCACTGCTCACCCGCCTCGCTCTCCATGACGCTCGAAGCGAAGGACGACTCGACGTCGCTCATCGGAGCCACAGAGCTGCTCCTAGAGCTGCTCTTTGACCCACTAACGGTTGTCGTCTGCTCGCTAGAAACGCCGGAGCTGAGATCCGTACTAGCGATGTCCACAGAAGAAGCGGTACTCGCCATTTTGCTGTGTTGCGCGCTGTCCAGGACCATCGGTGGGCCACTTTTTGTTTTACTTGTCCGGCTGGGGTTAAGAAAGTACATAAAACTGGTAATGACGGGCCACACAAAGAGCCATCCTAAGCAAATCTGATAAGCATGTTTGTTGAACAGGTAAGGCCACACACAAAAGATCAATGAACTGCTGATGTTCGTGATTCCGTTGTTCCTCAGCTCACGAATACAGATGTTGAGCTTGCCTAAAAGTCGAACCATCCTTGCGTCCGCCCGATCTTCCCCCATCGCATTAATGCTGCTGACTAGGATTTCTCTTCATTTTCCGTTTTAATGTTTGTGTTTGTGTTAGTATTAGGCGTGTTCAATAGTATTAAAGCGGGGAGTCTCCTCGCAATCTCGTTATCAAATATATCGTTGCTGTTATTATTTTGAGCACCCTTCGAACGAAGCACTAACCAACTGACAAAACGACTTCCAACCTGGAAACGACGTTCTTGGCAAAAACTCACCTCATGACAGTCGCACTTGTATACCCCACCGAGACCATCATAAAAAATGCCATAACCCCGCAACCAGCCATGTAAAGGGCAGCCATTATGATCTGCTCACCCTGATCCTCGACGAAGTAGGTCATGAACATGAACCCCCAGAAGTTGATAATTGCAAATACTCTCTGGATGTTGAAGATCTTCTTCTGGTATTTAGCCTGCTCTCCCATCTTCTTCCCTTCAGCCCCCCCAAACCTTGCGTTAGACGTCATAAATGAGAGCAGCTGCTCAAGGCACCAGGGCGCTTGGATTCCAAAAAATATCCATCCATTCAAAGTGCAAAGGAAAGTCACCAATAAATCATCCCCGATAAAGGGAAACGGCGTGCTCGTGAAACGGTAAAAAGCCTCGATACCTTTTGTAAAGCCATGGAAGCCAGCCAACAATATCACACGATAGTTTTTATTCTCAAATGCATCGTAGAATCTTCTGAGCCCCTTCTTTTTTGCATTCTTCTTCCCTCTTCGATTCTTATCTACAAAGTCTTTTCCGAAAGAGTAGCAAATTACGGCACCATAAATCCCCTGCAGTGTGTACAATATTGAGGTGATTAAATATCCTATCCGCAAAAACGTTAAGGACGTCTGACAGTCCTCAGTCACACTCTGAACGAGGTCTCCGCTTCCGCTCCAACCTTCTCTGCAGACACAAGCATTGTCTGAGCAGACCCCGTTTGAGGAACACGGTGAAGAGTCAAAGAGAACGGAACCTTCATGGAAACGATTTCCAGTGCAGTTTAGTTGCATTACCACTGCCAACTGCTATTTGAAAACTTTGCTGTCGTTGTCGTTGTTGTTGGAAACTTGTTTTTGTGCTTTTTGACTTGACAATTTCTTGTTTTGCTTTCCTAATATCGAGGCTTGGCAGTGAGTGTCGAGGCTCGGATTTTTGATCAAGGCGTCCTTCACAACAATGATAAATCGGATATCACTTTTCCCTTTTAAGAAGAAGATGATTCTCAAGTTTATAATAGCTTTTATATCTGTTTTTTTTTGACAGCTTTTTCAACATCTCAACTGAACTAGAATTAGAAGCTTTTAGGACTAAAACAGTGTATGATAGTTTGACCCTAAATTAAGCTTCTTGATAACCAATTTCTAGTTACGGGCAGCCAAGTAGTTAAGACACTGGACGGTGCAACTTTGACTACTAAAGAGGTTGTCAGGGTTTAATTAGGACACCCTTCCAGAAAGAGTTTTAGTTGTGAGTCTACAGAGCAAGAAAGGAGAGGAAAAGAATAGACGACAGAACAACGAGACGGCGAGACGAGGAGCGAAGGGAAGAGTCAACGGAGAGAGACACGAAAGAGAAAGAGGGGGGGGGAGGGGGAAAGAAAGACAGGGAAGGGAGAGGAAGAAATGAGTGGGCTCATGGAAACACCACCTGTTTATAAACATAGTGGAGACATGGGAGCGGAGGTGTCGATGGAAACATCACCTGTTTATAAACAGAGTGGAAACACGGGAGTGGAGGGGTCGAGGGACGGATATGGAGGGGGAAAGTATCAGGATTGGACGAGTGAGACTTGGAAGAATGTAATACTAGTAATGTTAGGATAAATGGCAGGGCGGGACGACTCATGATAAAGATGGCAAAGTCTTTGGACAAAGGGCAGGTGCTAGATAGTAGGGAGTTCCTTAAAGAATATACGACGGATCCAGATGTCGAGGAGGCGATGGATAAGAGTGTGGATAGATACAGGAAAGTTCCTCAACAGCCGGAGGATATGCAGGAGTCTCAGATGGATGTGGTGATCAATGCGTGGAAGAAGATATTGATATCGATAGCGATCGAGGACACGCAAGGGAACACTCAGGGAGCTGGATCACCGGGTGTTGAGAGCAGGCAAAGGAACACTCAGGGAGCTGAATCACCGGGGATGGTAAGCATGATGAGAAGTAGCCTTGAAAAGAGCAAGGCAAAGGATAAGAAGGTAGAGGGGTGGATTCGTCAAATAATCGACCACTTCAGATAATCAATTTCTAAGAATCGAACGATCGACGAACTAGAACCCTGTCAGGGCAGGTAGGATTTCTTAAGCCTTAAGACGGGGTGGCTGGAAGGGAAGGTGGACGCGTTCGTAGTTGTGCTTGACTTCAATAGCAGGGGTCGAATACGGGAAGGCGGGAGGCGTCGAGAGAATTCTATTTCCCATCTAATCAGGCCTAATTGAATCTGATCTTATTTGCTTTGAATTCCTAATTCTGATTTCGGACTGTCCAGAGGGACTGTTCTTGTCCTTGTTTTGGTGAAAAACCGACAGAATTTGCACATTCGCCCATATCTAAGCTAAAATTGATTATTAAAGTAAATTAAAGTCGCAAACACCATGACATGCTTTTGTAAGATGGTTGCGACATCTTGGCTTACTATGCATTGCATAGGCGCTCATAGAAACCAAGAAACCCACTCTGCAGTGGCGTCTATCTTCCACCCGTCCTCGGGCCAAGTCGAGAAAGGTTCCGGCATTAGGGAAGAGTCGCCTGTCATAATCGTGCAGGGAAAGACTTCTCAGGACCTGGTTTTGAGTTCTGCTTATTTGTCCATCACTGAGAAAGATGTCGGTCAGCCACACACATGGGATGAAAGTGATGCTGATGCTGATGCTGATGCTGATGCTGATGCTGATGCTGATGCTGATGCTGATGCTGATGACGGTGAGGCCTACGGGATGATACAGGTAGATATGATTTCTGTAAGTAGTGAAGACCATCGACTGCTCAGCGAAGAGGAGGACCACGACGAAGAGGAGGACCACGACGAAGATGAGGACCACGACGAAGATGAGGACCACGAAGAGGAGCGTCCTAGCAGCACTCCATGGGCAGAAGCTATTGGAG
>Ga0115554_1002424_pt1 | contig 12845 bp, 12 predicted proteins | sample COGITO_mtgs_1104_3_FD_87283 | JGI IMG/M metagenome (GOLD analysis project Ga0115554, IMG submission 87283) | Pelagic marine microbial communities from North Sea - COGITO_mtgs_110404 | ecosystem: Environmental > Aquatic > Marine > Epipelagic | place: Germany:Helgoland, sampling site Kabeltonne... | reverse complement strand
CCCTACTCCCGAATCCCTACTCCCGAATCCCTACTCCCTACTCTCGACGACAACGACGACAACGACGACAACGACGACAACGACGACAACGACGACAACGACGACAACGACTTTCAAAGAAGGTCCAAAATTAAAAAGCTTAATCATTTTTTTCGTTTGTTTTATTGAGAAGAGCTGATGGCTTGCCTTTACCAAATTTTGCGCTGTGCCAATGCGATAGCATTCATGTGTGTGTGTTAGTATAAAGAAATATATAAAGTAATATATATAGCATTCCCTCCAATTGGCCGTTGGGGAATAATGGGAAGAATAGACTTACCCGAATTTGAAGGTAAAGTCTTGAATCCAAACCGGCGAGTGGCGAATTAGGGGGATCCCGAACTTTGCATCTAGGCCAATGAGCATCTGACTCCTGGGATGAGCCTGTACCACTGCTTTGATGAGCGCAGTCGTGACATTGTCAGCGTCCCACTCAGCTGTCGAGCTCGCCTGGATCGCCTGCTTTATAGTTTTATCGAAGTAATTCTCTCCATATTGTCGCTGTTGTTTTTTGGGCATGGATTTAACGACCTTGTCGACACCATTCGCAATACCCCCCACGAGTGGAGTCTTGTGGAATGAGGGATTAACTGTAATTACCTGTATCCCCCAATTGCTCAGCTCATATCTGAGGGTGCTTGAGAATGCTTCTGCAGCGTGCTTGCTGGCAGAATACGACGCTAATGTCGGGCCACAAGTTAGACCAGCCATGGATGTTACATTGATGATTCGCGGCTCAATACTTGTTTTCTTTCCCCTTCTCTCTTCTTCTTGCTCCTTTAGTAGCGGCAAAAACGCCTTCGTCACCCTCACCATTCCGAAGTAATTCACCCCCATATCGAATTCAAAATTCTTCATCTGTAACCAGTCCACCTCTCCCCCAGTTCCGACTCCCGCATTATTTACCACAGCATGAAGCGAACGAACTGAAGGGTCTTCTTTCACCCAGTCATTCACGATCTCTGCGCAGTTTTTCACTGACTCATTGTCTGTCACATCCAGCGGTACCACGACTATGGAATGGCCGCCTTCAATTTTGCGCACCTTTGCACTCAAATCATCGAACCCTTTGTTAGTTACTACTGTCGCGAATATCGTCAAGTTGTCCCCATATCTCTCAGCCAGAGCAATGGCCAATAGATTGCCAAAACCAGTATCGCAGCCCGTGATTACAACTCCAAGCTCCTGGTCGTTTGGAATCCCCGTAAACGCATTGCTCACTGCCATCAACACACTGTAAGCGAGGTGCAGCGGTAAGAATATCAAACCTAAAAGCGGTGATACGATGCACGTGAAGACAAGCCAAAATACGAAATAGACGAAGGGCTGGACGAAATCATAGTGAACAATCCGGTTCACGGTTTGGAGAAAGAAACCAGGGGGGCTATAGCTCTCCATGTACTCAGCGAGCTTTCTTTTGGTTGGCGGCATTCTGATAGAGATAATGGAAATGGTTTAATGGTTTATTTTAATGGTAAAATGGGTTTTTTGGCAAAAGAGATGAGAGGTGAGAGCACTGGCGTGTTGGACTTTATTTTATAGCTTATTAATTTTGGAGGCTTATTCGAATTCGCAATCGTCTCAGTCATCCTCTTAGTCACCCTCTCTCTTGGAGAAAATCTAGCACCTTAGCCTTTTGGCTTTGTCAGCAAACGTGGTTCCGGCGGCACCTGTGACACTGTTACGTACCTTGTCCACCTGATTTCATTTCGCACTGTTACGTATTGCTGCGAGGGGTTGGATGACGAAAGGATCGTTTGAACTTGGGGAGACCTTCCAGGTTGGGGATCATATTTTTTACTGGGATCATGATGGGAAGGATTGGGGTGGAGTGATTGAATCTAAGAGAGTTGGCGCCGGGTATAGCGTGGTCTGGGACTGTGATGGAAGTGTTTCCGATGTCAGGTGGTCTTCCCGGGATAGACTTACGTCAGGAAAGAATGGCGCTGGGACGAATAGCATTGCTGGCAACAGCAAAAATGCACGTGTCAAAAAGTACTTTGGGTTAGAAAGTACTTTGAGAGAGAAAAAGGCTCATAAGGATCGTGCCAACCAGTTTGTGAAGGAAGAGGAAGAAGATGTGGAGGAGAACATTGGAGAGAAGCGAGCAAGGTCTAAAGTGAACAGCAAATCGCGCAAGAAAAAAAAGCCGTCCCCCTCCCCTCCTATTTCCCCCAAGACCAACAAAAAACCTGTAAGAGAAGTGTACGTCCCTGATGAGAATGGTATTTACCAAAATCAGAACCTTGTTGCACTTTCTTCTGAGGATGTCCCGAAAATTGACCAGACTAATATAATCCGTATTAGCGACGAGGTGTGGAGTACTAGGTGGGGGGAAGACTGGTTAGGGATTGTAATCAAAATTGGGAGTGCTCGTAAATCTATGAATAGATTTAGTGTAAAGTGGAAGAGCACAAGAGAAGACTGCGATGCAGTCACCACTGAAAGGGGTCTTCAACTAAAGCTTTCAGATAACATGGAAGCGTTCAAGCGCTACGAAATGCTGTCTAGTACGACAAAAAACAGGAAGGAGAAAGCATCCCAAGCGGTCCGAAAGGATGATGTGTCAGTGGAAGTGGGATTAGTTTCACAAAATAGTAAGATAATTCCCAAATCCTTTTCGCGGGGGGGCAGCCACAAGTTCAAAGTAGGAGTGAATGTCACTTATTTTGATAAAAGTGGCCAACCATTCTGTGGCAAGGTGAAAAGCATTGTTGAGGATAAAAACTTGACAATCATTTGGATGGACGGGAGCGTGTCAGACTGCCACTGGTTAAAACGGAATTATCTTTATCTCGATTCTGAAGTGAAGAAATCGAAAATCGAAGGCGTGACGAAGGCAGCAAAATCATAATATGGGGGCTTTTTGTGAGTCATATTATGGATTGAGGCGGCCACTTTCTTCTGATTTTATATAATGTCCATCGACGGGCAAGTTGCTCTCATAATGAATAGGGTAAAGAAGTAATAAAGCTTCAAGCAATGCAAACTCTTTTTGCCGGTGCTATTTCATAATTAGCGTTGTTCAGCAGCTTGCGACTGCTTTCGGACTTCATCGAAAACTTCCTCGGTGCTCTTCAGCTTCTTCTCAAGGTGCGCAAGCCTCTTGTCTGCATCAATTGCCCTTTTGGTGTAATTCTCCTTATCCTCAATGTTTGTCTTCTCGATCTCTTCAAGGGTGGATCGCACGAACATCTTTCCGAATCCTTTGTACAACTTTGCATCCTTGTACTCCCCTGAAGAAAGCTCATTCCAGGCAAGCTCTGCCAGTCTAGCCTCCTTCTTCGCACTCTCACGAGTCTGGGTCGTCTCCCGGATTTCTCTCACTGTCTGCTCAAAGTGAGTAAGGAGTTGCAACATAAGGTAATGATGGAAAGGTGAGCGACAGCCAGCGGCGTGGAATTATCCCTAGCACAGCAGCATCAGCATCAGCATCAGCATCAGCATCAGCATCAGCATCAGCATCAGCAACAGCAGCAGCAATTGAAAATGGCGCAGTCACTCACCTTCATGTATTCATCCTGGATTTCAAGCATCTCCTTCGCGACCTGCTGATCCCTGAACGACCCAGCTTCCCCCACTCGTCCCGAATTGCTGACGGCATTCTTCGCCTTTTTCTTTTCCGCAATTGCTGCAAGGCGCCCCTTCGCCGTCCGAACTTGCTGTGCAACGACGTAAATCGCGAGATGCCATGACTTTGATTAGCTACGCAGAATGGACTTGTTGTTGCGCTTTCCTCCTCGCATAATATAATAGCACCGCAACTTTGTCGCATTTCTCCCTCACCTTCTGCAACTCTGCATTTCCTTTATCTACAGCCATCCCTGCCTTGGCAGTTTTGATGGCACCCTCGTAGTCCTTTTCTCCCATCTGCGCAGCCACCATTCTATAGTAGCCCTTAATGAATGCTGGGTTCACCTCCTGCGTCGTAAAGAGGGAGACACACAAGGGGAATTAGTCAAAAGTTTTGAAATGAGTATTTTTTTAAAGTAGGTGTGGGGGCACGACCAACCCGCTGGAAGATTCTTTCTAAAAAACAAACGCGCTCAAATTACCGACGCTCTCGCTTCGCCAATCTTGAACATCACGCACCATGCATTTCTTCGCGTCGTCCTTTGCCTTGGCGTACTCCCCGGTGTTGATGTAGCATGCAGAGCGGTTACTCCAGAAGACGTGGTTTGTTGCATCAGCCTGAATAGCCTTGGTGTAAAAATCGATGGCAAGGTTCCAATCCTTGGCCGCAAACGCGGCATTTCCCTTCTCCTTGAATTCCGCTGCTTTTTCTGCCATCTGCGTGGTGATTAATTGTGTTAGAATCTCTGAAATGCTTTTGTGGATGTCTTCCCACCTGGAGTACAACGTGGGCTACTGGACAAACGACATAAAATGATAGTTGACGGGAACGAGCAGCCCCAGTAGTATATCCAAAGAAACCAGCACCCGATGATTGACAAAAATAACAACTCCTTGATGAGGGATGCACAAGCAAGCGAACGCCAAAATTCAACTTTGGCAAGGAGATTTCTCCAAGGGAAAAGGTTCAACAGATTTAGAATTGGTACTGCGAGCTAGTGCGCTACTGTAAAGTGCGAAAACGTACGTTAATATCGATTTGATGATAAGGTCAGTGGGAAGGTTCGTTGCATTGATTTTCGACTTCGACCGTTTGCTCGAATTTTCGTTTGCAACAACGCCTCATATAATCTCTTAAAACCGTAAAAAGTGTACTAATCAGTCATTACAAGCTAGTTGAAGACTGTTCGTCGTGATCGAGTCTCCAAATATCCTCTCCTTGGCCTTCTATTTTTGAGCGAGCGGCTACCCGGAATCGTGAGAAAATACCCTTGTTGGGAGAGTAGGGCTCTCGATCTGCGATTGATAGTATCAAGATCTTCTCATAGTAGTGTTTTGATTTAGGGAAAGGAGCGGTAAAGGTACAATCACCTTATAACCCACCCTCTGTGCTTATCACTGATTTCTTGTAACAAAACGTAAACAACATTGTGAAAATCAAGGGAATCCAAATCGGCAACCAATCGCGATCCTCCTCACCCACCACCATAATAACATCATGTCCCTAACTGAAACCCTAATCTCTCACTTCCTTGGCCTCACGAAAACATCTGCCCCCCAAAGTATCCTCTTCTCCTCTCAACAAAACCGGCTCACTATTGGCACTTCGATAGATCGTATGCTGGGGCTTATCGTAACGACGGCAATGATTGTCGGAGGTGGTGCCGTTATTGGAAAGGTTGTGGGGAAAGTGCGCCGTGGAAGGGAGAGGGAGCGTGGGCAGGGTAGAGGGAAAGAAGGAAAGGGCAGTAAAAATGGCAGGGGTGAATACGACAATCGGGGGATGGGGTGGAAGGGGGGATTTGAGGGTGGTGAAGGGGAGGCTGATTTTGGTATGTCCTATATACTCGCGATACCAGCTGCGATCAACAATATTGCCAATTTAATATTCATGACCATTTGGAATGCGTCTCAAATGGCAAATCAACATAAGAAATATGGAAAGAGAGGCAGTGAAGATGAGACCTGCGATGCCAATGGCGATGCATATTTCAATGCCGTCTTTGGAAAAGAAGGGAAAGAAGCGGGTGAAAAGATAAAGCACACGGGGAGTTGTCATTGCGGAGGGATCGGATTTGAGGTGCGTTTTTTCGTCAATTTTCCTTCATCTTTGCTTGTGTGAACTTTTAGCGTTTTTGTATGGAATAGCAAACGGTTTTTTTGAATGATCTGCCACTCGCTTGCACATGCTAACACACACACACACACACACACACACACACACACACACACGAAAACACACACACGCACACGCACACAACGTAAATATCATGGCAGGTTCTTGCCCCTCCCAAGCTCCACACATATGATTGCCCGTCGAAACTCAGGTACCCACACCTCCCAACTTCGTCTTCATCGTTTACACTTACAAAGGGTGCCGATAATTTCCTAGCGATCTACTACGTTACCCTGCCCACCGGAAAGGGAGGAAGCGCCGGCGGAATCAAGGCAGCACATGGCTTTTGCCGGCGCTGTGGGGTCCATGTCTTCAGAGCTCCTTCCCCAAATGTCGACTGTATCGAGGTAAACGTCAACTGTTTTGACGGTGGAACCGCTTCCGATCAAATTGTCAAGTTTTACAGCAACAAAATTCCGACTGCAATGGGAAGGGGAATTTTTGCTGGGAGTGACAACATTGTGCTCGACACAAAAGGGGGGGACCAACAGGTCCAAAAGAGAAATACTCCTGTTTTCAGTCGCAGAAGTGGAGGAGGCTTCGAGTCTTTAGCCACCTTGGGTGGCGGAGGTTGCGCGGGGGGAGGCAATGCCAATTCAATCAAGACTCTCGAGCAAACTCAAACTGAAAAACTTCTTCCAAAAGCCTCCTTTGGCATTTCAACTGCTGCAGCCATAGCAAAAGAACACCGCCCGTCACCAATTAAGGTCAGCAAACGACCTCCACTCCATAACCGTACCAATCTTAGATCTTTCACTGTCGAAGAACCATCCTCCGCCCTATCCTCTCAGTACCCCGATGGCTGCGATGATGATGTCAAGTTCTCAAGCTCCCCAAAGACCACCCAGCTCCTCTACCAACGGGCGCAGCAGAAAATGGACACGCCCTTAAAAATTCAAATGCAATACTACTTATCCCGACATCTGAGTGAATCTAGGGAAGAAATTGCATTGAATGACGGAATAGTGGAATGAAAAAAGGGGGAATGGAAAATGAAGTCACCTGTCGAGAAATAGATGTGAAATGCTGTCTCCCTGTGCCCATGCTAACGATTACTAAGAAAATGGAATGGAACCAAATTTACCAACAACCTCTATCGGTGTCTCGTCTATCAATCATCGTTTTCAAAAATTGACTCTTCCACCGTAATCACATTAAACTACCGTGTGCTGCTTCTCACTCTAGTCATGCCCTACAATCTCCCGTGAACGGCGTGCTGCCCTGGCAGTAGCGCGTCTGCTCCGCCTCGTGCACCTCCTCCCAGTTGTCGTTGTCGCGTAGATCTCCCTCGACGGCCGGGTAAAAGACGTGGGATCAGCCATCCGCCGGACCGCTGTAGCCCACCTTGAAGCTGTCGAAGTTGGTGCCCGGGAAGCCCTTTACTGTGTTTTTTTTGCTTTTAATCTCAATACATGGGGTTTGACTGACCTAAATTGGGTCCTGTGAAGAGCTTGGAGCGAAAGTGAAAATCAAGTTGAAGAAAAAGGTTCTGCGTGGTGGTGTCGTCACACCCCACCCACGGGAGTCCGAGGTCCGAGGTGGTTGGAACCAAAAAACGTCTGAGTCAAACAAAAGCAACCATGTTTTTCAGCCAAATATAGATTTAAAATTCCCTGACTCGCCTCTTAGACCCTTCTGCAGTGCTGTGACTAGGTTTAAAGTTTCGACCGTGTACCCAGAAGATGTCCTCCCCAGGTAATTCTGAAAGGTCCAGCACCCCTGTTGTTTGCTTCCCAAACCATGATGAGGGAGCCATTGAACTTCTCGGTAGTTTTGTTCCCCAGATTTTGAGGGGGAAATGCGCCAAATTGGATAGAAGCGGAGCTAGTGTGAAGAAGGGGCTAGTCTTCCCTCCCCCCTACAGTCACAAGTACGTAGCTGGCATCCTCGATATAAATGGCATGACTACGCTAGCCCATGATTTTTGCGACGACCCGGAAGAGGCTGCTGATTTGGTGAATACTCTCTTTGAGAAGATCTTTTTCAGCATCGAAGACTACGGTGGGGATGTCATCAAGCTGGTTGGTGACGCCTTGGTTTGTTTGTGGAAGCCTGTTTTTGATGACCCAGAAGATGAGAAGGACGCCATGTGCCTGGCGTGCGTCCAGGCCGTCAAGTGTTTTCTTGAGATTTTCGAGGGACTGGACCAAAACGTTGCCCTGAAGGAGGTACTGAAATGCCATGCGGGTATCGGCTTAGGTTACGTCAACATCATGCATGTGGGGTCTGAGGAAACCTTTAGCTTTTTCTGTAACGGAGAGGCTTTTCAAATGGCTGCAAAAGCCCTTGATCTGAGTTTCAAGGGGCAGTGCGTCATGGGGGCAGATGTGACTAGCTATCTGAAGATCCAAGGCAAGTCCAGGAAGCTCGCCCATGACATCAAACCCTGCGAGGCCAACGGCGATTTCACCTGGATCGGTCTCGACGACCCGAACGATGTGAAAGCCTTCCGCCGCCGCAACACTGTTAGTTTCCGTAGCATCGGCCGAGTCGGTCTCGACGACATAAACGAGCACTTGAAGCACAAGTTCCCAGACCTTCTTCTCGATGAGGATAGTATCGATGCCTCGGTTGTTATACCGGCGTTGCAGAAGTACGTGCCTGGGAATATTGTTCGTAGGCTCATGGATTCGGGGGGTTCCGAGATTGGCTTTCGTTCATTCGATGAGATGCGGGATGTCACCACCGTATTTGTCAACTTTTTTAGCTTCAATGCCTCTTCTAAAAATCAGAAGGAAGCTGAGGCACTCTTAATCAACACCCAGAGTCTTTTCATGCACATATTAGAGTGTTTGAAGAGGGATGATGTTGACGGGATGCTTCGACAGTTCATAGTGGATGACAGAGGCTGCGTACTTATCGTTTGCTTTGGGACGCCGACCAACGACTTCGGTTTGGAATCCAATTGTGAGAGAGCTATCAAGTTTGCGTTAATGTTGAAAAATGTTGTTCACTACTGTCCCCACAGCACTGGCATCGCGACCGGAAAGTGCTTCTGTGGCGTGGTTGGCAGCGACTATAGGAAGAATTACTGCATTCTCGGGGACTCAATACGCCTTGCAGCTCAGCTAGCCGACGTCGGGATGAGGGAGGACTGCATCTCTGATTCCGCCACAGTGGAGGGAGCAGGAAAGGAGAGTCTTATAGTAGAGGATCTGATGCCAACCAAGGTCTCTGGGTTGGGCATCGTGACTGGCTTGAAGAGGCCGAAATTAGCGGCGAAGCCGAAAGTCTACGACGTGTTACCAGACGAGGCCGACCATAGGTTTACTGGTAGGAGTGCCCAGAAGATGCAATTCATCGACGCTCTCTATGGCAACAAAGTTGTCCTGCTTACCAGCGGGGAGGGAACTGGAAAGAGCGAATTTTTACAGCATTCAAGCGCTGTTGCCAAAGAAATAGGTTTCAGTAGCTACATCAGCAACGCATCAGCTAATTTTGTGCAGGCATATTTTACGCTCCGACTGGTGGTCAAGAACATCCTTCGAATTGAGCGGGCGGGTTGGGACGACCTTAGCTCGGCGAGCAAACTGAGTCACATCACGCAGCAAATCGGTGCTGTAGTAGAAAAGTGTAGCAATGAACACAAAGGAGAGGGAGCGGGGAGGCGGGCTTCCTCGCTGGACCACGATCAGATCATGTCTTCGTTGAGTAGCATCTTTAAGGTGCGGAACTCTTTCAGCGGCAAGAACACCATTCCAGAGGAGGAAACAGCCGAACTAATAGCCGAAGTGCTAAATCCTAGCAGCAAAATGATGAACAGCGCCGTAGCTAGCTCTGGGACTGTGCTGGGAAGTAGCATCGACAAGCAGGGGGGTAACAACGGGGGGAGAAGCGGCGTGGACGTGACTGCGGATTCGAATTCAGGAAACATGTTCAGCAAAAAAATGGCTGTACACCCCGCTGGGGGGAGCAGTAGTCCCTATAATAGCGACCCAGAGGACAACTCTGGAGATGCAGCTAGCCACAGTGGAAGCCAGGCAAGCGCCGTGGAGAGCCTGAACAGCCATAGCCACAGCATAACTAGCAGCCACAGCAGGGTGGGAGCAGGAGGTATGACGAGCAAGGACATGAGGGACACCTTCCAGGCTCTCTCAGTTCGAGATGTTTTATGCTTAGTCCAGAGCAACATGGATCTAGGTGTTACCGCGCCGTTGACCAAGGCGATTCAGGAAATGAGCATAATTTACAGGAGCCAGATTCTAGCCAAGTTCCTGTTCCATCTATTGAGCGCTCAAGAGAGGTGTGTCATCTTCATCGACGACGTGCAGTTTTTGGACCCGAGCAGCTGGAAACTGCTTGAGAAACTCAGCAAACGATGTAACCATCTCTGCTTGGTGCTGAGCGGGGACGCGGGCAAGTTAGAAAGCAGTAATGCCGCGGCCGCTTTCACCAACCAGATCAAAAAGATTAAGAATATTAAGAGGAGTGTTGTCATAGATTTGCCTAATTTTAGTCGGGATGAAGTCGGAGCAGCTGCAGCGAACATCTGTACGGGTATGAGAGGTGCCGGCGCTGCTTGGCCCGACCATGTGCTGGATTTAATCTACGAATCCACTCAGGGTCACCCGAAGGAGTCGTCGAATATTGTCAACGCTTTGCTTCGGGAGAAGAAAGTCGTGTGGGAAGGAGGTGAACTGAGTGTTAGCGACTCTGATAGCATCAGGAAGGTCATTAAGGATAACGCTGCTGGCAGTCAGAGCGCTATTTTGGACAGGTACGGCGCTCTTGACGAAATAAGCAGGGAAATCGTCAACGGTGCGTCTGTGTTTGAAGAGCACTTTAGCATCGATATTTTGACGGAATTGTTACCCTTTGCGTTAAAGCGTGATAGGAGCTTACCTGAGAAGACTTTCAACGCTCTGTGCGACATGAACTGGTTCATTGCGGACAACTTTGAAGATCGGGCCTACGTGGCTGCACAGAAGAACTCCGACATAGGGCACAGTTTTCTGGCGGCCCGTGAAAATGGCAGCACTGCCAAAACCTTTAGTTTTACAGAACCAAAAACCCAAAAGATCGTCTATGGACTTCTTGACGAAGAGAAGAAAAAGACTACTCATATACAGTGTTTGAGGAGTTTAAGGACCTACTTTGAAGACGACCTCCAGAGTATGTTTCCCGTGCTCGCCCTCCATGCCTTTAAGGGCGGGAACAAGGAGGATGAAATATTCTTGCTACACAAGGCCGCGGCAGATAGTCTAAGGCTGGGTCTCCTCGAAGACGCTGAGAAAAAGTTCACCAGGATTCTGGTTTTAGCTCAGACTTCCAAATTTAAGAAGTTTGACAAGGTGACTGCAGAGCAATTCACCATCCCCATCCAAAAGGCTTCCTGGAATTTAAGTTTAGCAGAGTGTCGCTACATCCTTGGCAAGATCGATTTGACCAAAACTAACCTTCTCGCCGCGTGCGACCTGCTAGAGGTTGATACCAATGTTCACGAGAACGCGGCTGAGTCTGTCAAGGAAATCAAAAAGTGCATCAAAGCACTAGGGTGGGAACTGAGCGCCCTTGGGGGACACTCCAAGCTCAAGGTCGATGCTAAGCTAGATACAATGGCCAAGGTAAAGTATAGAGTGCTGGGAAGGCTGTTTGTGATAAGCGCTCTGGATTTGGACGAGAAGAAGTTTCTCGAGTACGGGTCCATTTTTCTCAAGTCCTTGCTGGAAGAAAATACCCGGCAAGCGAATCTGATTGCCTGCTTCTTGGTCTTGCTCCTTAGGTGTAGTGTTGATAGTGGCATCGTGCTGGGGAAATGGATCGGGGTAATCGAGCAGACTGCGTTTGCCTGCTTCTCTGGGACAAAAGAATCCAAGAGAGACTTCAAGCAGATCAGCTGGGCAGGCTTGAATACACTCCTGAGCACTTACTTGTGCGGAAAGGACGTTGCCAAGGCCGCTAGCCACGCCTCTGATGCGTACGGTTCTTTTCAAATGCTGAACAGCAGCACGGGACAGCTAGAAAGTATGATTTGCATGTACAATTGTGAACAGGCCCTTAACTCGACCTATAGCCACACTGTGGAGCGCAACTCTGGTCTCGTCAGGAAGTTTGGCGATAACGTGGGGAATTCGCTCGCTCATATATGGGCCAGTAGTTTTTCTATTAAGAAGGGGCGGTTAGTGCATGGCTGTGCTGACGCGGATGAGATGGGCAGGATCAAACAAATTGTGGATAACTGCCGCAGATACACAAAGATCCATAACACTGACTTGTTTGAGCCAGAGAGCGGGGCAGAGGGAAGCGGACTCGGGTCCAAACCGAAGAGCGTACAATTGGAAGCTTGGGTTTGTGAGTGCGTTGCAGCACTCAAGGTGCAGGAGAGCAGCGAAGTTGCGTATGAATGTGCCATCGAGGGGCTTAACATCATTCAAGGCTCGCCCATCACTGTCTTCAGCGGATTCTTGAAGGAGGCTTACTTTGTCATTTGTGAGACGTTCCTTTTTGTATATAAAGAGAAGATAGATAGCGAGAGAAACCCAGAGGAAGGATCGGGAGTAGGGAAGGGCGAACATGTGCACGCCCAACTCAGTGATATAGGATGCAAGTGCAACGAGGCCTTGGCATGCTGTGAAAAACTTGCCAAACATTTTCCGGCCTTTACAACGAGGCTAAAAGCAATCAAAGAAATCCACAGGTTCTACCTGAAAAACGCCAAGGTTAATGGCGTGGTCAAGACTTTGAGGAAGCTTGGGGAGGATGCTGAAAAGGCCAAGATGCAGTATGACTGCGATTGGATCAAGTCACACTATTTGGAATTCGAGAAAGTTGATTGAGGCTTTTCGCGGTATTTTTTGTGGTGGGTGAGATGTGAGGTGTGAGGTGTTTTAATAATTTTTGTGATATTGTGTCATAATATGAATATTAGGTCATTATGAGACTGTTTCCTGGTCCCCGGATACTTCGTAAACCCACGGCTTAAGATGATAAACGGTAAAACGGTTTTGATGTTAACCCTAAACCTTTTTTTATTTGATCGTCGTCCATGTAGTTAGTTTCTCATGTTTTGGTGGGCCGCTTAGTGTGAGTTGAGAGTTGAGAGCTAACTCCGAATTCT
>Ga0115554_1002408_pt1 | contig 12881 bp, 5 predicted proteins | sample COGITO_mtgs_1104_3_FD_87283 | JGI IMG/M metagenome (GOLD analysis project Ga0115554, IMG submission 87283) | Pelagic marine microbial communities from North Sea - COGITO_mtgs_110404 | ecosystem: Environmental > Aquatic > Marine > Epipelagic | place: Germany:Helgoland, sampling site Kabeltonne... | reverse complement strand
GCAAAAGGCGAATTGCTCATGAAACGATTTTCGCGAACGTTTAACGGGAATCCGGAGGAAGTGAGGAGTTTAGATGCGATAGAGAAGAGTTTGGAACGAGTAGCGACGGTGATTGAAGAGACGATTGGTGGTGTTTGCGATTGTTTGAAGCGCGATGAGAACAGTTTGGATTTCGAAGCGTTGAAGACGTTTTCTGAACTCGCGGATTTTGTTCGGGATCGTTCTCGAGCGATTCGAGGAGACTTGACTGCGCAATCGGCGAGTGGACCAAAAAGCAGGCGAATTATGCGACGTCTTGTGCACATGATGATTCGATTCGATTACGAGATCAGAAAACGACAAAGACTGAGAGCGTACACATACATCGCGCAATGGGTGAAATTCAATTATTCGGATCCGGACGCGAGAAGAATGATACACCGGGATCATTCCATGGCGCTACAGTTTCGTGAACAATTGGGGAAGTCGTTGACTACGTACTCGATCATGTGCACGGAGCGGGCTGAGTTCGTCTCACCGGAGGATAAAGCTGAGATTTTGTCCTATCGGTTGTTACTCAGACTTTCGGCAAAGGTTGAAGAAGAAGAGGAGGAAAAAGAAAAAGAAATGGAAGGGAACCGTTCCTCTTCTTCCTCGTCCTCTTCTAAACTCGACAACATCGATTTTCGCGCGGCTGAACTCGGCGTTTTGAATTCTCCGATCGTTTCGAGAGCCATGTACCTCTCCGTCTGCGTAGATGCGGGCAAATACGTCTCCTTCTTCAAAACGATCGATTCCGAATCCTTCACGTTTCTCGAATTCTGCTGTGTATACGCGTGTCTCGACCCGCTCCGCGCTCGATACATCTCGCGCTCAAACGTCAGCCACAACCGCATGAAAATGAAAAAAGAAGACGCTTGCTCAATTTTGAAAATACAACACGTCGAGAAACTCAACCTCCTCCTCTTCAAAACTTTCACGGATTCTGGCGAGACCGATATCGAGTTTAGCGCCGCTTGCAAGAGGGAACCGAAGGAGTACGAAGTCTACAGAACGAAACTCGAATCAGTAGCCATAGAAAACTTATACCTAGAATCTGCGCTGACTGTCGTTCGTGCGTAAAGTAGTAGTAGTTTGGCTGTTTTTGCGCGTTGAAAAGAAGAACGCGTGCGTAAATTTAATTGACGCGCAATCAGGACTCCTGACTCGAATTCGATTTCAAAATCCTCACAAACACACACGCACACTTCACTTCTTTATTCCGCTTCTCCGGTGAATCAACCAACCGGAAAAGCACGAAAAGAGAAAGAACAAAATGGACTTGGAAGTTGCCGCGCTCGTGTGCTCGTCGGCGGCGAATTACTCGTCCTCACAAACCGGCGCCATCGTCCCTTCGATTCATCCCTCGACGACGTTTTCCCGGGACGGTTCCTACAACGCGCGTACACTGAATAATGGCGAACACCCCTTAATCTACTCTCGAGCGGACAATCCAACCGCCTCGCACGTCGAACACGTTTTATCAAAACTGGACGACGCCGAGGAAAGCTGCGTTTTCTCCTCGGGCATGGCCGCGGTGAGCGCGATAATGAACGCGTGTTTCGTTCCGGATTGCGTGGTGTTTTTCCCACGAAGATCGTATTTTATCAACCGGAAACACTTCCGCGAGTGGTGCACTCGGATGCGCGTTCGAATCGTGCAGTACGACACGGATGAAAGTTCGCTGGAGTATTTGAAATTAGCCATAGAGATGGTGTCGTGCGAAGAGGAGAAAGAACACGAGAAGTTTATGTGGATCGAGACGCCGGCGAACAGTTCGTGGGAAGTGTTGGACATCGAGACGGTGACGGGGTGGTGTCGCAAGAACGGGGTGACGAGTTTCGTGGACGCGACGGTGTTGACGCCGTTGTTGTGCCAGCCGTTGAAATTAGGCGCGGATTTTGTCATACATTCGTGTTCGAAGTATTTGAACGGGCATTCGGACGTGTTAGCGGGCGCGGTGAGTTGCAAAGATCGAAAGTCGAAAAATTGGAAGAGGATTAAAGAAGCGAGAGTTACCGGAGGGGCGGTGTTGTCCGCTTTTGATTGCTTCTTGCTGTTGAGAGGGATGAGGACGTTGCATTTGCGAGTACCGAAAGCGTCGGAAAATGGGATGCACGTGGCAATGTCGATGGTGCAATTTAAGTTCAAAGGAGAGAAGGGCGAAAAGGTGGCGCCGAGTGTCGGCGAACAAAACGCAACAAACGCCGCGGTTACACCGACGACGACGACGAGTTTTCCGATATCACCGTGGTTCGAGTTGGTGGTGTTGTATCCAGGTTTGCCTGGACACGAAAACCACGCTATTTCAAAGCAACAACAAGCCGGGAAGAATAAAAAAATGTTTGGCGGAATGTTGTCGGTGGTGATTACCCCGATTTTACCGGATCCGAAGGCGACGACGGAGCCAGAGAAGGCTGCTTTGAACAACAACGAACAACCAGCATCAACAAGAGGAACGGGAAATCAAGAAGACGTGAAAACAACAACGACGACGACAACAGAAGGAGGAGCCAATTTACCGTCAACGACGGAGCAATACGCAATTAAGATGCACGAAATCGCGTTTGAAATGGCAAAAACGACGGCAACGTTGACCAAAATTTGGCGACCGGCCACTTCTTTAGGCGGTCCAGAGTCGCTTATCGAACATCGGGCGTCCGTGGAAGGCGGATCGTATCCTTGGAGTCAATGTCCAGCGGGGCTCTTACGTTTAAGCTGCGGGTTAGAACCTGGTCACAGACTGGCGAGAGATTTGAAATCCGCGTTACACGCCGCGCATTTGAAAGTGTGTGGCGCGCGTGGTTTGTTGAAGATTTCGCACGTGAGTAAAGTGAGCAAACCGATAGAAGCAAACAGGCCCAGCAAACCGGCTCAGCAGCCGGCCCAGCCGATAGTAGATAGAAATTTACTCCACGGCATATTAGGAAACCTCACGGCCTTGAACGATAAGAAACGGCCGCATCCGGATAATGCCGCCGAAGAAGCGCGTAAGAAGGCGCCGGAACCCGTCGGCGATCTCACGCTCGAAATTCCAGTCGGTAGTTTGGAGGAACCTAATTTAGTAGCAATTAGGAAACCACGCAAACCATCATCGAAAGTGTCGGCTCCACCGGCGCCGGACGAACAAAGATGTTGCAAAAAGAGCTCGCAATGGCACTGCCCGAAATTCCGATTTGGCGCGACGAGATATTGTGAAAGGCACCAAGATTGTGTCTTACGGGATATGGAAGGACCGAAAAAGAAAGGAAGAAAACCGGGTTCAGCGACGAAGACGGCGGCGAATGCAGAGGGTTTCGTCACAATGACCACGAACGGGGTGCCGATGGCGCCGATGGCAACGGCGGCGTTTCTTCACAAACCGGTTTTTCCACAAGAGCAAACTACGGTGGCGACGCCAATGCAAGTCGATCGGGATCCATTGACGATGACGACGACGACGACGCCAGTCGCACCCCGAACGACTGATGGGCAGCTAGAACAAGCACCACAAGCAGGGAATCCAGCGGCACCTGCTCCAGAAACAGCTCCACTTGCGACGACACCTACAACAGTACCAACATCGACAACCCAGGCGCCAGATCCACCTTCGCAAAATATACCTTCGAATGTACCGCAGCCGTCGCCGCCGAAAAACGATGGTATTTTTACCAGCGGAGATCTTGACATGCCGATTTCGATGATGGTGACGGATAGCGGAAAAGTCAATCTACAATTGGCACTGGATGCGCAGACGCGAATGGATAATAAATTTTGAAACTTTTTGAAAGGCATTGGACTGCTACTATATATACGCGCGAGTATTGTGATTTTACAACTACTTTTTCTTTTGCATCGCCAAAGCTTGTTTCCTTTTCAGGCTTTGGATCATCGAATCCAACTCGTTCTTTCCGATGCCTCCAGAAGATGATGCTTTCTTCTTACCAGCACTCCCAGGAAAATCGTCGTCTTCGTCCACGGTAACGTTTTCACCATTTTTGAGCATCTCTTTGCGCATCTTCTCGAGTTTTGCCAATTTCTTCGCGCGACGTTTCTCGCGTTCGCTCGCGATGAGCGCTTTCGATTCGACGTCTTTGTACCGAGGATCGGTCGGATCGAGTGCAAATTCGTGGTTTTCAAAGAGCGCACCAAATCGTTCATCTTGAACGTTGATACTTTTCCTAGCTTTGCCTTCGTCATCCATGTCGTCGTCCATTTCGTCGTCGGACTCGGCTCTTCGCGCGGCTTTACCTCGAAGTTTTCGCTTCTCGGCCAATCTCGCTTTCTTCGTTTTACGCGTGACTTTCTCTTCGCCTTCGTTGGTTTTCCTCGCGAGAGACTTGTTCTTTTTCAAGCTTTGCGCGTCCCCTCTTCCTAAGATGACATTTTCGTCCATCATGAGCAACTCGAGTTCTGCTTTCGCTTTTCCGTCTTCTCCGTCGTCCAATGAACCTCGTTTCTTCTTTTTCGATTTCTTTTTGTCTTCGTCAACGGTATCGTCGTCATCTCGAACGCTATCGAAGTCAAAGTTTGCATCTGGCTCTTGCGCAAAGAATGGATCGTCGAATCCGTTTGCTCCCTCGTCCGTACCCGCTGCGAATTCCTCCTCTTCTCCTTCTTCTTCTTCTTCGCCGTTCTTTTCCTTCTCTTTCTTCTTCTTTGCGGTCAACTTCTTCTCTCGGCGTTCCCGTTCGCGTCGCTCCTCGGCGGTTTCTTTTTGCCCAAGCGTCCCTTCTTTCTTCTTCTTTTTCATTTTAGTACCGAAATCTTCTAGTCCAGCGTGAAACGTGACTTCCATGTCGCCTGAATTACCGTTCTTGCCGGACTTGTTCCCATATCTATTTGAGAACTTCTTTTGCATGGCGTATTTCGTCGACGCCAACGCGGTGTCTTCAATCTCTTCCGATGACGAGGACTCAGAGTCAGAGGTGTCGTCGTCCTCGTTGAGGAAGAAATCATCGTCGTCGTTGTCATTCGGGTCTTTACTCATGTCGTCTTTATCGATATCGTCCAACTTGACGCCTGTGCGACTCGTCTTACTCTTGTAATCTTTCCCGAGCAACGCGGCTAAATATTTCTTCTTCTCTTCCTTCCCTTCGCGCTTACTTTTCTTCTTCTTCTCCTTCTCTTCTTCTTCGTCATCGCTGGAGTCTTCTTCTGAATCAGACGCTAAATAGGCGTTAAAATCGTCGTCTTTCAACTTATCTTCGGTAATTTTCCGACCGAATGTTTTCTTCCTCGCGGGATCGGCGTCGTCCCAGGACAATTTCACGGTGGCGTTTCGTAAGGCTTTCACTTCAAATTCAGGAGGCTCGTAATCTTCCGGCGTGTCCGTTGCAACATCGCGCACTTCGCGTTTCGAAAAGTCTTGGTCGTTCGGGACGTAACGCAAATCCAAAAGTGCCGACGACCGTTCAAACTCTAATCCGTCGCACTGCTCGTACACCGACTTTGCGGTTTTAACAGAGTCGCACTCGATTATCGCGTAATAGTATTTCAATCGATCGCGTTCGTATTGCCTCAACTGTTCGTTGTCGATTTCTTTCCCTTCTTTACCGAATTCAAATTCGGAGAGACTTTTCTTGTTCTTACGTTTCTGGGATAATTCGCTGCCTCCGTACTTGCTCTTTTTAATTTTCGCCACCGCGCCCATCGGCCCGATGACGTTTTCCTCTTTCATTCGCTCGAGACCAAAATCGGACGGGTACACGGTCACTCTGTTCACTTCTCCACTCGACGGACAAAAGGAGCGCAAAATGGTTAAAATATCAACCGCTCGTATTTGCTGCCACTCGCAATTGACCAACGCCAACCGCTTCGTCGCGTCTTGTTCCGGAACGGAGCTTTCGTGCCCCGTTTCCCTTCTTTCCGCGTAGCTCGCTAACACGCCTTCGTCGGACAGCTCTTCACCGTCCGAGAATTCTTTCAACGCGTCGTCCTCGTCGTCGCTCGTTTCGCTCTCGCTACTATCTTCCTCGTCGTCAGAGGAAGAAGAAGAAGAATCCTCGAGACCAACGCCTCGCATCCGATCTCTCGACGCGTCCAGTTTCGCCTGCATCGCGGCGTCCATCTCCGGCAAATCCCGACGATCAACTCCCGATGGTTTCTTCCTCCCACGTTTCCCTTCATCCTCTTCCTCGGTATCCTCTTTTTCTTTTTCGTCTTCATCTAAATCGTAATACGATTCTAACCCTTCCCTCGTACTCTCTTTCCTCGATTTCCCGCTCCCGTTCGTTTTCCTCCCGAATTTGTCCACTTTTCTCCCTTGCGATTCGAATCCGCCGCCACGTTGGTTGCCGACGCGAAAATTTTCATCCTCGAACATCTTCTTAAACCTGGAATCGATTTTCACTTTTCTCGACTGGTTACGCATGGTCATAAATCGAGGGTCGCTTTGCATCCGTTGGAATCGAGGGTCGGATATCACATCCGCGCGGTTTATCGCTTTCGAAGGGTCGAAAGAAGAGGATGGATTTTTTCTCATCTTGCCGCTCTTTTCGTTCGTGTTTTTCCCGGACGTGATGTTTCACTCTCCTCGCAGGAAGAAGAACAACAACAACAACGCGATGAGTGTGAAAACGAAGAAGGATTCAAACGACTGCTGAGTATTGGTTTTCGGATTGTTCGGTAGTAAATGGTGTTCGAATGTCTTTTTACCGGAGTGTTATGTGTGTAAATATAATGCAGACTTTTTGTGCGAATGTGACTTTTGACGTATTATGAGGCAAATTTGAAGAGTTCCTTAAAGCGTCTAAAGTCGTCGCTTTTCGCAGAGAAGTTGGGACTTGCGATGTCAGGACGACTGTAATAATACTCTCTCGCCAATTTCTGCTTTAACTGCTCGCAGTGTTCTTTACTTTTTTTCGCTCGAAGTCGTCGCGCGTCTCGCGCCTGTCGCAACGCGGCTCTCGTTTGCGTTTCGATTTTACGGGCGTCTTCGGAGTGCTCCTGTTCGAGCGAGGCGGTTTTTCGTTGCCACTTTTCACGCTCGCGAGTGAGTTTGGAGAGGGTTACTTCCATGCGCTGGAGTTTGGCGTCTTTCAGACGGTTTATGCGGCGGAAGCGGTGGTGGAGGAGTTTGGGGTGATACGCGTCGTAGGCGGAGTTGGTCGCGGTGGTATTCAAGAGCGTCATCAATTCGTCTCCTTCGTTTTCGTCGAGATCGGTATTACTGTCGTCGTCGTTATCATCCTTCCTTTCTTCGTCGTCGTTTTCAGTAACACGCATGCCTCCGTCGTCGCGTGGTGCCGCTCTCTCCCTTTCACATCCACTCGCTCGATACACGTCTCTCCTCGCCCTTTCCAATCTGGCGCCGAGCGTAGACCGTAAATTCGCTCGCTCTTCCTCCGCTTGGTTTTTAATCTCCGCCATCGTACTCGCGTGTCTCGGAAAGTTCGAGTTCAACTCCTGGTTTTCAAATCGCGTGGTCATTTCCTTCATCGCCCGCTCGGCTACAGCCACGCGCTCTTCGTGCGTCTTTCTGACCTCCTCCGCTTCTTTCGCAAACGCCGCGAACGCCTTGCGCATGCTCTCCTCCAAATCCATCCGCATTTGTTTCTTACACTTCAACGCGGCGTCGTAAATCCTCTCCGCCGTTTCTAAGTGTGCTTTTGCCATCGCCCGCGTCTGTTTCTCTGCCACATCCAACTCTCGATCCAACTTCTCCGTCTTCTCGTCCAACCGGTCAACGAGTCTCTCCTTGGCAATTTCCCTTCTGTCTTTCCTTTCCTCTCTCGTTTTGCGTCGCTCGCAGCGCTGTATCGACCGCCATTGCTCGTGTAAGCCGAGCTCGTTCGTTCGAGACTGTTTTTGTTCTTTCGTCGTCGGCGGTAAAGGTGGTGATGGTAATGGTGGCGTCTGGATCTCTCGCTCTTCTTCTTCTTCTTCTTCTTCTTCTTCTTCCTCTTTAGGGGTGCTCGTTTCGCTAAACTCTTCCCGTGGTGATGGTTTTCCTTCGATTTCAGTTTCCTCCGTCTTTTCCTCCGTCGTCTCCTCCTCGTTCGATCCTTCCTCTCTCTCGCTCATTCTCTCTCTATATGTCTAACTTTCGCTCGCTCTTCGTGTTCTTCTTCTTGTCTTTGTCGTCGTCGTGGGCAAGCGTATATTTTTTTTTAACGTGTGATCTCTACGTGCGAAGACATTTCACATGCGTTGACCGACGAAAAAAGAAAGAGACATCATAAAAACTTCCGCGCGAAACGCGCGGACGGAAGGAAAAGAGAAGAAAACGTCGAACGCGACGATGGATCGCGACGACGACGCAAACGACGACGAGCCGCAAACGCCGTCCTCCGCGCTGTTCAACTTCAAAAAATCCGCCGCACGAAGAGGCAGAACACCTACCCCGTTGGCACCTCCTCCAACGCTTTCCCCGATGTTCAAAGAGGAGAAACGACGCGTATTTTTTGCACCGTCGTCGTCGGATGAAGAAGAAGAAGAAGCTGACGATGTCGACGACTTTTCGTCCGAATCGTCGTCCTTAATACTCTCTTCCGCGCAAAAAACAATCGAACAACAACAGCGCGATCGCTTAAACCTGTTGAGAGCGAGATTGCAAAACGCGCAAAGTAAAGCGGAGAAGCAACGAAAAGCGAGAGAACAAGTCGCGGTGATTTTACACGAAGACCAAAAAAAAATCAAACGCGCGAACGAACGCGCAGTGGCAATGGAACGCGACGTGCATTTACTCACCGAGAAAAGAGAGAAGGAAGAAGAGACGATGGAGAAGGAAACCGAGCGGTTGGAAAAAGTACGCGCGATGGAACGAGAGGAGATGGGGAAGAGCGAGAGATTACAGCGGGAGTTGGACGAGACGGCGAGGGCGAGACGCGAACGAGAAGCGGAGGTTGTGAAAGCGGAGGCGAGGTACGAACGGACGATGAGAGAGACCGCGCAAGGCGAAAGAGTGGTGTCGATGAATGAAAGAGTCATTTTTGAGAGAGAAGAGCGGGTCGAGAACATGATGGAGACGGAAAGAAAGTTGAGAGAGAAGACGGAGACGCTGGAGAAGAGGACGGCGCAGGCGAGAAAAGACACGGAGGTGATGAAAGAGGAGAACGAAGTGCGAGCGATGGAGATTGAAAAGCAAAGGAAAGAAAATGCAAAGTTACGGGAGAGGTGGGCGCTAACGGTGAAGACGTGCGAGAAAACGGACGAAGAGGCGAGACGGTTGTTCGAGGAAACGTCGGCGGTTAAACGCGAAGAAGCGAAGGTGAGATTGGAGATTGGCGCAGAATTTAAGGAAATCGCGTTGGCGAAGAAGGACATCAAGGCATTCGACAGTGAGAAAGAGAAGCTCTTACTCGATATTAAGAAAAACGAAGACTTGATTTCGGCGTGTAGCATAACCTCGGAGCAACACGCGAAAGATACCGACGAGGATAGAAAAGAGACGGACGGATTAGTCGCGACGGCGGCGACGCTTCGTTTGCGCGCACCGGAGGTATCGCGTGAAATTGATCGAGTCAACGAAGAACGAGAAAAGCTTCGAGAAAAACAACACGCTTTGGAAGATGAAATAGTGTCCAAACTCTCCAACGAGATCGCGGCGAAAACCGAGCGCGCAAAATTTGACTCAAAAAGTATCGAGCGTTTAAAGAAGCAAACGAGAGACATCGAATCCGCGACTGTTCGTTACGAAAACTTGAAGGCGATGGCAGACGTGGATAAGCTCGACTTCGAATCAGAAATGTTGGACACGGATCGCGAAATTGAGGAAATTGAGATTGAGATTCAAAATATGGCTTTGGAGACGGAAGCGAAAGAGGCTAAAATAAAGAACGGACGAAGAGAGTTGGAAAAGTTAGCGATGGAAAGGGACGCTTTGGACAAACGCGCGGAACGCATTAACGATCGCATATTAGCCGCAGAACGTGTGAAGGCATCGTCTAATAACAGCACGAATGAATCGACTGGAAGACCATTGAACGCCACGCTGGCGAGCTTGAAGAAGGAGCTCGCCGCGACGCGGAATAAAAGCAACCAGTCGCGTCAAAACTGGTTAAACGCGCAAAACGAACTCTTGACGCTCGCGGAAGGCCAAAAAAAATCCGCGTCGTTGTTACAAGAGTTGCTCTCCGACGAACGTCTCTACGAGGGTAAAAAGAACAGACACGAGCGAGATGCGAAAGTATACGAGCGAGACGCGCTAGCTATAAATAGAGAAATCGATCGATTACGGAGGCAGCTTTCGATGTTGAACGAAGAAGTTTCACTTTCGGAACAAATATTGGCGTCTGCACCGGAAGAGTTCAAAGTCCTGAAACAAACGCTTCAAACGACGCTCGATGATGCCAAAAGAGAACTGAAATCGGCGGAGAACAACTTAGCGTGCGAAGAGCGCGACGTAGAGAAAGAAAAAGCGAGAATCGATGCGCTTCGCGAGGAAGTATCGAAATGGAACCGCGAGCGCAAGATGGAGATTGAAACGCAAAACAAACTCGACCCGAACGTCGGTAACGTCGAGTTACTACGAGCGCAAGAGGAAGTGCACGCCTTAGAAAAGCAGTTGGATAAAGCAAAGCGATCGAAAGAGACGATGACAGCAAATCTGGAGACGAGGCTTAAGAAACGTGAGATTTTAGCGAGTTCGGCGAACGACCTCGTGTTTGTGGTTGATAACGCGGCGCGCGATACACTTCAAAGCAACGATGACGGAGAGACGGACAACGACATCAAGGCTGCAAGAAAGAACAAGTCAAATCGAAGATACGCGGACGAGTCATACGCCATCATCAACAGCGTAGATTTTGAGGACAAAGTTCTCTACGAAGATCCGAACGACGACGACGTCGCCTACGAAATTAAGCGCAAGCGTAACGAAGACATACATGCGAACAGGCGGCGAAAGCAAGAGAAAATCGCGCAACGTGAAATCCGAGAGGCTTTAAAAACAGCCGCCGTTTCGAACGAAAACGCCGAGTTGCTCGAGCGCAAAGCGAAAGAGTTGAAAGCATCGTGCGACGCGGCGAGAGCCAGTGCGAAGATGGCGATGCACGAAACGCAAAGATTGAAGATTGAAACTGGTGCTGCGCAGAGAAGAGCGGAAGCGCACGTGATTGATACGGCGAGAAGTCAACGCGCGAGAAAAATGTTGGAGGCAGCGGCGGATAAAATTCGCTACGAGGTAGTGGAAGACAACGATGAGGATGAAAGCGAGAAGTATTTAGAGAATAATCGTTATCGCATATCGGAATACGATAACCAGTCGTTAACAAACGAGCAGTCTGCTTCGGATAAGTTGCGAGAAGTCGAAAGCGAAAGAGAGCGACTGTCTCGTTTACTTCGACACGCATGGGAGCAAGAGGAGGAAGAAGAAGATGATGATGAAGACGATGAAACACGAAGCGACGACGATGAAGATGAAAAGTTGCGCCGCGCTATCAATCGCGCGCAGCATCTGTTAGAATCTCGACACCAAATATCGTTTGCCGCCTCCTACGTCCACGATGCCATTGACAAGCAGAAAGCAAAGTTTAAGGCGTAAAAAAAAGGAGAAAATGTCATGCGTTTTCGCGCCGCGTTAATCTGCTTATTATTCCCAATGATACATTACCGCCTTTGTCTCTCTCTGGTACCTACTACTGCTACTGCTATACCCACGCTTGCCTAAAATTCGTTAATTTGTTTGACTCCTGAATTGTGCGCTCTCAATATCTCTTTGTGTAAACTCTCCTCGTTCGCGACGACGACGGCTTTTCCTTGGGGCGAAAACACGCGCCTTGGATCAACGTCATCTCTCTCTTCGAAATCTCCTTCTGCCTTTCTTGGTTTCCTTTTCAACGAGAGTCTATTACCAAACCCATCTGAAACAATCGCCCCAGCCTCTTCGCAGCACAAAACACCAGCCGCGTGGTCCCAAACGTTCATCGAAAAAGTCCACGGTTTGTAGTGCACGAATGCATCGCACGCGTTTACTGCTATCGCGACGTATTTAATCAACGAACCGCTCCCATACGGAATTTCATCTAAATTCGACTTCGGTACTTTCCAACCGGAGTTCAGTGTCGTCGCTTTTCCGACGTCCGATTCCGACACCGCGACACGAATCGTACACAAATGGGACATCAAACAACATCGCTTCCATCTCGACGCCGGGGTGAACAGCTCCTTCGAGAAGCACCCTTTCCCCTTCACGGCACAAAGCAGCACACCACTACCTCTTTCCCATCTCGGCGCCGCCACGCACGCAGCCAAAACCTCTCCAGTTTCCCCATCGTGATAAGACAAACCAATGCAATACTGCTCCGTAAACGCGTACGCTCTCGATCGTATCGTCGGTTTCGCCGCAAACGCCTTCGTCCCGTCGATTGGATCTAACACGAAGTAGTTCCTGCCAGGACCACACCTCTCCTTTTCGAGCGATACCATCCTCCCGCGCGGAGTAAATTTCTCGACTAACTCCTTCACTCGATCAAACGACGCATCGCCTTCGACCGGGCGCCGCTCCTCGCCAACAACCTCTTCACCATCACCCCCTAACACGTTTTCCATCAACGTTTGAATCGCAAAATCCGCCGCGGTTACCGGCGTCCCGTCTTCTTTTTTCTCCACCATTCCTCGTAAACGTTCTTTGTCTTCTTCTTTGTCCACTTCGTCGGCTAAATACGCGCTCGAAATCGTCGCTTCGAGCATGCGTGCAACGCGTTCTTTCGTATCTAAAGCAACACCTACGAATGGTGGGAAATCGAAATCAACAACGAAAGACGACGTTTGGAACGTATTTTCGCAAGCCCCTGCGGGATTCAAAACGTTCCTTCGTCGTCTGTGCCTCCTCTTCCGTCGTGCGCTTTCTTTTTGCGGGAGTGGTGTCGTCCTCGCCGTCGTCGTCCGCATCTTTCTCTCTCTCCTTCTCTAACGGTCTCTCTCTTGGGAAAAAAGTGAAG
>Ga0115554_1002401_pt1 | contig 12904 bp, 14 predicted proteins | sample COGITO_mtgs_1104_3_FD_87283 | JGI IMG/M metagenome (GOLD analysis project Ga0115554, IMG submission 87283) | Pelagic marine microbial communities from North Sea - COGITO_mtgs_110404 | ecosystem: Environmental > Aquatic > Marine > Epipelagic | place: Germany:Helgoland, sampling site Kabeltonne... | reverse complement strand
TGGGGGAGGAGGAGAAGAGGTGCCTGCTGGGGAGCTGGGGGGAGGACGGGAGAAGGGAGGAGGGGGGGTTCAGGAGGGGGGGGGGCGGATTCCTGGGGATGGATAGGTTCTTCAGGGAGATGAAGGAGACGTAGGGACATGACGGGACGGGACGGGACGAGACGAGGAGAAGAAAACCCCCAACAAATACCCAAACAACAACACACGAGCCCGAGACGGAGAGAAAATAAAGGAATAAAATACATTTTAAATGTGGGGTTTTTTTTCTTGAGAGGAAAACCCACTCACGGCCTACTGTTTACTGTTCTTCGCTTCGCTTCGCTTCGCTTCGTATTCGCATTCGCATTCTTCTTTTTTCTTCGCTGCGTTGCGTTCATGTTCATTCTAGTATGCTCACGGTATAATGCGTGAAGGAGTTTTCGATCTCCTTGAAGAGCAGCGCCCCTTCCTCCTCCCCAATCTCGTTGGCGGCTAGCCAGTCGCTCCCGCCGTACCATTTCTCCGTGTCGATGAGGAACTCGAGCCAGACCATTTCCCTCTCGTACTCCATGCGATCGAGTCGATCGAGACCGTTGGTATCGATCTCGTTGGGCGGCGGGGGGGAGATTCCTCTGTACCCGACTTCCTTTGCGGGAATGCCCCGCATGCGGGCCATCCTGGGCACGTTTTTCAACACCATACTCTTGGCAGTAACGACGGCAAGGTCCCCCACCTTTATGTTCCCGAGTATCGTGACGTCGTCCTGCAGTATGACCCCCCTCCCGATTTTCGGGTGTCTGTCCTTGTTCTTGGTCTTCCCCGTCCCCCCGAGCGTGACGCCCTGGAGGATGGTGACGTCGTCCCCGACCACGGCCGTCTCCCCGATGACCACGCCGACGCCGATGTTCAGGAAGATGCCGGACCCGAGGGTAGCGGCGGGGTGGACGTCCGCGGAGAACCGGCTCGACATGAGGGACTGGAGGTAGAAGGCGAGGGACTTGCGCCCGAGCTTCCACAGACGGTGCGAGACGCGGTAGAGCACCAACGCGTGGAAGCCGTCGCTGTAGAGGAGGCAGTCGAGGCAGGTGCCGATGGCGGGGGATCGGAAGGGGGGGCCATGATGTCGAAGACGATGCTCAGGCGGTCGCTTCGGGTCAGTATCGTCGACATTAGGTTGCTGAACTCCGTGGCGGGGATGAGCTCCGTGGCGCACTTCTGGGAGATGAGCTCGATGACGGCGGAGATTAACGAGTCGTGGAAGAGGACGGAGCTGTAGATGTTCGGACCGGATTTTGGCTCGCGGAAGACGGCGTCCTTCGCCTCCAGGCGGATTTGGTACCAGAGGGGGTCTGAGGAGGAGGAGAGCTTCTTCACGTACCGTAGGAGCTGGTCGCGGTTCTTTATTTCTCTGATCAATGGGGAGAGGTATGGCTTCTTGGTGAAGCTAGCACCCCAAGCGAGGGACTCGGGCATGCTCATTATATCGCTTATTATGTCAGTGCCAGGGCCGAGATCATAGGAATTTAGGGGAGGAGAAGGTGGGTGGTGTGACATTGACGTTGACGTTGACGTTGACATCGAGTTCGAGTTTGAGTTTAAGTTCGAGTTTGGAAGGGAGAAGGACGCCGCTGACGCCCACAGCAACGGTAACAAATATGCCGTGAGCATCTGACTATGACCTGAATCGAATCTGATTCTATTGATGAATCTTCTCAAGTACTCCTGGTCGTAAAGGGGGGGATTTTGTGCAAATTAATCAAGGATTGGTAGGGTGCTGTCCGAGGGTGCTGTCCTTGGGCACTGCTTGCGCTATGAGACTCTCTGTCTGGTGGTGCGAAAAAGATGGACTCCCAAGGAATCCCCGGTGTATTTTGGGTTCCCCTTTTTTTTTTTCAGAAGGGAAGTAAAAGGTGCTTGAAGGAGGCGCTCTGCAAATTTATAAGGTTTTTGGATCTTCCTCTACCACTGCAGACTTCGACGCTCGTCGTTGAAAAAATAAAAGACGGCAGTTCATATCAAAAGAATATTTCATAATTAAGTTGTCGAGAAGTAATAATATGGCGAAAATAACCCCCCATATAACCATGTCTCGCCCGCAGTTACAAGTCATGTGTATCGAAGCTGGTTTGTCGAAGCATGGCACGAAGGAGGAGATGGTTAGAAGGCTGAAAGAAGGAGGAAATTCCCCAGATATTCGGCGTAGCGGTAGGGAACGTACTCCGACGAAGGCTAAGTACGCTGTGGGTTTGAATGTCGGCAGCACGCCTGGTTCTACAAACAGCACCAGGAAGAGAAGAGAAAAGTCACCATCATCAGCCCCATTGCACCATTATCAATCAAGAAGAAAGACAAAGTCTGCTGTGAAAGGGGCTGTGGAAGGGGTGAATAGTTCTGAGAAAGAAAAATCTAACGGTAGGCCTCGTTCAAGAAGCGGTAGCCGAAAACGCTCTCAAAAGTCTGCGAAGGATCCCCGAGACGATGACAGCCTTTTCAACCCGAAATTGGGACGCATTCCTCAGCCGGTCCGTTTTAGTTTAGGTGGAAGCATCTGCAACGCGTTTATCCTTCTCTACCAAGCCATCGTGCGGACGTTTTTTCCTCAACTGTCGAAGCCGACTGTCTTCTTTTTCTGTGTGGCTACGTCCAACCCGCTTGTCTTCACATTTAACATGAATGTCATTTATGGCTGGAAGAAGGGTCAGACTTGGCACGGGGCATTCCTCCGAATAGTTCCCGTGAGCATCACGTGCGCTCTTCTGGGCACGTTCGTCACAGATATGTTGATGAGGTACACAAATATTAATGAGATCTGGAGCTTCCTTGGGTGGGCTGGTGTTGGGAATGTGGAGATGATCACGATGGCCGCCTGTGGAGTCGCCAACTTCTTGCTGACGAAGATGATGCTTACTCTTGGTAAGAAAAAGAGTGATTAGATCTGGAAGTGAGTGAGTATTGACAATGTAATGAAAGAGTTTAATTTAACAACCTGAACATATGGAGTGTTTGGCACCCAAAAAAACTCTTCACTTTTGGCTTTTTCTAACAATTGTCGCGAAGAAATCATTCTCGTCTCTCTCCTTCTTCTTCTTGTTTGAGAACTTTTCCTGTTCTCTCCTCTTGGCTCCTTCTTGAGCGGCATGACTAACTATTAATTCGGACAAGCACCCCACGCTATCGCTGAATGTAATTGAGTCGTTGTTGTACGGGTCAGCAATCTCCAGCAGCCTTACAATCTCTGTTTCCTTCACCGTCGGTTTCATATGGACGACGATCTTCCTAAATTCCGCTTCATTCAAGATGCCATTCCTGTCATGGTCCTGCTGCTCAAAGATTGCTCGGAATGTCTTCAAAAACCGTTCGTGACCCAACAACTGGAAATCTTGCAAACACTTCTGAAATACAGAAAATTTGATCTTGCCGGTTGCGTTGAATGTGTTGCCGTTTTCATCCACATCGCGCTCATTATCATTTTTATCACCATCATTGTATTCATCGTTGAGCTGATTTCGTGGTACGCCGCTTGAGCGACGAAGTTCATTCCGTTTCGCGTTGAGTTCAGAGCTAAATTTACGGGCCTCTCTGTGGAGAATGATCGTCAGAGTGGTGACATCCTGTTCATCGTACATGTACTTCACAATTTCTTTCCATTCGCTACGCACGTTGTCGTCAATTTTTGGTGTTGTTAGTACGAGTCCCGACGCTCCACTTTGGCTTCCATGATTATAAATTCAAATTTTCTGTCACTGTCATGTCGCATAGCCCTCGCTCACCTCTCACAGATGTTTGTCTTCTCAATTTTGGTGGCAAGTTTAGTTACAACCTCGTCTCCTTTCAGGGGGAGCTTCGCTTTCAGATGTACCCTGAGCAATTCGCTTATTGTCATTACTAATTGTTTCTGCACGAACCTGAATTCTTCGTCAATGACATTATTTATAATATTTTTGAAGACGGCCACCTCGTTGGAAACGGCGCAATACTTGTTGGTTGCCTTGATGACAGCAGTGGCATTTTCTATGATCAGTTTCCGCAGCCCGTATCGCTGATTAAGGAATGTGTACAGGTGCTGCTCCATCGTTTCCCGAGGTAACCGTGACTTTACGCACTTCTTGTCATATTTGGTTTTAGATGCATACAGATCACTCATAAACTGGAGCAGCTGTGTTTTTTTTAGCGTGGTTAGGGGTTAAGACAAGGAATATGGGCGATGCGATGCGATACTTTACTTTGACTATCATCAATCGATCGATCAATTAATTGCCTTACCTGCTTCTGAGTCAAGTTTCTAATTGTTGAGCATGTGGACTTTGCCACCGTAGTTGTGGTTGTTTTTGTCGGTGAGGGTGATGGCGGAGACGGCGAGAGCGACGGCGACGACGGCGACAACGGCGACCTCGGCAATGGGAGAGGAGTTGCTCCCATTACCGGTGACGACGATGCTTTGGTTTTAATGACGTGGGCTTTCGCTGCTCTCCCCCTTCCGTGTTTTCCCTCCCTGCCGCCCCCATTTCTATCACTACTACTTTTCTGTTTTTGAAAATTGTCAGTCTCCAAGACACTAACCAGCGAGGCATTCTTCTTTAGCTCCTCGTTCGTCTTCTCCAGACGCTCAATTATCGATCGCAAATTTTTAATCTCTCTCTCTTTTGTTTTGCTCTCACTCTCGAGCATTTCAGCAGCCTCAAGCAACTGATTTGTCTCCTGATCAGTTTGAGTGAGCTTAATTTTCATCAAGTTCATTTTCGACTCCCACTTCTTCTCTTCCACGCTCCCTGCATTCTCGACGATGCCCGGAACGGACTGGAAAAGCGTAGTGTGTACTGCTCTGATCTTCCTCAACACTTGGGCAAGATCGTCAGCCTGTAACGATTCTGTGAAGTTGATCACCTCCTGAAAGCAAACGTCGTAGAGACCGTGCTTAGCCATTAAGATTTCTGTTTTCTTCTGTGCTGAGTCGATTGTCTGAAGACGCTCAGCCAGTCGTGTGGACACGGTCTTGCAGTGACTCTCGAAGGCAGCAGACATTCTAGCATCATCCTCAATCGATAGTGTTTCCCCTCGCATTGCCTTAACAGCACTGAATAGCTCTAGGACGCCAGCCAGGTCGGCTTTTAGGCTCGTCATCTTGAGCCAGGCTTTTCAGTTGGGTTTCTTTCATTTTTCGGGGGGCTTTTTTTGGATTTTTTTTTTCTTTTTGTAATTCTCCGTCCCACCCCCTCATATTTTACCGTGCAAATTGTGCTCGCACGACCTTTCTCCTCTCTTTATTTCCTCTTCATTTTTACTTTTTCATGATGATGTCCGACAACCCTTTAGAATCTCTTCTGGATCCACTTCCTTCTACAACCCCAAAACTCTCGTCAAAGAAACACTACGAGTTAGATCGACGTCGCTTCTTCGTTCTCTTCCAGTTCTCTGTCTTAAATTGTAACCAGTGCCTCGTTTGGTTCAGCTTTAGTAGCTGTGATCAAGATATAATGTCTTCATTCTTCGGCCCTCTCGCAAGTCAGGCAAACATCAACCTGCTGCTCAATTGGGGGCCAATCATCGGAATGCTGACTTTCCTCCTCCAATACTGGTTGAAGTGGCATCGGTCTGTGGAGAACACATTCGACTTACCGACAGTCATGAAATTGTCTGTCGGCCTGTCAGTGACTGGTTCTTTCCTAAGGTTATTGCCGATTCTCCTCTCCACCCTCTATGACGATATTTCCTACCGGCAGACTACATTTGCTTTCTGCTGCTATCATATCTGCGCAATTCTGAACGCTGCTAGCGGTCCACTGATTATGGGCAGTGTGAGCCTCCTCTCAGCAACCTGGTTTTCCGAAGAGGAGAGGACAACAGCAACTGCCGTGGCCCAGACCTCCAACGGGCTGGGGACCACGATAGGTTTTCTGAACCCGATTTTATTCGACATCAAAGATTCTACCATACCTTCTGTGTCTCGGGTTAGTTATATATTTTATACTACCGCGATAATATCCGTCGCCCCTCTCCTTTGCATTCCATACATTCCTTCCAAACCGGACCACCCCCCTAGCCGTTCGCAATCTGAGAAAGCAAATGAGGTCGGTACCGAAACGGCCAGTTTAAAGTTATCATCTACTTCTTTCGTGGTTTTGATTCTTGTGTGTGCAATTTTGAGCGGGGTAAGCGATGGTTGGCAGGGCTGCTTTCAGTCATCCTAAATCCGGTTGGGATTGATAATAAAGCAGTAGGCTGGATAGGCTTCTCAAATTGTGTTGCGGGGAATGTGGCTGCGGTTGTGAGTGGGGTAATTATGGACCGGGTCTTTCGAAGAAGATTTAAGGCGGCCATCATCTTATGCTTGAGTTGCGCACTGATTTCGACGATGTGGTTTACAGCTCAAATCCAAGAGTGGGTTGTTTCTACTCAGACTCTGCTCGTCGTTGCGATTTCTCTTAACGGTGTTTTTAAAGATGCATGCTCGCCACTATTTTACGAATTAGCGGCGGAGCTTATCTATCCGATGAAAGAGAGTATGTCAGCGGGTATTATTGTTTTTCTTTTGAACATGAGCGCCGGTGTGATGATTTTCCTTGACTCGTATTTGGATGGAGGGGGGATGAACTACGGAATGTGCGGAGTTTTATTTATTGTGATTTTGTTCGTTTCGGCTTTTGTAAAGGAGGCGTATAAGCGGCCGTCGGCTTTTTTCGACACTCAAACAAATAATGGGTAAGGTAAAAATTATCGATAAAGTGAGTAGGAGTTGCATTTTTTGGCTGCAGAAAAGCATTCTCCTACAAACAAATAACAATGTCGTCATTAATAATATGCCACTTACTACCAAAGACCAAAAAAACCCTTCTTCAAATCCTTTTCGTCTTCCTCAAGCTCCTGCATTAGCCTGTCTTTCTTCTCCTGGGCTTTTAAGCGGGCGTCATCCTGGGCTTTGGAAACACGACCAGAACGGTCAACAACGCCTCGGCGCTCCTTCGCATTCTCAAAGACCATCGTGACAGGACCGCGACGGATCTTAATTGCGGAAAGGACGCGACCAAGACCAACACCACGGCAAGACCAAAGCTGATCACCAAAAGTTGCACTGCACATGACGACAAAATCACCCTTCTTCACTACCCCGCTACGAGCAGCGTTACCTAAAGGTGCGACTGTCTCGACAAACACATTTCCGAGTTCATCTTCGTCCAGAACAAGTCCGAGGGGCTGCTTCAGCTCCACGACGCGATCTCCTGCAACTGAAGATCGCTTTCCACGTTCAGAGCGGATTAGCTTATCCTGTTCCTCCTTTGGGCTTAACTTAAGATCAGTTTGAGGTCTTATTAATGGAATTTTGTTGTTGGGCTCAATTTGCAGGAGTTGAAGAGGACGAGAGGGAGTGTAGAAGGCGAGGGATGAAGGGATAAGAAGGAAGAAGAAGTTGAAGAAGACGACCGAGTTGGCGAGGGAGCTGACCATCCTCAGGATTGCGGTTAATTTGCTTACACCTAACACAGGTGAGACGTGTACGAATTAGAGTCTGTGAAGGCTTTAGATACTTTTAAAAGGCCCCTTTTCCAACAAAATTGAATATTCCAAAAGGAAGGGTTTGTTCCGACAAAAAAGCTTCACAAGGAATGATATAAAGCAAACGCCGGTTTTCTATAGTTGCTGGGTCATCGTATCGTAGTAATCGCATCATCGCAGTGAAACATTAGATGTCATCGGCAAAGTCAAAGCTCGTTGTAGGGGTATTGTGCTCATCAATCGTCGCCGTCGTGGGAGTCACTCACGTGTACCTCCCATTTTACTCTGATATCAGTGAGCGGCGGAGGGCTGGTGAGGATTTTGGTGTGGGCAAGGGGAGAACTGTTTCTACCAATAATGGCAATAATAATGGCAATTCCATGTGGAAGAACATGAAGGAGGGCAATGCAAAATGATTGAATGTTGGGCTGCCTGGCTGCTGTATACATACTTACGTTCAAACGCACGATGAGATGAACCAACAAATAATTAAAGATGGAGAATGTAGTAGTTTTTTGCAAATAGAACCGATGATGCTGCAGCACACACAACACAGCACTTCAGTTTAATTACAATTTCTTGGCCTTGCTTCTGGTTATGTCGGGTCTGTCAACAAACCGCCTACTCCAGCTTCTCTGGACAGGGACCTCCATGATGTAGTCTCCCGTGATTGCCTGGTTGATTCCCTTGCCAATTCCAACTGCTCCATCCACCACTCCTTCCCCAACTGCCAAGACGCCATCTCCGATACCACCCACCAATGTGGTTGTGGTTTTGAAGACACCTTTGCCTACATCAGCCGTGAGATTCAAAGCATCGCCGCCTAAATCGCCCACGAAATTGCCGACATTTCTCAGTCCCCTGAGGATTGTCCCCTTCTCCTCTTGTTTCTTCCTGTCCTCGACAAGCTTGGCAGTTTGCTCAGCAGTAATGGTGCTTTTCCTCCTTTCTCCTCTGAAACACATGTCACAGACTCTCTCCTTTACGTTCTCCTTTCCTGCGTCTACCCCATATAAGCAGACGGCAACGACCATTTTGTTCGCACTGCACCAACCGCAAACGGCGCCGGCACAATTTCGGCAGTGATGTCGGCGATAAACTAAGTCAAACTCGGTGTTACAGCAGCAGCACCTCTTCTCGGCCATGGATTGGGCCAAAACGGAATCCCTGCGCTCTATCTTGTCCAAAATGCCGGCATATTTGTACTTAAAGATGACATAATTCTGAGGACCAAAAATTACAATACCAGCAATCCTGGTGGACCAGAAGAAGAAGAAGGCGTATGGGAAAATTGTGGCGACAATCCAGACCCCGAACAGCACTACCATTGCCCAGAATGAAACGAAGGGGTCTTTCCAAGTAAATAGATTGTTCATCGTACGAATACCTACGCACAGTGTGTGCAGGTATGTTTGAATCGGACCAAGAAAGATACTCATAGGGTTAACGGCGCTGACGATGTTCTTCACCTTGAAGGTTCTGGTAGTACTTTTCCTCTTCGACGAAGCTGTCGCAGCAACCTCCTTCTCCGCCGAGGCTTCTTTGTCCTTTTGCTCCTTCGACTTGAGAGCAATGTCATCGTCGTCCTCAAAATTGTACAAAAATTCCCTCTCCCGCAACTGCTGTTCAGCCTGAGCGACAAGATAGGGATGATCCTTGTCTTCGATGCTTGAGTCAGCGCCTCTGAAGTGCAAGCCAACTGCCAAACTCATTAAAATGTTGTAAATAGGGGTGCTGCGGTAAATTGAAGGGGCTCTTCTGATCTGAAGCAAGTAGTTGTAGTAATTTACGATGAGCAGGCAGAAGACAAAAAATCCAGGGGTGTACGTCGGTTTAACTACCAGAAACTGCAGCAGCAAAACGCAAGAGGGAAAGTAATAAAGAACGACGCGGTAAAGCGTGTGTGAGAGGCGGAAATGGGGTGTGAAGGCGGCAGGGGAAGATCGGATGCCGAAGGGAGGGACGGGTAAAGAGATACTTCCTTCTCAAGAGCTTGCCAGCTGCGTAGGCATGAATGAGCATGAGCGCTCAAGCTAATTAATTATAAAAATCTTACCTGCCAGCTTAGAAAGCAGAAGGCCGACCGCAGCGGTTTCTGCCAGAAAATGGTATCCAAACAAAAACGTTTCAAAGGTTCCCTGAAAAGTTCCACGTAACTCTTGAGCTCGTTGATGTAACTCATGAAGATTTTCCAATTGTACTCCCCACTGATTGTCTCCCCATGAATCGCGTAGAGGGCCCCCCGCCAGAGTTTCCGGTCGTCAGTGGCAAGATAGAAACTCCTGTTGTTATTAGGCGGATTTAAGTACCCAGTGATGAGACTCTTTTCATTGCCATCCCAATCAACCTGATACCTGAGGCGGATGTAACCCCTCTCGCCCACCAAATGCTTCCTCTCGCTATTCTGCAGAGGGAAAACACAGTCGTACTCAGTGTTGGCCTTGATACTCGACAACTTGATCGATATACGTCCCAAGGGATCGTCATCGTCGAGAGCCTGCTCGTCATTGTCGAAGGCTCCCACGTAAAGGGAGCTGCAGCAGCTCGTAACCTCGAATTCCGCTGCTCTCCTACTGTAGCTGGGAAAGATGGGAGAAAGAGAGGACGTTATGTGGTCCGTCGCCATTATCTGGTCCTCAAGAACGAATATGGCGTATGGGTCAGACTTTCCAAGCAGCAAGTCGCACTTCTTCACGTGTTGCATTTCAAGTACTTCCACTCGAAATCGACCAAGTCTGTTGAAGTTGATGTGTGTTGTTGGATTTGGTGTTGTTTGTTAGTAAATGTCCACGACAGGTACATTCCCGCCGGGCATGACGTCTCACCTTTTTTGAGGAATGACCAGTTTTTTCTTCTTCTTCTTCCCCGCCGAGATCTTCTTGTCGCTCTTCTTGTCAGTCACAGTATCATCCTCAATATTCTCGCGATTTGCGATCGCAGCTTCCCTCCTGCTCTCGAGCAATACTCTACTCTTCAGTTGAACGAAATGCTCGCTCACCTTCACAGAGTCTTCTCGGAGCTCCTCCTCAGTCATCCAGACCTCCCTGTCCACCAAGTAAGGCCTGACCAACAACTCCCTCTTTCCGCTTTCCTTATTCTTCCTTTTTTTCTTCTTAAATAGTGCACGGAACTTGCCAAGGTGTGGGTGATTATGTGAGGCACTGGGGTCGCTCGATTTCTTTGGTGAAAACCTCATGATGGAGTCTTCCAAGCAATAAAGAGAAGGAGTTAATGACAAATTGTCAACACTGTTGCCACTGCCATGTGGGGTGGTTTCGTCACCTGATACCTGACGGTGAAGTGGCGAACCGTATGTTCCGTCAAACTCAGCAGCGAAAATGGTGACAAATTGGGGTTAAAGGGTGAGAAACGATCTTATGCGAGTGCCAGACCAAGATCATTCTCCCCACAACTTCTACCCGGATCCCCATCTTGAAACTGTGTATTTTACGAAAATCAACTCTGAGTCGCCTGTATCATCTGTCATACGTTCGCTGAACGAAATAATACTCTCTAAAACTTCCAGGAATGCGTCCAACTCAGCCAATGCACGGTCGTCATAATACCATGGAGAAGCTTACAAAGCGCGTCTCCCAGGCGTCTCTGAATGTAGATTTCAGGGAGAAGTCTTCTTCTGTACATAGCCATATCTATCCTCGGAAAACTGTCGACGAGGCGGTCCACTCTCTCCTCTCCAACACCAGGCCACTGAAGTCCTCCCTAATGCCCCTCCATGACGCTGTGAATGCCATTCTCACAGAGGATATCTACCCAACGACTGAGTGCCCGGGTTTTCGGACTGCGACAGTTAGTGGATACGCACTTGACAGCAGTAATTCAAGCTCGGAAAGGGAGGTTTTATCGACGCCAGTTTTTAGGGGGACTAATCCCAGCCATGATCTCATCACAGTTGAAAAGAATACCGCTGTATTTGTCGGCGTTGGGGCATGCATACCCATCGGAGCCGACTGCGTTGTTCCTGTGCATAGTCGTGGGGACGACAGTGGAGCGAAGATTGGTTGCGATGAGATCAGGAGCCTGGCAACTAATATGGGTGACCCTCCAGAAATGATTCGAATGAAGAAGGTTCCTCCGGCCAACTACAACGTGGATGTGGTTGGTAGTCACATCAGCGACGAGGATATGCTCCTTCCCGCTGGTCATGTGATGACACCCTCCAGCGTCGGTTTGCTTGCTAGTGCTGGTATCTTTCTGGTCCGAGTCCACCAGCAGCCCATGGTAGGTGTCTTGAGCGTCGGTGATGAGCTCGTTGAGCCAGGAGAAGGGAGCGTTAGCAGGGGGCGCATTAGAGATGCGAGTAGAGCACAATTCATGGCAACTCTTAGCGAGATGAGAGTGGCAGTGAACGACTTTGGTATCGTGAAGGACAACCCCGGGGAGGTCCAGGAAAAGATAGGAGAGGCATGCAGAAAGTGCGACATCGTTGTTTGCCTTGGAGGATGCTTTACGGAGAGCGGCACCAACGAAACGTTCTACGAACCACTGAAACATATTTTCGACGACATCGGCAGGGTAGTGATGGGAAATTTGAACGTTTATGAGGCTGCAGGAACTTCTGTTGTAGCCGTGACTCCCAGTGCTGGGGTGTCGAGCTTGGGTAAATTCGGGCCTAAGCTGCATGTCAGAGACGGGCACAGCCCGAGGATACTGTTCGGACTGAGCAACCTTCCTGGAAGTTGCGCTACGACGACGCAATTGTTTGTACTGCCTGCAATCAGGCGAATGAGAGGGTGTCTTGAGAATGAAGGCTGCATGCCAAGGACGGTGCAGTGCGAGGTTGAGGGGAACAGTGACTTGAAAGCAAGGGAGAGTGTGAACAAGACGGAGGTCGAGTACCACCGTGTTAAAGTCCGCTACGACAGCCAAAAGGGGAAGTTTTTTTGCCGGAGCACCGGCGATCAATGTTCCGCCAAAGTGGTCAGTCTGTTGGGGGCCAATGGCATTGTCAGGATTGCTGGGGGGACGAGTTTTGCCAAAGGGTCTCCCTGCAGTGTTATGCTCATAGGAGAAGTTGTTGGTGTGAACGGAAACAAAAACGACGAATGGGCGTATGAGAACAAAAAGTTCATTCACGGAAGTGCTCATGGTGGGCAGACGAGGATAGAAAGACAAATCAAACAACAGATTAAGGAAAATGCCGAGTCGGTTATTCCAGTGGGACAGCCAGCGGCGGCCAAGCCACCTGCGAAGCCACCTGCGAAGCCACCTGTTAAACCAGCGAGAATGAACCCGGCGTCGGCTTCTGCACCGGCACCAGCTCCTGCGCCAGCTCCTGCGCCAGCTCCTGCGCCAGCTCCTTTGCCAGCTCCTGCGCCAGCTCCTGCACCGGTAGTGACAAAACCCTTTTTGAAACCAAATCCAATACCAGCACCAGCACCAGCACCTGCACCTGCACCTGCACCTGCACCTGCAC